>Ga0209537_1000733_pt1 | contig 39747 bp, 28 predicted proteins | sample BioPla4DNA1_FD_187698 | JGI IMG/M metagenome (GOLD analysis project Ga0209537, IMG submission 187698) | Biogas fermentation microbial communities from Germany - Plant 4 DNA1 (SPAdes) (version 2) | ecosystem: Engineered > Bioreactor > Anaerobic > Digestate | place: Bielefeld, North...
AGGCCAACGATAAAGGATTGCTACCAGGAAGTGCTGGTTTTCCCGGGTATTGACGAAATTAAACTTTCCGAAGACAAAGTGACGCTTGTGCTTTTTGAACCTTATCCGGGAGGTACGGGTTTGCATTCCGATTTGCAGGAGTTTTATGAAAATGAACGTTACAAAAACAGGGTAATGTTCCTGTCGGGAACAAGGGGTACAAAGGATAAACTGTATCATGCTGCCAAGGAACATAGGGCTATCACGCATATTATTTCAAATATGGAAGCCGACAAAGTGCCCGAGAGTAACCCTCAATATCAAAAAGCAGTTGAAAAACAATCCAGAATAAAGCTGGAACTTCTGCAGGCAGCCAGAGAGACTTTCATGCAGCTTTACTATCCGACAAGAAGCGGGCTTTTAAAAGCCGATTTCTTTATGCAGTTTACAGAAAACGAGTATAACGGTGAAAAACAAATCAGGGATGTTCTTTTACAGAGGCAGAAATTTACCCTCGATGTGACTAATGATACTTTCAGGAAAAAATGTGAAGAACGCTTATTTACTCAGAAGGAAATGCGCTGGATTGATATTAAGGAACGTGCAGCCACTAATCCAGCATGGCAGTGGCATCTGCCCCGGGCTTTGGATGATTTGAAAGACGATATGCTGAAAAAAGATATCTGGCGCGAACATGGGGGCTATATTGAAAAACCTCCCTTCCCGAAGGAGAAAACGAATGTTTTGATTCAAGAGCTCCGAAGGGATGATTCAACTGGAGAGGTGACTTTGAAACTCATCCCTCAATACGGAGATAAGGTATACTACGAAATCGGGGCTCCTGCCACTACTGCTTCCAATTTAGTAGAAAACTTAAACGAATTTAAAACCAGGGAATTGAAACTGTCATTTTTATGCGTTGACAGCACGGGAGAACATGAAACCGGTGAGCCAGTGGAGTGGCGTAATAGGATAACAATCCAGTACAGGATTTTTGACAGAGGGGACGATAAGGTTGTAGAACTTGTATCTGCACCTGCAACGACAATTAGATATACGACGGACGGTTCGAATCCCAGGGAATACGGCGGTATTTATGATGGAGAGGTTGTTGTTCCCAAAGAATCCACCTTTGTTTTGGCGGTGGCAGAAGCCCAGGGCATTTTTTCGGAAACCATCCAAATAAAGATTGACAGGACAAAGGGATCCGGCATTACGATTGATAAAGATAAGCCTTTAAGGTTATACAAGAGATACAAAACCAGCGATACGGCAGAAACATATCAGGAGTTTAACCTTTTTAAGAAGCACGGGGTAAAGTTATCCGATGTAATTGTAACCCTCTACAGGGTTGGTAATGACAAAAAAGGCTGGATCGAGCTAACTGCTGATTCTTCCTTGAAAGTGGAGATAGAACAATTGGAAAATAGCATTGATGTTATAAGGAATAGTTTTATGGCTGGTGATATGGTGAACATCAGCCTGGATTACGGTACGGCATGGTTTGAACGGGGACAAAAATTTCTTGACTGGGTAGCCGAAAAGAAAAAATCGCTGCAAGAATTTATAGAAGGAGAGATTATACAGTAATGGCAAAGAAAAGGAATATTTTCGGTTTTGGTTTTGATCCGTTGGAATCTCAGCATCACTTTTTAGTCATTATTCCCCGTAGCAATGATAGAAAGGTAATTATATATGAAAGGTTCGCATGGCAGGAAAATGCGGAGAGCCAAACCATTGATTACATTACCGACAGGGCTAAAGTGGAGCTTTCAAAATATAAATGGAAGCTAATTGAAGACGCCCTTAAGGATGAATTTAACAGCAGATTGAGAAAGGAAAAGCTGCCGGCAGGGAAGTGGAAAATAGGACAAGTCCCTGTGCAGCGGCTTTTTGGGAAGGAAATGGTTCTTTTAGCATGGGCTATAGAGGACTGTGATCCTTCCGTAATCCCTACTGCTATTAAAAACTGGCTTGGTTTAAGCCCTGAGGAACGCTGGTGGTTATTTACCATGACAAATGCAGCCACGGGTGGGCTGAAAGATAAGAGGGGATGGCGTAAGGCCGTAAGATACGCTCTTACCGAGAACCCCGTAGAAGAACCATACCGACAGATGGATATTTTAGACTTGTTAATAAGCAAAAATGTTGACGAGTAAAAAGGTGGTGTAGCCATGGCATATTCTGAGCAATCGTTCATAGAAGTTCAGTTTCCTGTATCAAAGGTGTCAAAGGAAAGCTATAAGGAGAGAAAGGCAAATTTAGGACAAACCCTTACGGGCCTTGGTAAGTGGTGGGGGAGAAAGCCCCTTATACTTGTCAGGGCCGCACTTTTAGGATTGCTGATACCTGCCAGCGATAATCCCAGGAAAGACCGGGAAATATTTCTTAAAATCCTCACTATGGATGAAGAAGGCCTCTGGTTGAGAAAAAGCAAATCTATTCCTGTGCAGGAAGTTTACAATAATCTAACCACGAGTGAGAGAAAAAGGTATTTTGAGGAAAATAAGGATAAGAAAGTATCTTACCGAAAAGGAATTACCAGGGAAGAAAAAGAAAACCTGCAGCGTTTGGTTTTCAATAGAATGACGTATGATCAGAAAATAACTTACTGTGTAAGGCCGGAGGAAGTGGATAATCTTCCGCCTGATGAGTGGGAAAAGATTAACCAACACTTAGGCACCAATGCTGCAAACCTTCAGGAGCTTGTGCAGGAACTTGGTGTAAAAAAATTTGGGAAAATACCCGTTGTAGGGGACTGCTTTTGCGGCGGGGGGAGCGTCCCATTCGAGGCGGCTAGGATGGGATGCGATGTGTATGCGTCTGACTTGAACCCTGTTGCCATGCTTCTGACATGGGCTGCTCTTAACATAAACGGTAGCTCTGAGGAAGAATTGAAAGAATTGAGAGAGTTTCAGGAGAAAATCTTTAGGCTCGCGGATAAACAAATCACTGAATGGGGAATTGAGCACAACAAAGAGGGGCATAGGGCAAATGCTTATTTATACTGCAATGAAACCATCTGCCCCGAATGTGGCTGGCGCATTCCTTTGGCTCCTTCATGGATAATAGGAAAGGGGACAAGGACAGTAGCTATTTTAAAAGAGAATCCGGAGAAAAAAGGTTTCGATATTGAAATTAAATCGAATGCGACAAAAGAGGAGATGGAGCAGGCACAAAAAATGGCAACTATCAGGGATAGTTATATGTTTTGTCCTCATTGTCCTGCTGAAAAAAGCCTTACCCCAATTGCTGTTTTGCGAAAAGATAGAAGGCTTGATGATGGGACAACAGTATACGGCCTGCGCCAATGGGAAGCAAATGAGTTTATTCCCCGGCCTGATGATGTCTTCCAGGAGAGGCTTTACTGTATCAGGTATGAAAGAGAGTATATTGATAAAAATGGAAAAGCAAAGACCGAAAGGTATTATACTGCTCCTACGAAGGAAGATCTGAAAAGAGAAAAAAAAGTAGTGGAACTTCTGAAAGAAAGGTTTGCAGATTGGCAAAAAAAGGGATATATTCCCAATAGTAAGATTGAAGAAGGAGAGAAAACATCAGAACCGATTAGAACAAGAGGCTGGGTATACTGGCATCAGTTGTTTAATCCTAGACAGCTTTTGGTGCATGGTTTGTTGATGGAGCTGGTTGACAAGTATGCCAAAACGAAAAAAGAGAAAGTAATGGGCCTTTTAGGAGTGAACAAATGCTGTAATTGGAATTCAAAGTTATCCCAATGGCTAAGCGATGGCAGTAATGAAAAAGGAGCACAGACATTTAGCAACCAAGCTCTAAATACACTATATAATTATAACACCAGAACTTATCTATCAATATTTACAAGTTGGTTCTATAATATTAATAATTACAGTATAAATTCGAATTATTCATTGGCTGTGTTAGATGCACGCCAGATAATAAAAATTGCGGACATTTGGCTTACCGATCCTCCATATGCCGATGCTATCAATTATCATGAATTGTCGGAATTCTTTTTAGCCTGGGATAAGAAGATGCTTCTAGATATCTTTCCTGATTGGTATGCAGACAGCAAGAGAGTATTGGCGGTAACGGGAACAGGTGAAAACTTTAACCGGAGTATGGTGGAAATTTATCGGAATTTAGCGGCGCATATGCCAGATTACGGTATGCAGATTGTTATGTTTACCCACCAAGATGTGAGCGTATGGGCAGATCTAGCATTAATACTATGGGCTGCTGGATTAAAAGTAACAGCAGCCTGGACTATTGCTACGGAAACCGATTCTATCGGATTGAAGAAAGGAAATTATGTGCAAGGAACCGTTTTGCTTGTGCTTCGTAAACAATTATCTGAAGAAACAGCCTATTTGGATGAGCTTTATCCTGAAATTGAGCTGGAAGTAAAAAAACAGATTAATAGCATGATGACTCTGGATGACAAGGAAGATCCTGACTTCGATGATGCAGATTACCTGCTTGCTGCCTATGCAGCGTCGTTGAAGGTGCTGACTTCCTATAAACGTATTGAGGACATTGATGTTAACTATGAGCTTTCAAAAATAAGAACATCAGGTGATGAGTCACCTGTTGAAAAAATTATCTCCATGGCAAAAAAAATTGCGTATGATTTTCTTATTCCTACTGGATTTAATACTGATATATGGAAGATGCTGGCCCCTGAAGAAAGGTTCTATATAAAAGGAATTGAGTTCCAGAAAAATGGGATTAACCAAATTGGAGCATATCAGGAATTGGCAAAAGGTTTTGGGGTGAGGGAATATAGAAGTCTTCTTGCTTCCACCCGTGCAAATCAAGCAAGATTAAAGACAGCGATGGAATTCGGTACGCGTAGTCTTGGCGGAAAAGAAGAATTCAGTAATACTCTTCTTAGAAATGTGCTGATGGCTTTGCACCAATCGATCAATGCCGAAAACACTTTGGTGGGCAGAAACTGGCTAAAAAATGAACTACCCAACTACTGGAGTCAGCGGAATATAATAATTGAGATTCTCAACTATATAGCTTCTCTTGAGAATATTGAAAACATGCCTCATTGGAAAGAAGAAGCGAGGTACGCCAGGTTATTGGCTGAGCTTGTTAGGAATGATGGTGTATGACAATTACCCAGTAAGGAGGAGTATTGGATGGCAATACCTAGTTTTCAAGTATTTATGTTACCTATGCTGCAGTTATTTCAGGATGGTAAGGCATATGAGATGGCAGAAATCATGGATAAATTAGTTAAACAATTTAATATTAGTGAGGAAGACAAAAAAATACGATTGCCAAGCGGAAAACAACCTGTTTATAAAAATCGAATCGGCTGGGCAAGGACTTACTTGTATCGGGCGGGCCTAATTGAAAGGTTAGACAGGGGAGTCTATAGGATTACGGAGCGCGGTTTAGAGGTCTTGAGAGAAAAGCCTTCAAGGATCGATATAAATTATCTTATGCAATTTTCTGAATTTAGGGAATTCAAAGGAATCAGAAATAAAGAAGCGTCTCAGTTAGAAGCAAACAATAATATTGATAGTAAAGATAGTGAACAGGAACAAGAAACACCGATTGAGATTTTGGATAAGACATACCAGATTATAAAAGAACAGTTAGCTAAAGAAATTTTAGAAAGGATTATGAAAAAATCTCCCGACTTTTTTGAAAAACTTATTATTGATCTTTTGCAGGCGATGGGTTACGGTGGTTCCCTGGAAGATGCGGGAAGTGTTACTAAAAAAACTGCTGACGAAGGTATTGACGGAACAATAAAAGAAGATAAATTGGGACTGGATGTTGTATACATTCAAGCAAAAAGATGGAATGCTGACAGACTTGTTGGCAGACCAGAAATTCAAAAATTTGTGGGGGCTTTGGCGGGCTATGGGGCAAAGAAGGGAATATTTGTTACAACGTCTGATTTCACAAGAGAAGCAAGGGATTATATACCCAGGACAGATACCAAAATTGTTTTAATAAACGGCCAAATGTTGGCAAACTTGATGATAGAATACAATGTCGGTGTATCTGTTGATATCAAGTATGAAATAAAGAAGATAGACAACGATTATTTTGACGAAGAATAAAAGAAATTTTTATAAAAAAGCGTGGGAATTGCCATGATTTACCGTTATTCCTCAAGACTAAAGAGATTGGATGCTAGTTTTTTAAATAGTAAGTTGAAAGAAGCTGTAAGCTACGACAGGATTGCGGGCTATTTCAGTTCCTCCATTCTTGAGATAGCAGGGGAATCCATAGAACAAATCAATGGATATGTAAGGGTTGTTTGTAATGCTGAAATGCAAAAAGAGGATGCTATTACTGCTAATGCGGCCATTAATGCCATGCGGCGGGAGTGGTGCAGCAAAAAGCCTGAGGAAATATACAGCAGCGTTCCCAATAGGTTAATAAAGCTCTACAACCTGATTAAAAGTGGAAAATTGCAGATAAAAGTAGTTCCCAATGATGTTTTTGGCCTTATCCACGGAAAAGCAGGCGTAATTACTTTTAAAGATGGGAGAAAAACCTCATTCATCGGCAGCGTAAATGAAACGTATACTGGCTGGAAACTAAATTACGAAATGCTCTGGGAAGACGATTCCGAGGAAGGGGTAAAATGGGTTCAGGAAGAATTCGACTATTTTTGGAATAATCCCTATGCTGTCCCTTTAGCTGATTTTATAGTAGAAGATATAAAAAGGATCTCTGAGCGACAGGTTATCTATTCTATCGATGAGTGGAAAAAACAAACGGAACCTGCTTCTGCAGTTATTGAAGCACCCGTTTACCGCCAGGAGTTTGGGCTGTGGGAACACCAGAAGTTTTTTGTAAATATGGCCTTCAACGACCATAAAAAGCACGGTGCAAGGTATGTCTTGGCAGATACGGTAGGGCTGGGTAAGACTGTACAGCTTGCGCTTGCGGCTAAGCTTATGGCTTTCTACAGTAATAAACCCATCCTAGTTATTGCACCGAAGACTCTTTTATGGCAGTGGCAGGATGAGATTAATACTCTCCTGGATATGCCCTCCGCTGTCTGGAACGGCAGGGAATGGGTTGACGAAAATGGTATTAAATACCCCGCAAGTGGCGAGGATGCTATAAAAAGATGCCCAAGGAGGGTGGGAATCATTTCTCAAGGCTTGATTACTGCCAACTCCGAACAGGTACAGCCTCTTTTGAATATGGAATTTGAATGTGTAATCGTTGATGAAGCCCACAGGGCCAGAAGGAGGAATTTAGGCCCTGGTAAGGAAAATGAAAAGCTCGATCCAAACAATTTGCTTAATTTTCTCCTTAAAATTTCCAAGCGTACAAAGAGCATGTTATTGGCTACTGCCACGCCAGTACAACTATATCCCATTGAAGCCTGGGATCTGTTAAACGTGCTAGCCCAGGGCAGCGATGGCGTGCTGGGCAATCAATTCAGCATGTGGAGGAAATATCCTGTCAGAGGGCTTAACTTGGTCATGGAGAAAGAAAGGCTTGACCGTTTTGACAAGGAAAACTGGGAATGGATCAGGAATCCGTTTCCACCCGCTTCCGAAGGTGAGATGACTTTTGGACGTATCAGGCGGCAGCTTAATATGGCAGATGATGAATTTGTGATCAAACCGGAAGTTGTTGAAAAATTGAGCGGCCCTGATCAAAGAAGAATCGGCAGGATAATTGATGATAACTTTTTTGCAAGGCACAATCCATTTATCAGGCATATTGTTCGACGAACAAGGGACTATCTGGAGAACACAATAAATCCGGAAACGAATGAACCGTATTTGAAAAAGATTGATGTGGAATTAATGGGGGAGAGCGATGATGAAGCCATTGTCTTGCCGCCGTATTTGAAAGAAGCATACGGGTATGCGGAAGAATTCTGTGAGCTATTGCAGAAAAGAGTAAGAGGTGGGGGATTCTTAAAGACTTTACTGCTAAGAAGGGTGGGCAGCACCATAATTGCAGGAAAAAACACTGCAGAGAAAATGCTTCATAGCTGGGGGCAGCAGGGTATAGATGAGGAAGACTATGAGGAAGAGGATATGGAAGAGGAAAAAGTTTTACAGAGCGAAATAAAAAACATAACTGATAATGAGAGAGCCTGCCTAATAAAATTTATTGAAACCCTCAATGCCAATAAAGAGCAGGATCCAAAATATAAGTTATTGGTTAAACTTCTGATTGATGATAATTGGATAAGACGCGGATGTATTATCTTTTCCCAGTATTATGATTCAGCATACTGGGTGGCTGAGAATTTATCCAGAGATCTGCCTAATGAAAAAATTGGGCTCTATGCAGGCGGGGACAAGTCCGGTATATTGATCAGAGGTATTTATGAAAGGCGAAGCAAGGAAGAAATAAAACGAATGGTCAGGCAACATGAACTGAAGATATTGGTAGGCACCGATGCTGCTAGTGAAGGATTAAACTTGCAGACTTTGGGTTCATTGATAAACTTGGACCTGCCATGGAACCCCACAAGGCTTGAACAGCGAAAAGGCCGAATTCAGCGAATTGGACAGGTTTATGATAAAATATATATTTACAATATGAGATATAAAGATTCGGTGGAGGACAGGGTACATAAACTCCTCTCTGAACGGTTTGCCAATATTTACAGCATGTTTGGTCAGATTCCCGATGTTTTGGAAGATGTTTGGATTAATGTTGCACTTAATGATCTTGAGGAGGCAAAACGGAAAATCGATGCAATTCCAAGACAGCATCCATTTGAAATAAGGTACCATGTTAATGTGGGTAAGGTTGACTGGGAAAGCTGTGCGAAGGTGTTGGATAGCAGAGAGAAAAGAAAGCATCTAATGGAAGGGTGGAGGTAATTGTTTTTGCGTAACGAAAGAACAACGTAAGACACTGCTTTAAAGACACTGCTTTGCAAAAGTTTCTAAATAATAGTATAAAAATATATAATGGCAATACAATGAATAAATTCAAGATATGCTATACGAATTCTAGCCTGTAGTATAATTAACTATTAATACATGTACAGGAGGATATGTTATGGCTACTAAAATCACATCGTGGGAAATAATAGATGGAAAGCTCAAAAAAATTGAAACCAGCTTGGTACACGAAGGGAAAACAGAGTCGTATGATTTGGAAGAATGGATCATATCAAATCCTGAAATTTTGGGAGAAGATATTACTGTAATCGGAAGGCAAATAAATACTAGCTCCGGGCCGCTTGATTTATTGGGAATTGATAGAAACGGTAACATGGTTATTATTGAGTTAAAAAGGGATAAGCTGCCCAGAGAGGTTTTAGCGCAAGCAATCGATTATGCTGCTGCTGTTGCTCAATGGGATATTGATAAAATAAGCGAAAAAATAGGCAAAAATTTAGAAGAATACCTATCTGATGTTTTTGAGGAAACAACTTTGGAAAGTTTAAATATTAATCAAAGTCAAAGGATTATTATAGTGGGATTTCAGATAGAGGATTCTCTAAACAGAATGATTGAATGGCTTTCCAATAATTTTGGTGTTAGCATTAATGCCGTAATATTGAATTATGTAAAAACGCAATCAGGCGCAGAGATATTAAGCAGGACTACAACTATACCGGAAGAAGTAGAAAAGAAACGAGTGCAGAAAAAATATAGAATTCCCATGTCTGATGAACCTGGTAATTATACTCGTGATGAATTGAAGGAATTGCTAAAGAACTACTTTGCACAAGATTTAAAGACAGCGAAGAGAATAAAAAACGTTCTTTTGCCTGAATGTCTGAAAAAAGGAATTGTTACAAGAGAAGCGTTAAAACAAGCGTTTGTGGATTATAAAGAACCAAATGCGGAAAAGAATAAGGGATATTTTGTATCATTAATATCGAATCAATTAGGATTGGACAAAAATGATTTCTTAAGGCAGATTATTGCTTATGAGTATCCAAATCATCCATGGGAGAAGGATAACTATAGAATCCGTGAGGAATATGTGGATCTTGTCAAAGAATTGCTTGCTAACTATTAATTGATACGATCAAAGCAAATACAGAAATATAGATAAAAATTTCTGCTCCTCGTTTCAAAAATATTCTAATTTTTTGTATCACTTTTCCATGCTTCTGTTAACACGATATCTCGATGCCAATATCAACAGAGCTCTATTGATAAGTAATACAAGTGAAAAGGAGTGAGGGATATGCCGAGAGATTATTTAGGAACGGTTAAACTTCGTAACGAGTATAGAGTTTATAAATCCAAGGCCCCTATTAGTGTATGAGTTTATTTATTCGGTTTTATGCTGTATTTTCTTTATATAACCCGGTTTTTAGTATAAGAAAATACCTTGCAGATTACAGGACTCGGGAGGTTACATAATGATGGAACTTATGGATTTAAGACATATTCTTTCACTTGTTGATCATACCATGTTATCTGTGGACGCTGTATGGGAGGATATCAAGTTATTATGTGATGAAGGCATTCAGTATGGTACGGCATCGGTTTGCCTTCCTCAAAGCTATGTAAAGGCTGCTGTTAAATATGTTAATGGCAAAATACCTATATGTACTGTTGTCGGATTCCCCAACGGCTATCCCACAACTGCTGTAAAATGCTTTGAGGCTGATGACGCTATAAAAAACGGAGCTGATGAAATTGATATGGTGATCAATGTAGGTTGGCTTAAGGACAAAAAATATAATCTTGTTCTTGAAGAAATAAAGGCAATAAAAAATATTTGTGGTGAAAAGATTCTAAAGGTAATTGTTGAGGCAGGCCTTCTGAGCCAAGAAGAAAAGATTGCAATATGTGGCATAATTTCTGACTCAGGTGCAGATTATATTAAAACATCGACTGGTTTTCACAAAGGAGGTGCAACAAAGGAAGATGTAGCCCTTTTTGCGAAATATGTAAAACCTCATGTTAAAATAAAAGCAGCTGGTGGGATTTCATCTTTTTCAGATGCTGAAGAATTTATTCGATTGGGAGTATCAAGAATTGGCAGCAGCAAGCTTATTAAAACTATAAAGGAAATGGAAAAAAGGAGTTCATGATAGATTTCAGTGCTCTCTTTTTTTAGTATTTTGCAGCGAAGCATAATAGCGGAATGATTGCGTTTTTTCGGAATAGTGCAATTTTCTTTCATCGGTAAACAGGCTGTGGTATAATAAAAACTGCCAGAAAAAATAGTTCAATAAGAAATGCTCAAGCAAACATATCAAATCTAATACCTGTAATCCAATAGGATATATAGCAAACTATGATGTCTAAACAGATCATTATAATAAACAGGATTTATTACAATACCTCATGCCGGTATGGGTTATAGCTGAGATTTTATTCAAAGCATACTGCTGGCTTTGAATACTTTTTTCTTAATTAATTGCAGTATTCATTGTGAAACCGGATTATGGGAAGTCATTGGTAATAGCAGCCGAAAATTAGAATTTGAAATGGAGTGATAAAAGTTGAGTTTAAACAAAGGTAAGGTTTATGAATGCTGGCTGAGCTATAGTTATTTGCCCGATAATTTTAATAAAGAATACAGGGGTTTTTGCAATAGCATTGTGGCAAAAAGCAAACATCCCGTTATAAACTCGGCGGTTGAGGAACTAAAAATTGCATTTACCAGGTTTACCGGGCAATCCCCTCAAATAGTGGAGTCTTATCCTGATTCCGGCTGCATATTTGTAGGCATCTGGGATGAAGCAGATGATAAAGCATTGGGTATAAGTTACAGTGACTTGCCTGATGATGGATTCATTATACGCAAATATGAGAACAGTGGCAAAAATGTATTGGCTGTGGTAGGTAAAAACGAACAAGGGGCATTGTACGGGGTATTTCATCTATTAAGGTCGATGTGCCTTGGGAAAACTCTTGCACAGGTGCAGGGCATTGACGGGCCTGGTAATCCTTTGAGGATTATAAACCACTGGGATAATATGAGCGGTTTTATCGAAAGGGGATATGCCGGCCAATCCATATTTTTCAAGGATAACAGGATTATCAGCGATTTGAGCAGGATCAAGGATTATGCGCGGCTTCTTGCATCCATAGGTGTAAACGGAGTTACCATCAACAACGTCAATGTCCACCAGGTAGAGACACGCCTTATAACTGACGAGTTTTTGCCTGATGTGGCAAGGATAGCCGATGTATTCAGGCAGTACGGCATTAAGCTGTATTTGAGCATAAATTTTGCGGCGCCGGTGGAGATAGGGGGCCTGTCTACTGCCGATCCACTGGATGAATCGGTCAAAAAATGGTGGAAGGATGTAACTGATAATATCTATAGATATATTCCTGATTTTGGCGGTTTTCTTGTCAAAGCCGATTCGGAGTTCAGGCCGGGGCCCTTCACTTACGGCAGGAATCATGATGAAGGGGCAAACATGCTGGCTGAGGCTTTAAAACCGTATGGCGGTGTGGTTTTCTGGAGGGCTTTTGTATACAACTGCCAGGTTGACTGGAGAGATCGTACGATAGACAGGGCCAAAGCCGCGTATGATAACTTCAAACCCCTGGATGGAAAGTTTATGGACAATGTAATTGTGCAGATCAAAAACGGCCCAATGGATTTTCAGATAAGGGAGCCCGTATCTCCCTTGTTTGGCGCAATGGAAAAGACCAATGTTGCCGTGGAATTGCAGATTACACAGGAGTATACTGGCCAGCAAAGGGATATGTGTTACCTGGGCAATATGTGGAAAGAGGTATTGGATTTTGATACTTATGCAAAAGGGCAGGGTTCACTGGTAAGCAAGGTTGTCAACGGTTCACTCTTTGGGACGAAATATGGTGGCATTGTAGGCGTTTCGAATATTGGAGAAAGCAAATGCTGGACAGGGCATCCGCTGGCTCAGGCTAACCTGTATTGTTTTGGGCGCCTTGCATGGGATCCTGATCTTTCTGCCCGGGAGATAGCTGAAGAGTGGGTAAAGTTAACTTTTGGCCATGAGCCGCAAGTTGAAGATACAATTGTATCCATGCTGATGGCTTCCAGGGAAATCTATGAGAAATATACGGTGCCTTTGGGGATAGGCTGGATGGTAAACCCCGGGCATCATTATGGCCCAAGCGTTGACGGATACGAGTATTCCCACTGGGGTACATACCATTATGCCGATTGGAAGGGAATTGGTGTTGACAGGACTGCAGCATCTGGTACCGGCTATACCGCCCAGTACAATGAACCGGCAGCAAGCATGTACGAGAATATAGAGACCTGTCCTGAGGAGCTGCTGCTGTTTTTCCACCATGTGCCGTATACATATAAGCTAAAATCCGGCAAAACGGTGATCCAGCATATATACGATACCCATTTTGAGGGATACGAAGAAGCCGAGGGCTTAAAGGAAAAATGGCTGACACTTAAAGGAAAGATTGATGCTGAAGCATTCGATCTGGTTCTGGAAAGGCTGGATATGCAGCTTAAAAACGCCGCCGAGTGGCGGGATGTGGTCAATACCTATTTTTACAGGAAAACTGGTATCGATGATATACACGGGAGGAAGATATACAGGTAGATTTATGCTATAGAAATATAGAAAAATAGTTTGGTATTTTAGTACTGCTTTAGGTACAAGAAGTGATGTTAAGCAATACCCGGGACCAGGGTAGGCAAGGGAAAAACCTTTCTACCCTGGTATTTTTGTGTTAATAAATCGTAAGAATGCGGAAGGATATGATTAGCCAAGTAAGCGACAGATAAATCGGTGCATCGAATACTATACGTAAAAGCAGCGCAATCACGGCAAACCGGAAAATATGATTGGAGTTTTTTTGAATGAAAATAGTAGAAATGCGGCAATGTGCTGAACTATTTTACGCTTATATCAATATAATCATACAGAAAATTTCATCAAGGTTGCTTATTTTTTATCATTTTATGGTAAAATTGAAGTAAATTACAATAGATTTACCCAATTAATAATGGAGGTGCATGATGTCCAACCATAAGATTTATAAAATGAGTTTTGCCAAAGTCTATCCCCTTTATGTTTCAAAGGCAGAGAAAAAAGGGCGTACAAAAGCAGAGGTTGATGAGATAATCCGTTGGCTGACAGGATACAGCCAGGAGGAGCTGGAACTGCAGTTGGAAAAACAGGTGGATTTTGAAACCTTCTTTGCTGAGGCTCCGCAGTTGAATCCTTCGCGTACTCTGATCAAAGGTGTAATATGCGGTGTCCGGGTGGAAGAGATCGAAGAACCATTGATGCGTGAGATTCGCTATCTGGATAAGCTGATCGATGAATTAGCAAGGGGAAAGGCAATGGAAAAGATTTTACGTAAATAAAATATACGATAAGTTTATACTCTCAAAATAGAGGGGGGAATGCTGTGGTATGTTTGCCTAACATGGGCAGCCTTGTGCTGGTTTAATTTTATGGATACTCCCGGTTATAGCCTGGTAGGATATAACAATCATGGCAACAGGTATTGGGCGTTGTATCCTATCATGAGTGTTATGGCCTGTATTGTTTCACTGTGTTTTTGGAGCCTTTACAGCCATAATCTGGTGAGGATTGAAGATTGGCCTGCTTTTATAGACACAACCGGTGCTGTGGTGTTTGCGGCTGTTTCTCTTCTTGTCGTCACTATCATACCAAATGTTACTACTTTGTTTGCATATCTGGGTAAAATTCAGGAATAGAGTGATTCTGCCTGCATATAACTTGAATAATGAATATGTTGAGCTATCCTGCCATACTGTAACCCTGTTTACCCGATTCTTGTTATGATGAAAGGAGTACACTCTTTGGAAAATAATAATAAAAGTGTACAAAAGAATAACGCGGTGCAGCATTCAATAGGCATTAGACACCTGCCTATCAATATCTTCGTGCTCTGCTGGATGGCTTATACCAGTATATATCTTTGCCGGGTTAATATGTCGGTAGCCATACCAGCTATTCAGCAGGCGTTTGGCTGGAGTAAAGCCGGTTTAGGGCTCATTGGAAGCTTTTTCTTTTGGATATACGGTATTGGCCAGCTGATAAACGGATACATTGGCGACAAAATCCCGGGGAGAATATTCATATTTATCGGCCTTGCAATAACGGCAATAACTAATATTTTATTTAGTTTTACTTCAAGTTTAGCGGCCATGATATTCCTATGGGCAGTTAATGGATTTTTTCAATCCATGCTTTGGGGGCCGATTATAAGAATCCTTTCGGCATCGTTCCCGGAGGAATATAGGACACGTATTTCGGTAGGGATATCAACAACAATGGTAGGAGGCTATTTGCTGGGATGGGGCCTTTCCGGACAGATCCTGACCACAGCCAGCTGGCATTGGGCCTTCAGGCTTCCGGGAATACTGGTGCTTACTTACGCAGTTATATGGTTGGTTAGCACAAGAAAACTGCTTGCATCAAAAAACGGCCGTAAGGGCAGCGGCTTGGCTGCATTGGAAAACCTGGATTCCAGAGATCGTATTATTGATCAAAACGATGAAATCCCCTTTTGGCAGTTTATAAAAGTAAACAGGCTTTGGGTAATAGCTGTTGTCTGTGCGTGCCAGGGAATCATCAAAGAAAGCATAAGCCTTTGGGGCCCCCTGTACTTAATGGAGACCCATAGCATTGCCCTTTCCTCCACCACCAGCTATATACTGCTAATTCCATTAATGAATTTTGGAGGGATCCTTCTATCGGGTTGGCTGGACAAAAAATTCAACTACCGGCATAATATCGCAATCATGATTATTTTTGCGGCTTCTATTGTTTCTTTCCTCGGCTTGTTCTTATTTGGCCGGCTAAGCATAGTAATTGGCGTAATACTGCTGGGCTGCTGTTCGGCGCTGATGTGCTATTGGGTGTTATACCCATGGGATTTGCAAAGTATAATAAGGCTTCTTCAGCAGCAGGATTTTTCGACTTTTCGTCTTACATGGGGGCAGGCATAGCAGGATTTGTGACAGGCAGCATCTCCGAACACTGGGGATGGAACGGAGCTTTAGTGATGTGGATTATCATTGCCCTTGCGGGAGTATGCCTGCCGGGGAAAAAGCCGCGTTGACTTGTATGCATCAATACTGTAGATATTAGCAATTATAACCTTGCTCCACTATCTCATTGGAAAAACAATTGAAAAAAATGCTTGACTGGCCCCTTGGGGATGGGCTTATCATGGTGGCGGAGGTGGTTAAAATGCTTATCAACGAGGTATGCAAAATAACGGGCCTTACTAAAAAAGCCATAGAGTATTACATGGAAAAGGGATTGATTGCTCCCCGGATTGAGGAAAACGGGTACCGCCGCTTTGACAGTGAAGATGTTGCCAGGCTTAAAGAGATTTCTGTTTTGAGAAAACTGGGGTTAAGCATACCGGAAATACGCAGTGTACTGGATAAAGGAAATAGCAAGGCTAACCTGGCAAAGATCAAATACCAGAAGGGCCTGGAACTGCAGCAGTACAGCAAGAAACAGGAGCTGTTGAGCCAGTTGATTGAAGGTAATAATATTGAGGAGGTTACCGGACAGATTGAAGCATTGGAAAAACAGCAAACAATCAAGGAGAAATTATTGGATGCTTTCCCTGGATACTATGGGTATTTTTTAGTGCTCCATTTCGGCAGGTTTTTAAATATAAAGGTTATTAGCAAAGAGCAGGAGGAAGCATACGACAATATCGTTGCATTTTTGGATAATGTCAAAACTTTAGATATTTCTCCCGAATTAAAAGGGTTTCTTGAGAATGCAGTTTCCTTTATGGATGATGAACTGATGGAGGGCACAATCGCTGAGGTTGCAAAAGCCGTAGAGGATGTTGACGATTATATTGAAAAGAACAAGGAGATATTGGAGCAGTATATTGCCTACAGAAATTCAGAGGAGTATAAGCAATCGCCTATGTACAAGATACAGAACCTGCTGTTGGAGTTTCAAAAGTCCGGTGGATATTATGATGTATTTATACCAAACATGAGGAAATTAAGCCCATCATATGATGAATACTATAAGAAGCTTGAAGAGGTAAACAAAAGGTTTATGCAGCGCTATTCAGAAACATCTGCATGGTATGGCAATATATAGGTTATATTTATCTGCTGATTCAGGGGTATCGTAAGCGGTACCCTTTTTTTATTGTTTGTTTTAGACAAATAATATGTTAGAATGGACAAAATGGTATAATATACTCAGGATGTACTCTTACATTATACACGAAATCCCGTCATATTAATTATTCATACCATTTTGGCATTTTTCCGGTATATTTTATTGATAAGGAGAAATTCATATGGAGAAAAAGTATACTGATATTAACTCCAAGGTTATCGACAAATGGGTGGAAGAAGGCTGGGAATGGGGACAGCCTATAAGCCATGAAACTTTTGAAAAAGCAAAAAACGGTGATTGGTTTGTGCTGTTAACTCCTGTAAAACCCGTACCAAAAGACTGGTTTTGTGAGATGAAAGGCGCCGAGATACTGGGCCTGGCTTCCGGCGGCGGTCAGCAAATGCCTATATTTGCAGCATTGGGTGCAAAGTGCACGGTGCTGGATTATTCAGAGAAACAATTGCAGAGAGAAAAAGAGGTTGCGGAAAGGGAAAACTATGAGATAAAACTGGTTAAAGCAGATATGACAGAGCCTTTGCCTTTTGAGGATGAAACTTTTGATCTTATCTTTCATCCGGTCTCTAACTGCTATATAGAGGATGTCTTTCACGTCTGGAAAGAGTGTTACAGGGTATTGAAAAAAGGAGGAATTCTACTGGCCGGATTGGATAACGGCATCAGTTTTGCTTTTGATGATGAAGAAAAAATGGTGGTGCGTAAGCTGCCGTTTAATCCATTGAAAGATAAACAGCTGTACGAAGAGTCAGTAAAGAATAATTGGGGAATCCAGTTCTCGCATACCGTTGAAGAACAAATAGGAGGCCAGTTAAAAGCCGGGTTTATACTTACAGATATATATCAGGACACAAACGGTACAGGCAGGCTTCATGAATTCAACATTCCGACTTTTTTTGCAACAAGGGCAGTAAAGAAGTAATGTAATATTTGGGAATGCGCATGCCGGAAAGCTTGAAATTATGGGATAAAGACGGAGGTAAAATACAGGAATGGCAGAGAGTATTCTGAACCAAGTATGCAAAGATTTGGACGGTTTCCCGGGTATTACAGGTGTAGTTCTGGGTGGTTCAAGGGCCAGAGGTACCCACCATAAAAAGTCCGATATCGATATTGGAATATATTATGACGAATCAGAAGGATTTGATGTCAGGAAACTGAGCAAGGTTGCTGCAAAACTGGATGATCAGCATAGAGAAAACCTGATTACTGAAATAGGCGGATGGGGCCCCTGGGTAAATGCGGGAGGTTGGCTCGTTATTCAGGGGCATCATGTGGATTTTATATTGCGTGATATAAAAAGGGTATCGAAGGTTATTGATGATTGTTTGGCGGGGAAAGTATCCGCCCATTATCAAACCGGTCATCCCCATGCATATCTGAATGTAATGTATATGGGTGAAATCGCGCTTTGCAAAATATTGCTAGATCCAAAGGGCAGGATTTCAGAACTGAAGTCCAGGACCAGGCCGTATCCTCAGGCCCTCAAAGATGCAATAGTCCAATATTTTATGTTTGAGGCCTCCTTTTCCCTGATGCATGCTGAGGACAATATTGATAATGATGATATTTACTATGTATGCGGTCATTGTTTCAGAAGCATCTCCTGTTTAAATCAAGTTATATTTGCTTTAAATGAAGAATACTGCATTAATGAGAAAAAAGCGGTCGCAATGATTGATGGTTTTGCAATAAAGCCAAAGGATTACAAAAAGAGGGTAAATAGGATTATTACATTGATTTCTTCAAATAAGGATAACACACGAGAAGGAATAGACATGCTAAAAGAGCTTATTGATGAAACAAAGATGCTGGCAGCCATAATGTAGCCTCCTGACCTTTTAAAAACCTTCGGCTTCTCACGAACAACGGTGTCTGTTTAATTTGCCGGAATATGTTATTTTCAATTTATAATAATTATGTATAATGATTATAAATACATTAAATCTTTGTAAGGGGATGAAGAATGAAGAACTATAAACCACTATCCAGGGAAGAGGTTATTTCTGTTATTGAAGGGAAGTCGACAGCTTCACGGATACCCATTCTGCTCCAATTCTGGACTCACCCTGAAGAATTTGGAGAGCGGGAACAACAGGTACGGAAGATAATGAATGCTTATCCCGAGGACGCACTAATAATAAGTTTAAAGATGCCCGATGTGTACAAGGCTCCAACGGAATTTCCGGAATACAGATGGCTTAACAGGGAGATAGAAGAGGGTGAAGAAAACGCCGGGCTGGATGCGCGTGTTGCGATCCGGGATTGGAATGAACTGGATGATATTCTAAAGGCATTTCCTGATCCGTATTGCCCTATTCTTGTTCCCCGGGCTCCTGAGGATGATAACAGGTACAGGCTTGCCCACTGGTGGTACGGCCTTTTTGAAAGGCACTGGCAGTTAAGAGGTATGACAAATGCCTTAATGGATTACTATATTGATCCGGATTCCGTGCACCGTCTTTTCCGTGCAGTGACCGATTTCTATCTTGTGGCTATAGAGAGAGCCAAAAAAGAGCTTAATGCTGACGGGATCTTCACTAGTGATGACCTTGGAACGCAAAACGGGCCGTTTTTCTCCGGCAAAATTTTTGATGAATTTTTCAGGCCATACTACGAGGAGATAATAGGTAAGGCTCACAGCCTGGGCATGCATTTCTGGCTGCACGCTTGCGGAAATATTGAAGAATTCCTGCCGCGTTTTATTGAATTGGGCCTTGATGTTATACATCCAATACAGAAATATACTATGGATGAGAGGAAGATAGCACAAAAGTATGGAAAAGATATCTGTATATGGGCAGGATTCGATGTACAGCAGACTATTCCGTGGGGTACTGCAGATGAAGTCAGGAGAGAGGTAAGGCATATTATAGATACCTATTGCCGGCCTGAGGGAAGGTTTATGTTTACTGCCGGCAACGGTATTAACGGGGATTGCCCCATAGAAAGCCTCCGGGCATTGTATGAAGAATCATTCGAATACGGTTGGAGAAAAGTGCTGGCTTTAAAATCTGATACTGTGGTATAATGGTTCATGTAGGGCAAATTTGGAATTGCAGAAAAGAACAGCATTGAAACCTTTTTTATGCAAATATAATGTACAGGCATTAATATAACAGCAATTATTATGCAAAGATAGCAATTCAATGGCGAATTAACAGGGACTCATATTATGCTAAAATGTGAAACAGGCGGTAAGGCAGGAACTGAATATTTCATATGAAAGGCCGGGGTAAACTCATGAACCAAAGAGGTTTTACCCAGTTATACTGGGGATTTTTATTTGTAATGCTGAATTTCAGGATACAAGGTTTTGATATTCTTCCGGATATTGTGGGATATATATTCTTTGCTTTTGGTTTTGCGGCTCTTGCTTCAAACAGTGAGCATTTCAAAAAAGCTTCCAGGCTGAATATTCCGATGATCATATTATCCATTTTTTCAATATATGAAAGCCCGGCCCAGGACTCCGGAATAAACGTGAATTTTGACTCTGCAAATGCACTGGGCATATTAATAGGTATTATTTCCCTGATACTGGATTTATTGATCGTATATCATCTGTTTATGGGAATTAGGGATATGAGCAGCAATGTCGATCAGGAAATATATGAAGAGGCTGACAGGCGCTGGCATCAGTACCTGATGTTAAGCATTGCAGCTATACTCAGTTTTATTATAGTGTTTATACCATTTGTAAATTTCGTGTATATCATCGGTATGTTTGTGGCATCCATTGCTTTGATGATCTTCATTTTAGGTTTTATGAAGCGATGCGGGGCCAGGCTTACAGATTAATATTAATATAATCCATTTGATTATTCGATTTTTGGGGATGAATAGATGCAGTTGGCATAATTTTATGCCAATTACAGGGCGTCATATAGTGATTCATTCATATTGAAACAAAAATTGATAAGAAATATCTATTGTCAAAATGCGTGATTTTTAGGATTACCCGATATATTACAAAAACCTGGAGGTGCGGTATGTTTACAAAAAGCAAGGATCGGCTGATTTTCACCTATGATTCTGAGAAATTATGGATTGAGCCGTGGGGGGAGAATGCGCTTCGGGTCAGGGCTACTAAAATGGCGGAGATGCCCCTGGAAGATTGGGCTTTGCTGCCGCCCGGGAAAAGCGAACCGGAAATTTCCATTACACCCTACGGTGCCAGCATCAAAAACGGGAAAATAAAGGCTGAATTAAACAATGCAGGTAAGATATCTTTTTTCAACCAAAAGGGACAGCTATTACTTGAGGAATACGTAAGAAACAGGAAACAGTATAAACATGTTCCGGGTGAGAAACCAAAAGGCTTTGCATCGGCGTTAAATATAGACGCAAGGGAGTTTAAACCGATACTGGGGGGAGATTATTCCCTGACAATGAGATTTGAATCAAACCCGGAAGAGAAATTATACGGTATGGGACAATACCAGCAGCCGTATTTGAATATAAAGGGCTGTGAACTGGAACTGGCCCAGCGGAACTCCCAGGCCAGTGTTCCCTTTTTGCTGTCAAGCCTGGGATACGGCTTTTTATGGAATAATCCCGGTATTGGACGTGTTACCTTTGGCAAAAACTTAACCGTTTGGCAGGCAGTATCTACCAAGCTGCTTGATTATTGGATCTGTGCCGGGGACAGCCCGGCGGAAATAGAGGAGGCCTATGCGAAAGCTGCAGGAACCGTTCCCATGATGCCTGATTATGCCATGGGTTTTTGGCAGTGCAAACTTAGATACCAGACCCAGGAGGAACTGCTGAATGTAGCCCGGGAATACAAAAGGCGGGGCCTGCCCATATCTGTAATCGTCGTTGATTTTTTCCACTGGACAATGCAGGGTGAATGGAAGTTCGATCCTGAATACTGGCCGGATCCTGATGCCATGATAAAGGAGCTAAAGGACATGGGGATTGAACTCATGGTTTCCATTTGGCCAACGGTTGACCACAGGAGTGAAAATTACGAAGAGATGGTGGAAATGGGCTACTTAATCCGGACCGAAAGAGGACATCGCATTGCCATGGATTTTCATGGAAATACAGCTCACTTTGATGCTACAAATCCTGCTGCAAGAGAATATGTGTGGGACAAGATAAAAAAGAACTATTACGATAAAGGTATAAAAATCTTCTGGCTTGATGAGGCTGAACCGGAATACACATATTACGATTTTGATTTATACAGGTACCATCTTGGCCCAAATGTACAGATAGGAAACATATACCCGCTTATGTACGCCAGGACATTTTTTGATGGAATGAAGAGTGCGGGACAGGAGAACATAATAAACTTACTCAGATGTGCATGGGCAGGTTCCCAGCGGTATGGCGCTCTGGTCTGGTCGGGAGACATACATTCCTCCTTTGAAAGCATGAGAAATCAGCTGGCAGCCGGACTGAACATGGGAATTGCAGGTATTCCGTGGTGGACTACTGACATAGGCGGATTCCACGGCGGTTATCCCGATGACCCTGAATTCCGTGAACTGCTGGTACGCTGGTTCCAGTACGGTACGTTCTGTCCTGTCATGAGACTGCATGGCGACAGGGAGCCTCATTCAGAACCGTTAGGTACGAAAGGCGGCGGGATATGTCCTTCCGGAGCTGACAATGAGGTATGGAGCTTTGGTGAGGAGGCATATGAGATCTGCAAAAAATACCTGTATATCCGTGAAAGGATGAAACCGTATATTACTAAGCTGATGCGGGAAGCCCATGAAAAAGGAACGCCTGTGATTCGTCCTCTCTTTTATGATTTTCCGTCTGACAAGGCTGCATGGGATGTGGAAGACCAGTACATGTTTGGCCCGAATCTGCTTGTAGCGCCCATTTTATATGCAGATGCAAGGACCAGGACAGTTTATCTGCCATCCGGTATGCGATGGACAAATGCCTGGACGGGAGAGGAATTCGAAGGCGGGCAGAGGATTGAGGTTGAAGCTCCGCTGGATACTATACCGTTGTTCGTTACAGAAGGAGAGGGCTCTACTGAGTTGTTGTCAGCACTGTCATCATGAGCATACTGAATGGAGCATTGAAAGGCGTTTACATATCATTGCCCGGGATCATTCCGTTGAAGGTACTGCCTGGTCCGGCATATAAGTAAGGCAGAACTTCATATATGGTTTGCGATCACCTGGGTACTGATATTTGAACTAATATATAACTATGGGATATATAACCATTGGACCTGGCGAATAGTTATATCCGCTAAAAATGTAAAGCTCTGATAGGAGGGTTGAATTGTGTATATATCACAAAGGTCAAAGGAGCTATATGACAAAATTGCCCGGGGATGGAATACGTGGGATGTACAATCTGTCACCGCACATGTATACCTTCCAATGAAGCTGAGGATCAATATTAACTTTTTTGTTCCGCACTTAAACGCATGCAGCGGCAATAGTTTGTGGGATAATGTTGAGTCTTTCGGGGAACATTCAGCTGATGGAAGCTATACGGAAGTTAACATAAAATTTGCAGGCGGGATTTATAAAATTGAAACTTCTGCATCGGGAAAAGAACTGGTAATCCGGATAACCCCTGTAAAAGAGAGATATAACTGTTTTGCTGCAGCGGAAGTTACTGAGATTTGGGGAAGCAAACTTCAGATCGGCCATGATAATGACAGCATTGTTGTAAATGACGGAAACGAATGCTTTACCGTGCGTTCTGTAACGGAGAAAGCAGCCCCAAAATGGAATCCTATAACGGCGCACAGCCTGATTTGCAAGGCTGACAGGGTTGTTTATTTTACAGTCAACAGCAGCAAAGATGCCCGTGAGATCGACGAAATGATCGAAGAAGGCAGGGCCAGGTGGCTGAGCGAAACCATATCCGCTGAAGGCGAACTGGGTGAAGGCCTGGCTGCGCTGAGAAGATCCCTGCTTTGGAATATGGTCTACGATTCCGTCAATGGACGGGTTGTTACACCGGTCAGCAGGAACTGGTGTAAAAGAGGGGGAAGGTTCGGAGACTATGTTTTGTTTGAATGGGACACATTTTTTGCAGCTATGCAATACGGATTGATTGACAAGGACCTGGCGTATTGTACAATGTTTTCAATGCTGGAGGAAATCACTCCGGAAGGCATGATTCCAAACCTGGGTTCAGCAGTGGGATGGAGCCGGGACAGGTCCGAGCCCCAGGTTGGTTCCATGTGTGCCTGGAAGCTGTATCTTCAGTTTGGTGATAAATGGTTCATTGAAGAGTGCTTTGACAGGCTTTTGGAATGGAACAGGTGGAGGTTCAGGGAGAGGGATTTCAACGGAGACGGGCTTCTGGAGCTTGCGTCAATACCCTGGGAGTCGGACCCGGATGAAGAGATCTGGAACGTGTTGGAGTGTGGAAAGAGACAGGGTGCAATGTGGGAATCGGGACTTGATAATTCGCCCATGTGGGACAGGGCGGTTTTCAACGAGGAAAAACACTGCCTTGAACTTTCCTATGTAGGCCTGAATGCCCTGATGGTGGCTGATTGTGAGATACTGGAAAAGATGGCGGCGCTGCTTGGCAGGGAAGAAGAGAGAAAAGAGCTGGAAGCAAGGAGAAAGAGCCTGGCGGATAAAATCAACACGGAGTTATGGGATGAAAAGACAGGATGTTATCTGAACAAGCATTGGTCGGGTGAATTTGATCCATGCTTATCGTTAACGCATTTTTATACCATAACTGCCGGGATTGTAAATGAGGAAAGGCTGGATTTATTGTTAAATGAACACCTGCTGAACGAAGAGGAATTCTGGGGCGATTATGTTATTCCCAACGTCAGCAGAAATGATCCTTCTTTTACGGAACAGGATTATTGGCGTGGAAGGATCTGGGCTCCGACAAATTATATAGTCGGACAGGGCATTGCCAGAATAAAGAGAACCGATATTTGGGATGAACTGGTGAAAAAAGGCCTGGATATGTTTATCCAATGCTGGAGGGAGAAAGGTGTTGTAGGTGAAAACTACAACGCCATAACAGGTGAGGCAGCTGAAAAAGGTAAAACCAGCGATCCCTTTTATCACTGGGGGGCTCTTCTTGTTTACATGGCAGTGGAAAGAATAATTTACTTCAATCAATGGGAAGATAAAGTGGACATGCAGGATAAGCCTGACTGGCTCTCCGGTATTAAAAATATACCTGTAGGCGATAAGAAAATTAATATAGGTTAACAATATATCTATCCATTATGCAAGGTAATCCTGTCAGCATCTGTTGTTGATACTGACAGGTTATTGCCTCCTGAAAATACCGGTAATATGGGAGTAGGGCTATGGAAGTGAAGTTTTATAAATTAGGTGAGATTAGCGATGAGAAGTATAAATTTGCAGTTGTTAGTGCTGCCTATAAAGGTAAATGGATATTTGTAAGGCACAAGGACAGGCAAACATGGGAAATACCCGGAGGGCGAAGGGAAGAGGATGAGGATATTAATGTAACTGCTGCAAGGGAATTGTTTGAAGAAACAGGTGCGGTAGATTACGAAATAAAGCCGGTATGCGATTATTCTGTTACCATAGACGGAGTTACCTCATATGGCAGATTATTTTACGCAGAAGTTATTGAAATCGGAGAATTACCGTACAGCGAAATCCGTGAAGTGAAATTTTTAAAAAGAATGCCGGAAAATCTTACCTATGCGGGAATACAGCCGAAGCTTCATTCGAAGATACTGGAATATCAAAAAACCGGTGTTTAAAGGCCGTTAAATGGAGCCTTTATTATTTTACAATAATACTAAACAAATCAAAGGAGGTTGTGGGAATAATGGTATATCATGTGGCAAAAACCGGTTCAGATCAAGGCAAAGGAACACAACAGGATCCGTTTCTGACAATAAACAAAGCAGCTTCCGTTGCCATGGCCGGTGACACGGTAATAGTCCATGAAGGAGTGTACCGGGAATGGGTGAAACCCAAGTACAAAGGATTAAGCGACAAGAGAAGGATCACCTATATGGCAGCAGAGGGTGAGAAAGTAGTTATCAAGGGATCAGAACGGATTCAAAGTTGGGAGCATGTTGAAGGAAATGTGTGGAAGTGTACATTGCCCAACTCATTCTTCGGTGACTTCAATCCCTATAAGGAAGAAATTTTTGGTGACTGGCTGGTCACGGTAGAAGAAAAGAAGCATCTGGGCGACGTATACCTTAACGGTATGTCCTTCTACGAAGTAAGTTCCTATGAGAAACTGCTAAATCCCCAGGTAAGGACAGAAGTGATGGATCACCGGACAAGGAAAATTGTTCCCGTGCACAATCCTGAACAGACAAAATATGTCTGGTATGCTGAAGTGGATGTTGAAGACACAACAATTTATGCTAACTTCCAGGGTGCCAATCCCAATGAGGAATTCGTGGAAATTAATGTGCGGAGATCATGTTTTTATCCCACCGAGACAGGTATAGACTACATAACCGTCAGGGGATTCGAGATGGCACATGCGGCAACTCCATGGACACCTCCTACAGCCGATCAGCCGGGCTTAATTGGCCCAAACTGGAGCAAGGGCTGGATAATTGAGAACAATATAATCCATGATGCTAAGTGCAGCGCCATCAGTATCGGCAAGGAAGGTTCCACGGGACACAACTACCGTTCCATCCGGAAGGATAAGCCCGGGTATCAATACCAGCTGGAAGCTGTTTTCAGCGCGGAACGCAATGGTTGGTCCAAAGAAAAGATTGGTTCCCATATTATCAGGAATAACATAATTTACGACTGCGGTCAGAATGGAATTGTCGGCCATTTGGGATGTGTATTCAGCCAGATCTACAACAACCATATTTATAACATAGCTCTGAAACGCGAATTCTATGGACATGAGATAGCGGGCATAAAACTGCATGCGGCAATCGATGTGCAGATCCATAATAACAGAATTCATGACTGTACATTAGGATTATGGCTGGATTGGGAAGCACAGGGGACCAGGGTTAGCAGAAACCTGTTCTATAATAATAACAGGGATCTGTTTGTGGAAGTCAGCCACGGGCCATATATGGTGGATCACAACATATTGGCTTCTGAATATGCCATTGATAATATGGCGCAGGGCGGAGCTTATATAAACAATATAATTGCCGGCAGAATGTTCCATCTAAAAGTGTTGAACCGTTCAACACAATATCACCTCCCACACAGTACAAAAGTTGCAGGATTTGCATTTGTCTACGGTGGAGACGATCGCTTTTTCAACAACATTTTTATTGGCAAAGACGGAGTGGAGGCTGTTGGAACTTCACATTACAATGGTTATACCACATCTTTGGAGGAATACATTGAAAAGGTTCATGAACAACACGGTGATCTGGATACATTTATGAAGGTTGAACAACCAGTTTATATTAACAATAACGCATACTTCAACGGAGCGCAGCCTTTTGAAAGGGAGAAGGATAACCTGGTTGACAACAAGTTCGATCCAAAACTCAGCATTATTGACAAAGGGGACGAGGTCTACCTCTCCTGTCAGCTGCCGGATAGTTTCGAGGATATAACAGGGGAAATTCATTCAACAAAGACATTGGAAAGAGTTCGGATTGTTGATGCTGAGTTCGAAAATCCTGATGGCAGCGAATTGGTCCTGGATACTGATTATCTGGGTCAAAAGAAATCAGAAAGCGGCCCGATAGGGCCCATTGGCCTTTTGAAGAAAGGCGGCAACTATATCAAGGTTTGGTAGCTGCTTCTCTGTAAAAAAAGCCTTACACCCCGCTGACCGGGGTGTAAGGCTTTTTTACCAGTTTCCATATTACTTGGCATAGGCTTTTCTATAGATTTCTTCCAGTTCGGTTACCAGCGGCATTCTGGGGTTGGCGGTGGTGCACTGATCTTCAAAAGCTTTGTCAGCCAGCTCTTTTATCTTTGCTTCGAATTCATCCTTCGATACTCCGCATTCTGCTATGGTCATTGGCATGTTTAGTTCTTTCATCAGCCTGTTAATGGCGTTGATAAGGCTTTGCACCCCTTCCTGTGTAGTGGATGCCGGCAGCCCCAGATACCTGGCTATTTCAGCATATTTTTGATCTGCTGTATAGTGCTGGTATTTTGGCCATGCTGTAAACTTTGTCGGTTTCTGGGCATTGTACTCAATTACATGCGGCAGCATTATGGCGTTAGCGCGGCCGTGGGGAATATTGAACTCTCCACCAAGCTTGTGTGCCAGGCTGTGGTTGATGCCCAGGAAAGCATTGGTAAAGGCCATACCGGCTATACAGGAAGCATTGTGCATCTTTTCCCGGGCTTCTTTGTCAGCCCCGTCTCTGTAGGCCCGCGGCAAATACTCAAATACCAGCTGTATGGCTTTCATAGCCAGCGCATCGGTATAATCGGAAGCCATAACGGATACATAAGCTTCTATTGCATGTGTCAGTACATCCATACCGGTATCAGCGGTAATATGGGGCGGCACGGTCATAACGAAGTTAGGGTCGATTATTGCAACATCAGGGGTTAGTTCATAATCGGCCAGCGGGTATTTTGTATTGTTTTTCTTGTCGGTTATAACCGCAAACGAGGTTACTTCGGAACCTGTTCCCGATGTAGTGGGAATTGCCACCATCTTAGCCTTTTGTCCCAGCCTTGGGAATTTAAAAGCTCTTTTCCTGATATCCATGAACTTTAACCGCAGGGAAGTAAAATCGGTGTCGGGATACTCGTAATACAGCCACATGGCTTTTGCGGCGTCCATGGCAGAGCCTCCGCCCAGGGCTATGATAACATCAGGCTGGAATTTATTCATGAGCTCGGTCCCGCGTCTTATTGTATCAACGGACGGATCAGGTTCCACATCGGCGAAGATTTCAGAATGCACGTACTGCTGCCTTTTCCTCAGGTAGTACAGTACCCTGTCCACATATCCCAGCTTAACCATTGCAGGATCGGTTACTATGAACGCCCTGCTGATCTCCGGCATTTTCTCCAGGTATTGAATGGAATTGGGTTCAAAGTAAATCCTTTTGGGAACTTTAAACCACTGCATGTTGACGCGCCTTTTAGCCATCCTCTTTATATTGATGAGATTTACAGCCGACACATTAGCTGTAGTGGAATTATGTCCGTATGAACCGCATCCCAGTGTTAACGATGGCATATTTGTATTATAGATATCCCCTATGGCCCCCTGGCTTGAAGGTGAATTGACAATCAGCCTGCCTGCTTTAATTCTCCTGGCAAACAGGTCTATTACTTCGGGGTTTTCTGAATGTATAACAGCTGAGTGGCCAAGTCCTCCAAATTCCACTATTTGTTCGGCTGTCTGAATACCCTCTGTATAATCCCTGACGATATACATTGCTAGTATGGGGCTCAGCTTTTCTCCGGACAGGGGATATTCAGGGCCTACACCTTCCAGCTTCGCAACCAGGATCTTTGTATCCTTTGGTATTATTATTCCTGCCATTTTTGCTATCTCAGATGCCGGTTTACCCACTACAGCCGCATTTACCATACCCTTTTTGCTGTCAATGGCAACAGCCTGGATTCTTTCTGTCTCTTCCTCATTTAGGAAATAGCACTTGTTTTCCTTCATATATTCTATGACCTGCTGCGCAATGTCCTGATCGATGATCACTGCCTGCTCGGAGGCGCAGATCATACCATTGTCAAATGTTTTGGAGAGAATCAAATCTGTAACTGCCCTTTTTATGTTGGCTGTCTTTTCAATGTAGCATGGCACATTGCCCGGACCAACCCCCAGGGCCGGTTTGCCGGTGCTGTACGCAGCCTTTACCATACCTGAACCACCTGTAGCAAGCACCAGGGATACTCCGGGGTGATTCATGAGATACTGTGTGGCCTCCAGGGCGGGTTGTTCTATCCACTGAATGCAATGCTCCGGCGCGCCGGCCTGTACAGCCGCATCCCTCATTATCCTGGCTGCCTCGCTGCTGCATACCTGGGCTGACGGATGGAAGGCGAATATAACCGGGTTGCGGGTTTTTATGGATATTAAGGCTTTAAACATTGTGGTAGAAGTGGGATTGGTCACCGGGGTGACACCGGCGATGATACCCACCGGTTCGGCTATCTGTATATAATCTTCAAGATCATTTTCCTGGATTACTCCAACGGTTTTCAAATTTTTTATGTTGTTGTAAATATACTCTGTAGCAAAGAGGTTTTTGATTATTTTATCTTCATAAACGCCTCTTTTAGTTTCGTCCACAGCAAGCTTAGCCAGCCTCATGTGGTGTTCGATTCCTGCTAAGGTCATGGCCTGTACAATGCTGTCCACCTGTTCCTGGGTCATTGACATGAAGGAGTCAAGAGCAACCTTTGCATTTTCAACCATAGTGTCAATAACGGTTTTAGTATTCTGCGTTTTATCCATAACCAAAGATAGATTTTTCTTAGGCATATTTTTCATCCTTTCTTTTGGAAAATTTATATACTCAGCAGGTAACCTGCTGCAAATCAATAGTTAAATATTTAACAATCTAAGCCAAAAACAATTGGGATATATTTAAAATCAACCCCATTATAAAATAAATATATATTTGGATCAGGACGCCGGAATTACCGGAAAGCCCCTTGTTATAATACTTATAAACAATTTCCGTCTCAATAAAACAATAATATATTTTAACTAATTTTAACTAAGGTGATTATAGCAAGTCGTTAAATATTTGTCAATATGTTTTTAAAAAATTTTTGTGATTTTAAAACAATTTGATCAGTTGGGAGAAGCCGGTTTATGATCATTTTTTAATACACCATTTCTGCAATCAGTAAGCGCTATTGTATTAAATTTAAGAGATGATGCAGCAAATGTTTTTGCGGGCGAAAAAAACTTGCCGGGGTGTCCCCCGGCAAGTATCTTATTTATTATGCAATGCTCTGAATTCTCGGTATTCCTTCAGCATTTTTTTCATCTGGGTTGTGATGTCCAGCCCATAGGGGCAGTTTTCTCTGCAGTGTCCACAATCAATACAGTCTTCGACACGCTCCATTCTCTCACTCCATTCATCGGACAGGTAGTTCTGATATGGAGCCCGCTTGAGCAAATAGGACATTCTTGCGGCAAATGGAATGGGAATATCAACAGGGCAGGGAAGGCAGTAGCCGCAGCCTCTGCAGAAAGCTCCCTGCAATTCCTGGCGGTCCTGCTCAATGACCTTCCACATTTCTTCATCAAGAGCCGGAGGATTTTTCTCCAGTTCAATGAACTCATCCAGCTCTGATTCCCTCTGAATTCCCCATATCGGTACAACGTTGTCAAACTGGCGTAAAAATGCAAAAGTTGGAGCTGCCTGATTGATTAAGCCTCCCGAAAGCGGCTTCATTGCAATAAAGCCTATATTACGATTTTTGGCTTCCTGCACCAGCTCTAAATCTTCATCCGATGATAACGCGGATAATGGGAATTGAAGGGTATCATAGAGTTCGGATTTTGCTGCATCCATAGCCAGGTTGAGCCTGTGATTGGTAATTCCTATAAAACGGATCATCCCTTTTTGCCGGGCTTCCAATAGTCCGCTGTACAGGCTGTCCGGATCATCGGGGTCCGGCAATTCTGAAGGGTTGTGCAGCTGATAGATGTCGATGTAATCAGTTTTCATTGTTTTGAGACTGGTTTCCAGGTCTTTAAAGAGTGTTTTCTTGTCTTTTGCATGGGTTTTGGTGGCAATTATGATGTTGGAACGTACATCTGACAAGGCATATCCGATTTTCTCTTCGCTGTCTGTGTATCCCCTTGCGGTGTCAAAAAAATTAATGCCGTTGTCATATGCTTTGCGCAGCAGGTAGCCCGCATCTTCCAAGCTTATGCGTTGAATTGGCAGGGCCCCAAACCCAACACGTGAGACCATAAGATTTGTACGCCCGAATTTAATTTTTTCCACTTATACTGTTCCCCCTTTTATTTTAATGTATATTTTCGTACTGCTAATATAATTTATAGCATGGATTGACAGGTTAAAATGACAAAAATATCATGAGACAGCATGTTTCGAAAGGCACCTTCTATATGATATACTAAATCAAAAGAAATATCAACCGGGCCGGCGATAAAGCCCAGTTTAGCGAAAGGGGGGAATTAATGAATACTTTAATCCTGTACAGCTCTAAGTATGGAGCTTCTGAAAAATGTGCCCGGTTTATCCTGAAGGGCCTGGAAGGAAAGGCTGATATAGTGAATTTAAACGAATCAGAGCCGGGCAATATTGACAGTTATGACATCATTCTGATAGGCGGAGGAATCTACGCAGGCAGATTTCAAAGAGAATTAGCGGATTATATAAAAACCAACGAGGAGTATTTGCGGAATAAAAAGGTGGGTATGTTTGTTTGCTGTAAGGAAGGGGATAAAATAGCTGAATACGCAAAAACAAATATGCCCGGGCGGATAGTTGATAAATTGTTTATGCTGGAACATGCCGGGTATGAAGTCAACCTGGATAAAATGAATGGGTTGGAAAGATTCCTGATAAAACTGCTGTTTAAGGTTAAGGAGAATTATTCCCAGGTAAATTATGATTCCTTAGATAGAATTATAACCAAAATTAAAGAAATGACCCAGTAAGCACATTGCAGTATGTTTTTGTTAAGTACGATTATTAATGGCCGGATGGCATACATATTGGCCTTTGCTGCAGGTATTCTGTTGGTGGTTACCTTGTTACCCCGGGTTTTCATAACCGGCATCTCCCCAGGTTATGATGGATACAAATTATGTATATCCGGGAATGGAAAAGGGTAAAATAGGAATAAATTTTAAAAAATTATTAATAATTTTTTAAAATAAAGAAGGGTTTTTTATTTTCTTATAGAATATGTAAACATTAATGTAATAGTTTTGTAAAGAATGCAATATAATTGTAATGGTCAAGTCCTACTATGGGGAGATGATTTATTTATGAAAAGAATAATGGCTGTTCTTTTGCTCGGCATTATTTCCTTGACCTGTCTGACCGGCTTTGCCCAAGCGGAACAAAAAGGCAGCCTTTTTACCTACAAAGCATCAGCATCTGTTTTTACTATGATGATCAACGGACAGGAAGTAGGGACTGTAAAATCAGCTGCTAAAGGTTTGGCTGTATACGACAAGGTAGTGGAAAGATTACTGAATATTCACTCCAATAAAGTATTCGTTGATTGTGATGTGGTATTCAAGGAAGCTAAATACAACACTAAACCAGTAAGCTCTGCAAATGAGCTGGCACATGCTATAGAGCAGGTAATAGTTGTTAAAACAAATGCGTATGCGGTGCTTGTTGACGGTGAAAAGGTATGTTATGTTGAGGACACCGGAATAGTACAGGAAGTTTTGGATGAACTAAAAAATACCCAGGTTCAAAAAATACAACAGGACGAAAAAGGTGAGCTGCAGGAAACGCATATAAAGGAGAATATAACTTACCAGCCGGAAACCGTTACTGTAAGCCAGATGGTGGATAAACAAGCGCTAATGGCAATTTTTACTCAAGGTACTGAAGAAGTCCAGGAATATGAAGCAAAAGCAGGCGATACCCTGTGGTCAATTGCCAGAGCTCATAAAATACCGTTTTCGGTACTAAAAGAAGCCAATGCCGATAGAAATATTGATATGATACACCCGGGCGACAAGATAAGACTGACCGTCGAAAAGCAGTTAGTCACGGTTGTGGCAACGGAAAAACAAACAGAGATAAAAGATATTCCCTATGAAACCGAGGTACGCCAGGATAACAGCCTGGAAAGAGGCAGGACCAAGGTTTTAAAGGAAGGCAAGAAGGGAAAGAAGGAAGTAACCTATTTAATAACGACGGAAAATGGAAAGGTTACCTCGCGTGAGGTGCTGGAAGAAAAGGTCCTGGAAGAGCCGGTCAAACGTGTTGAGGTTAAGGGAACCAAGGTTCCTCCTCAGCCATCCAGGTCTAAACCCGGACAGTCATCGGGCGCAGTTATAGGTTCTGGAAAGGGCAGCGACGTAGTGGCCTATGCCATGAAGTTTCTGGGAGTAAGATATGTATTAGGAGCTAATGGGCCAAACGCTTTCGATTGTTCCGGATTTACGTGCTATGTATACAGGAAATTTGGTATCAATCTCCCAAGAAAAGCTGTTTCGCAGCGTTCTGTAGGCGTGGCGGTGTCGAAGAATAACCTGGCTCCCGGAGATATATTATGCTTTGGCAATCCCGGACATGTGGGAATATATATAGGAAATGGCCAATTCATCCATGCATCATCAGGTTCTCGCATGAGAGTTGTAATAGACAACTTAAGCTCAAAACATTACCAGAAGCGTTATGTATGTGCACGAAGGGTGCTGAAATAAGATTTGATTAAGCTAAAACACAAAAAACGGCCGTAATGGCCGTTTTTTTATGCTGTGATGTTTTGTCACTGCTTGACCCCTGCTGCTGACATGATGTGGAATCCAGGGGATTCGTACGGCAGGTGTTTAGGTAATCTTATTCTATATTAATATACGGCAGAATCGTTTTTATCAGTTTCTTTATCAGTTCCAATTCCGTGGGAGAGCATTTTTTCAGCAGTTCGTTCAGCTCTTCCATGCCTGCATGTATGTAATCATCTTGATTTTCCTTAACTGCGGGATCGGCATTGTGGTATTTGCCGAAAATAAGGTAGTCCAATGAGACATGAAGACAGCTTACAATTCTGATCAGAACCGGAAGGCTCATCTGTCTTTCTCCCCGCTCCAGCTGTCCTACATAGTAATCCGAGAGGCCCAATATTTCTGCCAGTTCTTCTCTTGTCAGATTAAGCTTCTTTCTCTCTTCCCGTATTCGCTGGCCTATTGCCGCGGTATCTATTACTTTATTCACTGCCATATAATTCACTCCCAACCCTGCATACTTATACTTTATCGAATTGTTTGACATAACTGAATTTGCTGACAGCAAACTTATAATGTTGTCATCAGGCATACTATGATGTAGAATTATGTATGACAGTTGCCTGCGGGGTGATTAGGTGGACATAAAAACTAAAATAGAAATAGCACGAAATCTGCTGAATAATGCATTAGATATGAATGTAAGCAAGGAAATAATACACAGATTAAGCCAGATAATTGATAACTACATATTAGCGTATTACCAGGAACGTAGGGAGTTGGGGGCCAATGCGGAAGATGAGGATAGGCAGTGAATATCTTCTCATTATTATAATATCGATAGACCTTTTATTATGGTTTATAGTATCTTTTGCAGATGGAATATATACGGGGAATTATGAGCCGGTGCGCGTGTCTTTTATAGCTGTACAGGCAGTGTTTAAAGTTTTGTTGGTTGGAGGGATTATCCAGTTATGCAAAGAAGTATATACCGATACGCTAACCGGTTTGCATACCAGGAAGTACTTCTACAGAAAAATGAAAAGGGGAAATAAGATTCTATACTCACTGCTTTTCATAGATATAGATAATTTCAAAGCTATAAATGATAAGTACGGGCATATAGCGGGCGATTGGGTGTTGATGCAGTTTGCCGGTATTCTGAAAAAATATAAGAAGAAAAAAGGTATTGTTGCCCGGTGGGGTGGAGAGGAATTTGTGATGGTTCTTTTTCATACTTCCAATAAAGAAGCGTATTATATTGCTGATTTGATAAGAAAGGAAGTGGAAGAATATGTATTTGGCTGTGAAGGGATTACAATCAATATAACCATAAGTATCGGTATAGTAACAAAAAAAGAAGGGATGCCTATAGCTGTGGAACAGGTGATGGAAGAGGCCGATAAGGCACTGTACCGGGCCAAAACAAATAAGAATTATGTTATAGCAGGAAAATAAATGGGGGAGAGTTAAAGGTTTTTGGCGGTGCATCAATCCTGCAGCATCTCCGGATATTTTGTTTATGAAAGTTTTTAAAAAATACTTGCAGAAATAAAATTCCGTATGCTATAATTACATAGTAATTTTGCGGCAAACCATAAAAAATAAGAATAAGTTCTGCCATAAATGAAGGAACGTATTAAATATGTTGCGTTTTATAGAAAAATATGCGGGAAACTACAGCATTCTATAATGGCAGAAATAGAGGATTAGCGGGCTTAACAAATGTAAATAAAAGTCAATTATTACGAAAAATGTATAATTGTGGAGCTGTAAAGAGCAATTATGCAAGTAATAATTGATATTGGTTATCATGCTGCATATTCTAATTGTGGAAGGGAAGGGTGATTTGTGTCCTACATTAAGGATATAATTAATCAGGTAATCGAGAACAATCCTGGCGAGCCGGAATTTCATCAGGCTGTGACCGAGGTGATGGAATCACTGCAAGTAGTGATTGACAAACATCCGGAATATATAAAGGCCGGTATTTTGGAGAGAATTGTAGAACCCGAGCGCCAGGTTATTTTCAGGGTGCCGTGGGTGGACGACCAGGGGAAGGTCCGGGTAAACCGGGGCTTCCGCGTGCAGTTCAGCAGTGCTATTGGTCCGTATAAAGGTGGTATCCGATTCCATCCATCTGTATATCTTGGCATAATAAAATTTTTGGGATTTGAACAGGTATTTAAGAACTCCCTTACAGGGATGCCCATAGGCGGTGGAAAAGGCGGCAGCAATTTTGATCCCAAGGGAAAGTCCGATGGTGAGGTCATGCGTTTCTGCCAGAGCTTTATGACCGAATTATACAGACATATCGGCGCCGATATTGACGTACCGGCCGGAGATATAGGCGTGGGTTCCCGGGAGATAGGATATATGTTTGGACAGTATAAGAGAATAAGAAATTCCTTTGAAAGCGGCGTGCTTACCGGCAAAGGGCTGATTTATGGGGGAAGCCTGGTTCGAAAGGAAGCGACAGGATACGGCCTGGTATATATTACTGATCAGATGATAAAGGCCGGAGGAAAATCCCTGGAGGGTGCCAGGGTGGTAATTTCCGGTTCAGGCAATGTGGCGATATACTGCGCTGAGAAGGTTGCCCAGTTGGGCGGGACAGTTATAGCCATGAGTGATTCCAACGGCTATATATATGACTCTGAAGGGATTGATCTGGATACGATAAAACAGCTTAAAGAAGTGGAAAGAAAAAGAATAAAGGAGTATAAAGAGATTCATCCCAGGGCGGAATATCACGAAGGCACGTTTTCTATCTGGGAAGTCCCATGTGATATTGCTTTTCCGTGTGCTACTCAGAATGAATTGGATGAAAAAGCTGCAAAAACCCTGGTGGCCAACGGGTGTTTTGCCGTTGCTGAAGGCGCAAACATGCCATCCACCCCTGAAGCTGTTGATGTATTCTTGAGCAATAATGTGCTTTTTGCTCCCGGTAAGGCTGCTAATGCCGGCGGAGTAGCAACTTCGGCGCTGGAGATGGCACAAAACAGCATGAGATATTCCTGGTCATTCGAGGAAGTTGATGCCAGACTCAAAAGCATAATGACAAATATTTACAGGAATATCAGCACAGCTGCCAGGGAATACGGGCATGAGGACAATCTCATATTAGGAGCTAATGTGGCGGGCTTTATAAAGGTAGCCGAAGCAATGATGGCCCAGGGGATAGTCTGACCAAATAAAGGATTATTCAAAAAAAAGCTTGAGGTGTATACTGCCTTCAAGCTTTTGCTTTTTTTTATATTATCATTCAGTTTTGCCTAAATAATATTGTTATTGGGAAAATATATTGTAGGGATATCATTGAATTATTCATTTGCAACCCGGGGACATGCCAATATAAGAACGGGAGGAATATAAAGTGTGTGGAATTGTTGGTTATATAGGTGACAGGCAGGCTTTGCCCATATTGATTGATGGTTTGAAAAAACTTGAGTACAGGGGTTATGATTCGGCCGGTGTGGCTGTTCATAACGGCATGAATATAAACATTAACAAGGCCAAGGGAAGGCTGACCGTGCTGGAGCAAAGGATTAACCGGGATGAACTGACAGGCACATTGGGGATAGGGCATACCAGGTGGGCTACCCATGGGGAACCTTCTGATATAAATTCTCATCCGCATACAAATCAATCCGGAGATATTGCAGTTGTGCACAACGGAATCATAGAAAATTATATGAAGCTTAAAAGCTGGCTTCAGAGGGAGGGATATGCATTTGCATCGGAAACGGACACCGAAGTAGTTGCTCATATGATTAATTATTACTATAACGGTGATCTTGTGGAAGCAATCAGGAACACCCTGGACAGGATCGACGGCTCCTATGCGCTGGGGGTGATAGCCAAACAGCACCCTGATTGCATGGTGGTGGCCAGAAAGGACAGCCCCCTGGTAATTGGTTTGGGCGATGGGGAAAACTACATTGCCTCGGACGTGCCTGCCATATTGAAATATACCAGGAAGGTATATTTCCTGGATGATAAGGAGATAGCCCTGCTGTACAGGGACAAGGTTGAAATCATAAACCAGTATGGTGAAAAGGTTGAAAAGGAAGTATTTGAAGTCACGTGGGATGTTGAGGCCGCTGAAAAAGGCGGATACCAGCATTTCATGCTGAAAGAAATACACGAGGAGCCAAAAGCCTTACGGGATACGCTAATACCCAGGATTGCAGATGACAGGATAGAGCTTGGCGATATAAGCGTAACAAAGGAGCAGCTTGAAAAGGCAGGCAAGATTGTGATAGTGGCATGCGGGACGGCATACCACGCAGGTGTTGTTGGCAAATATGTCATAGAAAAACTGGCAAGGATACCCGTGGATGTGGAAATAGCGTCCGAGTTCAGATACAAGGATCCCTTGATAAATGAAAATAATATAATAATCATAATAAGCCAATCGGGAGAAACTGCGGATACACTGGCCGCCTTGAGAATGTGCAAAAAGGCTGGCGCCAGGATAATTGCCATTACCAATGTGGTAGGCAGCACGGTGTCCAGGGAAGCCGATCATGTCCTGTATACCTGGGCCGGGCCGGAGATTGCCGTAGCTTCGACCAAAGCTTATACTACCCAGCTGTTGTGCCTGTATATGATGGCCTTGGATTTTGCTGATAAAATGGGAAGGATCCCGGAGGAAGAATACAGGCAGATGTTAGAAGAAATGAAAAGACTCCCTGAATTGACGCAAAAAATACTTGACAGCAAGCAGATGATGCAAAAATGCGCTGATGAAACATTTAATGCCAACAGCATATTCTATATAGGCAGGGGTCTGGACTATGCTGCAGCAATGGAAGGTTCCCTGAAACTAAAGGAGATCTCGTATATCCATTCTGAAGCTTATGCGGCAGGGGAGCTGAAACACGGCACCATTGCATTGATAGAGGAAGGTACTCCAGTGGTTGCGCTGGCAACCCAAAGGAACCTGTTTGAAAAAACGTTGAACAATATAAAAGAAGTGAAGGCAAGGGGAGCTTTTGTTATAGCCGTTGCCGTGGAAGGCGATACCGATATAGAGAGGGAAGTGGACAGGGTAATATATATTCCCAACACCTATAATATGTTTACACCAGTGTTAATGGCCATACCGCTTCAATTATACGCATATTATGTGGCCGTGGCAAAAGGCTGTGATGTTGACAAACCGAGAAATCTTGCAAAAAGCGTTACTGTTGAGTAATGTGATTTTGACAAAGACCGGCTATATAACTAAAATAAACTCCACTCCATGATAATAAAGTTCGCTCTATAAAAATAAAGTTCGTTCCAAAATCCCGTAGCAGATGCAGGAGAAATCTTCATTTGCTGCGGGGTTTGCTTTTTTTACAGGGGAAAGGGGTAAGGTGTAAGGGTTAAGGTTGTTAGGGTTAAGGAGTAAGGAATAAGGCTAAAGGTATTGATTTTAAAGGGATTGAGAGTACTATATTGATTTAAATATTGATACCAGGATTGAT
>Ga0209537_1000735_pt1 | contig 39615 bp, 38 predicted proteins | sample BioPla4DNA1_FD_187698 | JGI IMG/M metagenome (GOLD analysis project Ga0209537, IMG submission 187698) | Biogas fermentation microbial communities from Germany - Plant 4 DNA1 (SPAdes) (version 2) | ecosystem: Engineered > Bioreactor > Anaerobic > Digestate | place: Bielefeld, North...
AGTTTTCATTAAAGGAGGTTAAAAGATGGCTGAATATACTAGACACATTGAAAGAATTGCTAATGTTCGAAAAAATGAAAATGGTGATATAATTGCTGTAAGAACAGATAAGGGTAATGTATATTCTATTGAAGAAGCTATAAATAAGGTTAAGGCCAATGAAATTAGCGGTGTTACTGTGGAAAGAGATAATAGTGGCAAGGAGCGTTTAGCCTGCAACCCTACTGGCCTTCATTCTGGCTTCTTAGATAATGTACCAGAGTTTTAAATATTTCGTCTCCCACTAGTTTTATATACTTAACCTATAACAAGGGGTATCCATATTTGTATCAGTGAACTAGTGGGAAGCTTCTTCTAAACCTTATACCCTTGTCTATTCTGGCCTCATAAAGAAGCTAAAGGCATCCTTAGTAAATCCGTTAGCAGTATCCACTATGGCAATATTTCTAACATGGTAAATTTGGTTATTATAATCCTTTGCCTGATTATCACAAATATAAGCATAGTCAAACTTTCCTTCCTCTACCCAGCCCATAAATATGTAGGTGTGAGAAGGTATCCCCTTCTTATTCCCAAAGCCATCGGTTGTAAAGCATAAGTCTCCCGGTTGAAGCTCCTCATAATTACTAATCCTTTGCCAGCCCTTATTCTGAAGTATCTTTATTAGCTGTTCTGTATTACAGGTACTTTTATCAATATATATACCATTTCTTCTTAATACCTCCGCAACAAAATAAACGCAGGTATTTGCAGAATCTCCACCGTTTAGCTCTATTGCCTTCTCATACACATCCCTTTGATTGTCCACATCCTTTAAATATTTATATACCTTGTCTATAGAATAGCCTCCTTCTGGTTTTGCATAGGGTAAAAGTGATTTTACTACCAATAACACTGCTGCTAAGGTCAATATTGCAATAAATTTACCTGTAGGTCTCATAATTATCTCTCCTCTTACTCTTTCAGTTATAGATTTTTATACATATCTTCATTATTTATTTTACAGACCAGTTATTACAAAAAACTTTATAAAAATCTTAAGTTTTTCTTAAGTTCTTAATTAAGTATAGAAGCTATATGGTTTTAATTCTAAAATAATTAGTTGTATAATAAGAATAAGTTCGAAGTTTTTATATTTTTCATATATAATATTAGTAATAGGTCTTTTTACTTAAAAGTTGGAAATGCTTAATTATATATATTACAGTGTGAGGAATTATTATGAGTTTTATAGTATTTGACTTGGAATTTAACCAACCCTATAATGGCAAATCAGCAGATGCTAGTGAAGAATCCTTAAAATGCCCCTTTGAAATTATTCAAATCGGAGCAGTAAAATTGAATGATAAGCTTGAGACAGTGGCTACCTTAGATAGGCTAGTTAAGCCCTATATCTTTCCTAAGCTTCATCCCTTTATAAAAGAGATGACAGGAATAACGAAAAATAACCTTAGTAGCGCCAAGGACTTCAAGGAGGTTTTTCAGGAATTTGTAGACTTAACAGATGGAAAGGATACCATTCTATGCATATGGGGTACTGCAGATATGAGAGAACTATTTAGAAATGCCCAATTCTATAATTTAAATACCTCCTTAATCCCAAGAAAGTATATTAATCTTCAATACTATATGTCTAAATTTTTGAGCTGCGAAAAGGGTACAAATATCGGTTTAAAAAGCACTGTAGAATTACTAGGTATCCCCCACAATAATGAATTCCATAATGCCTATAACGATGCTTACTTTACCGCAGAAATTTTTAAGAGAATCTATTGCGATAAAATAAAATACCGAATCTATAATCCTAACTATCCTAATAATACGGGCAGAGTTCGAAAATCAAAAATGATCCTAGACAGCGAAGGCTTAATCAAGCAATTTGAGAAAATGTTTAATCGAAAAATGTCTGCTGAGGAAATTGCCATAATTAAATTAGCCTATATGATGGGAAAAACTAATCAATTTCAAGTGGATGAGAATAATGGAGTTAGAAGTTAGATGTTGAGTGTAGGTGTGTCGTAAGACTGCTTTATTAGTTCTTGTGACCGCCTTGTTTATTTTTTCACAATTATTTACTTTTTCCTGTGACAGGCGTATGATATAAGTAAGAAAACATTTACATGCTAACACTCTGTATGTATAGGAGGTATTTATATGTTAGTTGAATATGACCCCTGTATACTAGAGATGATTGAAGATGGTTCTTACTTTAATGTAGATTCCTCAGAGCAAGCAGACTACTATATTTACGAAAACACAGGAGCCGTTATCCTTGAGGGAGCCTACGAACTCCCTGAACACACAACCTTTATACTAGATTACTGCAATACAATAAAAGCATAAATAGAAAAATGCGGCTGCAAGGCCGCATTTTTGTGTTGTAAGATAGATGTTATATTTTAGTTTTTTACTTATTCTTCTTTTTCCAAGTATCCTTCATGGCTACTATTCTATTAATAACAAGCTTATCCTTAGTAGTGTATTTGTTATCTACTGTGAAATAACCATTTCTGATAAACTGGAACTTATCTTCAGGCTTTGCACCATCAATAAAAGGCTCTATATAGCAATTTTCAAGTATTTCTATGGAATTTGGATTTAAGTTTTCCTTCCAATCCTCTACATCTGGTTTTTGCTCTTCTTCTGGTAGCATTAATCTGTCATATAATCTTACCTCAGCCTTTACTGCATGTTCAATGGATACCCAATGAATAGTTCCCTTTACCTTACGTCCATCTGGTGCATTTCCTCCCCTGGTTTCAGGGTCATAGGTGCAGTGTAGCTCTATGATGTTACCGTTCTCGTCCTTTATAGCTTCCTGGCATTTTACAAAGTAAGCATTTCTTAATCTAACCTCATTACCAGGGAACAATCTAAAGTATCCCTTTGGAGGATTTTCCATATAGTCATCCTGCTCAATATAAATTTCCCTTGAGAAAGGTACTTTTCTTGAACCCAAATCAGGATTTTCAGGGTTATTCGGAGCGTCAAACCATTCTACCTGTCCTTCAGGATAATTAGTTATAACCACCTTTAAAGGTCTTAATACTGCCATTATGCAAGGAACCTTAGCCTTTAAATCCTCTCTTATGCTATGCTCTAGCATGGCCACATCTACAGTACTTTCATTTCTGGATATACCTATTTCCCCTAAGAAGTGCTTTATAGCTTCAGGAGTATAGCCTCTTCTTCGTAGGGCACGTAAGGTAGGAAGTCTTGGATCATCCCAACCATCTACATAACCATTTAATACTAGGTCTCTTAAATACCTTTTACTCATAACCACACCAGTTAGGTTCATTCTTCCGAACTCTCTCTGCTTTGGTGGATGAGGTATTTCACAAGCATTCAATACCCATTCATAAAGAGGTCTGTGATCTATAAACTCTGCGGAACAAAGAGAATGGGTAATTCCTTCCTTAGCATCCTGTAAAGGATGGGCAAAGTCATACATTGGATAAATGCACCACTTATCTCCTGTCCTATAATGCTTTGTATACTGAATTCTATATATTACTGGGTCTCTCATGTTCATATTTGGTGAAGCCATATCTATCTTAGCTCTTAGCACCTTAGCTCCTGCTGGGAACTCCCCTTTTCTCATTCTTTCAAAGAGATCCAAATTTTCTTCTACGGAACGATTTCTGTATGGGCTTTCCTTTCCTGGTTCTGTAAGAGTTCCTCTGTACTCTCTAATTTCCTCAGGACTGAGATCATCTACATAAGCTAAACCTTTCTTTATGAGGTTTACCGCATGATTATATATATCTTCAAAATAGTCGGAGCCATAGAACAATCTATCTTCCCAATCAAAGCCCATCCATTTCATATCCTCAATAATGGACTGTACATATTCATGGTCTTCCTTTGCTGGATTTGTATCATCAAGTCTAAGATTAAATAGACCACCATACTTTTGTGCTGCTGAGTAGCTTATATTAATGGCATAAGCACTACCTATATGCAAATATCCATTTGGCTCTGGGGGGAAACGGGTGTGTACTCTATCATAAACTCCTTCCTCTAAATCCTGTTCAATGATTTTGTAAATAAAATTTGATCTAATCTCTTCGTTTTCTGCCTTTTCAACCTTTTCTACATCCTGATTATTCTCAGCCATTTTAAATCCTCCTTCTCTCTTTTCTTACAAATAAAAAACCCTCGTACAAAAGGGACATTGCCTTAAGGACGAGAGCTAAAACTCGTGGTACCACCTTAATTTGCTTATATGTCTCCATATAAGCCTCATTAAGTAAATAATTACTCTAGCTATTAACGGTAGCCGCACCGTCGCTTTTCCCCAGCAAGTGCTAGGCTTATAGCGAAACTCAGAGACCTGGTTCAATAAGCTTTCTTTACTCCTTCCCAGCTGCCGGAGCTCTCTTTGAAAGAAATACTTATCTACTCTTCTCTTCATAGTCATAGCATTACGAAAACTTTATATCAGATACCTAAATCTTATATCAATAAAGGCTTAATGTCAATAGCTATTACTGTGTCTCAGCTGGATTTCTGTGCACTGACTTATTTTTAGGTCTATTGTTTTGAGCTGGTCCAATATATTCAAAGACCCCCGGCCTTGTTTCTCTTAAATTTATATCTGCTAGCATCTTTTTTGTAAATTGCCCTCTAGTAGTCATATAATACCTCCTTAAATATCTTCCTTTTTTTCTAACACTTTTAGTTTAAGCATAAGTTAAATAGCTTATACCAAAAGTTTATTTTATCCTATCTTCAACAAATATAAGAATAATTTAATTTTCATTGGAAATGACTATATTTATATAAGTATTACAGACATGCATTACAATTGGAGGTGATAATATGCCAAGCTATACTGGAAATCAGGACCTGAATAACCAAAGAGATAAGCTGTCTTCTGGTCCTGTGACACCCGGTAACTTTGGCAATTCTACATCGTCTAACTTAACAAATGACATGGAGGGTGCCTACGATAATCATTATGATCTTTTCCCTCATAACAATATTAATTCCAGTAATAAGAAGGCTGAACTAGCCTATAATTTTTTCAAAAATAGTCGTTAGATAAAAGGACCTGAGTTTTACTCAGGTTTTCTATTTTTTATGATAAATATTATGAATATTTAAATATTATTAAATATTTCTTTATTAATTATCAATATTCTATTTTATTCCTTATAAAAATACCTTATAATATTATATAAGACTTATACTGGAGTATTATGGTGTTTTAAAGTTTTTAATTTGAGCCGAGGTGAAGCAAATGAGTTCGTCTATAGAGCTGATAGCTAAAATAATCGAAAGTCTCTGGGCGCAAGTATTAGAAGGTAATAGTAAATTCACCTTCTTAAACCTTACTAATACGGATATCATTAAGGAGATAGTCGATAATTTAGTAAAAAGCCATCCTTTGGAAGCAAAAACCTATTCCTTTGACCTAGTAGATAATGAAGTTACTCCTCCTTTCTACCCTTATCTGCAGTTAATTAAAACTAATATTAGTGACAGCACTTCTACAGATATTGATAGCTTTTTAGAGGATTCACAGGTTTACTATTTCCAAAGAGAAGTTTTTAGTAAATATCTTAAAGGCCTACCTACAAGCAGATACGAAGAGGTTCTCCTCGATGAATTAGATTACGAATTTTACGAATTTAATAATTCCATATTTAAAATGTTAGTAAAAATTTCTCATAATATGCCCTTAATTGTATTAGTTAATAATTTCCAATTTGCTAAAACATCAACCTTAAAGCTTACTAAATTCATTATAGAAAGATTCGAAAATTCAAAAATTCTATTCATATTTACTCTAAATAAAAACTTCAACTATTTATCAGAAGAAAAGAACCATAAATGGCATGATTTTTTAGATTATATAGACTCAAAACAGCTGCTATTAGATTTTTCTGTAGAACAAACTCCTATTATGCAAGCCACCATTAAAGCTTATAAACCAAAGACAGAAGAAGAATTAAAGAAGCTAATTGCCTCTAGCAAGGACTGCTTTTACTTTTTAAATCTGCCAGAAAGCAAGGAATATATTTTAGCAGCCTATAATAGCAAAATGCAGGATAGTATTACCCTATCTGAAGAAGCTTACATTGATATGTTGAATCTCCTTGGAGATGTTCATACTTTTTTAGGGGAACTTGATAACGGCTTAATATATTATAATACCTTATTAAGCCATGGACAGAACAGAAAGAATTTAAAGCTTATCTCTAACGTTTTACGAAAGATGGGCTTTATTTATCTTAATAAGGACGATGTAGATACAGCAGATAAATTAGGAAAGCAAAGTCTAAAAATTGCAGAATCCATAGAGGATAAACTTCAAATCTTTTACGCCTATCTTTTGCTCTTTCTTGCAGAGGATAAGGGAAGGACTCGTGGCTTAGCACAATGGAGGGAGACCTATCAAGTTTTGATTCAGCTCTCCAAGGACTTAAATATGATTAATACCTTAGCCTATTACTGTAGTAATCCCTATGGTCTGTATTCACAATTTACCCATGAAGACGAGGTCCTTCATGATTACTCAATTAAATTAGCCAAACAATATGGTAATATCTATAGACTTGCTTGCGCCTATCAAACAAAGGCTTCAGTAAACACAATAAAGGGCAAATATAATAATATCCTTGAATATTACTTAAAGAGTAAGGAGCTTAAAGAAATATTAGGCAATAAGCTAGAGCTATCTCACAGCTACAACGGAATAGGCTTTTACTATTATCAACAGGGAGAGTATTTGATTGCTCATGAAAATTATGAAAAAGCCCTTCAATGCCTAAAGCTTGCTAGGAACCACCACGAAATTGCCATGACCTTTTACAATATAGCGGTAAACTACTTCTTCGCCTTAAGAAACGACTTATCCCTCACCTATTTAAATAAACTCTTAAGTCTTATGAGCATCCTAAAGCTAAAGGGCTTATCATACCATTCAACCTTTGGTATATATTCCTTAATCGGTGTAGTACACTGTTCTTCTGGGAATATTTCCAAGGCCTATGAATTCTTAACTAGGATTAAGCTTCAAAATCTAAAGCCTCAGGCTGAAAAAAATGAAGAGTATTTCTTATTTGAATTGCTCCAAGCCCTAATTAATAAGCTAGAAAAAAGATACGATGAGGCGGTTAAGCATTTTCAACGGGCTGAAGTTTACCTAAAAAAGCCCAATGATGTTATTATCTATATGGGTCCTAGATTTTACTATGAGTACGGACTTCTTTATAAAGATATGCAATCCACTGAAAGAGCGATAGAATTATTTAACGAAGGCATTAAAATATGTGATGAGTTTAACTTTAGCTTCTATAAGGATATATTGCTTAATCAAATATACGGAGAGTCACACCCTGTAAAACCAATAGATTTCGGTAATAGAACCTTTGATTTCGATTGGACAATGGAAGCAGCTCAATTGGAAATGAACCTAACTGTACTACATAAAAGAATTACGGAAATAAACTTCTTGAATAATCTTCAAGGGGTCATAACCAAAGCTTCTGAAAAGCAACAGCTAATTGATAGCGTTATGGAGCTTATCACCACCCACTTTTATGTAGAAATCAGCGGTTTGTACTTGTTAGAACAGGACACTCTCAACTGCCTTCATTTAAGGAACAATAATTCAGATTTTGATATAGACACTATGCTGAAAGTCTTAATAGATAACAACACAGAAAAGGCCCTTATTAATACAAGTACCCATGAGATGTACAAGGCTTTTTCACCCTATGTTTCTGTTATAGCCTATATTCCCCTTATGAACAAAAACAGTTTTATAGGCTGTATGTTTCTTGCGAACAAATTTGAAGAAAAGCTCCTTTCTTATAACGAGCTTCAAATACTATCCATAGCCTGCAAGCAATTAATTATTGCCTTTGAAAAGCTTAAGAAGGAAAGTGAAATTATTATTAAAAACCAAGAACTTCATAAGGCAAATCAAGAATTGCTAAAGGCAGCAACTACAGACGCACTAACAAAGGTAAATAATCGACAAGCCTTGTATAAGCGACTGGAGGAGGAAAGGAAAAAATCTCAATTTGCTCACTATCAAAAGGATAGCTTGGTTATTCTGTTTATAGATTTAGATAATCTAAAATACTACAATGATACCTATGGCCATCAAATAGGAGATTTAATCCTAATTAAGTTTGCAGAAATCTTAAAAAATAATTCTGGCAAGGAAGATTTTATTATCCGCTACGGTGGCGATGAATTTATTATGCTTTGCTCCCGAACCGACATAGATAGAGCAGCAGAGCTTTCAAGTAAAATTCAAAATGATATGGCCAATAAAGATGGCTTTAAGGAAGATATAGAAAAAATCTTAAATACTAAAATTGAAATACCTGCTAATAAAAAAATCTCCTGCTCTATAGGCATTTGTGAATATGATGCAAAATCACCAATGACCATAGATAATTTGATTAAGTTAGCGGATAATGCTATGTACAAAGCCAAGCATTCAGGCAAAAATCAATTTGTTATATGGTCTCAATAGGCTTAGGAAATCCATGCTCTCTTTCATATATATTTTAATTTTGAGCAAACTATATATATAAATTTCTTACTTTGCAAAGGAGATTAAATTATGACAAAAGGTAAAGAGAGTGTAGAAAGAAAAATTGCTAACAATAAGAACAATCAAGAGGCCATAGGAGATAATCTTGAAATGCGCTTCAAAAAAAGCGCTCATACAAAAGAAAGCGCTATGCTATCTGGTTTAGGCAGTAACCTTGAAAGCAAAAAAGAACAGAGCAATAAATAAAGCTCTGTTCTTTTTTATCCAAATTGTCCTTCTAGCTCTAGCTCCATCTCTTCCTGCTGTAGATACACCCTAATCTTAACCTCAATAGCTGCATCTACAATTATTAGCAGGATTAGCTCTGCTGCCATTAAATAAGGTGTCACTACCCCTTGTACAAAAAATCTAAAGTTTATAAAGGCTGCAATGGCTATTAAGGTCTTGATAAATTTGCCGGTGCTTAGCTTTCTAGCTATAGCATATTGATTGTTATAAAAACCAACCAAATAGTATTTTAAAAAGGTTTTATTTATTATGGAAATCAACATCATCCAAACAAAAATATTGGCTAAAATATACATAGTTGGATCATAGTTAATTTCGCCCTTTTCAAATACTAGATCTATGGTTTTGTAAATTAAAGCGCCTAATAAAGGCATCATTCTAAATAGAACAATTAAGAAAGTTTTATTAAGATTACTAATCTTATCTTCCATAACATTCCCTCTTAACTCTCATTATTTGCTACTAAAGATAAACATGTATTTATATCTGCAGCCAAATTCTTTTTTACTCTTACCATGTACTTATGCTTGTCCTTAAAAACTATAGTTAATAGGTTTCGATTCTTCATATTGAAGTACTCTATATTTTTTACTATTATTATTCTATCCTTATACATAAAATAATTATCGCTAACTACTACAAATCCCATAATCACCGTCATGGTGAATTTGTAGAATATAAGGAATATTAGCCATTTTTTTAAACCTACATGGTTATACATGCAAAATATGTAGCCTGCTGCGTTAATTGATAAAAATATAAACCTTGAAAACCATTTCCCCGGAGGTTCCAAATCCCTGCCATTATCTACTTTCTTTATATAGCTCTTAAAAACACTTCTGCTGATCCAGCTTATCACAGAGCACCATAAATAGACATTTACCAAAATATAAAGCACCTTGTTCCTTGTACTAGCATTATACTCTCTAAGGAAGACCACAAAAATCGGCATTAAAAATAGCAAAACTAGCGTCCAAATTTTAAGTATATACAAATCTCTTGATACTGTAGAAATTTTCATAGCTCCTCCATCCAACATTTTATCTTAATTGTTTGTAGTTTTATCTATATTTTACCATACATTACTGTTTTTGTATAGGTAATTTTTATAAAATTTAAGAGGGAACCCCAAAAATTCCCTCCAAGTTTAATATGTTTATCTTTTTTGTCTCACAATTTTTCTTTCCCAAGTTTCCAAAAGCTCTACTTCAATCCAAAGAGCCCTAGGTGATGTAGCTTTAAATCTTCTTCCTAAAACTTTATAAAGCCCATTTCTTAGTTCCAATCTGTCTGACTGCATGTACATCTGTAAAATCATTGCATCCTTTTCTGTGTCTAAATCTTCATAGCCACAATCTATAGTTGGTAAATCTCTTTGCTCCTTAATTACTCTTTCATTGATTTCTTTAGCAGTAAATAGGGGCTCCTTGTATCCTTTTTTGAAGAACATAACTCGGATATTACTCATGGCAACATCTCCTAAATAGTTTTATATGAGATAATCAGGTTACCTTAAAATAGATCTTGATATCTGCATATTACAATACTTATATATGCATTGGACTAAAATAGGGTTCCAAATTTAGTTATTATACTTCAGATTAAATACTTGTTATTTAATAATTATTATTGACAACTTTTTAGTTTACTGTTATTATGTAAGTAAGATATGAATTAACCAACATCCCCTCATGTTGCTTAAAACACTTATGAGAAAAGACCTTATAAGGAAGCTCTTGTGCTAGCAGGGGCTTCTTTTATTTTCTTTATATCCAATATAGCATTTCCTTGAAAAAAATTGCTTTCTTTATTTGTAAACATTTATATCCAAATTTTACAACACTTCCTTATTTTGACATTTATGTAATCTCCCATTAAAATCGTTATTGAATACTTTAGGTAATAAACTAGGAAGGGAGGATTTCAATGAAAAAAATTATACCTTTAACTTTAGGCGCTATTTTACTCATAGCTGGTATCACTATACCATTTACTGCAAAAGCAGATACTGACTTAGTGCCTTACAAAATTTCCATCAAGGGTGACTATTATAGGGATCGTTATGTAGATAGCGTAATCCTACACTACGGAATTAACGGCTGGCAGGATATTAAGGACGTAAAGATGGACACAAGGTTTTTAAGCTATCCAGATGACATGTACTATGAAGCTACTGTATATGTTCCAAGAAACTCTACCATAGACTATGCCATTAAGTACAACCTAGGTAGTCAAGGTATACATTGGGACAATAATGGTGGTAAGGACTATCATATCCCTGTTGGCAATGGAAATGTAGATACCGTTACATATACCATAGAAATAAGCGATGTTTATCTTAAGCCATTGCATGAATATGAGAGTTCAAATAAAGAAATAAAACCCTATAAAGTTACTCTTCATTATGGAACAAACGGTTGGAAGGATCCTAAGGACATAGAAATGACTAGAGTATGCTATAATAATAACGGCTCTATAAGTGAGATAGTTTATAAGGCTACTATTACTGTTGCAAAGGACGACGTAATAGACTTTGCTTATTATGTTGATAGAAGCGTCTATAATGAGCCTAGCAAGTGGTATAATAATAATGGTGCCAACTGGCGTGTTTCTCAGGACACCGCAAATGCTGCAGGTTACTTCTTTGTGAAATGCCAGAATTAGATGTTAGATATTTGATGGATGATAAAGAAAAATAGAGCCCATGAGGCTCTATTTTTCTATAAAAATTGTCATATAAATACTAATGGTTTTAGAAGAAATCTATTGTTACATAGATTTGCTGACCAGTAAAACTGATATCCCTTACTCTTATACCCTTTAGATTGTTGGATATAAGCTTATCTATATCAATTTCTACTCTTTCACCTTCTAATTTGATGAACTCATTTATTTTCTTGCCGCCCATTTCGTTCATAAGACCCATTAGTACCTTTATACCGCCTTTAGTTATAACGTTGAAATATAACTTTCCATTTATGTAGCTATTATAGGATACTAGCACTTTCATATCTGGAAAGATTCGTCCTAAACTAACGGTAATCTCAATTTGACTCTCATTTATTAAGCTTATATTTTTTATTCTTTCTCTATTATATTCTAGATTTTTATCAATAAAACCTAGTACTTCTGTTAAGGATAGGTTAATATACGCCATAGTTTAAACTCCATATGATAAAATTAAATATTATATAGGCTTATATTACTTAAAAGGCTATCACAATACCGCCGTCATCAGCATAGGTAGAAGTTAAACCACCCATTTCTACTATAATAATATCCTTAAAGTTATATCTCTTAAGAACCTCTTCCTTAAATTGCAGGGCTCTTTCAACACAATTGCAGTGGGCAATGCCCAATACCTTTTCTTCCAGGTTTTTGCCCTTTTCTCCTATGGTATCTACCAATCTTTGAAAAGCTTTTTTATAGCCTCTTACTTTTTCAGCTAGCTTTAAATTTCCATCTTCCCCACACATTATGGGCTTAATAGACAAGACTGAAGCAACCTTTGCCACTATAGGACTTATTCTACCAGCCTTAGCTAAATGCTCTAGGCTTTCTAAAAGGAAAAATGTTTTCATTTCTTTAATATAATTAGTTACCTTATCAACTATATCTAAATCGCTAAGATTTAGCTTAGATAGCTCATGTATCTTCCTGACAATCAAGGTTTCTCCGACTGAAGCACTAAGGGAATCAAAGATATGTATAAATTTATTCCCTGCTTCCTCTAGGAAAATTTTTTTACCTAACTCCGCACTATTGTAAGAGCCACTTAAGTGAGAAGACAAGGTTACAACAAATACACTTTCTGGGCCTTCATATTTCTTCTTGTAGTCCTCTGGAGAGGGACATGAGGTCTTTGGAGCTTCTTCACAAGCTGCCATTTCCTTTATGTACTCTTTTATATCAAGCCTTTCATCATCTACATAAGTTTTATCCTTCAGATGTAATAACAAAGGTACTTGCTTTACATTTATATTTCTTTTCATGTCTTCTGTTAAATCACAACCGCTGTCTGCCACTATCTTAATTGCCATAGCTAATCCTCCTTCCTTAAAACAGGCCAAAATAAACCTCTTATTAAAATAAGTTTTGTATCTTGATACTATAACATATTATCTACTATTATTCCAGCTTTTATTTAGAGGTTTATCAATAATAGCCTCAATAAATTTTACATACTGCTTATGCAATGGTAAAAAGATCACCGCACTAAATATATTAAACAAAGTATGAGAATTAGCTATCTGAAGAGCTAAGTCGTCACTACCATTAAAGCATAAGGTTAATAGTTGCACTGCCTTTAAGAAAGGATTTAATAATATAAGGGCTATTATGACCCCTATCACATTATATAGGGTGTGGGCCCAAGCGGTTCTCCGAGCGTTAAGGTTCCCTGTGAGGCTTGCCATCTGAGCGGTTATGCAAGTACCTATATTATCTCCTAGCATTATGCATATAGCTGTTTTTAAATCAAGCAGTCCAGAATTACCTAGAACTAAAACCATACCCACAGTAGCGCTGCTGCTATGAACTGCAGCGGTGGCTAGGGCTCCTAGCAATATGCCAACAAGAGGAATGGAGGCATAGCTTTGAAAGAAGTACCTCATAATAGTATTGTTTTGAATATAGGGAATACCTGCATTTAAAATCTTAAGCCCTAAAAACATCATACCAAAACCCATTATGGCACTTCCCAGCTGATTTAGCACTTCCCTCTGGCTAACATAACTAATTATGAACCCCAGAGCAATAGTAAACAAAGCAAGCTTGGTCAAATCCACCATAAAACTAAAGGCCATAAGCTGTGCTGTTATGGTAGTTCCAATATTAGCTCCAAAGATTATTCCAATAGCTTGGGATAAGTTCATTAATCCAGCGTCTACAAAACCTACAGTTATAACCGTAATAGCAGTACTGCTTTGTACTAGTGCTGTAATGGCTATACCGACTATAAAGGCCATCCATACCCGCTTAGTAAGGGCAGACAATATCTTCCGCATAACCCGCCCGGAGGCCTTTTCCAATCCATCGCTCATTTTTTCAACACCGTACATTAATAAGGCAGTACCTCCAAATAATCCTAGCAAAAAATCCAACATAAGATCTTGTTTATACCTCAACCTCTAAAACTTGATTTCATATAATTATACGCTGCTAGGATGAAATATATATTTACTTTTTATCTAGCATATCTTTTTATTGTTATAGTATACCTAGCCCCACAGCTCGGACAATAAATTATTCTTTCAAAATTTTTGTCCTTTGGATCATGCTCGCTATCCTTGTATTCAAGCTTTTGCTCATTACATTCAGGGCATAAAATGTCCACGTTATTTGCATTGTCTCCAGCAAAGGCTTTTCCAGCTTCAATCCACTTAATTAACTTACTTGACCTCATACTTTTACCTTCCTTCATTTTTTATCTACCTTTTCTAAATATAACATATAATTACATAACTATCAATAGATATGCGACATATTACGACATTATTTTATGCGAAATATAGACCGAAATCAAGTACAACGACAACTATTTCAAGAATAAGTAAATTTTTTGTTAAAATAGTTTTACTATAAACCATCTTGTGATTTAATTTCATTAATTATCTCATAATTTCTTACAAGGATTGCTTTTCCTCTCCAGCTGTAGGCTCTATCCTTATATCTTTTGAGAAATTCCTTATTAGAAATCTCCTTCAATTCCTCATAATCTATATAAAAGCTTAAGCTTTCTCTAAAGTCATCTAAAACGGTTTCATGAACCTTTTTATTATGAGGACATACATCCTGACAAACATCACAGCCCCAGATTAACTTATGCTTTTTTAAAATCTCTATATCTCTTTCATCAAGATTCTGCTTTTTTTGAGTTATAAAGGACTTGCACCTTAATGGATTAATAGTAAAGTCTCCTAAAACTGCAGACCCAGGGCAGTTTTTTACACAACTAAAACACTGATAGCAAGTTCTATCCTGTGGTTCATCTGGCGGGAAAGGATAGTTATTCAGTATATAGCCTATAAATACATAGGAGCCATATTTATATGTTATAATATGGCCGTTAATACCAAAGAAGCCTAGGCCTGCCTTGTGGGCTAAATATCTATCGGACAGAGGACCTGTATCTGTAAAAGTCTTATATTCAAAACCTTCAATATTACTTTTTAAAAACTGAGCTACTAACTCCAGTTTTTCCTTAATTATTAAGTGATAATCCCTAGCAAAGGTATATTTTGAGATATTAGCCTCTTCCCTATGACCAACAAAATAAGGGAACAAGCAAACTATCACCGATTTAGTTCCTGGCAATGTTAAATTCGGATCTATCCTCTTTTGGATATCCTTCTCCTCAAAGCCGCAAATATGGCCCTTTTCTATTTGATTTTTCCAAATCTTTTCAAAGTCATAATAGGGCCCCTGGGGAGCAATACCTACATATTCTATCTTCAAGCTTTTGCAAAACTCCTTCAGTCTATCCTTCACTTTTCTACAACCCCTAACCTTTAGTACATAGATTTGATATTTATAGTTTGCTAAAAACTACTGAAAAGTAAGCAGCAGTCATTGGAGATTTTTAAATATTTGCTAAAAACAAAATCCCTCTCCCTTGCCCCAGCTCTGCTAAAGACTTTGCCTACTCCGGAATTATATCTACATCACTGAAAAAAGCTTGAATCTTTACCTCAATATAAGGTTGTCCATCAACAAAGCTTCTAGATACAAGGTCAAAGCCTCCAAATTTTACATCTCTATTCTTAGGCTGCTTTACATCGGAAAAAATAGTGTTTATTTTTACAACCACTGGAATATGCTCAGGAATTTTAATCTTTGCATCGGAAAAGGCTATATTAAGTCTAAGGCTTCTAGAACTTATAGGCGGCTTCATCTCTGTTAAATCCAGCATACCGCTACTAAACATCATTTTAATTATGCCTTCAAAGCCGCTAGCTACTAAATCTCTGTCGGAGAATATAATGCTTCTTCTCTCCGATATACTATTCATAAGCCCATTGTTGACATCATTATTATATCCGTAATATTCTTCCCTTTTATTGCCGTTTAACTTCTTCAAAACAAGAGCACTCCTTCTTATAATTATCTACTTAAATATTAACATATTTCCGCATCCTCTACATACAGATGTAATCAAAAAAATTTAACATTTTACCTTTCAATAACCTCTTTTTATATCCACTTTATTAGGTAAGATAGCAGGGTCATTTTCAAGGAGACTCAAGGTTTCTAAAAAGCACTTTACCCCTTCTTCCACAGAAGTTACAGCAGCTATATGGGGGGTAATCTTTATTTTAGGATGACTCCATAGAGGGGAATCCTTAGGTAAGGGCTCTATAGCAACTACATCCAGTACCGCTTCCCTTATATATCCCCTTTCCAAGGCCTCCAGCAAGGCTGCTGTTTTTACAGTCTTACCTCTGCCTACATTAATAAAAGCTGCCTGTTTGCTATGGAAAAATACCTTTTCATCAATAAGCTCATAGGTATCCTCAGTTAAGGGCAAGGTACTTATAATCCAATCTGCCTTAGGAAGCTCAGTTTTTATGTCATTAAGCTTAATAACCTTATTAAAATATGATTTATTAGCCCCACTTAGGGAAATACCTGTTATCTTGGCACCAAATAAACTTAAGCTTTTAGCTAATTCTTGCCCTATGACACCAGTACCTAGGATAAATATATTTTGCCCTTCCATAGATATAGGTACCACAGGCTGCCATAAATGTTTCTCCTGTTGCTTTCTTAATAAATCATGCTGTTGGAGACTTGCTAATATGTAGCTTAAGCAGTACTCACTTATCATTTTTCCAAAGGAGCATATGGTCCTTGTTAAAAGTACATCCTCCTTCCAGCTTCTTTGAAATAGAAATCCGTCTACACCAGCAGCTAGACAGTGGACCCATTTAATATTATAAAAATCAAAATTAGCAGTTGGCTTAAAGGCTACATAGGCATCAGCCCATTGTAGGCTTTCCTTAGACACTGCATCTTCAGGTAAGCAAAGAAGCTCTTTATTAAGCTTTCCTGAAAGCCGCTCCTCTATTTCCCTGTATAGTCTTCCCGTTACTAATATTCTATTTATCTTCATCCTTTTTTCCACCTCATAAAAAATACAAAAGCTAAAAACTACCCACTTATAGTTAAAGCTAGGCACTTAAACCCTGTGGATAGTTTTTATTTTCTATCTATTTTCAACCTTTTTAGGCGCAATAATCATAAACATATTCTTGCCCTCTAATTGGGCAGCCTTTTCAACCACCGCTAATTCATCTACTTTAGACAGGAACTTATCAAAGACCTTAGCTCCCATGCTAGTATAGTTATTTTGTCGACCTCTAAATCTAATAGATACCTTAACCTTGTTCTCATCCTTTAAGAATCGCTTAGCATTGTTTGCCTTAATTTCAATATCGTGCTCTTCAATGGTTGGACTAAGTCTTATTTCCTTAATCTCAATAATCTTTTGTTTTTTCTTGGCTTCTTTAGCCTTTTTAGCTTTTTCATACAAGTACTTATTATAGTCCATTAGCTTGCAAACCGGTGGTTTTGCCTCTGGAGAAACCATTACCAAATCTAAGTCCATTTCCTTAGCAAGCTCTAAGGCTTCCTTAGTATTTATTACTCGACTTTCTCCATCTTGAACGAGCCTAATTTGGCTTTCTCTTATCTTTTCATTAATCTTTACATCTGTTTTTATAAACAACACCTCCATTTTTAATAATTATCTTCTAGTATTACCTATATTTTATTATGGGCAGTATATTAAAGGATACACCTTGTAATTTTTATCAACGTCTATTCCTTTTTACGTCTATAATCTGCCCATTGAATATGTCCTTTTCCTCAATTTTTATTTTATAGGCTCGGCCTATAGCCTTAATTAGTTTTTCCTCTCTTTCAGTAGCTATGGTTATTGCTACTCCTCTTTTTCCTGCTCGACCAGTTCTACCAGCCCTATGTAAATAATCCTTAGGATCCTCTGGAACCTCTAAATTAAAAACATGGCTAACACCCTTTATATCCAACCCTCGTGCCGCTATATCTGAGGCTACCAACAATTGCAACTTACCTAGCCTAAAATCCTGTAAAACCCGCTTTCTCTCCTCCTTATGCTTTGTACCATGGAGTCCTTCAGCCTTAAGTTTGTGATAGGTAAGCCTTGAGGCGGTTTTTGCAATATCATAGCTTCTATTGATAAAGACCAAAGCCTTTTCTGGTTTCAGAGCATGTACTAGCTTCCTTAAAAGAACAATTTTATCCCTTTCGTCACAGACAAAGTAGTAATGCTCTATATCCTCATTAATAACTTCCTTGCTATCAACCTTGATTATTTCAGGCTCCTTCATAAATTCCTTAGCTGTTTCCAAGGTTTTGCTTGGTATAGTAGCGGAAAAAATCATTATTTGTCTTTCCTTAAGAGTAGTTTTTATTACAGCCTTCACTGTTTCTATATTATTTGAATCTAATAGCTTATCTCCTTCATCAACTACTATAGTTTTTATTGTGTGGGCAGATATTTTTTTCCTTTTTATTAACTCTAATATTCTTCCAGGAGAACCTACAATTATATGAGGTTTTTCCTTTAGCCTTTCGATTTGCCTGTTTATATTTGCCTCACCGATTATAGGTACAGAAGTAAGCTTAGCTCCTGAATTTTGAGACAAGGTGCAAATTTCATTATGTATTTGCATAGCTAATTCATGAGTTGGAGCTAGGATTATAGCCTGCATCTCCTTCTTGCTAGCATCAAGCTTCATAAATAAGGGCAGCAAAAAGGCTAAGGTCTTACCGGTTCCTGTGCCTGATTGTCCCACTAAATCCTTATTTTCTATTGCAAGAGGAATGACCTTTTGCTGAATTTCTGTAGGCTTAATTATCCCAGACTTTTTTAAGCCCTCAACTATCTCACCACTAATTCCCAAAGCTTCAAACAACTCACTCATAAATCATACCTCCTAGCAATTAATAGTTCACTTATTCAACTATACCTGTAATATTGGAAACTTTCAATATTATTTTAGGATAATATATATTTACTACAGAGTAAGTAAAAAGGAACCTTGATCAAACAAGGTTCCTTAAATTAATTACATCTTGTCATGGAAGGTTCTGCTTATAACTTCAAGCTGCTGTTCTCTTGAAAGTCTGTTGAAGTTTACAGCATAACCAGAAACTCTGATTGTAAGGGTTGGATACTTTTCTGGATTTTCCATAGCATCCTCTAAGGTAGCTCTGTTTAATACATTTACGTTTAAGTGATGAGCTCCCTGTCCAAAATATCCATCTAATATGCTTACTAAGTTGTCTATTCTTGCTTCAGCAGTTTTTCCTAAAGCATCTGGAACTATGGAGAAAGTATTGGATACTCCGTCTTCGCAGATATCTTTGTAAGGAATCTTAGCTACTGAGTTAAGTGAAGCTAATGCACCTTCTATATCTCTTCCATGCATTGGGTTTGCTCCTGGTGCTAAAGGCTCTCCAGCTACTCTTCCGTCAGGAGTTGAACCAGTCTTCTTACCGTAAACAACGTTTGAAGTAATTGTTAATACTGATAATGTGTGCTTAGCATTTCTGTAAGTTGGGTGCTTCTTAAGTTCGTTTGAGAACTTCTCAACAATTTCAACAGCTATATCATCAACTCTGTTGTCGTCGTTACCGTACTTAGGGAAGTCTCCTTCTATTTCAAAGTCTACAGCAATTCCATCTTCTCTTATTGGTTTTACCTTAGCATACTTAATTGCACTTAAGGAGTCAGCTGCAACTGATAATCCAGCTATACCAAAGGCCATTAATCTTTCAACCTTTGTATCATGCAATGCCATTAATCCTGCTTCATAAGCATACTTGTCATGCATGAAGTGAATTGTGTTCATTGTATTTACATAAAGCTCTGCAACATATTCTAATACCTTGAAGAAGTTTGCCTTAACCTTTTCGTAGTCAAGCACTTCATCTTCAATCTTATCTATACCTTTAACTATAACCATGCCCTTCTTCTTCTTTTCATCCATACCACCGTTGATAGCGTATAGTAAGGACTTAGCAATGTTACATCTTGCTCCGAAGAACTGCATTTGCTTACCAACCTGCATTGCGGATACACAGCAAGCTATAGCATAGTCATCGCCATAAAGAGGTCTCATTACGTCGTCGTTTTCATACTGAATAGAATCAGTTAAAATAGACATTTCAGCACAGAACTTCTTGAAGTTTTCTGGAAGATTTTGTGACCATAGAACTGTCATGTTTGGTTCTGGAGCTGGTCCTAAGTTAACTAGTGTGTGTAAGAATCTGAAGGAGTTCTTAGTTACTAGTGGTCTTCCATCAACACCTACACCACCGATAGATTCAGTTACCCAAGTTGGGTCTCCTGCGAATAACTCATTGTATTCTGGAGTTCTTAAATGTCTTACCATTCTTAGCTTAATTACGAACTGATCAATAAGTTCCTGAGCCTCTTCTTCAGTGATTAAGCCCTTTTGTAGGTCTCTTTCAATGTAGATATCTAAGAAGGTGCTTGTTCTACCAAGTGACATAGCAGCACCATTGTTTTCCTTAACTCCTGCTAAATAACCGAAGTATACAGCTTGTACTGCTTCCCTAGCATTTGATGCTGGCTGAGAAATATCTACTCCATAGGAAGCTGCCATATCCTTTATAGCCTTTAGGGCACGAATCTGTTCTGAAACTTCTTCTCTTAGTCTGATTAATTCATCAAGCATATCGCCCTTTAGGTTCTTTAGGTCCTTTTTCTTTTCTTCTATTAAATAGTCTATACCATATAGAGCTATTCTTCTGTAGTCACCTATAATTCTTCCTCTACCATAAGCATCTGGAAGACCAGTTAACAAACCAGCGGATCTAGCTGCTCTCATATCTTCAGTGTAAGCATCGAAAACACCGTCATTATGAGTCTTTCTATATGCCTTAAAGTACTTAGCAATGTCTTCATTTAGCTTGTATCCATAAGCCTCTAAGGATTGCTCTACCATTCTCATTCCACCAAAAGGATTTACTATTCTCTTTAGTGGAGCATCTGTTTGGAAACCAACAATAACTTCATTTTCCTTGTCTAGATAGCCTGGTTTGAAATTGTTGATACCAGAAACAACATTAGTTTCTACATCAATGATACCTTTTTTTATTTCTTCTACTATAAGCTTTGAAGCCTTTTCCCATACCTTCTTAGTCTTTTCTGATATACCAGCAAGAAAGCTCTTGTCACCTTCATATACAGTATAGTTCTTTTGAATAAAGTCTCTTACATTTATGCCTTCAGTCCATTCACCGGTTTTAAACCCTTCCCATTGTTTAAACAAAATTACCCCTCCTAATTTATAGAAATTTAATTTTACTGTCCTAAAATTACACTCGTTCAAATTTAGCTATCTTTGTCATTCATTTCACAAGTTATTTTCCTTATTACAGTTTCATTATAACACGTTATAACAGTTTGTCAAGAAAAATAGTACAGTTTTTTTCAGCTTCTGATTTTAAGCCTTTTCATGTATCATTGTTATTATTTTTATTGTGAAACAGCTTATTTTTGTGTTAGATGATAAAAAATAAACAATAATTTTTATAAAAATAATAGTATAATTTATGGACTATTTCAATAATTCAAGAGATAATATTATAAACAAAATTATTATTTGGAGGTCATACAATGAGTGGAGTTTGGGGCAAGAAAATACAATATTCAATCTTTGGCGAATCTCACGGGGCAGCCATAGGCATAACTATAAGCGGTCTTCCTGCAGGAATCAAGCTGGACATGGAACATATAAGAAAGGAAATGCAAAGGCGAGCTCCCGGTTCTAGCGATCTTGTGACACCAAGGAAAGAAGAAGATAATGTAGAAATACTTAGCGGTTATTTTGAGGAGCACACTACTGGTACACCTTTATGTGCTATTATCCGCAATAAAAACACTCAATCAAAGGATTATAGCAATTTAAGATATGCTATGAGACCTGGCCACGCTGATTATAGCGGCAGAATGAAATATAAGGGCTTTAATGATTTTAGGGGCAGCGGTCACTTTTCTGGTCGTATTACAGCAGGACTGGTTTTTGCAGGGGCTATTGCAAAGCAAATATTGAAAAGTCAAGGTATTGAAATAATTAGTCATGTTCATAGTATACACACTATTAAGGATAAACCTTTTGAACTTACTGGCATATCTCAGGAGCTTTTTGATAAGCTAGCCAATTCAGCCTTCCCTGTAATAGACGATACTGTAGCAGAGGAAATGAAACAATGCATCAGAAAGGCTAAAGAGGAGCAGGATTCAGTAGGGGGAGTTGTTGAATGCGCAATCCTAAATGTACCTGCAGGAGTTGGAGATCCCTTCTTTGATTCCATAGAAAGCACTTTGGCTCATTTACTATTCTCTGTGCCAGCAGTTAAGGCAGTGGAATTTGGCAGAGGCTTTGAAATAAGTACTCTAAAGGGTTCACAAGCCAATGATCCCTACTATATAGATAATGGTACCATCAAAACCTCATCGAATAATAACGGAGGAATAATCGGCGGAATTACTAACGGCATGCCAATAATATTCCGCTGCGCTATAAAGCCTACTGCTTCCATAAGCCAAGAGCAAAAAACTGTAGACATTATAAAAATGGAGAACACTACCTTAAAGGTAGAAGGTAGACATGACCCCTGCATAGTGCCAAGGGTTCTTCCAGTAATTGAAGCAGTAAGCGCTTTAGCCATTTTAGATAGACTTTAATCATCATAATTTCACCTATATCATCATAGGATATAGGTGAAATTATTTTTTAGGAGCATTAATTTGAAAGAGGATTACAAAAATCTTATAGAAAAGATCAAAAGCCTTCTTCCTGCATCAGCTGAGCTAATTTACCTTACTTATCCCAAAAAGGAAGCTGCTATTATTATGGCTGATTTTGACGGAGATGATGCAGTAGAACTAGCTGTAGCCTATAATATTAAGAACACTCCTTACATCTCTATATTAAAAGAGATTAAGTGCCAGTGGCAAATAGTGTACACTGCTCAAGGCAAGGGCTATAATCTCCTTTATTTTAAGGCATTAAATATTTCATCAGATAAATATAAAGATTTAGTATTAGGCTGGCAGCTAGAAGCTCAAAGGGCTTTACTTATCATTTGTCAGTGGACAGGTACTGAACTTAAGGAGCTATCCCCTCCTAATTTATACTACAGCAAGCTGGATATAGAAGATATGCCCAGCCACAAGGGCTGTGACGGTATTTTGGAAATAGCTATCTGGACAAAACTTTATGGCAAGGCCTATAGGACAGAAATCTACCGCTGGCATAAGGATAGGCTAATGGTAGCTACAGATGTATATCCCTACTATTTTAAGAAGGTAGCAAGATACTACCAGGCTATGGTTAAACAACATCCTAATACAGACTTCTATTGGTATCAGCTTTCAGAGGCTCAATTTAAGGCTGGTCAATATGACAAAGCCTTAAAATCAATTAATACCGCTTTAAGTTTGTACATGATTTATACGTCAAAGGAAAAGCTCATGAACTTAAAAAAGTTGATATTATCAAAAATAAAATCTAAGGAAATCACCTTTTAAAAGACTTTCTTTGCAAATACTACAAAAGGCTGTTTTGCAGCTATGCTACAAAACAGCCTTTTGTGTAAGTTTAAAAATTCAGAACCGCTGAATTTTAAGACTCTTCACCCAATAACATATCTATATATTCTACATATTAATTCTTAGTTTATAGCTTACAATCTCCTGGTTTTAGCTCAAGATTCTTCATATCAATCCAATAAACTCCTTCTCCGTCTGTTACACAGGCCTTGCTGTGTGAATAGTCGAATTCAGATATTTTTACCTTTAATATATTTACTATATCCCCATAATTAAACTTGCCATAAGGTTCAATAATCTGTCCTATTACTCCGCTCATTTTAACTCTCATCGGCATTTTTTCCCTCCACAAAATTCTTTCTTAAATAATACCCTCACTTAGTTATACGTTTACATTTTGTAATCGTTCACATTTGACCAAAAAATTTTTGCCTCTTTATAGGCCTTTTTTTAAAATCCACTTCTACTAGTTACATTTTAATTATATCACAAGTGAGGACTTATATTATTAAAGACTTCTGAAAATGTTATTAACATTTTCTGAATACCATCCCTCCCTTAAGAAAATTATTCTAAGGTTCCACTTTATTCCTTGCCCAGCCTGCATATACTCTTTTCTCTTACTAAATGTTCAATAATAGTATATGCAGGCTTGAATAAATTCAACTAATACTTAATAATATAGCTAAGGGTTAGCAGCAAGAAATATGTAATATAGCTTATGAGGCTTTTGGATATTTCTTCTTTTCTATTTTTGCCTTGCTTTTTTCATTTTTAATCTTGTTATATCCATATAAGATTACTGCTACTGCCCATGCCAGCTGAAGAAAAATTCTAGTATTATGTGATAGATGTATGTAATACTTAAACAAATTGTCTTCCATAATCATCTTCAAGGAGGTAAAGGCCAAAATTGCTCCTCCAAAATACACTACCATAGGTCTCTTTTGCATTAGCTTCATTACAAACTGGCTTCCAAAGAATATGATAGGGATATTTAGGAAGATACCTATAACTATTAAGCTTATGTTGCCATCGGCAGCACCAGCTATAGCCAGCACATTGTCTAAGCTCATGCTTACATCTGCCAGTATTACTGCTATTACTGCATCCCAAAATTTCTGTGAGGGCTTAGCAGTATACTCTTCCTCGTTCTGGCTTGAGTTTATTAGATCCCAAGTTACTTTAATTAATATTATCCCACCTATAAGCCTTAAAGGGATCCATTTTATACGCAAAAAAGCTGATATACAGATTGCAAAGTAAATTCTAAGAGCTATAGCGCCAGTAACCCCAATAATCCCTGCTAATTTTCCAGACTTTGGCGGCAGGTTTCTAGTTGCTAAGGCTATGATACCAATGTTATCACCACACAATACTAAATCCAATAGAGCAATCTCCAGGATACCTAAGACTAGACCTATATTAAGCTCCATTTAAAACTCCTTCTTTATAATGCCTTCATTTATATTTTATTACTAAAGCTACTTTTTATGATTATTTAATATTATGTATAAATGATTTATTAAGTTTGGTACATTATATATACAGTATAATGAAAGGTGTGATAGAAAATGAAAGAAATTACTATGTTTATCCTAGCAAGCTGCCCCTACTGCCGAAAGGCTTTAGCCTGGATGGAGGAGCTTAAAAACGAAAACCCTGCCTACGCTAATATTCAAATTAAGATTATAGATGAAGGAAAGGAGCCTGAAATAGCAAATCAATATGATTATTATTACGTACCAACCTACTATATTGGTAAGGAAAAGCTTCACGAGGGTGCAGCTAAAAAAGAAATAATTCAAAAGATCTTTGATAAGGCTTTAGAAGATTAAAAGTTAGAAAGGCTGATGCACTACCTGCAAAATTGAAGGTTGTACATCAGCCTTATAATGCTTTTTAGCTGTATTAACTTGTTATCTGACCATTAACATTCTTATACCAATCAATTAACTTCCTAGCAATACTCCATCTTGAGGGAAGCTTGGGTAGCTTGTCAGCTTTAAACCAGTTAGCTTCATCAATTTCTATCCCATCGGGACATATTTCTCCTCCATCATACTCTGCAGTAAAGGCCACCATTAGCGAATTAGGAAAGGGCCAAGGCTGGCTTCTAAAATATCTTATGTTTTTCACCTTAATTCCAACTTCCTCCATGACCTCTCGTTCCACACATTCTTCTAGGGTTTCACCAAGCTCAACAAAGCCAGCAATAAGGCTAAATACGTCCTTGGTAAAATTTCTATTGTGGGCCATTAGGATTTCATCACCTTTCAATACAGCCACGATTATTGCTGGAGAAATTCTAGGATAGTAAGTACGACCGCAGTTGGGACAAATTTTCACTCTTTCGCCCTGCCCCTCTTTCATAACTGTTGCACAGCCACCGCAATATTTATGATCCTTATCCCAATTTATAAGCTGTATAGCCCTACCTGCCACATTAAAAATTTCCTCTCTAGCCTCCGTAGCTAAACTACGGAAGGATCGAAAGATAAGGCCTTCCACTGTCAAATAACGCTGTAGCTGCTCCATCTCTCCTAGCTCAGCAGCATAGCAGTGCCTCCCATTTAAACTGCCTATATAATGAACATGGTTCATTCCATCAAGATACCTGCTTAATTTTCCTCTATTGGGTATATGAATTTCTTCTTTATTAGCTTCTATTAAAATTTCACCATTTTTGAAAATAAACCATAGGTCACTATCCATTTCCTCCACAGGCTTTTCTATACCTGGTTGAAAGTCAAAATCATTGTTTCCTTCCATCATTGTCCTCCATCTCTGTTAAAGCTGCTTTTCCACCTTTTCTAAAAGGTTCATAAAATCAACTTCATTTTTTCTTTCTAAATATATATTTAACAAGGCTCTATTAGTCATATTTTCGTAGCCCTTATGGCCTTTAGCTAATATTTCTGTAAGTATGGTTTTATATTCCTCCCTGCCATCTGCTATGCTGTCCATGATTTTATTATAGGTATCCTGTATCAATTCCTCAATTAAGCTCTCTCTCAGCTTTTCTGTGAAATTTCTTAAGTATTCTTGTGCTTCCTCTGGATATGCCGAAAAATTCCCCTCCATTAGGTCCCCAATATTCAACATTATTTTATCACCTCAAATATAATTAGCTTTTATAAAAGATTTTATTATTTACAAACCTTCATACTTAATTACTATTATATCTTTTTCTAAACTAATGTATAATCAAATTTTTTACTTCTCAAACTAACATAAACATCATTTTGCTTCACTGGAGGATTTGATATGCTAATTAAACTTAATATTATACAGACTCTTTCTTTATCTGTAGTTATTTTTTTATTAGGAGAGCTCATAAAAAATAAAATACAGCTCCTAGAGAGATTTTCTATTCCATCACCAGTTATTGGCGGAATCCTCTTTTCTTTTGCAACCCTAATTGGTCATCTTACAGGATACTATACCTTTGAGTTCGATGAGACTTTAAAGAATGTATTATTAATAGCCGCCTTTACCACCATTGGCTTTTCTGCCAGCTTAAAGCTCTTACGAAAGGGTGGTATACAGGTAATCACCTTCTTAATTTTAAGCATGCTGCTAGTGCTTTTACAAAATCTTATAGGCGTTGGACTGGCAAAGCTCTTCAGGCTCCATCCTTACATAGGCCTTGCAGCAGGCTCTACTGCCTTAGTAGGCGGTCCTGGCACCTCCGCTGCCTTTGGCCCCATCTTTGAAGCAGAAGGCTTAAAAGGAGGTACTGCTGCATCAATGGCTGCTGCTACCTTTGGCCTCATAATGGGCTCCTTAGTAGGAGGACCTGTGGCCAAGTCCCTTATAGAAAAATTTAATCTAGTTGAAAAATATGTTATCAGTGATGAAGAAAAAACCTTAACTAATAAGGAAAGAAAACTAGATAGCCATTCATTATTACTCTCAGCAGTGCTTATCGTAATCGCAATGGGCATTGGTACTATTATATCTAATTGGCTAAAAAGCTTAGGATTAACCTTCCCTTCATATATAGGAGGAATGCTAGCAGCCTCCTTAATTCGTAACATATTTGATTTAGCTCACAAAAAAATTATTCATGAGGAAATAGAAGCATTAGGTCATATATCCTTAGTTTTCTTTCTATCCATGTCTTTAATGTCCCTTAAGCTCTGGCAGCTGTACAAACTAGCCTTGCCTATGCTAATAATTTTAACTCTACAAGTACTAGTGATGATTATATTTGCCTACTTTCTCGTCTTTAGAATCATGGGCAAGGATTATGATGCAGCAGTAATTTGCGCTGGAGCCTGTGGCTTTGGTCTAGGCGCTACCGCCAATGCCATAGCCAATATGGAGGCACTCACAGAAAAATATAATATTAAGGCCTTAAGAGCCTTCTTCATAGTACCTCTAGTAGGATCATTGTTTATAGACTTTTTCAATGCCTTTGCTATTACACTTTTTATGAATTGGGTTAGGTAGAATGATAAAAATTAGTGATTAGAAATCGGAGGTAAGAAGTCAGAGATTAAGGAAAATTTCCTATACAATAAATGTAATCCGTAATAAGCTCTTTGGGAGCTTATTACGGATTTTCCTTAGGAATAGTTTTCTTTTACCCAGTCTCTTATACTTTCTGCAATTTTTTTATCCTTACATTCAATGGCTATGGTTGTGGTTTCTTCATCATCATCAATACGACCAGTAACCTTTATATCTTGTTGATTGTTATTATCTGATAAAATCATCCCATTAGTGGTTTTACTCTTAGGATTCAAATTAAAATTTTCCTGCACTCCTCGTATAATATCATCATAGTCTTCTACAGATTCTAGTACAATAGTCGTTCTGTCCATTCGCATCACCTCATATATATTCTTACCATTATATTATTTACCTAGCTTACTCTTTTATTCTTAATATATGGAAAAAAATATATAAGTGGATTTGCAGGTATAGCTGTTTACTTATAGGTATTAGCTATTGCCTTGTTCTTCTTCGTTGGTATTATTAGCATCCAAATTTTCAACCTTAGCATCATCCTGTGCTTCTACAAAGTTATCCTCCACTGCTAGGGTATCAGCAGTATCATTTTTCTCCGGTTGCTGCGTCGTAGCCTTTTTAGTACCTCTCAACGCTTGTCCATCTACCGGATAATAATAATCATTAGATATGAGTTCAGTATTTATCAGCTTGCCGTTTTCATAGGTCTTTCTATATACTTTAACTCTATAACCTTTTGAGCCAGCTTTAATAACCTTTGTCTCACCTTCATAAAGATCCTTAGAATCAATATACTTCATTTTAGGATTAATTGTCTGATATACTTCTGTGGACATCTCATAAGTATACTTGCTTAACTCTTCATTGGAGTAGATATTAAAATACACATTTTTATCCTTAGTATATCCTTCAATATAAATAGGATAGCTTAAAGTATTGGTAAATTTATAGTCGATATTGCCCCAATCTACAGTAGCATCTAAGCCCATTGGTACATAGGAAAGAACCAAGGTATGATTTCTTCTTTCTGTAGGCTTAATACCTGCCTTTAGCATAGCATTGTACAAGGTACTTGAAACCTGACAAATACCGCCGCCTAAACCAGATTGAATAGAGTCTCCTATGATAACTCCTGCATCCTTATAGCCTCTTTCTCTAGTACGCTCACCAACAACCTCATTAAAGCTAAAGGTATCGCCTGGCATTAATATAGTACCGTTAATAGCCTTTGTTGCTAATTCAATATTATTAATTCTATTTCCGTTGGAAGTAGAAAAATTAGTGCTAAAGCTAGAAATCTTTTTATTCATTTTCTCAAGCTGAGCCTTGTCTATAGTTGGCTTAGTAACTTCCACAGGTGCTTCTATCTGCACAAGTTCTTGGGTCAATCCACTATTTATATTATTTATAATAATCTCCTTTAGCTCATCCCTTTTTAGCTTTGTCCCATTTCTCCCTTCAGTAATTTTAACATTCCCGAATTCAATAGTAATTTTTGCATCTTCAGCCTGTGAATTTACCTCCTTTTCTATTTTATCTAGTAGTTCATTTACAACCTCTGCATTATAGTTAAAAGTCAGACTATATTCCTTCTTTTTTGTGCTCTTTATTAATGAGTATTTTGAAAACATATTCTCATCCTTGCCATAATTAAAAGCTTCTTTAATGGTTTCCTCAATATTATAATCAGGATCCAGCTGACTGTAATTTAAGCTATAGGTCTTGTCCCCTGCGATAATCTTAATTTCTTTTGAAATCACCTTTTTCTCATACATTTCTTCAATTAATTTTTTCGCTTCTTCTAGGCTTTTACCGCCTACATTTACCCCATCTACGTATACACCAGGATAAATGATATCCTTCCATTTGGAATCCGTAGCATAAACATGAACCACTGGCAGGGATGATATAGTTAAAAAGCTTAATATTGCAAAGATAACCTTTAATCTCTTTTTTCTTGTGTTTTTTACTCTCTTTTTTACTCTTTTCATTTTGTTTCGCCCTTCCTTTAACTTTCTATACTATATATACCGAAAAAAAGGACAATAAGTTTTCATTTTCGAAAAATATTTATTAAAAAATAATAAATCTCAAAATCCATCAAATAATTCATGAATTTTGAGATTCTTGATTATTTATGGCTATAGCTTCTACCTTTGGTTTCTATCATCGTGAAAAATCTGATCTATGGCTATTACTAGCGATAAAATAAAGGGATAGCTCTCATTATCATCTATATTTACTTCATAGGTATCAGTAAAGGTAAAGGCCTTTTTATAAATTTCCGCCACTGGTATTCCGTTTCTATAAATAGTGAAGTTATACGCAAAAATATTTCCTTCTATATAAAAGTTTCCATGCTGGCTATCTATCCTTAACCTTGGTTTAAAGAAGGAAAATTCCTTTTTCAACACCGCAGTTACAAATCCGTTTTCATAGATTAAATACTCTGGTAAAAATTTAAAAAGCTTTTGCTCAATATACACCAATTCTCTATCATCCATACTATATAATTTAAGCTTATTTCCAAAACTAAAGATTTTACTCTTAACCTTATAGGCATCATAACCATCTATATCTCTAATTGTAAAATCGTCTCCAAAGCTGAAAATTTTTTCTCTAACATAAAAAATCATTCTGCCACCTCCTTATCATCATTGTAGCATCTCCATCTATTAGCGTAAATCAAAAAGCCGAAATTTAAAAATCTGCCTCTACATTTTGTAGAGACAGATTATATTCATTAGCTCTGACAGCAATGACTATGACAATCACATTCATAATCATCAGCTAGATCGTCAAAGTCATCTTCCTGATTTACATTTATGATATTAGTATTTTGAGAGGCTCCTGCTACTCCAGCTGGGCTTGTTGCAGCAGCTAATAGCACCCCTAGAAGCAAAAGTAATAAGGCTTGATTGCCTCTTCTGGAGCTTCTTACAATCCTATGACAACATTTCCTGCAACAGCAACGTCCTCCACGCCTACTCATTTTTCCTCCTCCTTTTGGTTAAAATTCATCACAAAAAAAATTCAAAAATTGTGCCACTTTCTAATATATTATTCCGTTATGGTGAATTTTGTACCAATGGCAGTCTATCTTTAGAAAGCGGGGTTGCTACATATCGAATATTTGTGAACCGTCCCTCTTTTGGTCTCATATACTATTATGAATAAAGCTATAAACGGAGGATTAAAAATGATATTAATCAAAAGAAATATAGTATCAAAAAGAAGCCTTATTCATTTCTTTTCACCAGACAGCTTAGAAGAAAAGATCTTAAGTAAAATTTCAGACTCTAATGAAATATATGATTATAAAAGTGTTAATCAATTAATCTTCGAGGTTAATCTAAGAAGTAATATAATTAATGCAGCAAGAGAGCTTGACGCTAGTGGCTTTAAGTTCAAAACCTTCAAGAATTCCCATTGTAATCCAGTATATTGGGAACGTACCAAGAAGGGTGGCTTTATCCTTAGGAAAGATAGAGACCCTTCTGATGCTATAAATGATATATTCAAACAAGGATACAAATATGGAACCGAATGCTCTACTGCTATAACTATCGTTTATTATAAAGCTATCCTGGATATTTACCCTAAAGAACTATTCGATAAAACCTTCCCCTATCTTCATCTTATGAATTGGCATTTTATAGCTGATAACTTAGATATCGTGACCTATAAGTATTTATTAGACTATATTCCCGGAGACTGCAGATATGTAGAGAATCCAGATTATCACCCTAATACACCTGAACTAAGAGGACAAAATCTAATAGACCTAGGCGATGGCTCATACTATGGTCATGGTACTGGTATTAAAACCTTAGATGAAGTAATCGACTTTTTAAATAGACATAGAAAGGATTCTGCTTCTAGGTCAGCTTTTTTAAAACAATCAGCTACTAGGCCTAATTTTTTACACCTGGCCAATATTTATTTAAACTATGTGACTTAAGAATTAACTAAAAAGACTTAGGTCATAAGGACTAAGAGGCTGTTTCACAACTGGCAAATCAATAAGTTGTGTAGCAGCCTTTTAATGTTTTATAGCTTTTAGCTATGTGACTTTGCTATTACCCATATAGTACTTAAGGATAAGATTATTAGTTTTGTCACTATGTTGCTTTGTTACAAAAAAGGGTTGATAAAAAAGGTGGTCATAAGCTACTTAATAGTAGCTACTGACACACCCTTTTTTAAACTTATTTATTGAACTTTTTTCTTCTGATTAATAGTGCTACTGCACCCACTGCCATAACTAGAATTCCTAATAGATTTAAAGTATTTACATCTATAGGAGCACCAGTCTTTGGTAGGATACCAGCTGCAACTAAGTCCTTATCTGCAACAAAGAAATCACTATTGTGGTCTATAGTAAATTCAATGTATCCATCTGCGTCTACCTTTAGCTTCTTAGCAATGGCCTCGGCTTTTTTAGTGTTTGGATTGTAGTAGTAAACATATAGATTGTTTTTATCCTTATTAGCTAACCAACTAGCATCCAATTTCACTCTAACCTTTACCTTACCAGGAAGCTCTCCGTTAGCAGCAAAGGATAGTAGCAATACATCTTCGTTCTTAACCTTTTCAGCTATAGCATCCTTGTTAGCTGATGTTGAGTCCTTTAAGGAAGCTATAAGGATAGTTAAATCAACATCCTTCGCATTTTCTATATCCTTACCATTAAATGTCCATTCAGCATTTTCTGTTTTAATGGTTATAGACTTATCAGTTCCTTTAATTGCTTCGAAGATGGCTTTGTCAATCACTTTATTAGAAGTTGCGTCAACCACAATTGTTGATCCTTTTGCTGCATTTTTAATAGCTTCTATTACAAGTTTTGAATCGTTCTTTACTATATTACCAGTGTCCTCATTACCTGGCTTTTCTTCACCTGACCCTGGTTGTTCTTGGCCAGCACCTGGTTCTTCTCCAGTACCTGGTTCTTCGCCACTGCCTGGTTCCTCGCCAGTACCTGGTTCCTCACCACTGCCTGGTTCTTCTCCACTGCCTGGTTCTTCTCCAGTGCCCGGTTCTTCTCCACCGCCTGGTTCTTCTCCAGTACCTGGTTCTTCGCCAGCACCTGGTTCCTCACCGCTGCCTGGTTCCTCTCCAGTGCCTGGTTCCTCTCCAGTACCTGGTTCCTCGCCACTGCCTGGTTCTTCGCCAGCACCTGGTTCCTCACCGCTGCCTGGTTCCTCTCCAGTGCCTGGTTCCTCTCCAGTACCTGGTTCCTCTCCACTGCCTGGTTCTTCGCCACTGCCTGGTTCTTCGCCACTGCCCGGTTCTTCTCCACCGCCTGGTTCTTCTCCAGTACCTGGTTCTTCGCCACTGCCTGGTTCCTCGCCAGTACCTGGTTCCTCGCCAGTACCTGGTTCCTCACCACTGCCTGGTTCTTCTCCACTGCCTGGTTCCTCGCCACTGCCTGGTTCTTCTCCAGCACCTGGTTCCTCACCGCTGCCTGGTTCCTCTCCAGTGCCTGGTTCCTCTCCAGTACCTGGTTCCTCGCCACTGCCTGGTTCTTCTCCACTGCCTGGTTCTTCGCCACTGCCTGGTTCTTCTCCACTGCCTGGTTCTTCGCCACTGCCTGGTTCTTCGCCAGTGCCCGGTTCTTCTCCACCGCCTGGTTCTTCTCCAGTACCTGGTTCTTCGCCACTGCCTGGTTCCTCACCGCTGCCTGGTTCTTCTCCACCGCCTGGTTCTTCTCCACTGCCTGGTTCCTCGCCAGTACCTGGTTCCTCGCCAGTACCTGGTTCCTCACCACTGCCTGGTTCTTCTCCACTGCCTGGTTCCTCTTGTCCTGGACCGGGTTCTTCATGTCCTGAACCTGGCTCTTGACCTCCAGTACCTGGATCACCACCATTACCTGGTTCTTCTCCTGGCTCTTGGCCTGAACCCGGTTCTTCACCGGAGCCCGGTTCCTCCCCGCTACCTGGTTCTTCTCCTGTACCTGGCTCCTCATCATCCTCATCAGCTACAGCTAGAATCACAGTAGCTCCATCGGATATGGCTGGTAAAGTAAAGCTTACCTGTTGCTCAGAACCAACAGTATAAACTGTTCCGCTATAAAGATCTACAAGCTTTGTACCTGCTTCATAAGGTACTGCTACAGTAGCAATCTTAGTTTCAGTATCTGTATTTATAGCTACTACAACAGATTCTCCATTGTAGCTTCTTTCAAATACAAGATACTTTTCAGCATCGCTACCACCTATCTGAGATCTGCTTCCCTTTGCAAAAATCTTAGAGTATTCAGCTCTGATATTTAGTAGTTTCTTGTAATGATCGTGTACTGACTTGTATAGTGGGTTATTTAATCTATCCCACGGCATATCATATCTATTTTCACTTAATTCCCCTGCTGCCATGTTGCCAGCATTTCGTCCACTAGCTCCAAGTTCTTCGCCATAGTAAACTACTGGTTGACCTTTGGCGGTCATTTGTAGCGCTACTGCTGCCTTTAGCTTGGCTAGCTTCTCTTCCTCTGGAATATCACCCAATCTAGTTAAGAAACCATCCTCGTCATGGCTACTTAAGAATAATCCCAAAGTAGCAGTATTATCAATCTTTTCATTTATCTCTTCCATATAAGCCTCTACATCGTTAACTCTTCCGTTAACAAAGTTTAATGCAGAGTACTTGAAAGCAAAGTCTAAGATTGAATCCATTTGTCCAGTTCTAAGTTGTCCAAAATCATTATTAATGTCGGCGCCAAAAGCTTCACCTATTAACTTGGCCTTTGGATTCTTTTCTGTTACAGCATTCTTAAAGGCCTTCCAAGTTGTATCTTCCACATGCTTAACTGTATCAATTCTAAAGTAGTCTATAGTATTACCCTTATCAGTTCTAAGGATATCAATCCATGCAGTCTGCCACTGAATAATCTTTTCTCTTACTTCAGGGTTTTCTGTTATGAAATCTGGTAGTCCTGCTACATTTGATACTATATCTCCAGAATCAACAGTCCAATCTCTAAGCATTCCATCGAATTTAGCCTTTTCTTCAGCAGTTGGATAATTGGCTACACCAGTACTATTAGTATCGGTGCTTCTCATTTCATAACCAGCATGATTTAACACAACGTCAACCATGATTTTTATGCCTCTGCTATGGGCCTCATCGATAAGCTCCTTTAAGTCCTCTATATCCCCAAGATGCTCATCAATCTTTTCAAAATCCTTTGCCCAGTAACCATGATAAGCATATTGTTTACCACCAAAGGATGCTCCTTTGTTAAAATCAATGTTATCTACAATTGGTGTAATCCAAATTGTATTGATGCCTAAGTCTTCTAAGTAGTCTAACTTTTCAGTTATACCCTTAAAGTCACCACCATGATATGTCTCTAGATGATTCTTGTCGTAGTTTTCACCGTTAGGATCATCATTGCTAGGATCACCATTGAAGAATCTATCAGTTAGCAAGAAGTAAATTCTAGCTTCATCCCAGTCAAAGTCGGTTTTTCCTACATATTGTCTTGTTTTTACTGTAACGGCAGCTTCAGCCTTATGTTCATTTCCATACTGATCAATTACATTAATAGGAATCTTTTTCTCTCCAGCTGTTATATTGTCTCTAACAGCTATAGTATGCTTCATAAGACTAGTATCTACCTTCACCCTAGTAGGACCACCTAGCTCAGATAAATCAGCATATACTTCACTGACTACAGCACCTTCATCAGAAGTAACTTCTAAATTAAGCACTGCATTTTCACTATAATCTATAGCTTCTGGACCAACGGAAGCAATAATCTTCATATCTGGCAATCTATATTCGATGGTGGATCTTCCATCTACAGTATTCTTAGGATCAGTAATTACACTTACATTACTGTCCTTGTCAGTAATATGGAATTTGTATTCATAAACGCCTTCCTCTATTAATTTTAGACTACCACGATAAAGCTCATCCTCATCATCATAGTTCATGTCATAAAGCTGTCCATTTACTTCTACCTGTACCCTTTGTAGCTCATATAGTCTATTATTGACAAATAACTCATCATCTCTATATTCAAAGTAGGCTACACCTTTTTCAATTTTGGCTCCAGTTACTGCTGGAAGGGTTTTGGTTTCATATACACCGCTATATACATTAACCTTTGTTATCTCAGCATCTACATCTACTTCTATGAATCTATCTGCGTCTATGTCCTTTGCTTCCCAGTCACCTTTTCTTACGATAAAGCCTATTCTGGTTACCCCTGGGGCAATTTCTATCTTAGCAACTGCACCTTCCTCTGTTGGAGGGCCAAAGTCAACTTGTCCATCAACATTAGATAGTCCTGTTAACCATACCCAAAGGTTCCAACCAGCGTAATCTCTATCTGGGCGGTAATAGTTAAGATAAATGTATCTCTTTACACTCTTCTTAACTGTCATTACAAATTCTTGTTCAGCAGCACCAGCTTTAGCTATTATAGTAACCGTTCCTGGCTCTATTCCAGTAACAACCCCATTTGCGCTAACTGTTGCTATGGATTCATCGCTAGAGTACCAAGTTACTGGTGTTGTTAAAATCTGATTAAACTGATCCCTTACAGTTGCTGTAAGTGTTACTTCCATATTTGTATAAACTGAAGTGGAACCAGCAATTTCTATTGTAGTAGGAACTAGCTCACCAACATTTACTCTAACTGTGGCAGTAGCCTCTCCAGCCTTAGCAGTAACTGTTGCAGTTCCATCCTTTAAGGCTGTAATCTTACCAACTTTATTAACGGAAACTACACCACTTTCATCTGCAGACCAAGTTACCACCGCATTAGGAATTATTCTATTAGTTTGATCCTTTACAATTGCGGTCACATAAGCATATTGTCCAACCTCTAAGCCTAAGGTATCATTTGATAATTCTATAGTAGTTGGTATTGCTTCATATGCTTCTTCCGCTTCATCGTAGAGTACCATCATAGACAAGCCTTCAACAATAGCCTTGTCACCATCTATCTCCCCTAGGACCTCTACGCCAGCCTTTATGTCGTTAACAACCACCTTCCAGCTTGCACTGAAGGGTAGGCTAACTTCCTGGCTTGTGGTATTTGCATTGTATATTACCACAATATTCTTCCAGGTATCCCCATTAGCAAAGTTCTTTAATTGGAATACCACTACATTGCCATGAGCTCTCTTAACCTCAAGATTGCTTTCAACAGCAGCTTTTGTATTCATTCTAAAGGCTGGATGTGACTTTCTTAGCTCGATTAAGCCCTTGTAGTAGTCAAATACTGGCTTGAATTTCTCTTTATTTTCCCAATTGATTTTATTTATTGAGTCAGGGCTCTTATAGCTATTATGGTCACCATATTTTGTTTTTATAAATTCGTCTCCTGCTTGGAAGAATGGTATTCCTTGAGAGGTTAATACTATTCCATTAGCAAGAAGAGTTTGTCTTACTGTAGGATTAGCTAAAACATTGTCTAGATTTATATCCTTATAAGGATTATCCTTATCAATTCCCCCTGGGGAAGTATTAAGGAACTTATCCCAAAGATTCAAATTATCATGGGCAGTTACATAGTTAATAGTTTCTGAAGGAGAATTTGTGAAGTCATAGATAGATCCTCTAACCCCTTCAGCTATAGCGCCTTCTTTTCCATAGGCACCATTTACAAAACCTGTGCTCTTATCGTCACTGCCTCCTTTTATAGCCCCTCTAAAGTTGTCATTAAATACTGCAAAGCCCTTATCCTTTTGTGTTCCCTTTACAGTCTGCTGGTCATAAGGTAAGGATGTTCCACCAGCATGCCATGGTTCACCATATACTAGGATACTAGGATCTATTTCATTTTTTAATTCATTTGTTAACTCGGCTATGGTTGTAGTATCAATCAAGCCCATTAAGTCAAATCTAAAGCCATCAACCTTATATTCATTAGCCCAGTACTTAACAGAATCCTTGATAAACTTTCTAACCATTGGTCTTTCACTGGCTACTTCATTGCCACATCCAGAACCGTTAGTATATTTACCATAGTCATCAGTACGATAGAAATATCCTGGTACTATTAGGTTAAAGGATGAAGTCTCTGTTTCATAGGTATGGTTGTAAACTACATCCATAACTACTCTTATTCCATTTTCATGGAGAGCTTGTACCATTTCTTTAAATTCTACTACTCTTAAGGCTGGGTCAGTGGCATCTGTAGAGTAAGAACCTTCTGGTACATTATAATTTTGTGGATCATACCCCCAGTTATATTGAGCTTCATTAGACATTTCATTTACAGTCTTATAGTCATAGGAGGGTAGTAAATGCACATGGGTTATTCCCAATTCAACCAAATGATCTATACCAGTTTTTACACCATCATTTCCTAATAAAGTTGTACCTTCTTCTGTAAAGGCTAGGAATTTACCCTTGTTTACTGTACCGGATTTTTCATCTATGGAGAAGTCCCTAACATGCAACTCATATAACATTGCATCTGTTGGATTAACCATAGCTGGTCTTTCTGTCTCATCAAAGCCTTCTGGATTAGTGGAAGATAAATCTATTACAACTCCCCTTTGTCCATTAGCTGATACAGCCTTAGCATATGGGTCTACTGCGTAATTTACTGTACCATCAGCAAACTCAACCTTATACATATAATATCTATTTTCTTTATCTCCATATAAGGCTAGAGTCCAAAGACCTTCATCAGAACGGGACATTTCATATTCATTGCCCCCTTCATGGTTAGTTACTAAGCCGCTTTCGTTATATTCACCAGCGTCATCGTATAGGGCTACACTTACTTTTGTAGCCGTAGGAGCCCATACTCTAAATACACTTTCATAAGGTTTGTATTCAACTCCTAAATTTGAGCCGTTATAAGCAAATTTGCTATGATTTAGTATATTTCTCATCACAACCTTGCCAGCTCTATAGTTATTACTTTCAACAGTGTATATATTTCTAACATCTATGGTGCTAGGATCTAAAACAGTTATTTCCACCTTGTTGTCAGATAATTTTTTTGCAGTAGATTCAATAACTTGTCCTAATGCATCCCTAACTAGGAAGCTACTTGCTTCTTCATCAGAAATATGACCTGTTGTTGTTGCATAAATCTTGTTTAGATCATCCATTAGTGCAGCTCGCACCTTTGGTCTAATATCTGCTTCAGCTAAGCTGTAATAAACATTATCATCAGCTTCTATAAGCCATACATCAATAGATGTACCCTCTTTAATTTCTATAACCTTTGTAGGCTCTTGTGCGTTCCAAGCCCCCTTGGTTCTTGGTATAACGTATACCTTTGCATCAGTAGTCTTAACCTCAGCTACAGCAAAACCGTTTACCAAGTCTGGCTTAAACTCATAGGCTGAGCCTTCCTTACCATCTGACCAAATCCATAAATCCCAATTCAGTTGTTGGTTATCGTATCTGTAATAATGAATATTATAGGTGTATACTTGCTGAACAACTGTGATTTCCTTCTTAACCTCAAAGTCATCATAAGCTGCTACCAAAGAAATTTTAGTGCCTGCAGCCACATATCTTGAAACCAATAGTTTATTATCCTCAATGGATACACCCTCTATTGGATCTTCCAAAGACCAGCTTGGTGAAACAGCCTCCTCTTGTCCCTCCACATTAAGTAATTTAGCAGCTAGATCTAAGGAGCCACCATTCTCTACTTCGCTGGCAGTATTTATAATAATTCCTGGCACTATCAATAAGGAATTGCCGTTTCTAGTTTTTTTGTTAATAGGGT
>Ga0209537_1000739_pt1 | contig 39510 bp, 36 predicted proteins | sample BioPla4DNA1_FD_187698 | JGI IMG/M metagenome (GOLD analysis project Ga0209537, IMG submission 187698) | Biogas fermentation microbial communities from Germany - Plant 4 DNA1 (SPAdes) (version 2) | ecosystem: Engineered > Bioreactor > Anaerobic > Digestate | place: Bielefeld, North...
CTTTGGCCTGTTTTACCAGGTTCCTATGAATTCGGGTGCTTTGTACAGCACAACCCAGACCATAGATACTTACGTATATCGTGCTTTAATGCAGTTGAATGATATCGGAATGTCATCGGCTGCAGGGCTCTATCAGTCGGTAGTTGGTTTTCTGCTTGTTCTGGGTGCCAACGCCATAGTAAGAAAAGTAGATCCGGAAAGTGCACTGTTTTAGAGGTGAAAAAATGCAAAAGATTAACAGTGAAAAAGCTTTTAAAATATTTTCTGTTATTACGCTTTCGATATTGGTGGTATTTGCATTCCTGCCATTTGTTTTGATATTTGTAACATCGTTTACCGATGAAGTGTTTCTGATAAAACACGGATACAGCTTTTTCCCGAAAAAGCTCAGTTTGAATTCGTATAAATACCTGTTCAACAACTATTACACCATTTTGAGAGCTTATGGCGTTTCAATTTTGGTAACCACCGTAGGTACCGGGGTTGGCATACTGATAACAACAATGCTGGCATACCCGATGGCAAGAAAGGACTTTAAATACCGAAACGTCCTTGCGTTTGTTGCATTCTTTACTCTCCTTTTCAATGGCGGTATAGTACCTTCCTACATCATGTGGACAAGGGTGTTTTCAATTAACAATACCTATGCTGCACTGATAGTACCTAATTTTCTTATGAATGCATTCAATGTTCTGCTTGTAAGGAATTACTACGCCAATAATGTACCCGGAGAGGTGATTGAGTCTGCAAAAATAGACGGAGCCGGTGAAATGAGGATATTTTTCAGGATCATGCTGCCAATGTCGGTTCCGGTAGTTGCAACAGTTGGTCTTTTTACAGGGCTGGCCTACTGGAATGACTGGATAAATGCATTATATTACATAAGCTCTCCAAAGTACTATGGCATTCAAAACCTGTTGATAAGATTGATGAATAACATACAGTTTTTGAAAAGCAGCCAGGCAGCCACAATGCTGGCAGGGAGGGAAGTGGAACTGCCAAGCACCGGTATCCGAATGGCCCTTGCCGTTCTTGGCATACTACCGATAATAATTCTATATCCATTTTTACAGAAATACCTCATTAAGGGTGTTGTAATGGGGGCTGTAAAGGGTTAAATCCAGTTCATAATTTATATTAACAAAAGGAGAAGAGAGTAATGACTGCAAACCAAGTAATTGATAGGATCTTAACCGATTCATGCGGTGATTTCAGATTGGAAAAAACATGTGACCTGATTATCAGTGGAAGAGGTGATACAGAGGTAAAGGGAATAGCAACGACTTTCATGGCAACAGTAGATGTTATTCACAGGGCAATTGAAATTGGCGCCAACATGATAATTACACATGAACCTACATATTTTACGGGTTCGGACAGAACGGACTGGCTTAAGGGGGATCAGGTATATAACGCAAAGAAGAAGCTTTTGGATGATAACAAGATTGTAATATGGCGTTACCATGATCATATGCATATGGCAAAAACCGATAGAATATATGATGGATTACTAAAAGAAATAGGTTGGGAAAAATATTTAATCAAAGGACAGAAACATCCTCACTGTTATGAAATAGAAGAAACAACTCTTTCGGATTTAGCTAAATTCTTCAAGGACAAATTCTCGATGGATGTAGTTCAATACATTGGAGATCGGGATATGAAATGTAAGAGAGTGGCTATACTTGTTGGAGGCGGCAGCCTTGGGCTGGGCAGGGAAGAGATGCCAATGGAACTTATAAGGGATATGGATATTGATGTTGTTGTTTGCGGAGAAATAACCGAATGGACTCTTTGTGCTTATATTAACGATGCACAGATGCTGGGATTCAATAAGGGTATGATTGTACTTGGCCACGAACGCACCGAGGAATGGGGAATGAAACATATGGTGGACTGGTTGAAACCTTTGGTTAATGGTGTGCCAGTAACATTTATAAGTGCCGGGGAGCCCTTTAAATATTTATATTGAAACAGTTAATTGCCTGCTCGGGTTTCCTGTTGTATGATAGACTTGTTGCAATATATAGAACATATTGAAAGGAAGTAGTATTATGGCGTTTTTACAGGTGAATTTTTTCTCCGGATCACTCAGAAGGCTGACACCCTTTAATGCTCTGATACCGCTGGACAGATTTGAAATGCCCGGCCAGGTTAAAATTTCTGTACAGAAGCCATTAAAGGCACTTTACCTTCTTCACGGCTATTCGGGAAACTACATGGACTGGGTTTGCAACAGCAACATACAGGAGCTTTCACTTAAACATAATATAGCGGTTTTTATGCCATCGGGAGAAAATTTCTTTTACCTGGATGATACAGATATGGGGGCATTGTATTCCGAGTACATAGGCAAGGAACTGGTTGAATTTACGCGGAAAATGTTCCCGATATCCGAAGAAAGGGATGATACATTTATAGGCGGTCTGTCAATGGGCGGATATGGAGCAATAAGGAACGGGCTTAAATATTCTGAAACATTCGGCAGGATCATAGCCTTGTCATCAGCGCTTATCACATACAACATAGCTGGAATTCCCGTCGATTACAAGAATGATATTGCAGACTACAATTATTACTCCAGGGTTTTCGGCGATGTGAACAGGCTTATCGGCAGCGACAGGGACCCCGAGGCTCTTGCCAAAGGACTCAAAAATGAAAACAAACCTATTCCTGAAATATATATGGCTTGCGGTACAGAGGATTTTCTGCTTGAGGAGAACAGAAAATTCCACAGGTTCCTGGCAGAAGAGGGAATAGAACATACATATATAGAGAGTCCGGGAACCCATGACTGGAAATTCTGGAACGAATATATTGAAAAAGGAATTGAGTGGGCAACTCAATAATTATTTCAAATGATCATATCAACCACTTAACATAAGAGCTTATTAATTAAGCTCTTATGTTATGATTTCACAAGGAAGTTCTTTTCCTTATCGTATGGGCATTTCAGAAACAGCAACAAAAACACTTATTACTGATCCTGCAAATTTAATAGCGACAGACGTATATTTATTTTACTATTTGTATGTCAAGCGGTTGACACCAGACTGCTTTTTTCTTATAATCTAAACTGAGGCAGTAAAGCATAGAAACAAGGTATGGTGGTTATATAATGGTTGAGGGAGTTTTTGGGAGATTCGGCAGTATTGAAGAACTGAACAGCATACCAAAGGGCGATATGCCCGGAGACAAAATTAATATCAATAACAGTCATCTTACCAGGGCAAAGGTTATTATACCTGTTTTGCTGAACATGTTAAATCCAATAATAGATAATCATCCCCATAACAGAGCGGTAATATCGGTTTGCGGAGGCTCGGGAACGGGGAAGTCTGAAATTGCGTCCTTGCTCTCATTTTATCTTAATCAGACAGGTACAGGCAGTTACACCCTGTCGGGTGATAACTATCCCCACAGGATTCCGGAATACAACGATGCCGAAAGGCTTCGCATTTTCAGGCAAAGCGGGATAAGGGGCCTTATTGGTCATGGCCAATATTCCAGGGAAAAAGCAGAAATCCTGAACAGCCTGCAAAGCAGCAATGAAGATGCAGATCCGAAGCATATCAGAAACTATCCCTGGCTCGAGCTGTATCAAAGTGAAGGAAGAAGAGGACTTCGGCACTACCTGGGAACACCCGGGGAGATAAATTTTGCTGAACTAAACAGTATAATTTCACAGTTTAAGAACGGCTCCGAAAAAATATTCCTGAAACGCATGGGCAGAAAGCCTGAAGAGCTTTGGTACGAAGAAGTTGATTTTAAGGACATTAAGGTAATGGTGATAGAATGGACTCACGGTAACAGTTACTACCTGAAGGGTGTTGATATTCCTGTTTTACTCAGCAGTACGCCGCAGGAAACGCTGGAATTTCGCAAAAAACGCAACAGGGACACCGGAACAGACAGTCCGTTTACCGAAATGGTACTGAATATAGAACAGGAATTGCTTACAGCACAGGCGCCACAGGCAAAAATTATTGTTTCATTAAGCGGAGAGATAATATCCTACAAGGATTATATAAACACAGTGGTATTGGGAGGGTTATGAAAATGATACAGGGGGGGAGCCAAATGAACAGACCGGTTTATACTGATGCCGGGCCGATGTTTAACGCTTATCCCGACAGCATGGGGGGTACCCTGGCAGACATAATTGAATTTCTGCAGATGCCCGGGCTGAAAGATGCATTCAGTTCATTTTACATACTTCCAAGCATTTTCAATACCGACCTGGACAGGGGATTTTCAGTTATTGACTATGAGCTTAATGAACAGTTCGCCAAATATGAAGATCTGGAAAAGCTGAAGGATTTAAAAATTGAACTGAAACTTGATTTTGTTCTTAACCATTTATCGGTACTATCCGGCCAGTTCCGGGATATACTGAAAAACGGTCATAAATCTGAATTCAGGGACTTCTTCATTAACTGGAATAATTTCTGGGCGGGATGCGGTCACATGACAGATGACGGTTATATCATGCCGGATGCTGAACTGATAAAGGACATGTTTTTCAGAAAACCGGGTTTGCCAATCCTGTTTGTCCGGTTTCCCGACGGCAGTGAGGTTCCCTACTGGAATACATTTTACCAGGAAATCAGGTACGATAAATTGGATGCAATAGACCTGGTAAATGCCATGGATATCCAGTATGCCGCCGCAAAAAAACTTGCCTGTTTGATTAACTCCGAAATATCCGCCGGTAAAAAGCCTAAGGAAATCTGCTTTGGTGAATTTGACAGGTTTAAGGATGAAGTGACGGATTTGCTGGAATCCAAACGCAAATATCTCGGACAGATGGACCTGAACATTAAGTCCCCGCTGGTATGGGATTTTTATGAAGAGACATTGAAAAAACTGTCGGGATACGGTGCGAAAATTGTAAGACTTGATGCGTTCGCATATGTATCAAAAAAACCCGGACATAAAAACTTTTTCAACGAGCCCGAAACATGGGAACTGCTTGAACGGGTAAAAGAAATTGCCGACAAGTACGGCCTTGTGCTTTTGCCCGAGATACATTCGAAATATGAGGAAAAAATCCATGAAAAGCTTGCTGAAAAAGGGTATCTTACCTATGATTTTTTCCTTCCGGGTTTGATTATAGACGCAATGGAAAGGCATACCAACGAGTATTTAATAAGATGGCTTAAAGAATTACAGGAGAAAAACATCAGGGTTGTTAACATGCTTGGCTGTCATGACGGGATTCCGCTTTTGGACCTGAAAGGCCTGCTGCCGGATGAACACATAGACAACCTGATACAGACCGTTGTAAAGCGCGGCGGTTATATAAAGGATCTGCATGGCAAAAAGAACATGTATTACCAGGTTAACTGCACTTATTACAGTGCCCTGGGCGAAATCGACAAGAAACTTCTTCTGGCAAGAGCAATCCAGGTATTCATGCCGGGAAAACCCCAGGTCTGGTATCTTGATCTTTTTGCAGGGAAAAATGATTATGATGCAATAAAACGGGGCCACAAAGAAATTAACCGTACAAATCTTACACTTGAACAGGTTCAAAAAGACCTGGGCAGGAATATAGTTATGCAGCAGCTTTCGCTGTTGCGGTTCAGAAACACTTTCCCCGCTTTTGGCTTTGATGCTGATATAACCGTTGACGAATCCGAGGAACATATCCTGAAGATTAAATGGGATAAAAACGGTTACAGTGCAGTTTTTGAAGCCAATTTGAAGACATACGGTTTCACAATCAGGGCGACCGATAAAAACGGCTCAATTTGCTTTAATATGACTTCAGGTTATGACAATCCCTGATAAACTGTAAAAGTGAACCGTCATGGCTGTTTACGCGAAAGAAACCACTAACAATGTCAATCGATTATTAGCCAAAAAATTTAGTGCAACTACCTATAATAAAGCATTAATAAATATACAAACATGATTCATATGGCTATAATATGTCAAGGGGTTGACATTCAAAATTTATTATAGTAATATTAAATTAACTCATACCGAGTATTTTCTTGTAAAAATTTCTGACAGAAAAATTTTAAATGAGGAGGTAAACCATGAAAAAAAGACTTTTGGCAATGATTCTGATGCTGGTAATTGCTGCTGTGACGGTAACAGCATGCGGCGGCAAAACAGCAGATACAGGTTCAGGCGGAGAAACTGTTGGCACAACAGATCCCGGTACTTCAGGAGGAGCAGATACTAAAAAACCTGTAAAGATTACATACTTCAACACATCGGCTGAAGTTAACACGATGTTTGAAAACATGTTCAAAAGATACAACGAGCTCTATCCGCATGTTACAATTGAACTGATACCTACAGGCATAGGCGAAGGACAGCAGGAAAAACTGCAGTCACTTTATGCATCAGGTAATGCACCTACATTTATGAATGTAGACCCTGCAAACGTCATTGAATATCAGGATCATCTCCTGGAATTCACCGAAGAGAACGCACCCTGGTTAAGCCTGGCTACAGACGGCGCCGTTGACGGCGGTACTTTCGACGGAAAAGTTCTTGGGGCTCCCTGGAGTGTTCAGGGTTATGCATTGCTCTACAACAAGAGAGTGGTTGACGAAATATTCGGAAAAGGGAATTTCGATCCGGCATCCATCAACACCAGGGATGCTCTGGAAGAATTCTTTGAGAAGTGTGAAGCAGCAGGTGTTCCTGCAACAATGCTGCATGGCGCCAACTGGTCTTTAGGCGGACATTACCTCACACTGGTATATGCGGTACAGGGTCCGAAGACCGAAGACGGTACAGGATTTATCGACAAGATTAAATCAGGAGAAGTAAACATTGAAGACAGCCCAATATTCCAGGGTTATATGGACACCTTCGATTTGCTTGCAAAATACAATTACAATAAATCCGACCCGCTGGTTGCGGATTTCAACAGGGACGCACAGGCTTTTGCAGAAGGAAAGTGTGCAACCTTCTTCATGGGTGACTGGTTGTGGACGACACTGGTGACAATGGAGAACATTGATACCGAATATGGTTTCATACCTGTGCCCTGGAGCAACGATCCGTCCTTATACGGTAACTCGGAAGTTGTAATGGTATTACCCAAGTTCCAGTGCATCAACAAGTCACAAAACACACCCGAACAGCAGCAGGCTGCTCTGGATGCTTTGGGATGGATGCTTACAGAACCGGAAGGCCAGCAGTTCTTCCTGGATGCCGGTTTCTATATGCCGTATAAGAATGTAAGAGATGACATAGAGTACAACTCAATGACAACTTCAATAGCAGAATATGCACAAAAGGGCAAGACCATCAACTTAGGTGTTTTCTCATACATTTCAGGAGACGTATGGACAGAAACCGGTAACCTTATGTTAAAATATCTTGCAGGAGCTATTGACAGAGACGAACTCGCAAAAGGCATCAATGATTACTGGAGATCCATCAGGTAAGACAGAAGTAAGGTTGCCTGTATAAACTGACAAAAGAACGGATAATGGCGAGAATTCTGCTGTTATCCGTTCGCTTAATCGGAGTTGTTGTAAATGAACAGGAAAAACAAATTACTTGGCAATATAGGTAATTTCATTTTATTTATGGGCCCGTCCCTTTTTGCTTTTGCATGTGTACTGATAATACCATTTTTATATGGTATTTATTTAACTTTTACCGATTACAGCCCAATCAGAATAACGTATGAATTTGTGGGTTTCAGCAATTTCCGTGCTGTTTTTACTGATAAGGAGTTCTGGCAGCAGTTTCTTAAAACATTGGGCTATGTGCTTTATTCAACCATATTCTGCAATCTGCTGGCATTTATACTTGCTTATTTGCTGACCAGCAACATAAGGGGAAGAAACTTCCTCAGGGCGGGATTTTTCACTCCGAACTTAATCGGCGGAATAGTGCTTGGTTATATATGGAAGTTTATTTTTGCAAATGTGGTCACAAAACTTGGCGAGACTTTGGATTATCAGCCTCTGAAAACTTCGTTCCTTACCCATCCCGACAGGGCAATTGTTGCAATGATTATTGTCACTGTATGGCAATATGCGGGTTATCTGATGATAATTTACATAGCAGGCTTTGTTGGTATACCGAGAGAGGTACAGGAAGCTTCTGAAATTGACGGTGCAACCGGTCTTAAAAAGCTTTTTTCGGTAACAATACCGTTAATGGTTCCTTCGTTCATTATTTGCTTTTTCATTATGATTTCAAGAGGCTTTATGACATATGATCTGAACCTTGCGTTAACAAACGGACAACCATATGGTTCTACCCGGCTTGCGGCAATGCATATTTACCAGAAAGCCTTCCAGGCAAACGAATACGGGATTGGGCAGGCAGAAGCAATTATATTCTTTATTACAGTTGCAATCGCTGCAGTAACCCAGGTACTTTTGACTAAGAAATTCGAGGTGGAAGCATAGTGAAGGAAAGAACCGGTGTATTGAAATTTTTCAAATATGTTTTGATTTATTTATTACTTATTGTATTCCTGATGCCGTTTTACTTAATGGTGATAAACTCATTCAAAACCACACAGGAATTTGTCAGCAACCCATTTTCATTGCCTGATGCCAAAAAAATAGGGTTTAACAACTTTATCAGCGCATTTGAAAAAATGAATTTTCTGAAGGCAATCGGAAACAGTACGGTTATTACGGTTATAAGCATTTTTCTGATTTTGCTGACCTCATCAATGGCAGCGTATTTTCTTGTCAGACATAAATGGAAGATAAACAAAATAATCTTTGCGATACTTGTAGCTTCGATGATTGTGCCGTTTCAGGCCATTATGATACCCCTTGTAAGCATATATGGCAAATTGAACCTGATGAACAGCAAATGGATTTTAATGTTTATGTATATGGGCTTTGGCCAGGCTTTCGCTATTTTCATATTTCACGGTTTCATCAAAAACATCCCGCTTGAGATGGAGGAATCAGGCCTGATTGATGGCTGCAGTAAAGTACAGTCCTTTTTCCAGATTGTATTTCCCTTGTTGAGGCCTGTGCTGGTAACAGTATTGATTCTTGATGTATTGTGGATCTGGAATGATTATCTGCTGCCAAGCCTTGTTCTGCTGTCACCGGCCGAGAGGACGCTTCCGTTGTCAACATACAGCTTTTTCAACACTTACAGTGTTGACTATGCACCGTTAATGGCAGGTATTGTTTTGACCATTATACCTGTGGTTATTGTTTACCTGTTTTCACAGAAACAAATTATACACGGGGTGGTCCAGGGGGCAATAAAATAATATTCGGAAATATAAAGATATGAACAGAGGACTGGCAGTATAAAGAAATGTTTTCGATTCAGCCAGTCTTTTATGTATTTTTTCAGGTTGTTTCTCTTTCTACCAGTTTTACCGGGAAAATGATGCAGGAAGGTATAGGCTTTTCCTCTTCCGCCTTTGTTATTATGCTTTCTACGGCGTACATGCAGATTTCATCTATTGACTGCCGTATGGTTGTAATTGAAGGATTAAATATTTTACACAGGTCAATATCATCATAACCGACAACCTTCATTTGTTCCGGTACTTTTATACCGCGCCTTGAGCATATTGAAATTACCTGGGCTGCTATTATATCGTTCGATGTAAATATGCCGTCAACACCGGGATGCTTATTCAGCAGCATATTGATAATCGAGTCGTAGTTCATGGCCTGGAACTGTTCTTCTGTTGCATCAATCAAAATATGCGGAATTCCATGTTTGTCGCAGACATCCCTGAAACCGTAATAACGCTTGTTGGCATCCATGTTAAGATGGATGCTTCCGCTGATATGTGCAAGTTTCTTACAGCCTTTTGAAATCAGATGCTCTGCTGCCAGAACGCCGCCCTGGTAATTGTCGGAGCAAATGGCCGGTATTTGCGGGGAAATAATCCTGTCGATGGAAATTACCGGCGCATCAATATTGATTTTTTTATCCAGGTTCTGAGTATGGCTTGCAATAATGACTCCTGCAACCTTATTCGCACTCAGCATATCAAAGTATTCGAACTCTTTTTTAGGCTCAAGGTTGGATGTGCACAGCAAAAGCTTATAGCCGCGCTGAGAAACCTGGCGTTCTACACTGTCTATCACCTTGCTGAAAAACATATTGCGGGCAGACGGAACGATCAGACCAATGAAACTGCTTCTTTGCAGGGACAACGCCCTGGCAAACTCGTTAGGCCGGTAATTTAACTCCTTCATGGCCTGGCGGATTTTATTCCTTGTTTTTTCGCTGACATAACCCCTGTTATTCAGCATCCGTGATACTGTTGTTACGGTAACTCCGGCTCTTTCAGCCACATCCTTAAGGGTACTCATAACACACTCCATGTATATTTTGTATTATCCTATAATTTAGTATAAAATAAAGTTTGTGTCAATCAAATCAAAAGGGTCATTTAAACAGTTTAACTGTATGGAGCAGGGAAAGAAAGTAAATTGATCGTATAAATATTCCCCGTTTGCAAATCAGACATCAAAAATGTTCAATGCAACCGGCCGGACAGAATACCAGTGCACATACCTTGCCAGCATAAAAATTGTGCTTTATACTTAATTATATCACATTTGATTTCTGATTGTAAAGCGGTTACATCTTTGTTACATCAGCTTTTCTGCACCTTTGCAAGTGACGATCTGGGCAATTTAGGTTATACGGTTTAATATATTACTGTATACTTTTATGAAAACGTTGGAAAACTCAAACAACTTACCCTTGAAGCATTATTGTCCAGTGGGTATAATAGTGAAAAAAACATGGATTCTTAACCGTTCGCAAATTTAAGGTAAGGTGGATAAGTTGAGCAGAAGAATTACCCGTGAGAACGCGATGAAGATTTTATACCAGATTCAGCTCAGAGATGATGATATAGACGATCAGGTCAAATTGTTTCTTGACGAAGCCGAAGGCCTGGAAAACCTGGACATGGACTTTTTTCTTGATGTTGTTCACGGTGTTGTAAGGAACAGGGAGGAAATAGATCATCTGATAAGCTCACACTCAAAGGGCTGGGAACTGGAAAGGATGCCGAAAGTGGATCTTGCCATAATGCGTCTTGCGGTTTATGAACTGAAGTACAGGGAAGACATACCGGCAAACGTTTCAATTAACGAGGCGGTGGAACTGGCGAAAAAGTACGGCGGGGATCAGTCAAAGAACTTCATAAACGGCGTATTGGGCAAGATAGTGGCCAGGCTGCGAAGCGATGAGGAGCACTGAAAATGCAGGATATTATTAGTGTAAGCCAGCTTACAAGATATATAAAGAAGTTGTTTTCCTACGACAGTATATTGTCCAATGTAAGTGTAATAGGCGAGATTTCAAATTTTAAACTGCACTCGTCAGGCCATATGTATTTCACGCTTAAAGATGAATACAGTGTCATCAGGTGCGTTATGTTCAGGTCCCAGAACCAGATGCTTAAATTTAAACCCAAAGACGGCTTAAAGGTAATAGTCAGGGGATATGTTTCTATTTACGAACAGGGCGGATCCTATCAGCTTTATCCTGAGTACATGGAACCTGCAGGAATGGGAAACCTGTATCTTGCCTTCGAACAGCTGAAACAGCAGCTTGAGAAAGAGGGGCTGTTCAGACCCGGGCTTAAAAAGAAAATCCCGTACCTGCCCCGGAGCATAGCAGTTGTTACATCCCCGACAGGGGCTGTTATCAGGGATATAATAAATGTGTTGTTCAGAAGGTTTCCGAATGCTGTTTTGAAACTATACCCTGTCCAGGTACAGGGGGAAGACGCTGCAAGGCAGATAGCCCGGGCATTGGACTTTATAAACTGCCATAATGCCGCCGATGTCATAATAATAGCCAGGGGCGGAGGCTCACTGGAGGAGCTTTGGCCCTTTAACGAAGAGATTGTAGCAAGAAGCATCTATAAATCCCGTATACCTGTTATTTCTGCCGTCGGCCATGAAACCGACTTCTCAATCGCGGATTTTGTGGCAGATCTCAGGGCACCGACCCCTTCTGCGGCAGCCGAGCTGGTCATACCTGAAAAAGAGGTCCTGGTCAAAACAATCATGGATCTCAGGCTTCGTTTAAAAAAGGCGCTGGCGAACATGATCCAATGCGAAAGACTGAGACTTGAACAGCTGATGAAAAGTCCGTCAATGCGGCATCCGCTGGACAAGGTGAATCAAAAGAAACTGGATTTGGAGAATTATAAAAGAAGCATTGCAGAGGCTGTAAGGAGGAAGGTTGAAAAGGAGAAAAGCACTCTTTCGGTGCTGTGCGGAAAACTTGACGTACTCAGCCCGCTGACCGTTCTGGCCAGGGGATACAGCATTACAATGAAAGAGGGTAATATTATAAAATCAGTTAAACAGGTACATAATGGAGATGAACTTGACATAGTCTTTACCGACGGAAAAATCAGATGCCTGGCTGAAGGAGAAGCAGAATAAAAAAGAAAAAGGGGATAAAAACATGGAACTGAACCTGAGTTACGAAGAGGCTGTCAAACAACTGGAGGAGATTGTCCAGCTGCTGGAAAAGGGTGACATACCGCTGGAGAAGTCCCTGGAACTTTTCCAGAAAGGTGTTGCTTTATCGGCTTACTGTACAAAAAAGCTTGATGAAACGGAAAAGAAAATTCTTAAAATGATTGATGAAAACAGTGAGTACAGGGAGGAACCACTGTCATTGGAGGATGAATAATGAATTTCAAAGAGGAATTAACTGGGTTGACAGCACTTGTTGACAATTATTTGAAGGATTATTTTGAAAGGCTTGTGTCCGAAGTTCCGGAAACAACACTGATAGAGTCGATGCAATACAGCATGATGGCCGGGGGTAAAAGAATAAGGCCGGTTCTGACGCTGGCCGTGGCAAAAATGATGTCGGCAGATCTTTCCGAAGTAATGCCTTTTGCTGCGGCTATAGAAATGATCCATACCTACTCCCTGATTCATGATGATTTGCCCGCAATGGATAACGATGACTACCGGCGCGGCAAACTGACAAACCATAAGGTCTACGGCGAGGCTATGGCAATTCTTGCAGGCGATGCGTTACTGAATGAGGCTTTTAACCTGCTTTTCAAAACTGCCTCGGAAGCAGGGGAAAAAATGGAGATGTTTGTTAAATCTTCCTGTGTAATTGCCGGTGCTGCGGGAAAGGACGGGATGATTGCAGGCCAGGTTATAGACATGGAATCGGAGGGCAGGCAAATCCCCGAAGAAACCCTTAAAACCATGCACAGGAAAAAGACAGGGGCACTTATTATGGCAAGTATTATTGCCCCGGCGATTTTTACCGGAATGTCCGATGATGAAATAAAAGCCCTTTCAGAATATGCCGACTGCATAGGAGTTGCGTTTCAGATTAGGGACGATATCCTTGATGTTGAAGGTACCAGTGAAGAGCTGGGCAAATCGACAGGAAGCGATGCAAAGAATAAAAAAACTACTTATGTATCATTATATGGACTGGATGAAGCGAAAAGAATGCTCCGGGATGTGATGCAAAAGGCTGTCGGGACTTTGAGTGTGTTCGGTGAAAAAGCATGGTTTTTAAGGGAGATTGCCGGTTATATCGCAGAAAGAAGGGATTAAAACGGTAAAGTATTCATAGTTTATGTCAGAGGTGGATAATGTTTCGGTTCCTATTGGATATTCTGAACAACAGGGCTATCACAACGCCGGTTCTGGCCTGGTTTCTGGCGCAGAGTATCAAGTTTGTTTACAATTATATAAAAAACGGAAAACCCGACTTCAAAAAACTTATTGACTCGGGAGGAATGCCCAGCTCGCATACGGCTTTTACAGCGTGCCTGGCAACAATCTTAGGCATACATAACGGCTTTTCGTCAGATATTTTTGCGCTGTCGGTTATTCTTGCCCTTGTGGTAATGGCAGATGCAGCAGGAGTAAGAAGGGCAGCCGGGAAACAGGCTGAAGTCCTGAACAAGCTTGTGAATTCAAGCGGGCACATTCAGCTTGACAGGCAGCTGAAAGAGCTCCTGGGCCATACGCCGGTTGAAGTGTTTGCAGGAGCAGCATTGGGGATTATAACTGGGATAGCAATAAATTAATGCGGATAAATAAGGGCGGTTTTCGATAATCACCGTTAAAAGAGAAAAACAGCTCTTTGCCCGGATTATCAGCTGTGTTATAATAGGTATCAACCCGGGAGGCGGTGATTGCTTCCCGAAAAGTTAACATGATAGGATGGCGCAGTATTCTAGTTAGCACTGTTTGCTTTGAAGACGGGCCTAAAAATCCGTTAAAGGGCACATCGATGAAGTTCCTGGTGTCGGCTTGTTACGCCCAGTGATGGGCTGATGCTGGGAGTTAAGGTTTTGGGGCAGCCTGCAATGGCATGCGGGATATGACCCCACTACCGCGGAGACCCGATTATCGTGGAAGACAGGTTGCTCCTGAAAAAAGGATACATACCTTGACTACGAAACGGGAAGAACCTGCTATGCGGTTCCGCAGATCGGAGCTGTGTGCAGCGTAGCCTGCCTTGAGTGAGGTTTGAGGGATAATGGATCAGATGCCCTGGTACCAGGCCAGTACCGCTGCATTATTGCCGTTTGAAATCAACCTTGCAAAAGAGGCTAGAAGCAAATAAGGCTTTTGGGGAAAACCCCTAGACTGTACATCAGATATACATGGGATTGCAGTGTGGTCTAAGTGGTGATCAGGCTTCGATGCGGGCAACCCTTCGACAAAGTGTTTAAATGGAAACGGCCGTCCTGGCGACAGGCGGTACGCTTTGGGGAAATCCTGCCTGACCTAAGCCGCAAAATTTACTGTGTATATCGCCATCCTATATGTATTCTATATGTAATTTACCTTTATGGTAGTTTTGGTAAGAATAATGGAAAAAACGGACGGTAAAAACAACAAACAAAAAGCTGCTGAAAAAAGACGCATACCTGTCAGAAAGGTCAGGGGCGGACCTAAAAAAGAGCAAACGATTTGGGCTGTTGCTGTAACTGTTGTTTCTTTTTTGCTGTCGATGGCTATTCTTTTCATATCCACGGGCTTGTTTGAGAAAATATCGGTTTTTTGGTCATTTCTGATTGTTTTTGTTATTATTCTTATAGGCATATTCTTTGACGTGATAGGTGTTGCTGTTACTGCTGCCGATGAGAAACCTTTTCATGCGATGGCATCCAAGAAGTATAAAGGTGCAAGGCAGGCAATACGCCTGATTAGGAATGCAGACAAGGTAGCAAGCATCTGCAATGATGTTATCGGCGATATCTGCGGTGTTGTAAGCGGAACGGCCGGTGCTGCGATTGTATATCGAATCTTTTCCGGGAATGCCCAGTCAGTGTGGACAGAGGCTGCAGTCGGAGGTTTGATAGCTGCATTTACCGTGGGCGGAAAAGCCTTTGCAAAAAGGTTTGGAATGAATAACAGCGATTTTATCATTTACCATGCAGGTTTTTTTCTTTCCCTGTTTATGCCAGCAAATGGAAATAAATAATTGATTTAGCTGCACCAGTTTAGTAAAATATACGAATGTGGGGCTGTGCAGGGAAACTGCGTGTTTATTTATAATGCTGAAGGAAGGTAATCATATAATTGAGCAATAAAGTTTGTCTTTGTTCAACAGGAGTACTGGAATGCATACAGGGTCCCGAGGACCTGAAGGATCTGAAGCTGTGCTGCCTACAAACGCTTGCAGAGGAAATACGTGCTTTTTTAATAGACAAGATATCCCAGACCGGAGGGCATATTGCTTCGAATCTTGGTGTGGTTGAACTGACTATTGCCCTGCATACCGTTTTCCGGTCCCCGGTTGATAAAATAGTGTGGGATGTCGGGCATCAGACATATGTTCATAAAATACTGACCGGAAGAAAGGATTCCATTGAAACCATCCGCCAGATGGACGGCATATCAGGCTTTCCGAAAATTACCGAAAGTGAGCACGACTGTTTCAATACCGGTCACAGTTCTACATCGATATCTGCTGCGCTTGGCATGGCCAGGGCGCGGGATATTAAGGGAGAGGATTACAGCGTAGTTGCTGTTATCGGAGACGGAGCCCTGACGGGCGGTATGGCTTTTGAGGCATTAAATGATGCCGGAAACAGCAAAACCAACCTGATTGTCATTTTAAACGACAACGAGATGTCAATCTCCAAAAATGTCGGCGGGATGTCCCGCTATCTCAGCAGGATAAGAACAGAGCCTATTTATTATAAAGTCAGAAACGATTTTCAGTCACTGGTTGATAACATACCTGCAATCGGCAAGTCAGCCAGAAAGGTTTTCCACAAGGTTAAGGGATCGCTGAAGTACCTGCTTCTTCCCGGTGTACTTTTCGAAGAACTGGGTTTTCACTATTACGGTCCGCTTGACGGGCACAATATCGCTGAAATGTACAGGGTATTCCGCAGGGTTAAGGATATAAAGGAGCCGGTATTGATACACGTATGCACGAAAAAGGGGCGGGGCTATTCCCCTGCTGAAGAAAAGCCGCAGAAATACCATGGTATTTCGCCCTTTGACGTGGAAACGGGCGAAGTGAAAAAAGCGACGAACGGCAGCTTTTCCAACGTTTTCGGCAAGAAGATTGCCGAACTTGCTGAAAAACATGAGGATATCGCAGCAATAACCGCTGCAATGCCTGAAGGAACGGGTTTGAGCCTTTTCAGCGAGAAATTCCCGAAACGCTTTTTTGATGTCGGTATTGCCGAGCAGCACGCTGTTACAATGGCCGCCGGGCTTGCAATCCGGGGGTTGAAACCTGTTGTGGCAATTTACTCGTCTTTTTTGCAGAGGGCATATGACCAGATCATCCACGATGTATCGCTTATGAACCTGAATGTAATTTTTGCCGTTGACAGGGCCGGAATTGTGGGCGACGACGGTGAAACACACCAGGGAATATATGATATTGCATTGTTTTCAACACTGCCGAATATAACCATGATATCGCCGGCGGATTATGACGAACTGGAGAAAATGCTTGAATATTCCGTTGAACACGGAAAAGGCCCCATTGCAATCAGGTATCCGAGAGGGCAGGGAAAAAGGAACCTTGTACCCGACCTGCCGATTGAATATGGAAAGGCTGTAAAGCTTGCCGACGGGAAAGATATAACAATCGCGGTTACCGGGCATATGCTGGATACAGTCATTGAAGCGGCAAAGGAACTCGCGGGCGGCGGAATACACTGTGATATAATTTATTACCGCTTTATAAGGCCCTTTGATACCGAAATGCTTTGCGAATCGGTGAAGAAAACCGGGCTGCTTATGACAGTCGAAGATCATATTTCAAGCGGCGGTTTTGGAAGTATTGCACTGATTAAGCTTAATAATGCCGGAATTAATATTCCGGCTGAAATTGCCGCATTTCCCGATACTCCAATAGAACATGGCAGAAGAAGCCTTTTATATCGGAAATACAATCTTGATTCAAAGGGCTTGAAAGAGAGAGTTATCAGACTGCTGAAAAACAAAGGTGAAAGATAAATGGCCAAGGAAAGACTGGATGTGCACCTGGTGAACAGGGGATACTTTGACAGCCGCGAAAAAGCCCGCAGAGCAATTATGAGCGGACTTGTTCTTGTTAATGGAACGGTTGAGGATAAGCCCGGTTTCCAGGTAAGTGACGGTGCGGAAATTGAGATTAAGGGGAACCCGGTTCCATATGTCAGCAGGGGCGGGCTCAAGATAGAGAAGGCAATTAACGAATTCGGAATTGATTTGAAAGGCAAGGTATGCATTGATATCGGCGCTTCCACAGGCGGGTTTACAGACTGCATGCTGAAAAATGGTGCAGAAAGGGTGTATTCCGTTGATGTCGGTTACGGCCAGCTTGCATGGGAGCTTAGGAATGACAGCAGGGTTGTGGTCATGGAGAGGACAAATTTCAGGTATGTAAAACCTGAGGATATCGGTGAGAAGGTGGATTTTGCCGCCGCCGATGTTTCATTTATTTCCCTTGAGAAAATAATACCCCCTGCAAAACAGCTGCTTAAAGATGACGGAAGCATGGTTTGCCTTATCAAGCCGCAGTTTGAAGCAGGCCGTGAGAAGGTCGGGAAAAAGGGAGTTGTCAGGGACCCAGCGGTTCACAGGGAAGTTATCGGGAAAATAATTGATTTTGCCGAAGGTCTTGGTTTTACTGTTAAAGGTCTTTCCTATTCACCCATAAAAGGGCCTGAAGGGAACATTGAATATTTGCTGTATCTTGCTCATAAGTCCGAAGAAGAGGGTTTTGTTTCCATTGATGAAGTTGTGGAGGCTGCGCATGCACAGCTGATATAAACGCCGCCCGGGCATGCAACGGACGGTTTAAAGCCTTAGAGAATTCCGTCAGACATATAGTTTATTTTATTGTATTTTAATTCAGATTGACTGTATAATAGAATTGATTAATCGAGGAGAAGTTGATCAATGGAACAGAAAGGAATCGGGTTGTTTGTTAACAGAAAGAAGGATAAGGAACTGGAAATAACCAGGAAACTTATTGACTGTATCCTGAAATACGGCATGACACCTCTTCTTCCAAAGCCCATTGCGCAGGATCTGGGGTTTTCAGAAGGCTATACCGAAGAAGACATGATGAACAGATCCTCGTTCTTGTTCTCACTCGGCGGGGACGGAACACTATTGAACGTGGCAAGGACTTCATACAGTCACGATGTCCCGGTGCTTGGCATCAACCTTGGAACTGTAGGTTTTCTGGCAGAAGTTGAAATAAACGAAATAGAAAAAGCAATTGAGCGCCTGGCCTGCGGCAAATACAAGACGGAAGAACGCATGGTACTTAAGGCTTCGGTTGTTCGCGGCGACTATGCCGTGTTTAACAGCATTGCGATAAATGACGTAGTGGTAAACAGGGATGGGCTGTCACGAATTATCAGGCTCCGGATATTTGTAGATGATCAGTTTATCGATTCATTTCCTGGGGACGGGGTTATTGTATCAACACCATCGGGTTCCACGGCTTACAACCTGTCTGCAGGAGGGCCGATTGTCCAGCCTGATATGGAGATGATGATTACGACCCCTATTTGCCCGCATATATTGTACTCACGCTCTTTCATAACAAGTCCCGACAGAAAACTGCGCATCACAATCAACGGCGATTATACCGACAGCGCCATTGTCACGATGGACGGACAGGAAGGTTTCAGGATTGCTGCAGGGGACGAAATACTGATCACCCGCGCAAATAAAAAAATAAGAATTGTGTCTTTCGACGACATTAATTTCTTTGATGTTTTAAGAGCCAAAATCCACCAGCCGACTATGAAGATAAACACTTAATCACGGTTCAGCATGGACAGCCGGAAGATAGGTCATAATTCTTGTCAGGATATCGAAATAATATGAAAGGGGAAGCCTATGAAATACAACAGGCATGCTAAGATTCTTGAAATAATTGAGAATTACGATATTGAAACACAGGATGAACTTGTTGCGAAATTGAAGGAACATGGCATGGATGTTACTCAGGCGACTGTATCAAGGGATATCAAGGAGCTGCGCCTTGTCAAGGTCACAAGCTCGGACGGCAGGGCAAGGTACAAGGCAATGAGCAACGACACGGGTGTTATCAGCGACAGACTTCTTACAATTCTGCGGGAGGGTTATGTATCCAGTGATTATGCGAACAACATACTGGTGGTAAAAACTCTTCCGGGAATGGCTCAGGCAGTTGCTTCAGCGGTTGATTCCTTAGGCTGGCCCGAGGTTGTGGGCACAATAGCCGGTGATGATACAATCATGGTGGTTACCCGCGCTGAAAGAATAGCCGAGGAAATGCAGGAAAGGTTTACCTCGCTTCTTAAGGGGGATTAATGAATGCTGCTCCAGCTGTCGGTTGAGAACATAGCCATAATTGAAAAACTTACTGTGGAGCTTGATGACGGGCTTAACATATTGACCGGTGAAACAGGCGCAGGGAAATCCATACTGATTGATGCCGTAAATGCCCTTCTTGGAGGCAGGATTTCAAGGGAACTTATACGTACCGGTGAAGAAAGGGCAAAAGTGGAAGCTGTTTTCCAGACTCCCGAAAAACTTGCCCAGGTACTGAACGATATGGGAATTGACACCGAGGAGGACGGTACCCTTGTCATATCCCGCCAGTTTACTTCTCAGGGCAGGAACATATGCAGGGTTAACGGAAACCTCGTAACGGTATCCCAGCTTAAGGAAATCGGCGAATATTTAATTGACATTCACGGCCAGAACGACAACCAGTCGCTGCTGAGAAACCAAGTACAGGTTGACTGCCTGGATAAATTCTCTGGAAGCGAACTTCTCAGGGAAAAAGAGGAATACCGGGACCTTCTTGCCCGATACCGGGAAACCGGCAGGAAAATTGAAGAGCTTAAGGCAAAGGATAAAGAGAGGGCAAGGCTTGAGGACCTGTACAGGTACCAGGTAAATGAAATTGAGGCTGCTAACCTGAAAAAAGATGAAGACATTGAGCTTTCGCAGCAGAGCAGGCTGCTTTCGAATGCTGAAGAAATCATTGAAGCCTTCAGCAGCGCATATACGTGCCTGGTTGGCGAGGATGACGTTGTCTCCGGCGCAATTGACCAGGTCCAGAGAGCCCAGTCCGCATTGACAGGTATTTCGGATTTGGATCCCGATTTCGGCATGATATCCGAAAGCCTTGTGGATATCACCGACAGGCTTGAAGAGATTGCAAGGCAGATAAGGCATAAACGGGAACAGATAAACTATGATCCTGCGCTGCAGCAGGAAGTGGAGGAAAGGCTTGCCCTTATTGAGGCACTGAAGCGGAAATACGGGAATACGGTGGATGAAATAATAAGGTACGGCGAAGAGGCAAGGCAGAAACTTGAAGAGGTAACCGACATTGAAAGCCACCTGGCCGATCTTGAAAACAGGAGAAAGGAACTGGATGAGAAGCTGTACATAAAAGCATTGAATATACATAAAATGAGGGTTAAGGCGGCGGAAGAATTACGGAGCAGAATAACGGCCCAGCTTAAAGACCTGGAAATGCCGAATGCTGAATTTCTCGTGGATATAAAGTTTGATCAGGCACGGAATTATACCGAAAACGGCCTTGACACCATAGAATTTTTGATCTCGCCCAATCCGGGCGAAGGCCTGAAACCCTTGAACAGGATTGCTTCGGGTGGGGAAATGTCAAGAATAATGCTTGCGATAAAGACCATACTTGCAGATGTTGATGAAATAGATGTTTTGATTTTTGACGAGATAGACACGGGAGTCAGCGGAAAGGCTGCCCTCAAGGTAGGGGAAAAACTCCTTGAAATTTCCATGAAACACCAGGTAATCTGTATAACGCACCATGCCCAGATTGCAAGCCTTGCCAAATCACATTACAGGATCAGCAAGGAAACTGTGAGCGAAAGAACCCTTGCCCGGATTGAAAAACTTGATGGTACTGAAAGGGAAAAGGAAGTGGCAAGGCTTTTAAGCGGCGACGACAGTGCAAGTACCTCAAGGCTTGCAAGAGAAATGATTGAAAAAGGCATTGGCCTCAGGGAAAAGCAAAGCACCGAACAGGATATACGGATGAAAAGAAAACAGAGGTGATAGTTTGAATATAAAGCGGTCAGAACATATTGCCACGGCAGTAAATCCTGAAGGGTACCCAATTAGTGAACTGCCTGAAATAGCAATGGTAGGCAGGTCGAATGTCGGAAAGTCATCTCTTATTAACTTTCTTACCCAAAGAAAATCCCTTGCAAGGGTGGGCAACACCCCCGGAAAAACAAGGGTTATTAATTTTTTCAGCGTGGAAGACAAACTCATGCTTGTTGATCTTCCCGGGTATGGTTATGCAAAGGTTTCTGAAGGTGAAAAAAGAAGATGGCAGAAAATAATAGAAACTTATTTAAATAGCCGGAGCCGGCTCTGTGGTATTATCATGCTGGTTGATATACGGCATAAACCTACGCAGCATGATATAATCATGTACAGGTGGATAGTATCAATGGGGAAACCGCATATCGTAGTTGCAACAAAGGCCGACAAGATTTCAAGGGCACATTATGACAGGCATATCAAAGAAATACGCAACACCCTGAATATGGCTCCCGGTGTTCCTGTTGTGCCGGTTTCGGTTACCAAAAAAACAGGGTTTATGGAAGTTTGGAGTGAAATTGAAAAAACAGTGCCCGGTATTGATATAACGGGTAAAAAAGAGGATTGACCGGGTTGTAAAAAGAAGGTTGGTGTTTATGACAGCTGAAATACTTGCGGTGGGAACAGAACTGTTGCTCGGGCAGATTGCGAACACTAATGCCCAGTATCTTTCAGTAAGGCTTGCGGAATTAGGCATTAACGTATATTTTCATACCGTTGTCGGCGATAATGCTGCAAGACTGGGAGAAACCCTGAAAAGAGCGCTGAACCGTTCAGATATTGTTATCACAACGGGCGGGCTGGGCCCGACACAGGATGATCTGACAAAGGAAACCATTTCAAAGACAATGAACCGCGAGCTGGTGCTCCATGAGGATATACTTGAGAACATAAGGAATTTCTTTGCGAAAAGGCACCGTACAATGGCCGAAATTAACAAAAAACAGGCGTACCTGCCCGAGAATTCAATTGTAATCCCGAATCCGAACGGGACTGCCCCGGGCTGTATTATAGAAGAAGGGGACAAAACCGTTATCATGCTTCCCGGTCCTCCGAAGGAAATGCAGCCTATGTTCGAGGAAACTGTTTTTGATTATCTTAAGCGGAAAACGGGTGTGATACTGGTTTCCAAAATGCTGAAAATAATCGGCATAGGCGAGTCGGAACTTGTAACAAGGCTGATGGATCTTATTGAAAGCCAGGATAATCCCACCATAGCCCCTTATGCGGCCCAGGGGGAAGTAACGGTGCGGGTAACGGCACGCTGTTCAAGCCATGAAGAAGCTGAAGCCCTGCTGGCCCCGGTTGTTGATGAAATCAGGTCCCGGCTTGGCATTATGGTTTATTCCGAAAACGGACAGTCACTTGAAGAGGTTGTGTATAATCTGTTAAAAGAAAACGGGCTGGTTATTGCAACTGCCGAATCATGCACCGGAGGGCTGCTTGCAGGAAGGATTACGAATATACCCGGCTCGTCTGAGGTTTTCGAGCGGGGCTATGTAACCTATGCGAACAAGGCAAAAAATGAGGATCTATGTGTTTCATGGGAGACTCTGAGCAAATATGGCGCTGTGAGCCGTGAAACAGCCCTGGAAATGCTTAACGGTTTAAGGAAGAAAACAGGGGCGTCGGCGGGTGTTGCCATAACCGGTATTGCAGGGCCGGGAGGAGGAACTCCCGAAAAGCCCGTTGGCCTTGTTTTCATTGCGGCATATGTTAACGACAAGGTGCTGTGCCGAAGGTTTGAGTTTATGGGAAACAGGGAACGGGTCAGAAATGATGCGTGCCTGCATGCACTTGACACGGTACGAAGGCTGATACTTGGTGTAGAGCAGCAGTAAGCAGCAGAAGGAGGACGGGGATTTGAGCAGAAGAGGAGATGAAAAACGTCTGACAAGAACGGCTGCTCTTGTGATGTTTGCAACACTTCTAAGCAGAATAACAGGTTTTTTGAGGACAGTACTGATTAAAAACATAATGTCGCCACAGGGTTATTCAGATGAGTTTCTTGTGGCATTTTCCCTTCCCGACCTGACATTTGAACTGCTGGTCGGCGGGGCGATTGCAGCAGCAATAATCCCGGTGCTGTCATCAAGTATCTCGAAGGAAAATGAAAAAGAGGGCTGGAAAGCCATTGGAACTTTTCTGAATATAACGGTAATGGCATTCTTTTTCCTCAGCATTGTTTTCTATATATTCACACCGGCTTTTGTCGGGATGGTGGCTATAGGATATGAACCAGGCACTGAATCCTTCAGCCTGGTGGTGAAACTTACCCGAATCCTTCTGCCGTCATCTCTTTTCATGATACTGGCAGGGCAGTGCAATGGAATTCTGAATGCGTACAACAGGTTTGCCGCGGCTTCTTTCGGCCCGGTTTTATATAATCTGTGCGTTATGCTGAGCATTATCATTTTCGGTGCCAGGAGCGTTGAGCTGACTACTGTCGGCGTGATGATCAGCGCGATTGTCTATTTTGCAGTTCAGCTTTTATGCACCTGGAGGCATTTCAGGCTTTACAGGCCCTGGATGTATTTAAAAAGCGAAACCTTCCTGAAACTCGTAAAGCTGGCCATACCTTCCCTTGCCGCTTCAGCCGTTGTACAGGTTAATGCAATAATATCCAGGAGTTTTTCAACCGAGTTTGCCCGGAACAGCGTTACAATGATGAATAATGCAAACCGTACATGGCAGCTGCCCCTTGGAATTTTTGCGCAGAGCCTTGGTGTTGCGATTCTTCCGACGTTGTCATCCCAGTATGCCCTTGACGAAAAAGAGGGATACCAGCGTGTTTTAAACAACGGAATCAGGACCGTTATGGCATTATGCATTCCGAGTACAATGGTTCTTATTGTTCTGAACAGGGAAATAATGCAGATACTGTTCAAATGGAGCAGCATGTCCGGGTATGAGGTTGCAATGAACGGCCTGGCACTTCTTGCATATGCGCCGGCCTTATTGTTCCAGTCGGTTGTTGTAATCCTGAACCGTGCCTTTTATTCAATCCAGAATACGAGGATACCCCTTTTAACGGGCCTGGGGACAATTGGAATTAATATCCTGGCCAACATATATTTTGCGAACTGTACCGATTTCGGAGCCATAGGAACTGCAATGGCTTATGTCATTACAGTTATGGTCAATGCATTTTTGCTTGTTGTATTATTCTCGCATAAAACAGGACAGGCACTCATTCCCGATAATTTTGTATTCCTTGCCAAGACTTCGGCTGTTACTGTAATATCGGGGATCGTGCTGTGGATTTTCACGCTGATAATCCCGTTTCCGGCAGACCAGGGCTTTTCAGTCAAACAAAAGGTCCTGGAAATACTGTCTGTAACCGCAAGGCTTATTCCTTCGCTGCTGGTGTTTGTTGCAGCCTCTGTTCTGCTTAGGATTGATGAGATTAACAGGCTGCTGGTTACAGTACTCATACGGATAAGAAAATTGAAGGGAAAATTGTCGAAATAATTTATCAGGCCGTAGTGCTAAAAACTATTGATTTTTGTACGCCAGTACTTTATAATAAAGAACAGATGTTCGAAAAATCCGGCAGGGCTTTTGTCCCTCAGGGGAGGTTGTTCTATGGCAAGTGATGAAAAGAAAAAAGCGTTGGAGATGGTTTTCAGTCAAATAGAAAGGCAGTTTGGTAAAGGTGCGGTAATGAAACTTGGTGAAGCCGCACATATGAATATTGACACCGTGTCAACCGGAGCTTTGGGCCTGGATATTGCTCTGGGCGTGGGGGGCCTGCCGAGAGGGCGTATTGTTGAAATATTCGGTCCTGAATCATCGGGTAAAACCACCGTTGCGCTTCATGTAATAGCCGAGGCACAGAAAGCAGGCGGTGAAGCAGCATTTATCGATGCCGAACACGCACTGGATCCGGTTTATGCAAAGGCATTGGGCGTGAATATTGAAAACCTTATTGTTTCCCAGCCCGATACCGGCGAACAGGCCCTTGAAATTGCAGAAGCCCTGGTTCGAAGCGGCGCCATAGATGTCATTGTTATTGACTCTGTTGCAGCTCTTGTGCCAAAAGCCGAAATTGACGGTGAAATGGGAGATGCACATGTCGGCTTGCAGGCAAGGTTAATGTCCCAGGCGCTGAGAAAATTATCAGGTGTTATCAGCAAATCCAAAACGGTTGCAATTTTTATCAACCAGCTCCGTGAGAAGGTTGGCGTAATGTTTGGCAACCCCGAGGTAACACCCGGAGGACGGGCTTTAAAATTCTACGCATCGGTGCGCCTGGAAGTAAGGCGGGTTGAAACATTAAAAGAAGCGGGAGAACCGATAGGAAACAGAACAAAGGTCAAAATTGTAAAGAACAAGGTGGCTCCGCCGTTCAAGGAAGCCGAATTCGATATAATTTACGGAGAGGGTATTTCAAAAGAAGGCAATATACTTGATGTAGCCGTACAGCTTGATATTGTCAAAAAAAGCGGGGCATGGTTTTCCTATAATGACCAGAGGCTTGGCCAGGGACGTGAAAACGTCAAGAAGTTCTTAAAGGAAAACCCTGAAATATGCCAGGAAATTGAATCCAAAATCCGCGCCCAGTATGATAAGGCTTTCATACAAAGCGTAGAAGCACATACTGTTGATGATGAGATATAGGAAATAAATGCGGGTTATTAATTTCATAAACACGATTCAGGAGCTTTTGCCGGCTGCCCCCAACACCGATAAGGAGAATTTGAACTACCTGATGAATGCCGAAAAACTTGTATTCGACGGTGATTATTCAAATGATGAGGAATTCACCTGGCAGGTACAGATAAATAAATGCGTAAGAGCCATAAAAAAAGCCGCGGGAGATGAAATTGCCGAAGATGAAATCACTGAAAACTATGCTGATAAAAATATCTATATATTCTACATAAACGGTGAACGCGTTGAAGTTATACATACAGACGAGTATATCAAGTACAACGGCAAATACTACCGGTCCCCCGAATTACCCCATCATCTTGTGGGAGCCCTTTTTACCGCCTATTTTTTGTATGCTTCGGTTAAGCACCGGGAATGGCTGCACCTGTAACCTTAGTGCAGCTTAATGCTCCCTTGAACCGGGACATAAAGAATATCCGGCCGTGTGTCGATGACCTTCAGTTAAGGCAAATTGTAGACTTTCGGTAAGTTATCAGGTTCTTCGGTTTGCCAGGTTTGTAATGTTCTGCACCTTTTTTCAGGGTCTCGAGACCATCTTCATGTAGTTCTAATCTTGCACATGATTCCTGTCCGCACATATTTCATGAAGTTATCCGCCGAACAGCCTGTTTATTCCGTGGTGTGTATTTCATGTTCACCCAGGCGGAAGGCATTGTCATGCAATGCAGGTGCTGGCACGCTCCCGGTAATGCGGCGGTTTGCAGATGTTATTTTATATGTGATATAATTTTGTCAAAAAAGAGGTGGGATGGTTATGACAATAACATCTGCTGTAAAACAGAAAAACAATCCTGACATGATACAGATATACATAGATAATGTTTACGCCTTTTCCATTCCCGAAGAAGAATATCTGAGACTGAACCTGTATGAAAAGCAGGAGATTACCGACGAGGAAGTAAAAAGAATACGAGAAGAGGTTAATGTAAACCTCGCAAAACAGCGTGCTCTCAGAATACTTGCTGCAAGGGACAGAACCGAGTATGAAGTCAAAACAAGGCTGATCCAGTCAGGCTTTGATGAAGCAGCCGCAGAAGGCGCTGTAATGCAGTTAAAAGCGATTGGGTATATAAATGACATGCTTTTTGCCCGCAAGTATATATCCGACCGGCTGAAGCTGAAACCTAAATCCAAAAGGGCGCTGGCATATGAGCTCGAGAAAAAGGGGATTGGGAAGGATATTATTGCAGAGGTACTGGATGATTTTGAACTGGATGAAACCGTTATTGCATATCGTCTCGCCAGAAGAAAATACGGCAAATATGATGTAACAGATCCGAAAATCCAGCGCAGGATTGCATCTTTCCTGGCGCATAAGGGATTTTCATACGATATTATAAAGGGTACATTGGAGCAGATGATTGAAGATAAGAGCAGATAGACTACACGAAATTTTTCAGCCTGTATTGAAATATTTGCATAAAAGTTTTATAATAACAAAATATTAATGAGGTAGATAATTAAATATTGGGTCTCTCGTTGAGCAGAGTAGGCGTTTGTGCGTTAAGTGCCGGGTGTACGGGGAGTTGACACCCGGACGAAAAGCCGACAGGCTTGCGGTACAGGCGCCGCATCCCGCTGTTGCATGAGGGAGTTTTCCTCTTCATGTAGCATGTATTGTATGCCTCGTTAAGAAACCTGTCGGAAACCGACGGGGCGGAAAAAGTTCACATGAGAAAATGTTCATGAGGAGGTTTTTTTATGGTTAAGAAAAGCCATTCTTCGTTTCAGAGGAGCGTCTTTTCCATGGCAATGGTGGCTATGTTCATTGCATTGTATGGTGTTCTTTCACTGTTGCATATCTACATCACAAAGGATCTCAGGATAAGCTTTACATTCATGCCGGTGGCATTGGCTGCAATGATGTTTGGCCCCATTACAGCCGGAATTGCAGGCGCATTGGGCGATATTGCGGGCTGGCTGATAAACCCGGGTGGCAATTATTTTCCGGGGTTTACAGTAAGCGGATTTGTTTCGGGAGTCATTTACGGTCTGTTTTTGTACAGAAAGGAAATTACGTGGAAAAGGATTGTTTTCTCCGCAGTTGCAATGGTATTTATCGTGGAAGTCGGCCTGAACCCGGTATGGTTGAATATTATGTATGGCACCCCGTATATGGCGTTTCTTTGGTTAAGGCTTGTCAAAGCGGCAATCTTAATACCGCTGCAGGTGTTTTTTATATACAGCACTAAGGACCTGGTGAAAAAGTTTGCGCCGGCACGCTGAATAGTGTATTGTATTTCCATGAATACCTTTTAGTGCAGGTGAAAGCCATGAAACGGGTATCGGGTAAAAGAAAACAGGATAAGTCTGAAAAGGAAGTATTCCTGATAACTGCGTCGGACGAACGGGAGTTTGATGTCTATAAATCCCTGCTCGAATCCTGCGGCATACCTGTGCTGAAAAAACACAGGGAAGCGGGAGAGTACCTGAATATTTCTATGGGAATGAGTGTCTACGGTGTGGATATTTATGTTCCTGAAAAATATCACAGGGAGGCACTGGGACTGGTAAAAAGCACTGCAGGTAAAGAAGACGATTATGACAAGGAATTTGAAAAAGAGAAGGAATCCTACCAAAACAGGCGCCTTACCTATGTCTGGATAATCATTGCAGTGTTTTACTCCCCGTTTTTAGTATGGCTTATCTATACACTGATAAATGATGTATTCATGATCGGCAGCCAATAAATTGCCCTGACAGGGCGTTACCGGCCAAAGTATACAAGTTTTGGCTGAAACCCTTGAAAGTTCAACAGGCTTCAAAAAACTGCAGCAGTTAAAATTATATCCGAAACGGCTTTACAAAGTTCGGCATAATACCTTATAATTAATACATAGTCAGAACGACGTAATTTTCACGGTGATAAAACCGGTATGAAAAACTGAATATATGTATTGCAGGTGTGCAGCCTGAATGCACTTAATAGGGAACCGGGTGAAAATCCCGGACGGTCCCGCCGCTGTAAGGAGGAGCGTGTATTCACAATGCCACTGTCGGGAGATGGGAAGGCGAATACATGCAATGAATCCAAGTCAGAATACCTGCCTGCAGTAGAAGTGAGGGAAACTACGAGCGATAGGCCCCACGATATTTTGCAGCATTATGCAAATATTAGCCTTTCCTTGTGGAAAGGCTTTTTGTTTAAGGGCCTTAAAACAATAGTAAAGGAGTTTAACTATGAAAAAAGGTCTTATTTTATTGCTTATTTTGACTGTTTTATGTCTTGCCGCAGGATGCAGCGGTTCAAATGCACCACGGGATATTGACAGGCAGGAGCCTACAGGTGTTGCCGGGGATAACCGGCAGCAGGATGACACACCCGGAGAAGAAAATAACTCCGCATATCCCCTTGAAGTTACGGATTTTAAAGGCAATACGGTTAAATTTGCTGAAGAACCCGAGAGAATAGTTTCGTTAAGCCCGAACATTACAGAAATCATCTATGCTCTCGGCAAGGGTGACAAACTTGTGGGACGTACGGCTCTTTGCGATTATCCTGAAGAAGTAAAGGATGTTACCGTAGTTGGGGACTTCTTTGAATGGAGTTTTGAAACAATACTCTCCCTTGAGCCCGATGTGGTTTTTGCTTCATCGCTGAATACCGAGGAGAATGAGAAAAAACTCATGGAGCTTGGTGTTAAAACAGTATTTTTAACGCAGGTTGAGTCCTTTGAAAGCACGTATGAAACCATTGAACTGGTGGGCAGGGTTCTGAATGCCGGGGATCGTGCCGGGGAAATTATAAATGACATGAAAGAAACGGCTTCAAAGGTACAGAAAGCGACAGAGGGCAAAGAAAGGCCTTCGGTATATTACGTGGTTGGTTTTGGCGAATACGGGGATTATACCGCCACGGGAGAGACATTCATATCCAGTTTGATTGAGATGGCTGGCGGAGACAATATTGCAGCCCACCTCACCGGATGGGTATACAGCCTTGAAAAACTGATACAGGAAGACCCTGACATAATCATATGCTCTGAGTACGCTAAGGAAGTCTTCCAGCAGACAAACGGATATAAAGACCTCACTGCCGTTAAAGAAGGAAGGATATATGCAGTGGACGAAAATATCATAGTACGCCAGGGTCCCAGGCTGGCTGAAGGTTTGGTGACACTGTATGAAATCTTCCATTCGGAAAGTATCCCGGATTAAGGCAAAAACCGATTTGATTAGGATGGTTCAAAGATGTCTTCAGGTATAAAAGGTAAAGTAACCGGACTGATGATAGTTGTTTTCATAATAGTGCTGATTTTAACAGCCGCTGCGTCCCTTTTCCTGGGAACAGCGAATATAGGCTATGTTGATGTGTTCAGAATACTGCTGCATCATATCCCCGGCCTTGGCGGGCATATCAGTATTGACGGAATACCCGAATCAGCTGTGACAATCATAATGAAGCTGAGGCTTACAAGGGTCATTCTTGCATTGCTGGTCGGCGCAGGCCTTTCGGCGGTTGGCTCAACTATGCAGTGCCTCTTCAGGAATCCGATGGCCGAGCCCGGGCTTTTGGGAATATCGTCAGGAGCCGGCCTTGGCGCAACGATTGCAATTTTTCTCGGACTGAACGCAACGGTTTTCGGTATGGGTGCGACTGCCGTCTGCGCGTTTTTCGGAGCCATACTGACAATACTGATTGTTTACAATATATCCCGGACAGGCACAAAAATATCCCCGACGGTACTGATTCTTGCGGGAACAGCGATAAGTTTCATGAACAGTGCAATAATCCAGCTTCTTATGATTTTCCGAAGAGATCGCATGGATTATATAATGCTTTGGACAATGGGTTCGTTTACGACATCGGGATGGAATAAGATATTGATTCTTATTCCGTTCCTTGCGGCAGGTCTTACGATTCTTTTGCTTTATGCAAGACAGCTGAACGTTATTTCCACCGGGGAGGAAACAGCACAGTCCCTTGGTATAGAGGTTGAAAAGGCAAAAAAGGTTCTGCTTGCGGTCTGCTCGCTGATAACCGCGGCATGTGTTTCAACCAGCGGAATCATCGGGTTTGTCGGGCTGATAATCCCGCATGTCTTCAGACTGTTAGTCGGGCCGGATCAAAGGGTTCTGCTGCCATATTCCATTCTTGGAGGTGCAACCTTCCTTGTGATATGTGACACGCTTGCAAGAGTAATTGCCCCGCCGACCGAGATTCCCGTTGGGGCAATTACCGCTGTTTTCGGCTCACCATTTTTCATTGCACTTCTTATTCGCAGCAGGAGGAGTGTGATGTAATGGAACAGTCGGTTAAAATTGAGAATCTGAGCTTTTCTTACGGCGACAGGGAGGTTTTGAAAAAAATATGTGCGGATTTTAAACCGGGTATGGTATGCGGCCTTCTGGGACCAAACGGCTCGGGTAAAACCACGTTGCTTAAGAACATTGCAGCAATATTGAAACCCCAGAAAAATGCGGTGTATATCAACTGCAGGGATATTACCGGGATGACGCCTCTCGAAATAGCAAAGGAAATGGCACTGGTCCCGCAAAGCACACACATAGATTTTGATTTTACCGTTGAAGAAATTGTTATGATGGGAAGGACGCCTCATATCAAGGGCTTTGCCGGTGAAAGCAGTGAAGACAGGGAAATTGTACAGCAGGCTCTTGAAACCGTGAGGGTCAGCCACCTGAAAGACCGAAGCATAAAATCATTAAGCGGCGGGGAACTTCAAAGGGTGGTAATCGCAAGGGCACTGGCCCAAAAAACACGGATTATACTTTTGGACGAGCCGGTATCGCAGCTTGATATCCACCATCAGCTTTCAATCATGGAAACAATAACCGGGCTGGCACATGAACAGAATTTCACAATAGTCACTGTTCTGCATGATTTAAACCTGGCTGCCGAATACTGCGACAGCATATATCTTTTAAAAGACGGGCAAATTGTGTGCGGGGGTCCTCCGAAAGAGGTACTTACCTTTGAAATGATTGAAAGCGTTTATGACATAGTTTGCCTTGTTTATGAAAATCCCGTATCCAAAAAACCCCATATAATACCTGTACACAGCAAATAGAAGCAGGAGGACAGCCTTTCTGCTTCCATGCATCTTTTGTATAAATACACCCCATCTTCCATATCAATATACCCTGTTATAATAGCTTTTTTCCATTTCCGGGCGGTTGTAAAACTTACAGTAAAGCAAAACTAATATCAGCCAATTGCAAAATCTGGAAAATCATTTGTTAACTATTTCCCTGGAGAATGGGCTAAAGGTAAACCAAGGAAGCACAGCATGGGACTATAATCACCTGTTCATTCCGATAATACTGCATGTATGAGTGTATGTGCAGATTTTTGAGGTTTTTTTCTTTTTTTATGGACTTAATGTCGTATTGTAAAAGAAGTTATTTGTCACGCTTCTTAACATTGGATTTATATTTTCCTGGCCATTATTCTGATGCGGAAACATTATTTTCATGCTTAATGATATGCTCATCGGAATACTTATTTTATAATAAAAGGGAGCACTAAACAACTCCCCCCCCTTGCCTGTGGCCTTATTTGTTGCTGAATAATCATTATCGCATGTTTTGAAGAAAAATTACACTTTTATGTACTGTTGACTAATAATGTTATATATTTACAGTATAACCGTTATTATAATCTTTGTCATTAGTTTTGTGTAAAATACCTGCATTTTCCGTACAGGTTTTCCGTCAGCGTAAAATTTCGCAGGACAGGGGAAAGGCAATAATATATAAAGCGCAAAAAGAAAACATTGTACGTCATAACGCTTCCTTCAGGCACTTGCGCAATTTGTCCCGTTACAATACAATGTTGTTGAGCTCATTATTATGAAAGGAAAGGTGAAAGATGATTAATTTTGAGTTTTACTGTCCCACAAAGGTATTCTTCGGCCGCGGCCAGCACAAGCGGGTCGGTGAGATTATCAGGAATTACGGGTTCAAAAAGGTGCTGCTTCATTATGGCGGAGGAAGCATAAAGAAAACCGGGTTATATGATGAAGTGGTAAAAGCCCTTAATGATGCAGGAATAGATTTTGTTGAACTTGGCGGAGCACAGCCCAACCCGGTACTTGGACTGGTAAAAAAGGGAATAGAAATATGCAGGAAGGAAAATGTTGACCTTGTATTGGCAGTGGGAGGAGGAAGCGCTATTGACTCGGGAAAGGCAATAGCAGTAGGCGCTGCTAATGACTGTGACCCCTGGCTGTTTTTTTCGAAAAAGAAAGAGCCCGAACGCGCACTGCCCATCGGTACCATTCTCACCCTTTCGGCAACGGGCAGTGAAACAAGTACATCGGCTGTTATAACAAATGAAGAACTGAAACTTAAAAGAGGCCTTAATACCGATCTTAACAGGCCCCTGTTTTCAATACTGAATCCCGAACTGACGTTTACGGTTTCGCCCTACCAGACAGCCTGCGGTATTGTTGATATAATGATGCATACTGTTGAACGGTATATTACACAGAAAGGCGAGGCAGAAGTTACCGATCGCATAGCAGAAGCTGTTCTGAAATCAACAATTCAGGCCGGCAGAAAAGCACTGAAAAACCCTGAAGACTACGAGGCAAGGGCTACTCTTATGTGGGCGGGCAGCTTGTCGCATAACGGCCTTACTGGCCTTGGACGGGACTACTTTATGGTTTCGCATCAGATAGAGCACGAGATAAGCGGTATGTTTGAAAAGGTTGCTCATGGTGCAGGGCTGGCAGTCGTATTCCCGGCATGGATGAAATATGCGTATAAGTATAATATCCCAAGGTTCTGCCAGTACGCGGTGAGGGTATGGAACTGCGAAATGGATTATGAAAACCCTGAAAATACCGCGATTGCCGGTATTGAAGCAACGATAGATTTCTTCAGGGAGATTGGCATGCCAACCACGCTTCGCGAGCTTGATGTTCCTGAAGACAGCATTGAAGAGATGGCTGTAAAATGCACCAATTACGGGGAACGTATTCTGCCGGGATATATTGAATACGGGAAAAAGGAAATAATTGAAATACTGCGATTATGCCTGTGATCCTCCATACCCCTATTATTGATTATTTCATGCAATTATAAAAATTTACACATGGAAAAATAAATTAAACCAGCCGGTTAATCTGTACCCGGCTGGTTTTTAATTGTTAATGTGAAGATTTGAATACATGAGAGTTTATCCGGTACAAACATTTACGCAATACAGGCATTCAGTGCTGCTTCAGCTGCTGCGGCAGCATCGGGTGTGTAAATGTCGGCACCGATTGAGGCGCGGAAATTATCGGTTACAGGTGCACCGCCTATCATTATTTTAACCTTTCCTGCCAACGGAGATTCCTTTACTTTCTGTACTATATTCTCCATTTCAATCATGGTGGTGGTCAGAAGAGCTGAACATGCAATAATATCGGCATTGTTCTCCATCGCTGCATCTATAAATCTTTCAGCCGGAACGTCAACGCCCAGATCGATTACCTCAAGGCCTTTTCCTTCCATCATCATGCGTACAAGGTTTTTGCCTATGTCATGCAAATCCCCCTTAACGGTGCCTAATACCACTTTACCCTTGGCCTTGACGCCTGAGCTTACAAGAAGGGGCTTTAACAGTTCTGTTCCTGTATTCATTGCACGGGCTGCAATAAGAACATCGGGAACGTATACCTCATTGTTCTTGAACTTCTCGCCGATAATATTCATTCCGTGCAACAAGCCTTCTTCAAGTATCCTGTTGACTTCGATTCCTTCGTCAATGGCCTTCTGAACCAGTTCCTTAACGTTTTTGGCTCTGCCTTTCTGTAGATTCTCAGAGATTTCTCTTAACAATTCCATATATAATCACCTCAAAATTATATATTATCAAGCATTACTGCATGATATTCCGCTAAATGCTCCCCCGGCTTTCCCGGTATTTTTTCGGGTTAAGGCCGGTCATTTTCTTAAACACCTTGGAAAAATAACTCTGGTCTTCAAATCCGACCAGGTTTGAAACCTCAACCATCGAAATGGACGGATCCAGCAGCAGTTTCTTGCTCATTTCAATCCGCACGTAATTCAGGTAAGCGTTGAAATTCACATCCATTTCCTCCTTGAAGATTTTGCTGAAATACGAAGGACTTAAATAAACATGGGCAGCTACATCTTCAAGGGTGATTTTTTTCATGTAATTTTTGCTGATATAGTCGATGGACTTAAATATAACGTCTTTATTTTTAACATTGGTCAGGTTGAAGACATAATCGGTAAATCTCTCCATTATCATTGAAAGCCACAGTGTTAACTCTTCAAGGTTCATGATACTGTGAATCTGATTAAGGTACTGGTAGTTAAGACCGAATATCTGCTCAATTTCAGCTCCGCCTTTCAGGGCCGCCCGGGACAGCAAAACAACCAGTTCGAGGACGCGGGCGCGTATTAATTCAAAGTCATTTCCCGATGTAAAGAAAATATGCCCGAGTATTTCGTTTAAAAGTTTCTGGGAAAGGGCCTTGTTTCCCATCGAAATTGCGCTCAGCAGTTCATCTTCCTTTTCAATCGGGTATGGGGATATATTTTCACCGTCTCTTGAAATTTCCTTCAGTTTTTGAATATACTCCGATATATCTGCCGCCTGCTTCTGGGCTTGCTGGTTCACATCATACTGGTGCCTGGAGGTGTCCGACAGGTAGAATGCCACCATTCTGAGCAGTTCGGACATACTGTTTACAACCTCTGTGCCTATGACAGGTATTGATTTTGAGTAACCGACAGCCTGTGACAATTCCTCGTTATCAAAGTATTTTCTAAAAATGTCTGCGATAAGGAATTCCTCAGGTTCAATCATGTGAACAGGGCCGCCCAGTATTGCGCCCTTCATCACGCCATCAATTGTGATCGGTGAAGCCCAGTGCACCATTCCGAGGGGACAGAAGAAAACATATTTTCCTCCGAATCTTTCGGCCTGGTAACTTCCGTACAGGTGCACGCTTATGCAGTCAATTTTCGGACTTTGATTATTTTCATTCGATCCCTGTGTTTTAACAGCAGCCGGGCACTCTGAGCAAAAAGCACAAAACTTTTTATCAGCATGTGAAGAATAAATAATACTGCCGCTGTCGTCAATCAGGAATGCCGGCAGTTTAACAGCATTACTGTAATGCTGCACTGCCTGAACGGCTTTTTCATAATCAAAGCCCAAGTCGGTTCTCATAGTTTATCCCCTTACGCAAAGATGTTGAAAAATCCAGCTTATATTTTGATCATACACATGATGCGGCACACGGTATTGAAAATATTTATGTTTTTTTGTAATTCCTAATACTTTATAAGTCGGTGCCGAAAAACATATTCTCTGTGTATTGACTGGTAAAATCCAGCCTTGCAGATAATTCCAGGTATTTTATTTTTTTGGCAATCTCACATATCTCTGAAAGATTCTCCTCTGAAAGCAGGGCGCAGATTGCACCGGCACCTGCAGCGTTCCCGACAGGCCTGGTTCTGTCCGAAAATTCTTTCGGCAGAAGACCTATCGTTATTGCACTGTCAATGTTGATGAAACTTCCGAAGCCACCTGAAAGATATACATTTTTTATATCGGCTGTATCGGAACGGGTTTCATCTATTAATATATTTATACCCGCAGCAATCGCGGCTTTTGCATTCTGAAGCTCGCGGATGTCTTTCTGGGATATGTATATGTCCTCACCATGACCAGTGCTTCTTGCCGGAACCAACAGGAAGGCCTTCTGGTTGTTTACTGTAATCAGCCTGTCACTGAAAATTTTTGAATTGTCAGGCCATTCATCCTCATCGAGGATACGGCCTGTCTCATCCATCACACCGGTTTTCAGCATGCATGCCGCTGCGTCAATAAGACCCGAACCGCATAACCCGACAGGTTTCTGGCCTCCTATTGTAGTAATTTCAAACCCGCCGTTATCGGTAACAGAAACAGCGCTTATTGCACCGGTGACACTGCCGATACCGCAGGATATGTTGGCGCCTTCAAAAGCCGGGCCCGCTGCCGTTGAACATGCACATAAAAAAGAGCTGTTGCCGATAACTATTTCCCCGTTCGTACCTATATCAATCAACAGCGAAATATCAGCCTTTTTGTGCATTTCGGTGGAGAGCACCGCCGCTGTTGTATCTGCGCCGATATATGCCGAAACCGAAGGAAGCACAAACAGTCTTCCGTTATGGTTTATATTCAGGTTCAGGTCGCAGGGTTTCAGTTCAAGCCCTGAGAGCAGTACCGGAATAAAAGGGGCGGAAGCGATATTGGCTGACGGAAGCTCAAGCAGAAGATGCAGCATAGTGGTGTTTCCTGCCAGTGTTACCGCATAAATATCCGCATGCTGTATCCCTGCCTGGTTTACCAGCTGCTGTATCAGGTCATTCAGTGCGTTTCGTATGAGCAGGGACATTTCTGCCTGATTCCTGAGGCTTTTTGAAGAATATTCTATCCTCGATATAACATCGGCACCGTATTTCCTCTGCGGATTCAGCCTTGATGCTACAGCCTTCTGTTCTTTCGCGTTCAGGTCATACAGATAGGCGGCAAGGGTGGTTGTTCCGATATCAACAGCCACTCCGAAGTTTTCAGACACAGTGTTCCCGCTTTCTACCCCGGTAATTTTTCCTGAAATCTCAACCACCGTAATATTATAGTCCTTATCCCTCAGGATACCCGGAAGTTCCCTGAGAAAAGAAAGGAAAAAACTCTGAAATCCGCCGTTTTGATTTATAATGTATGAAGTGTTTTCACTAAAGGATGAAATAAGGCGGATATCATCTGCCCTTTGATCGCTGATGGAAGGATGGGGCAGGCTGACAAAGGTTTTCCTGACTACAGGCCTGCCATTGGTTCCGGAAATGTTTGCATCGGTAACAATTGAAGCATTCCTGTCCCCGGTAACCAGGGAAACCTCCAAATCATCACTGAGTTTTACCATGCATGACAGATGAACACCTTTATTAATCTCCGACGGTGTAAGGTGTTTTTTCTCTTCAGGTGTATAAGGGACGGAATTGTGTACCAGAACCCGGCATTTGCCGCAGATACCTTTTCCGTTGCATGGTGTTTCCGGAATAAATCCTTCATTTTTAAGTGCGTCTAAAAGGCTGATTCCTTCAGGCGCATCGAAACCAACTTCTTTATTCCCGGTATTGACTTTTATATATGGCAAGAAAACCACCTTTTTCTGCTTTATTATTACAATAAATTATAACATATACCCATTGCCCTACCCATGTAAATATTTGCTTTTTTTATGACATATTGCGGCTTTTGCGAAAAAGGAATACAATATGTTTATTCAGACCTAAAATAATTGTCAGAAACTGAAGACAGCAGGGAAATATTTCCCCCGCTCCAGCGAGGCGGTTTGAGCAAGGATGGTTAATATGAGATACAAACTTATATGCTGTGACGTTTTCAGCCGTGAAATGTACGATGCGCTTTTGAAGAGCAGCAACAATGTTTTTCCGGTGTTTACAATGAAAATGTCACACGAGTATCCCGACAGGTTAAGAGAATTAATACAGAAGGAAATTGACAATACCGATCCGGATATATTCAGCCATATCCTGCTTGGATACGGATTATGCGGAAATGCAATTGCAGGGCTGAAAACCGGAAGAATTCCGGTAGTTATACCCAGGGCCCATGACTGCTGTACAATTTTCCTTGGTTCAAAACAGTCATTCAAAAAACATTTCGGCCACAGGCCAAGCTGCAGATGGACCTCCGGGGGGTATATGCAGGACGGGGATTATTACCTTAGGAAAAGTGAAGTGCATCAATTTCTTGGTATAGACATGAGTTTTGAAGAACTGGCTGAAAAATACGGAGAGGAGAATGCCCGCTATATCATTGAAACACTGGCTCCGAAGGATGACAGCGATAAGCAGGTTGTTTTCATAGAAACACCGCCATACGAGAAATTTGATCTGAAGAAGCGGGCAGAAACCGAAGCTGAGAAAGACGGGCGCAGTTTTGAAAGCATACAGGGCGACACAAGGCTTTTAGAGATGCTTGTGAACGGCGACTGGAATGAAGAGGATTTTCTGATTGTTCCTCCTTACCACATGATAGAAGGTGTTTATGACAGTGACATTATAGTTAAAGCCGTTCCGGCCGGAAACCCTGATGAATAGTCATTATCCTGCAATGTATAAACAGGGGATCACCGGACTTAATGAAAATTCGAAAGAACTTGATATAAGATAATACATATGTGACATAAAGATAAGAAAAAAGGAAAGACCTCTGATATAATGTTTATTACCACAAAAAAACAAGAATTGGAGGTATCTTTCCTTTGAAAACAATTATAACAGAAGAAAT
>Ga0209537_1000740_pt1 | contig 39488 bp, 32 predicted proteins | sample BioPla4DNA1_FD_187698 | JGI IMG/M metagenome (GOLD analysis project Ga0209537, IMG submission 187698) | Biogas fermentation microbial communities from Germany - Plant 4 DNA1 (SPAdes) (version 2) | ecosystem: Engineered > Bioreactor > Anaerobic > Digestate | place: Bielefeld, North...
CTAAGTCGGGAAGGGATAAACGCTGAAAGCATCTAAGCGTGAAGCCCCCCTCAAGATGAGATTTCCCATAGCATAAGCTAGTAAGACCCCTTGAAGAACACAAGGTTGATAGGTTAGAGGTGTAAGTGTGGTAACATATTTAGCTGACTAATACTAATAGGTCGAGGGCTTGACCAAATTAAAAATGCAATATTCGTGTGCAATTTTCAGAGAACACTCTGAGGAAACTCCGTTACACGGAGTACTTTCCACCAACCAAATCATAGATTTGGGGTGTCAATGCATCTGGTGATAATGGCGTAGAGGAAACACTCCTTCCCATTCCGAACAGGAAAGTTAAGCTCTACAGCGTCAATGGTACTGCAGGGGAGACCCTGTGGGAGAGTAGAACGTCGCCAGGTTTTTTTATTTGGGGGTATAGCTCAGTTGGGAGAGCACTTGCCTTGCACGCAAGGGGTCAAGGGTTCAAATCCCTTTACCTCCACCAAGTTATAAGAAAAGACCGTCCGGAAAAGGATGGTCTTTTTAGTTTACTATATCTTTTGGCAGCCTAATCATTATAAGTAATCCTATAATAAATAATATAATGAGGCTTATTACTCCTGTTCTCATACTGCCAGTAATTCTTGTGAAAATCCCATTAGTATAGGACCCATAATTGAAGCAAATTTTCCAAATTGCGCTCTTTAGGAATAATTTTTGCGAAATAGGATCTGCTTAAAGCTTGGATTCCACCTTGTGCACTTGCAACAAGAAATCCTAATATTATAAATTCTATAAGTGTATCTAAGAAAAATGACATACAACAAACTATGGTATATGTTAAGATACCGAAAATAATTAAGTTTTTTGATCCAAATTTCTTAGAAAGTTTTCCGTACAAAATTGCAAAGGGAAAAGCAACAACTTGTGTTAATAGTAAAGCTATCATAAGTCCTAATGATAATTTGGTCATTAGTATTTTATCAAGGCCAGAAAAGTTTATTAATCCAATACAGATAATAAAGGGAATAACACTGCTTATATAACCATATGCATATCCATTTGCAGAGACCCTATCCATATTAGAGTCATCAGAAACATCAACTAAAAAGGCATCATAAAAAATATTTGCACCTGAAAAGCCAACTGAAGTTATTATATAAAAGATAAGGAGCATTAACCATTTATCACTTGGAATAAAGCCTAATAATAAAGTAAAAATAATTCCTAGTGATGAGAAGAAAATAAAAAATCTTTTTTTGAAATTCTTATAGTCAGCAATTGTACCTAATGTTGGACTTAGTAGAACTATAATAAAGGTAGATAGAGAATTTGCATAATTCCAGTATTCAGATGAAGCAGCATCAGTTATTCCAGCTAATTTTGCCATGCTGGTATAGAATACAGGAAAAATTGCTGTTGTAATAATTATAGAATATGCTGAGTTTCCGCAGTCATATAATATCCAGCTTAATTCTTCTTTGTTAAGTTTCATAAATATCCCTCCTATTTTTTATTCTATCACATGTAAATGGAAAATAAGTAAAATATAGTTAAAATTCAATATAATAAATTAACTTTATTGTGATATAATTTATGCAAAAGAGGAGGGATGTCATGTCCGATTTATTAAATCATTATTTTTGTGCAGTAGATACGTTAAAGGTTACTCCTAAAAGCATTAGGGAAAATATAGATAAATCATTATTTTTTCTAGGATCTCAGGGAGCAGATATATTTTTTTATTATAATATTTTGCCTTTTAAGGAGGCTGTATCATACGGAAGTATTATTCATAATGAAAGAATAGATAAATTATTTTATAATTTTCTAAAATATACACAAAAGGAGAAAGATGAAGTAAGAAGACATAAATTGTATTCATATCTTTTAGGATTTACTTGTCATCATGCCTTGGATACAAATACACATCCTTTTATAATAAATCGTTCCGGAAACTATAATAAGGAAGATAGTGATACAGAAATTTATAAACATATGCATAAGAAATATGAGGTTTTATTAGATGTAGCCTTACTTAAATATAGATATAATATTCAGGCAAATAAATATAAGGTAAAGCCCATATTTACATTATCAAATGATGATTATATTATCCTTGATGATTTATTTAAATATTTGTTAGAAGAAACATATAACCTAGTAGTTGCTGACCAATATGTAACTAAAAAAGCAATTAAAAGTGAAGGAAATATCTTATCCTTATTAATTAATCCAAATATTTGTGAATCTGCTTTATTAAAAATAATTAGAAAACTAACCTCCAATAATGGTTACATTAGTACTGCTATTTATCCAGATTCAACAGATATTGACTTTATTTTAAACTTAAATAATGATACCTGGTGTCATCCCTGTTATGAGAATAAAAAATATAATTTCTCCTATGTTGAATTATTTGAAGAAGGGATAGAGAATACTTGCAATAGGATAATTAAAATTGACAAAATTAAAGATAATAACTTTACCTTAGATGATATAAACGAAATTTACAATGATTTAAGTTATGAAACAGGATTACCATGGAAGGATAAATCAGAACAAAAATATTTTGATATTAATTATATAAATAGATTAAGGGAATTTTAAGGGGCTGCATCTTACAAAGCAGCCTTTTATTAATTTTAAATATATTTGATTAAAAAAATAGAGAATGTTATTATTTTTATATACTGATCTAAAGGTGATTAATATGAGTTTATATAGAGTAAAACAGTTTATTTGGGGCTTTATATCCTTATACAAGAAGGTTGATTATGATTTTGTGGCAAAGTATTTAAGTGATGATGAAATAAAAGCTTTCAAGAAATTAAAAAATAATGATCAGCACCATTGCATAAGAGTTTGCAAAGATTCCTTACAATATAATAAGGAACATTCTATTAATGTTGATGAAAATATATTAGGAAAGGCTGCCCTCTTACATGATATAGGTAAGGGTATCTGCCATCTAAGCCTAATAGAGAAGTCTATAATTGTAATACTAGATAAAATTACAAAAGGAAAATTAAAAAAGTATAATAACATAAAACAAATTAATATATATTATAACCATCCTCAAATAGGTTATAACATGATAAGGAACTTAGGATATACAAAGGATATATTAGAAGTTGTGAGGTATCATCATAATAAAGATAATATAAAAAATAATAAAATGCTTCAGATTGTTAGTTATTGCGATAACAAAAATTAGTATGGGGGTATTTTTATGAAGTCCAATAAGAGAAGAGAAGAAATTGTTAAGTTATTAATAAATGAAAATGCGGCCATTAAGGGTTATGAGCTGGCAGAAAGGTTTTCTGTAACCAGGCAGGTAATAGTTAAGGATATTGCCATTTTAAGAGCTTCAGGCAAGGATATAATAGCAACTCCTGATGGGTATATATATAATAAGCCTGCGAAAAGATTTAAATCTATAATTGCAGTTAATCATACGGGAATGGAAACAAGAGATGAAATAGAAGTTGTTATAAAATACGGTGGAATAATGGAAGATGTAATTATTGATCATACCTTATATGGAGAAATAAGGGCTAGTCTAATGATAAAAAACCTAAATGACTTAAATAAATTTATAAGTAAGTTTAATAGAAAAGGTGCAAAGCCCCTCTCTAATTTAACAGATGGGGTACATTTACATACTATATCGGCTGAAACTGAGGAAGATATAATATTAATAAAAAATGAATTAAAGGATAGAGGAATTTTATTATAGCTTACGGGAGGCTTAACTATGGATTATGATATTTTAATATTAGGTGGTGGGATTATAGGCTGTGCAGTTGCCTATGAACTATCTAAATATAATTTTAATATAGCTTTAATAGAAAGAGATTATGATGTAGCTGATGATGTAGCATTTTTTAATACAGCAATAGTATATGATGGTTCAGAAACTTCAGATGAAGTTATGTCTGGATTAGAGTATATAGGAAGCAATATTATGAGAGAAACCTGTGAAAGGTTTAATGTTCCCTTTAAAAAGATAGGATGCTTAAGGGTAGTTAGTGATGAAAATGGAATAGTAAAATTAGAAGAAATGTATGAAAGAGCTAAAAGAAGAGGGATAGAGGGCGTTTATCTAATTGATGATAAAGATGTGTATGATATAGAGCCTAACATAAAGTCCAATGTGAGAAAAGGACTATATTCAGAAAATGTTGCAATAGTTGCCCCCTTTGATTTGGCAATTGCTTATGCAGAAGTTGCTTCAGATAATGGAGTAAACTTTAGGCTAGAGGAAGAGGTATTAAATATACAGGAATTAGCTAGGGGATTTAGGGTAACAACAAATAAGAATAAATTTAACTGTAAGGTAGTTATAAATACAATTCCCCACGAAATTTTAATAGAGGAAAACGGAAGAGTAGAAGAAAAGGAAATTGAAGATATCAAAGAGCAAACTAAAAATATGAGCTATCTTTTAGTTGATGATAATTATAAAAACAAGCTAAATAAAATAGTAATAGAGACCTTTGATAAGAATTCATTTGTAATAAGTGCACCAATGACCACCTCAGGCTCATTAATAGGAATAAAAACAACTAAAAAGTCCAGCTTAGATGATAGCTTAGAATATGCAAATAGAGTTATTTCAAATTTAACTAGAAAAAATATTAATAATATTTTTAAAGAGAGTTATAATAAAGACTCAATGGTAATTGATGATAGCGAAATTGATAGGGGATATATTAGAATAACAGGAACTCATTATGGAAAAATAACTATTGCTCCTGCTATAGCAAGGATGATTTGCGATACCATATCAAACAATTTAAATTGTACCTTAAATAAGAACTTTATAGATAAAAGAAGAGAAATATATAAGTTTAGAGAACTTGGAAAAAAAGAGGCTAATGAAATAATAGCTTTAGATAGTAGATACGGAAAGATTATATGTATATGCAATCATATATCAGAAGGAGAAATTGTAGATTGCATAAGAAGGCCCCTTGGAGCTAGAACTGTAGAAGGAGTTAAGAGAAGAACAGGAGCAGGCTTTGGAAGCTGCCAGGGATCATATTGTTATCAAAAGATTGTAAATATATTAGCTAGAGAATTAGATAAGAATGTAACTGAAATTGTAGATGATTCAAAAAATTCCAGGGTTTTAAAAAGCAGAATAAAGGAGTTTAAGGATGTGTGATTTTAAAAGTGAAAGAGATATTTTTACATCTATAGTTAGGGTAAAGGCAAGTAAAAATCATAAAGTTATTCCTGTAAAAAGTACTAAGGAAGTTGATAGATCCCTATGGAAGGAATTTTCAAAGGTTATATCTAGAATATACGTAAGTGTTCCAATTAAGGTTGGAGATATAATATGCAAAAATGTATTAAATACAGGAGTAGATATAGTATGTACAAAGGATATACTAGATGAATAAAAAAGTAAAAAATGATAATAATAAAAGATAATATAGTAATTATTGACATAAACTTAAATTTATAATATATTAAAGTTAATAATTTTATAGCAAACCGTTGAAGAGACTAGTAATAACACTAATTATTTAAAGAGAGTCATTGGTTGGTGCAAAATGACAATAATTATGTTATGAATCCACCTCGGAGGGACTGTGATGAGCAGTACGGATTTAAACCGTTAGATTTAAATTAAGAGAATAATATATTTACTATATTATTAATTAGGGTGGCAACGCGGAATCTTTCGTCCCTTTTGGGGTAAAAGGTTCTTTTTTTATTGAAAAATATATTATCAGAAGGGAGAAAAAGGTTATGTTAGATTTAAAAAAGATAAGAACAAATCCAGATGAAATTAAAAAAGCATTAAAAAATAGAGGAGAAGATTTTCAAGAATCAACAATAGATGAAATATTAGCATTAGATGAAGAAAGAAGAAAGATATTAGTTGAAGTTGAAAATCTAAAAAGTAAGAGAAATCAAGTTTCAGCAGAAATTCCAAAGCTTAAAAAGGCTGGGGAAGATGTTCAAGGAATAATGGCTGAAATGAGGGAGCTTGGAGATAAGATAAAGGAGTTTGATACAAAGGTTTCAGAGGTAGATTCAAAAATAGAATATATATTACTAAGAATACCTAATATTCCAAACCCACAAGTACCTGAAGGAGAAACCGATGAAGATAATATTGAAATAAAGAAGTGGGGAGAGGCTACAAAGTTTGATTTTGAAGCAAAGGCTCACTGGGATTTAGGAACAGATTTAGATATATTAGATTTTGAAAGAGGCGGAAAAGTAGCCGGTTCAAGATTTACAATGTATAAGGGGCTTGGAGCAAGATTAGAGAGGGCAGTTATAAGTTATTTCCTAGATAAGCATACTTTTGAAAATGGCTATGAGGAAGTATTACCACCATATATGGTAAATAGAGATAGTATGACAGGTACAGGTCAACTACCAAAATTTGAAGAGGATGCATTTAAAGTAGAAAATAACGGATATTTCCTAATTCCAACTGCTGAGGTTCCAGTAACTAATATGTATAGAAACGAAACATTCAAGGGAGATGAACTTCCAGTAAAACATGTTGCTTATTCTGCTTGCTTTAGGGCAGAAGCTGGGTCTGCAGGAAGAGACACTAGGGGACTTATAAGACAACACCAATTTAATAAGGTAGAATTAGTTAAGTTCTGTAAGCCAGAGCAAAGCTATGAAGAATTAGATAAGTTAGTAAAGGATGCAGAGTCAGTATTACAAGGGTTAGGATTACCTTATAGAATAGTTAGAATATGTAAAGGTGATTTAGGATTCACAGCTGCATTAAAATATGATATTGAAGTGTGGATGCCTAGCTATAATCGTTATGTAGAAATTTCAAGTTGTTCAAATTTTGAAGATTTCCAAGCTAGAAGAGCAAATATTAAATATAGAGAAACTCCAAAGGATAAACCACAATTTGTTCATACATTAAATGGTTCAGGTCTAGCAATAGGAAGAACAGTAGCTGCAATATTAGAAAACTACCAAAGAGAAGATGGTACTGTTGAACTTCCAGAAGCATTAAGAAGATATATGAATTGCAATGAAATAAAATAATAAAAGAGAATATTAAATTTTTAATAAGCTACTAAATATAGAATTTAAGAAATTTTTATTAATTCCTTAAAAACCAGTATTTGGTAGCTTTGCTTTGTTTTTTCTAATAAATCCATTTTTATAATCATTGACAAAAATAATATATATGTTAAATTAGTTATGGGTGGTATTATTATAAACCACACCAAACTTATATTTGAGATTATATAGACTAGCTCAAAAACATATGAAAATTAAGTAGTATCGCACTCTTATGGAGGTGGTAATTATAAGATTTGGTTTTATTGGAGCAGGTAAAGTTGGTTTTTCCTTAGGAAGATATCTAAAGGAAAATAATGTTAATGTAGTTGGGTATTACAGTAGAAGTGAGCATTCCTCTAAAGAAGCTACAATTTTTACTAATACAAAACAATATATGAATTTAAAAGATTTAATAAAGAATAGTGATGCTATTTTCATTACAACTTCTGATGAACAGATTCAGAAGGTTTGGAATGAGATAAAAGAGTTGCCTATTAAAAATAAACTTATTTGCCACTGTAGTGGTTCAATCTCTTCAGAAATCTTTTCAAATATAAGTAAGTATGGTGCTTACGGTTATTCTATTCATCCAATGTTCGCTATTTCGGACAAATATAATTCTTATAAAGACTTATCCAAAGCTTTTATCACAATTGAAGGACATGAGAACTATAAAAATTATTTAAAGGAATTATTTTATTCCTTGGGAAATAATGTATCTATAATTTCAAGTGAAAATAAACCCTTATATCATGCTGCAGCTGTAGTAGTTAGTAATTTAGTATTAGGGTTAATTAATAATGGAGTAAAATATTTAAAGGAATGTGGGTTTTCACAGGAAATGGCTATAAATGCGTTATATCCATTAATAGATTTTAATATAAAAAATATAAAAGAAAAAGGTATTATAGATAGTTTAACTGGACCTGTTGAAAGAGGCGATTTATCAACAGTAATAAAGCATTGTAATGTTTTAGAGGAAAAGGATAGTGAGCTATATAAATTATTATCAATAAATATTTTAGAAATAGCAAAATTGAAGAATGTAAAAAGAAACTATGAAGATTTAGAAAAGTATCTAGGAGGGAAATGATGAAAAATACAGCGGTCACATTTAAGCAAGCTAAAGAAAAGAATGAAAGGTTAACTATGCTTACAGCATATGATTATTCTACAGCTAAGTTAATTGATAGCTCTGGAATAAATGGAATATTAGTAGGTGATTCACTAGGAATGGTGTGTTTAGGTTATGAAGATACACTATCAGTTACTATGGAAGATATGATTCATCATACCAAGGCTGTAGCAAGAGGGGTTAAGAATTCATTGATAGTTGCAGATATGCCTTTTATGTCATACCAAACTTCAGTGTATGATGCTGTAGTAAATGCAGGTAGATTAATAAAAGAAGGAAGAGCACATTCAGTTAAGCTAGAAGGTGGATTAGAAGTATGCGATAAAATAGAGGCTATAACTAAAGCATCTATACCTGTTATGGCGCACATAGGATTAACACCTCAATCAGTAAATAGCATAGGTGGATTTAAGGTACAAGGAAAAGATGAAGAGGCAGCTAAAGCTTTAATAGAGGCAGCAATTGCAATTGAAAAAGCGGGAGCATTTGCAATAGTTTTAGAATGTGTACCATCTAAATTAGCAAAGATAATAACAGAAAAAGTATCTATACCTACCATTGGAATTGGTGCAGGAGCAGATTGTGATGGACAAATATTAGTTTATCAGGATATGTTAGGTATGTTTAATGATTTTACACCTAAGTTTGTAAAGAAGTACGAAAATCTTGGGGAAAAGATGACTAGTGCTTTTAATAAATATATAGAAGAGGTTAGAGATGGTATTTTTCCATCAGAAGAGCATGGATTTAAAATAAGTGATGAAGTAATTGAAAAATTATATTAATAAGGGGTATTTTTATTATGGTAATAAGTACTATAAATGAAGTAAGAAATATAGTTAAAGAGTGGAAAACTCAAGGTTTAACTGTAGGGTTTGTACCAACAATGGGATACCTACATGAAGGTCATGAGAGTTTAATTAAAAGAGCAAATGAAGAAAATGATAGAGTAGTTGTTAGTATATTTGTTAATCCAATTCAGTTTGGACCTAAAGAAGATTTATCTACTTATCCAAGGGATTTAGAAAGAGATAAAGTACTATGTAAAGGTGCAGGAGCTGATATTATTTTTCATCCAGAAAATGAAGAAATGTATTTTGGAGATTTTTCAACCTTTGTAGATATGACTGGATTAACAGATGAATTATGTGGTAAAAGCAGACCAACTCATTTTAAGGGGGTGTGCACTGTTGTAACTAAGTTGTTTAATATAGTTGCCCCTCATAGAGCTTATTTTGGAGAAAAGGATGCACAACAGCTAGCTGTAATAAAGAGGATGGTTAGAGATTTAAATATAGATGTAGAAGTAGTGGGATGCCCTATAGTAAGAGAAGAAGATGGACTTGCTAAAAGCTCAAGAAATACTTATTTATCAGAAGAGGAGAGAAGAGCTGCAACTATATTAAATAAGGCTCTTACAGAAGCTAAAAGCAAAATTACAAATGGAGAAAGAGTAGCTAGCAATATAATTAATTCAATCACAGAAACTATAAGTACTGAACCTTTAGCTAAAATTGATTATGTTCAAGTTGTAGATTGTTTTTCAATGGAACCTGTTAGTACTTTAGATAAATCCGTTTTAGTAGCAATTGCTGTTTTTATAGGAAAAACAAGATTAATAGATAATTTTACTTATGAGCTATAATAGGAGGAACTGTAGAAATGAGATTAACTATGTTAAAAGGTAAAATTCATAGAGCAAAGGTAGTACAAGCAGAGCTGAATTATGTTGGAAGTATAACTGTTGATGAGGATTTATTAGATGCATCAGGAATACTTGAGTATGAGAAGGTTCAAATTGTTGATATAGATAATGGAGCTAGATTTGAAACGTATACTATTGCAGGAGAAAGAGGATCAGGTGTGATTTGTCTTAATGGTGCAGCAGCAAGGTGTGTTTCAGTTGGTGATAAGATTATAATTATGGCTTATTGCGAAATGGAAAGAGAAGAAGCTATGGATCATAAGCCAAGTGTAGTATTTGTTGATGAGGAAAATAAGATTAAAAGAGTAACTAATTACGAAAAACATGGACAACTTTCAGATTAGTTTTATTTAAAGATTAGGCTATGTTAATAGAGTGTTGTAATTGATGTGTAAGTCTTCCGATACTTCAATGAGCTATGAAAAGAATTAATATAAATACCTCACTCATATAGTATCTTTTGACTATCACCTCAATTTCAACATTAATTTAAAATATACCTAAAAATTAAAAAGGCTTTATTAAAAGTTATTTTAAAAAAATTTTTTAAATTTAGTTGACATAAATAATAGTACTTGATATAATAACAATTGTCTTGAGGAGAGATGGTCGAGCTGGCTTAAGGCACCGGTCTTGAAAACCGGCGTACCTTTGCGGGTACCGTGGGTTCAAATCCCACTCTCTCCGCCAAAGCATCTAACAATTTTGTTAGATGCTTTTTTTATAAAATAATAGATTAATATTCAAGCTGTTTTAAAGTTAATACTAGCTTATCCATTCCTATTTCTTTTACCTTATAGGAAGTTAGTCTTCTTTCTATTTCATTATCTATCTTTTCAGAATTACTAAAAAGATCCCTTACAAAAGTTATTGCATAGGCTAAAATAGTTAATGTTCCTGCACTTCCTAGTTCAAAGCCTAAACGTTCATTTTCTGTTAGCTGAGCTTTCATTAATTTATATATTTCATTACAATATGCACCTTTGATTATTATCTCATCGTATTTTTCCTTTAATCCTATTAGTAGGTCTTCAGGGGTATATGCTTCAAAGGCTGGTTTTTCTCTTTCTAGGGCCAAAAGTTCATCTAATACTTCTCCAGGGGTTTTGTCTAATGCTTCCGCTAAAGCAATTATTACTTTATTTGAGTATTTTTCAATTTTTCTATTTTTGTGAGAGGCAAGCAATTGTTGACTTATTCCAGTCTTTTTGAAGACCTCATATCTTTTGCTGTTATTTCTTTGTAAATACAAATCTAAATAATTCATTCTCATACCCTCCGAATTATATAATTATTGAGTACTAAAGAATATTTTACTACTTAATTACATTTTATTCCATTTAACTTGAATTGTAAACTAAATTAATAAAAAATTTTATAAGGGATATAATATTAATGTAATAATCAAAAGATAAAAAATTTAAAAAATTAGTTGACAATATATTTAGTGGTTGTTATAATAATACTTGTCGTAAGACACAGATATGGAGAGATGGTCGAGCTGGCTTAAGGCACCGGTCTTGAAAACCGGCGTACCTTTGCGGGTACCGTGGGTTCAAATCCCACTCTCTCCGCCACATAATCCCTTAAGGGATATAATACATGGAGAAATACTCAAGAGGCTGAAGAGGTGCCCCTGCTAAGGGTATAGGTCGGGATTTTCCGGCGCCCGGGTTCAAATCCCGGTTTCTCCGCCAAAAGCATCTAACTACGTTAGGTGCTTTTTTTATTTCACAAAACAATTGTTTAAATAAGTTAATAATTCTTGTAAACAATTTTACAAAATGATATACTATTTTTATAATTATATTTATGATTTATGATTTATGGGGGGAACTGAGATGGAAAAGAAATATGTGGTTGGTGTTGATTTAGGTGGAACTAAAATATACACTGCTTTAGTAAATCTAAAGGGAGAAATAATAGAAGAAATTACAGTAAAAACAGAAGCTGAAAAGGGTGAGAAGGTTGTTTTAGATAACCTTTTAAAAACAATAGATAAGGTATTAGAAAATGTAAATAAGGAAGAAGTAAGAGCTATAGGTATTGGATCACCAGGACCATTAGATCTTGAAAAGGGACTAATAGTTTATACACCAAACTTACCATTTAAAAACTTTGAATTAGTAAAACCAATAAAAGAAAGATACAATATTCCTACTTACCTAGACAATGATGCAAATGTAGCTACCTTAAGTGAGTTCATGTTTGGAGCTGGAAAGGGAAGCAAAAATATGGTTTTTGTTACAGTAAGCACAGGAGTAGGTGGCGGTGCAATACTAAATGGCAACATATATAGAGGAAGTACAGCAAATGCACTAGAAATTGGACATACAACAGTAATGAAGGGCGGTCCAAGATGTGGATGCGGTAATACAGGTTGTGTTGAATCTGTAGCATCAGGAACAGCTATAATGAAGAGGGCAAAAGAAGCTCTTGATAGTAAGGTTGAAACTTCATTAAGAAATTATGATGATGTTACAGCTAGAGAAGTTTTCTTAGAAGCAGAAAGAGGAGACAGAGTTTCACAAGATATATTAAATGATGCATTATCATATTTAGGAATAGGTATTGCAAATATTGCAAACTCCTTCGATCCAGATAAAATAGTTATTGGAGGAGGAGTAAGCGAAGCAGGAAAGATAGTTTTTGACAAAATTGATGAAGAAATGCAAAGAAGATGCTTAACTAATATATATGATCATTGCAAGGTAGAAAAGGCCCTATTAGGCGGGAAAGCTGGAGTTTTAGGTGCAGCTGCATTAGCAATATTAGAAAGCAAATAAAAAATACAAATATATTAAGATAGGTAATAGGTAAGGCTATTACCTATTATTTTTTTACTATTAATTACATCAAAATAAGGGTATTATTTAAATATATACAAAATTTTTAATTAGGAGTGTATTATGGGAATAAGATTTATTTTTGGAAGAGCAGGAACAGGCAAAACCACTTTTTGTTTAAATCAAATAAAAAACAAATTGGATAATGGCAAAGATAATAAATTAATAATACTAGTCCCAGAACAGTATACCTTTGATACTGAAAAGAAGTTTTTAGATATAGTAACAGAAAGGGGACTTTTAAGGGGAGAGGTTATTAGCTTTAAAAGGATGGCTAATGTGGTTTTTGAAAGCTGTGGAGGAAGAAGCCATACAAGAATGAATGAGTCTGGAAAAAATATGCTTATATATAAGATATTAAGGGAAAACTTAAAGGACCTTAAATACTTTAATAGAGTAGCAAAGCAGCAGGGATTTGCAGGAATAATATCTAAAATGTTAACGGAATTTAAAAAATACAATATTTCCAGGGAAATGTTAGAGCTAAAAGAAGATGAAATAAAGGATGAAAATTTAAAAAATAAAATTGAAGATCTTAAGCTTATATATAGTAAATTTGACAATTTTATAGAAGATAAATTTATCGATTCAGATGATGATTTAACTTTACTAGCAAAAAAATTAGTAGATTGCGATATATACAATGGGGCAGAGATATGGATAGATGAGTTTACAACCTTTACTCCACAACAATTAGAAGTAATCAGAATTCTTGCTAAAAAGGCTAAAACAGTAAATATAACTTTATGCAGTGATAGTTTAGGCGTTGATAGAGATAAGGATTATACAGATGTTTTCGATGTTATAAAAAATACAGAAGGTTCAATTCTTAAAATTATGCAGGAAAGCAATATCCCTTATTTAGGAGCTATAAACCTTAATAAGGGAACTCCCTATAGATTTAAAGATAGCGAAGGTTTGGCTCACTTAGAAAGGCATTTTTTCAATTATCCTTTTAAAGAATATAAGGGTAAGGAAAATAGCATAAGAATTTATAAGGCAAATAACAGCTATGATGAGATTGAAGTGATAGCAAAAAATATATTAAGACTAGTTAGAGATGAAGGCTATAGATTTAGGGATATAGCAGTTGTATGTAGGAACATAGAAGATTATGAAAAAATATCTTCAGTTATATTTGAAGAATATAATATACCTTACTTTATAGATAAAAAGAGGGAAATATTAAACAACCCATTAGTAATCTTAATAATATCAGCCTTAGAGATTATAGGGAGCAATTGGTCCTATGAAAGTGTCTTTAAATATTTAAAAAGCGGTTTAATAAATATAGAAAGAGAATATATAGACATATTAGAAAACTATATTTTAGCCAATGGAATAAAGGGCTATAAGTGGACAAAAGATTTATATGATAAGGAAGAAATAACTGATGAAGAAAATTCAGTATTAGAAATAATGGAGGAAATAAGAACTCCAATAATTAACCTTCAAAATAAGATAAGAGGAAAGAAAAACATAAGGAATATTGCTACAAGTCTATATGAATTCCTGTTAGAACTAGATATTTTTAACACATTAGATAAGTGGTTAGAAAGATTTGATAATCTTGGAATGCAGGATAAGGTAAAAGAGTATGACCAGGTACCAAAAATGGTTATTGAAATACTAGACCAAATTGTAGAGGTTTTAGGAGAAGAAGTTGTAGACCTAAGAGAATTTACTAGAATACTTATTTCAGGCTTTGAAGAAAAGGAAATAGGTATAATACCAATGTCTATTGATCAAGTAAATATAGGAGATATTTCCCGTGTTAAAGGAAGAAATATAAAGGCCCTATTTATTATAGGAGTAAACGATGGAGTAATTCCTTCCGCAAATAAGGAAGAGGGAATTATATCAGATAGGGAAAGAGATGATCTAAGGGAAATAGGAATAAAACTAGCTTCAGATACAAAAACAAGAGCCTTTGAAGAACAATTTATAATTTATACAGGGTTAACAATACCTTCAGATAAGCTTATGATAACTTACCCAATGGCAGACTTCGAAGGAAAATCCTTAAGGCCTTCTATAATTATACCAAGGCTTAAGAGAGTATTTCCAAGTATCATAGAAGAAAGCGAATTATATAATATTGAAGAGAAAAAGGATAGTTTTAATAAAATAACAGCCCCTACCCCAACCTTTAATGAACTTATTAGTGCATTAAGAATGGAATTTGAAAAAGAAAAGGTTGATGAATATTGGGCAGAAGTATATAAGTGGTTTGAAGAAAATGAAGAATTCAAAGAAAAATCAAAAACAATATTTAAAGGACTAACTTATACAAATTTAGTAGAAAAAGTTCCTAGAGAAAAAATAAAGAGACTTTATCAATCAGGAAATAAATTAATGTTTAGTGTGTCAAGGATAGAAAAATATGCACAATGTCCTTTCTCATATTATGTTGCTTATGGTTTAAAGGCAAAGGATAGAAAAGTTTACGAATTTACTGCACCAGACTTAGGTTCCTTTATGCACGATATCTTAGACGATTTTACCAATAAAGTAAAAGAAGAAAAAATAGCTTGGTCAGAATTAAGTAAGGAAAAATGCAGTGAGTTAGTTAATAAAATAGTAGATAAGAAGCTTCAAGGAGATTCAAACTCAATATTAAATAGTACAAAAAAATATCAATACTTTGCTAATAGATTTAAAAGAACTATTACAAAATCAGTAGTAGTATTAACAGAGCAAATGAAAAGGGGGAAATTCGAAGTGTTTAAGAATGAGTTCTCCTTTGGTAGTTTTCAAGATGGGGAGCCAATAAAGATAGAACTTCCATCAAAGGAAACAGTATATCTAGTTGGTAGAGTAGATAGGATTGATACATTAGATTTAGATGAGAATACTTATATTAAGGTAATTGACTATAAAACAGGAAAAAAAGAATTTGACTTAACAGAAGTCTATTATGGCCTACAAGTTCAACTTTTAGTTTACTTAGATGCCCTTATAAAAAACTCAAAGTATATACTAGAAAAACAGGCCATGCCAGGAGCCATATTATACTTTAGAATAGATGACCCAATTATAAAGTCAAATAAAAAATTATCAGAAGAAGAAATAAAAGAAAATGTATTAAAGCAATTGAAGATGAGCGGCTTACTAATTAAGGATATAGAAGTAGTTAAATCAATAGATAAGGATATAGAAAAATACTCCTTAATAATACCAGCTTCTATTAAAAAGGATGGAAATTTTTCTTCTGCAAGTTCCGTTGTAACAGAAGAACAATTTGATTTATTAAGAAAATATGTAAATGAAAAAATTGCTAGCCTTTGTGAAGAAATGTTAAGTGGTGAAATATTAATGGAGCCAGCTAAAACAGGCAAGATAACCTTCTGTTCCTACTGCGATTATTCATCCATATGTCAGTTTGATACTGGAATAGAAAATAATAAATACAAACTAATATTAAAAAAGAGCAAGGATGAGGTATGGAACCTTATGGAGAAGGAAGTTAAGGAGAAGGGAGGAGATAGGTAGCAATGAGCGGTACAAAGTGGACTGAGGACCAATTAAAAGCAATAGAAACAAGAGGCTGCAACTTATTAGTTGCAGCAGCAGCAGGCTCAGGAAAAACATCAGTTTTAGTTGAGAGGATAATAAGGATAATAACTAATGAAGAAAATCCAGTTGATATAGATAGATTATTAGTTGTTACCTTTACATCAGCAGCTGCTGCCGAAATGAGGGAAAGAATAGCCGCTGCCATATCAAAGGAATTAGAGAAAAATCCAAATTCTAAGGTAATGCAAAAGCAATTAACCCTTTTAAGCAGGGCTAACATTACAACAATGCACTCTTTTTGTTTAGATGTTATAAAAAATAATTATCATACCATAGATTTAGATCCAACCTTTAGAATATCAGACGAAACAGAAAATACCCTGCTAAAACTTGAAGTAATAAATGATATGTTTGAAGATTACTATGAGGAGGAAGATATAGAATTTAGAAATCTAATAGAAGCTTATAGTGATTCTAAGGATGATCAAAGACTAAAAGATATAGTTTTAGATTTATATAAGTTTTCTATGAGTGGACCATGGCCTAAAAAGTGGCTTTATGAAAATGCAGAAAAGTTTAATATAAATTCAATAGAAGAACTAAACAATTCTATTTGGGTAAATATATTAAGAACTAATATGAAAATAGAGGTTGAAGGTTTTATAAAGACCCTAGAAAAAGCTATAACTATAATAAGAGATACAGAGGGGCTAGAACCCTATGAAGAAACCTTTATGGAAGATTTAGAAATGTTTAAGGAATTGTATTACTCCTTAGATAAGGGACTAGATGAAATATATAAGACTGTTTTAAATGTAAAATTTGGAAGATTGAAGGTTGTAAAAAAGGATAAGGTTTCAGATGTAAACAGTCAAAATCTAGTTAAGGGAATAAGAGATGATATAAAGAAAAAAACATCTAAACTTATAAGCGATAATTTTTCTATGGATCCAGAAGAAACATTAAGTGGAATAAAAAATTCCTATCCATTTATTAGAAAATTAAGTGAATTAACGTTAGAGTTTATAAAAAGATTCCAAGAAAAAAAGAAAGATAGAAATATATTAGACTTTAATGACTTAGAACACCTTTGCCTAAAAATCTTAACTAATTTAGATGAAGAGGAAAAAGTAGTTCCTTCAAAGGTAGCAGAAGATTTCAGAGAATTCTTTGATGAAGTTTTAGTTGATGAATATCAAGATTCAAATAATGTTCAAGAAGCAATAATTGAGTTAGTTTCAAGAAAAAATCTAGAAAATCCTAATGTATTTATGGTTGGGGATGTAAAACAAAGTATATATAGATTTAGACAGGCAAAACCAGAACTATTTTTAGAAAAATATAATACCTATCCTCTAGGAGGAGGGGAGAAAAATAGAAAAATTCAGCTTTATAAAAACTTTAGAAGCCGAAGGGAAGTTATAGAGGGAGTTAACTATATCTTTAAGGAAGCAATGTCTAAAGTAGTTGGAGAAATTGAGTATACCGAGGAAGAAGCCTTAAACCTTGGTGCTGCTTATAAAGAGGCGGATAATGAAAATATAGTTGTTGGAGGACCAATAGAAGTTCATATATTAGATAAATCAGGTCAATCTAAGGAAGAACTTCAAGATAATAATGAAGATGATGAAGAAGAGGATGTAGATGCAATTACTTTAGAGGCTAGAATTGTTGCAAAGAGAATAAAAGAGTTAATGGATAATGCTGGGGATAAAAACTTTATGGTTTATGATAAAACTTTAGATGAATATAGACCATTAAAGTATAAAGACATAGTTATCTTACTAAGGTCTACAAAAAATTGGTCTGAACTTTTTCTAGAAGAATTAGGATCAGAAGGAATACCAGTTTATGCAGATACAGGAACAGGATACTTTGAAACTATAGAGATTAGAACAATGATGTCCCTCCTTCAAGTAATAGATAATCCTAGACAGGATATCCCTATTATAGCTGTTTTAAGATCTCCAATTGTAGGCTTTACTGCTGAGGAATTAAGTGATATTAGACTTTTAGATAAGGATAAGTATTTCTATGAAATAGTGAAGGGAGTTTCCGAGGATTCCTATGATGTAAATGAAGGTTTAAAAGAAAAGTGCAGCCTCTTTATAAAGAACCTAGAAAAATGGAGAGAAAGATCAATATATACTCCTATAGATGAATTTATATGGTATTTATATATGGATACTGCTTATTTTGGATATGTTGCTGCAATGCCTAATGGAAAGTTAAGACAGGCAAATTTAAAAATACTATTCCAAAGAGCAAAACAATTTGAAGAAACTAGCTTTAAGGGACTCTTTAATTTTATTAATTTTATAAATAAGTTAAGGCATTCATCAGGAGACATGGGTAGTGCTAAAATTTTAGGAGAGCATGAAGATGTTGTAAGGATAATGAGTATTCATAAGAGTAAGGGACTAGAGTTCCCAGTTGTGTTTACTTCAGGCTTTGGGAAACAATTTAATCTTCAGGACTTAAGAAAGTCTATCTTATATCATGATGAATTAGGTTTTGGGCCAGACTATGTAGATTTAAAAAATAGACTATCTTACAGCACTATTGCCAAGGAATCAATAAAGAAGAAGGTCTTATTTGAAACATTATCAGAAGAAATGAGAATCCTATATGTTGCCTTTACAAGAGCTAGGGAAAAGCTTATTATAACAGGAGCTGTTAAAAGCTTAGAAAGTTCTCTAAAAAGGTGGATATCAGCAGCTTCTATGGATGATAAGGTAATACCGGCTGTTGAGATTCTTAAGGGAAAAAGTTATTTAGACTGGGTTGGGATGGCCCTGGTAAAACATAGGGACGGAGAAAAAATTAGAAATGGAGAATTTGTTGAAAATATAATAGATGATCCATCAAGCTGGAATGTTTATATGTGGATTAAAAATGATTTAGCTGTGGATAAAAATAATTTGGATGTGGATGAAAAAGAAAAAGATGATTTATTTATTAATAAGAATATAAAACATATAAATGAAGAAATAAAAAGAAGGCTTGATTATAAATATAAGTATGAAAGAACCTTCTCCCTTCCAAGCAATATATCTGTTTCTGATTTAAAGAGGGCCTTATATGATAGTGAAGATGACGAGGTTAGAACCCTAAATGCCTATTCTGAAAAGGAAGTAATTAAGCCTAAGTTCCTTCAAGAGGAAAAGGGATTATCTTCTGCAGAGAGGGGAACTATTGCCCACTTTATAATGCAGAAGCTAGATTTAAACTATGTAGGAACAGAAGAAGAAATAAAAATGCAAATAAATAATATGAAGGAAGCCGAATTATTAAGTGAAGAAGAAATAAGAGCTGTGGAAAAGATAAGTTTTGCAAGATTCTTTAAAAGTAGTTTAGGAAAAAGGCTAATAAAAGCTTATAATGATGGTCGATTAGTAAAAAGGGAATTACCTTTCTATACAGAAATAAGCAGTTTAGAGTTAGAGGCAGATCTTCCTAAAGAAATCTATAGAGATGAAAAAATAAGGCTTCAAGGAATAATAGATTGTTTCTTTGAAGAGGAAGATGGAATAGTGCTATTTGACTATAAAACCGATTATGTAGAAAGAGGAAATGAAGAAAAAATATTAGATAGGTATAAAATGCAAATAAAATATTATAAAGAGGCATTAGAAAAGATAACGGGCAAACCTGTTAAGGAATGTTACCTATATTTATTTGGAATAAATAAGGAAGTGGAAATGAAAATTTAAATTAAGTAAAAAGTAAGAAGGAACAGCCATGCTAATTAAAATTTATAGCATGGCTGTTTTTAGTTATGATTTAAAAAATTTCTAGATAAGCTTAATAAGTTTTCCTTATTATTTAAATCTGGATTTTTTAGAACTTCATCTAATAGGTGATTAAGGATATCACCTATTAATTTACCTCTAGGAATATTAAATTCCTTTATTAAATCTTCGCCATTAATAACTAAATCCTTAATATATAAGGGCTCTTTATTGGAAAGTATATCTTTAACAGTATCCTTAATATAATCAACCTTATTTAAGAATGGTTTTGGATTATCTAAGGCCCTTATATCTGCCTTTTGCAGTTCGAATAATAGATATACTATATCTTCCCCTACTTCTAATAAGTATTTTTTTATTTCGTATCTTGTAGGCATATAATTTACTTGTAAAACAAGATGGTGTTCTATAAGCTTGGAAACAGAATTTACTGTGTAATTATCAAATTTTAAGTCTCTTAGTATTTTTTTTGACATTACAGAGCCTTCAACATTATGCTTTGGAAATCTATAAACTCCATCAGCTTCTAATGTTAAAGTATTGAGTTTTCCTACATCATGAAGTAAGGCTGCAAGCATTAAAGTAAGGTTATTGCCTTCAAGGTTATCCATTACCTTAAGGGTATGGCCAAAGACATCTCTATTATGTTTAATACTTAAAGGACTATAATTTACTAGTAAGTTTAATTCAGGAATTATGAATTCTAAAAGTCCAGTTTTTTGTAACATATCTATTCCCTTTGATGGACTACTAGATATAAGTATTTTACAAAGCTCATCTCGAATTCTTTCCTTGCTTATATTTTTAATTAAATTTGCATTATTAATAATAGCTTCAAAGGTTTTATTTTCAATTTTAAAGCCTAGTTGACAGCTAAACCTAATGGCCCTCAACATTCTTAGGGCATCCTCTTTAAAGCGTTTATCTGCATGGCCAACACATCTTATAATTTTATTTTTAAGGTCATTAATGCCATTAAAATAATCAATTAATCCCAATTTATCATTATAAGCTAAGGCATTTACTGTAAAGTCTCTCCTGGATAAGTCTTCTCTTATATCTGTTACAAAATCAACAGATGAGGGGTGTCTATTATCTAAATAATCTCCTTCAGTTCTAAAGGTAGTGACCTCATAGTTATTATTATTTATAACAACAGTTACAGTGCCATGTTTAATTCCAGTAGGAATAGTTTTATTAAATAATGACATAACATTATCTGGCTTAGCTGATGTTGCAATATCATAATCCTTGGGTTCTAAATTAAGGAGAAGGTCACGAAGGCACCCCCCCACAATAAAAGCATCAAATTTATTTTTATAAAGTTCATTAATTATATATTTTACATCATATGGAACAAAAACTTTCATAACATAACCTACCTTTATAAATCTATTATAATATTACCATATTATAATAAAATAAAAATAAAAACCTCCATACTAAAAATAGAGGTTTTATATTTATTAATTAATAATAATCTTAGTTCCATTAGCCACGTTATCATAAAGCCATTTTGCATCTTCTACACCAAGCCTTATGCAGCCGTGAGATGCAGGTTCACCTAGGGTGTTATCTACAATTATGCTTTGAGTTTCATCAAAGGGAACAGAATGAAATAAGTAGTCCCCCATAAATTGAACCCAATACTTTCCTCCTTGATTAAATTCAGGGGAGAAAAACCATTCACCTCTATTTGTTACTGCAAAAATTCCCTTAGGAGTTTCTTTTCCTTCTAATCCGGTAGAAGAAATAAAGGTTTTAATTAAATTCCAATTGTCAGTGTAACCTTCATAAACATAAGTTGTCTGTTCCTCCAGGTTTAAGTAAATAAGGTGGTCAGTATTGCTGCTAATAGATAATGTGTTTATATTGTTTAAAGTAATAGGTTCTAAAATTGCAGTAGAAGTATATATATCAGAAGCAGAGTCGTATTCCTCCCTAAATAGTTCAAGGGAATTTATTTTCTTGTATATATCAATATCATCTTCTCCTAAAATTTTAGTATCATATTGAGATAGGAGGTCAATTGCATTTGTATAATATTTATTTGCAGCTAACTTATCAGCTTCATTTAGTAAATAATTTTTATAGTCAGTTTTGGACCTATTAATATAATCTTTAGCAATGGATATTTCATCTTCAGAAGTAGAGTGTTCTATAACTAGATTAAAGTATTCGAAGGCTTTGGAATATTCCTCTGAATTATAACAATTGATTCCAAGGTCCAAATACCTACTTGTAGATTCAACCTTTCTTTTGGTTTTTGTTTCAGGATTAATATTAGAGTTAGTTTCAATACTTTCTGGATTTAATGCTACTATTAACTTATCTAAGGAAGAATTTAATACATTATATTCTCTTATTTCATTTAAAACTACAATGGCCTGATTTTCGTTAATTTCGCCATTTTTCAGGGCGTTACATATTATGGCAACAACTTCAGTAAAATAATTGTTTAAATCAGAATGCAGCTTATTTGATTTTATTGAAATAAATGTACTATTATCTAAAGTTTCCCTTGCTTCTTCAAATTTAGAATTATTAAAAAGAACATAGAATTCAGAAAGAGTTTTATTATAGTTAAAATTTAAAAATAGGTTGCTTATAAAAAGAACTAATAATAACGAAAAAATAATAGAAAGAAGCTTAAAAATAGAAAAGTTCTTTTTAGGCTTATTTTTTTTTCCAAACATTTAAATAACCTCCAAGTAATCTATAGTATAATCATTAACCAAAGATAAGAAATTTAATCTTAAAATTAAAGAAAATTTAAAATGTGCCAGGTTTATAAAAGAAAATATATATGTTAGAATTAGTTAATAGTGATTTGTGTTAATATTTTGGAGGGATTTATGAAAGAAAAAATTAGATTTATAGATATGTTTAAAATAAGTCTTTTTAAGCCATCAAAATACAAAAGATTACTTAATTTAAGTATAGGTAGAATAATATTATATTTATTTATATTAAGCATAATAGTTGGTGGTATTGGTGGAATAACCCAAACTGTAATCTTTAGTCAGGGACAAAAGGAGTTAGTTAACTTACTAGAAAATGAAGAATATTCTTTTGAAATAAAAGATGGGATACTAAATTTTAAAAATTCACCTGTGAAGATAGATGAGGATCAATATATATTTTATATAGATACCAGTAAGGGGTTAGAGGATGTAGAATCTTTAAGAAGTATATTGATACATAAGAATTATTCAATTGCAATACTTAAGGATGGAATATCAGCAGATTTAAATGGTGAAAAAATAAATTTTAATTATAAGGATGGCGGATTAGAGAGTTTAACAAATGATGAATTGATAGAACTTATTAATTTTGTGAATATATTTATTTATATAGGAATATTTATTTATATGATAGTAATATTTGTTAGCATAATTATAGATGCTATACTCCTTTCTTTCTTAGGTTTTATATTAAGTAAGGCTCAAAGAATGAATTTAAGTTATGATGATATATTTAAATTATCCATATGTTCAATGACTTTACCTATGATAATTATTATAGGAAATATATCAGGTTATATCGGAATGTTTATTGGAGGAATGTATCTATTTTTAGCAGTCAATAATATTAAAAAAGATATTTATAGGTTTTAAGAAAAAAATGGAAAAAAATCTTATAAATATTGTTAATGAATTTTTAGTATGTTAAACTATTGTAAATGATTATTTTTAGGTATAGAGGGGAACTTGTTATGATTAATGACAAATTATTAAAGAAAGATGCTATGCATAATAATCTAGATATAAATAATTTTCTTATAAATAAGGAATTAGAAAAAACTAAAGAAGACATAGTGAAAATCATAACAGAACTAGCGGAAAAGGGGTCATTGCAAGAAAATTTCTTGCTTAATATTTCGCATGATCTTAGAAGTCACTTAAGTGTAATTTTAAGTGTAATACAAGTTATGAACTCTGGAAGCGTAACCATAACTGATAAAAAGGCAAAAGAGTATATATATACAATAAAGAAAAATAGTTTAAAAATGTTACGGTTAATTAATAACTTAATAGACACCAATAAGCTAAAGAATAATTATTACACGCTAAATAAGAAAAATATAGACATGGTTTCTATGATCGAAGGAATAGTAGGATGCATAGATAAATATGCAAAACAAAAAAACATACAATTAATATTTGATACAAATGAAGAAGAATGCATTATGTCTGCAGATCCTAGTGTTATAGATAGGATAGTAATGAATTTAATTTCTAATGCAATAAAATTTACTTATGATAATACTAATATATATGTAAATTTATTTATTAAGGATGGAATAATAAAAATATCTATAAAAGATGAAGGTCCAGGAATTCCTAAAAAAGATCAGGAAAAAATATTTGGCAGGTATTATAGAGTAGATGATATAAAAAGAGAAAACTCTGGTAGTGGAATGGGTTTAGATCTTGTAAGATATTTAGTTAAATCCCATAATGGTAGAATTGAACTTATAAGTGAAGAAAATAAAGGCTGTGAGTTTATAGTAACCTTTCCAATTATAATAGAAGAGGAAAAAGAAACACATCATATTAATCAAGATAGTAGGATACAACGGTTAGAAGTAGAATTCTCCGATATTTATTAACAATAAAAAAGTTTATTGATTTAAAATTAAAATTATGATAAAATAACTAGTGTTAAAATCTGCGGTGGTAGCTCAGTTGGATAGAGTAGCTGGCTACGAACCAGTTGGTCGGGGGTTCGAATCCTCTCCACCGTACCATAAACCTTGTAAGCATTGAGTTTACAAGGTTTTTTTATCTTTATTTCAAAAATACGAAAAATATATTTGAAAATCCCATAAAATCCTTTATTATTTTAGAAAAATAGCGTATAATACTGAATGTAATGCAATAAATATTCGTTACTGGAGGAATAAGATGAGTTTATTAAACAAATATGACGTTATTATAGTTGGTGCAGGCCCAAGTGGAGTTTTTACAGCTTACGAGCTAAAAAAGATTAATAAGGATAAAAAGGTCTTATTAATAGAAAAGGGGAAATCTGTACATAAAAGATATTGCCATATTCCTAAATTAAATAAATGTGTTAAGTGTAAGCCTTTCTGTGATATAACAACTGGATTTGCAGGAGCAGGTGCCTTTTCTGATGCAAAATTATCTCTATATGATAAGGATTCAGAAGAAGTACTAGTTGGTGGAGACTTACCAGAAGTAATAGGACATGAAGAAACAAAGAGATTAATAGATTATTGCGATGAAGTATATTTAGAATTTGGTGGAGACAAAAACGTTGATGGCGTAGAAAACCAAGATGAAATTAAGATAATAAAAGATAGAGCAAAAGATCATGATATAAATTTAGTTAATATTCCAATAAGACACTTAGGAACAGAAAAGTCTAGAGAACTTTATGGAAGATTAGAAGATTATTTAATAGAACAGGGAGTAGATATTCTTTTTGGAACTATGGTTAAGGATATAATCATAGAAGATGGAGAAGCAAAAGGTGTTGTAACAGCAAAGGGAGATTTCTACTGTGATAAGTTAGTTATATCTGTTGGAAGAAACGGTGCAGACTTCCTATCAGACTTATGTGATAAGTATAAGATTGAAAAAGAAGTTGGAGTAGTTGATATTGGTGTAAGGTTCGAAATGAAGACAGAGGGAGACATACAAAAGGTAAATGAACTTATGTATGAAGGTAAATTCATTGGTACACCAGCTCCATTTAAGGATAAGGTAAGAACATTCTGTCAAAATCCTGATGGATTCGTTGCTGCAGAAGTTTATGATAGTGGAGTATCCCTAGTAAATGGACATGCTTATAAGGAAAAGAAAAGTGTAAATACAAACTTCTCAATACTTTCTTCTCATAGATTTACAGAGCCCTTTAAAAAGCCTATTGAATATGGTAATAAGGTAGCTGAATTAGTTAACCTATTATCTAATGGAGATGTAGTTGTTCAAAGATTTGGCGACATATTAAATGGTAAAAGAACATGGAAGGAAGAATTAGAAAATAACTCTGTAGAAGCAACATTAAAAACAGCTATGCCAGGAGATATAACTCTTGGAATTCCATATAGAACTATGACTAATATAGTAAACTTTATATTAGAAATGGACAAGGTAGTCAAGGGCTTCGCAGATCCAGATAACCTTTTATATGGACCAGAGATAAAATTCTATTCAAATGCAGTTAAGTTAAATGAAAACTTAGAAACAAGTATTAAAAACTTATATGCAATTGGTGATGGAGCTGGTTTAACAAGAGGATTAATGATGGCTTCTTGCTCAGGTGTATATTTAGCTAGACAAATATATAAGTAATAATAAAAGTTCTAAGGCTATTTCAAATTTATTTTTGAAATAGTCTTTTTTAATAAATTTCTATTTATTGGAGAAGTTATAATTATAATAAATAGAAAGGAAACTATGTTTATGGATGTGGAAGTCTTAATAAATCAATTAGAGGAACATAACGAAGGTAGTGTTTTAGCTACAAAAAAGTTTAATCCTGAGGAAGTTATATTTTTATATGAAGAGAAAAACCAAAGCATATTAGAGGCAATAAAAAAATACTATGAAGATAATTTTCCTAAAGTTAAATTTAATGAAGTTAAAGCAAAGGAGGGGGAGGTAGAAAGGCTAGAAGAAATAATAAGGAATAATGAAAATAGAAATATTTTAGTTAATCTAACTGGTGGAAGTAAAGTAAATTCATTAATTTTATCAAATATATGTGCAAATAAGGGTGTAAGATCAATTTATATGAATATAAAAGAGAAAATTTTATATATCATAGATAAAAATATAAGGGTTATGAAGGAAGAATATGAAGATTTAGAATTAAGCAGTCTTTTAAGTGCTTCAGGTAAGGAAATTGTTTATGATTCAGGTGAATTGTTTAGCAATAAAAACTTAAAATATATAACTAAGAAAATATATACAAACTTAGAATTATGGCATAAGTATAAGCAAAGACTTTATGATGTTAATGTATTTATACATAATGAAGAAGATAGCAATAAAATGATAATAAAAACAAAATTATTAAATAAGGATGAAAAAAGTATTTTAGATAAAATTCTTCTAAAACTAAAGGAAATTCAGGAAATAGACTTTAGAAATATTGATGAAAATGATATAGAGGTTAAGTTTAATAATGACTATTTAAAGCCTTTTATATTTAAAATTGGAACTTGGTTAGAATTTGCCACAAAAACAATAATTAGCGAAATTGAAGAAATAGATGAAGTAAAAAGTGGTGTAGTATTTCTCTGGAATCATTCAAATTCAAATATAAAGAATGAAGTAGATGTGGTATTGGTAAAAGATTCAGTGGTAACCTGTATATCCTGTAAGGATAGTGATAAGTACAATGAAGATGCCTTAAATGAATTAAAGGTATATGCATCTAAGGTAGGAGGGAAGGACGCAAATAAAATTTTAGTTGCAACTAAGGAACCTATTAAAAATACCGTAAGAGAAAGAGCCAGGGAAATGAATATAAACTTAGTAATATTTGACGGAAATGAAGAAAGGTTTAAAAAGGAAATAAAAAAGCTAATATGCAAAAATAATGAAAAGTAGTTATTTTCAAAAAATGAAAATGTTTACCTATCTCCTCCTATATAATTAAAGTATAGAGATTATTTTATGGGGGGATAAGTATGAGTAAAAAACCGTTAAAAATAGTTACTATAGGTGGAGGTTCAAGCTATACACCAGAGCTTGTAGAAGGGTTAATAAAAAGATATGATGAAATGCCTGTAAGTGACTATTGGCTAGTTGATATTGAAGAGGGAAGAGAGAAACTTGAAATAGTAGGTGCACTAGCAAAAAGAATGGTAGAAAAAGCAGGTGTGCCTATGAAGATTCACTTAACTTTAGATAGGAGAGAAGCATTAAAGGATGCCGATTTTGTTACTACACAGTTAAGGGTTGGCTTATTAGATGCTAGGGTTAAAGATGAGCGAATACCGCTAAGTTATGGATTTTTAGGGCAGGAAACAAATGGTGCAGGGGGATTATTAAAGGCTTTAAGAACAGTTCCTGTAATTTTAGATATTGCTAAGGATATTAGTGAATTATGTCCAGATGCATGGCTTATAAACTTTACAAATCCAGCAGGAATAGTTACAGAGGCCCTACTAAGATATGGAGTTCATAAGAAGGTAGTAGGAGTTTGTAATGTTCCAATAGGAATGGAGTTTGGCTTTGCAGATGTTCTTGGAGTTGAAAAAGAAAGGGTAACAGTTGATTTTGCAGGGTTAAATCATATGGTTTATGCAGAAAAAGTATATTTAGATGGAAAGGATGTTACATCCAAGGTCATAGATTTATTAATAAATAATAGCTCGAAGTCACAAACAATGGCTAATATTGCAGCTCTTGACTGGGATCCAGCTACCATAAAGGCATTTGGAGTGCTTCCTTGCCCATACCATAGGTATTATTATAAAAAACAAGAAATGCTAAATCATGAATTAGAAGAATTCAAAAGAGGAAAAACAAGGGCAGAAGTTGTTAAAGAAGTTGAAAAAAGCTTATTTGAGCTTTATAAAAATATAGAATTAAAAGACAAGCCAGAGGAATTATCTAAACGTGGTGGTGCCCACTATTCAGATGTTGCTTGTAATGTTATAAATGGTATATATAATGATAAAAATACCATTATAGCAGTAAATACTAAAAATAATGGAACCTTAAAACAATTTGATAATGACTCAGCTATTGAAGTGAGTTGCTATGTAGGTAAAAATGGGCCTGTACCAGTAGAAACAGTTACTGACCTGCCTATATTTGCCCAAGGTTTAGCAGGACAAATAAAGGCCTTTGAAAGACTTGCAGCAGAGGCAGCATACACTGGAGACTATAATACAGCATTAACAGCCATGGTAACAAATCCATTAGTGGCAGATGATAAAAAGGGAAGAAAGCTGTTAAATGAGATGTTATTAGCTCATAAGGACTATTTGCCACAATTTAAGAAGGTTATAGATGTATTAGAAAAGGTTGAAAGAGGAGAGTTTTAGGCAATTCAAAATGCAAAATGCACAATTGAGGATGATTTTTAGCTTTGCTAAAAATCTGAGAATATAAGTTTAATAAGGGACAGCTTGTGGCAGTCCCTTATTTTTTTATAATTTAGCTTGGCTAAATTATTTCTGAAATTGTTAATTGTTATAAATGTTTCCGTACCTTACGTAAATATATTCAATAAGAAAGCTTAGGTCATACCTATGGCTCTGAGGATATTCATTAGGATTATCTCTTGGAGGTAGATAGATTATATAGTCACTTCTTTTTTCGTATTCTGGCTTCTTACTTTCTGTAATAACAACCAATGAAGCTGGACTTTTCTCAATTTTTTTCCATAGTCTTTCATGGTATATAGGGAACCTGCCTGTTGGAGAAATTAGAATAGCTAAGGAATTTTCATTTAAACTATCTGCTAAGTTTTCTTGGTCTTGAACGTCAATAGCATGAAAAATTAGTTTAGAAATATTCGCTAGTTTTCTTTGAAGATCCTGAGCCATTAATTGTGAAAATTGAGTTCCAAATATGCAAACATTATTTTTTGAATATATAAGTTCTATTACCCTATCAACAATTTTTAAGTTAAGGGAATTTTTAAAGTTATTTATTTCAGTAACTATCTCTGAAGACATATTTTCCAATATGTTTTCTCTTGAAGCTTTATAATTACTTGTATTACTTTTTATTAATTCTTCATTAATGTTAATATTTATTTTTATATTTTTCTTAAATTCCATTAAGCTGGAATAACCAAGTTTATGACAAAACCTTGTTATAGCAGCTGGAGAAGTATAACAAAGTTCAGCTAACTTATTTATGGACATATCAGGAATTAACCGTATGTTTCTTAACATGTTAATTGCAATATTATAATTAATGTCATTTTCCTTACTGCTATTTAAAAATAATAATAATCTATAAATTAAATCACCCATAAATAATACTCCTAATTAATATTTTTTCTACCTATTGGAGAACCCATTAATACCTTACATTCAAAACCCTTATTTGTTTCTTCAATTATATCTTCATCAATTTTTACAGTGCCCTTTTTAAAGAATAATATAGTAGTGGAACCACCAAATTTAAAATATCCCTTTTCATCTCCCTTCTCAACTTTAGTGTTAGGCTTATAAGTTTGTATTATTGATCCAACACAAGTAGCCCCAACCTCAATATGAAGCACATCACCAAAGTTTTCAGATTTAAATATTGACCATTCTCTTTTGTTTTGACAATATAGTTTAGGAATTCTTTCAACAGCTATAGGATTAACTGAATAATAATTTCCCTTAATAAAGTGATTTTCTAAAGGAATACCTCTGTCTATAAAGTGAAACCTATGATAATCTGTTGGACATAATCTTAAAATTAAGCAGGTTCCCCCTTCATACTCTTCAGCTATTTTATCATTAGTTATAAGTTCAGATAACTTATAATGAATTCCCTTTACTTGAATTAACCTATCTACAGATATATTTTCATATGCAAATAAGCGGCCATCTCCCGGCGAAATTAATAAATTACTATCATTAGTTATAGGTCTTGCTTCTTTTCTTAATTCTCTTATAAAAAAGTCATTAAAGCTTTTAAAATCCTTTTCTGTTTTTAATAAATAATTAGTATCTATACTAAATTCCTTAATAAACTCAGATATTTTTCTTTTGCTAAACTTAGAATCACAATAGGATCCATAAAGCTTAGAAAAAAGCTTCTTCTTAATAAAAAGTTCAGTTAGGGATTTTCCTATTGGTGATTCATAACACCACTTTAAATACTTATCTCCTGCTACCTTTTCTATTTCGTATTTACCTTCTTGCCTATTATAAACTTGTATCATAAGTTACCTCGAATAAAATTATTTTATAGTATTATATTAACATAAAATCAAAAAAATTTTATTATCATAGCAACTAAATGGTTTCTAATAAAAATAAAAAAATAATAAGAATATGACTATGGTGTCAATTTTGTGGTTATAAAATACAAAATTTTACTGGGAAATATTAAACTAAATCGAAAATGCCATGAATTTACTATAAATTTAGGTTGTCCGATTGCTGAATTTGTCGTAAAATCATATGTGGAGAAAAGCGCGTGAATAAAAATAATTTTGGAATAATGATTATTGAGAGTTGTACGCATAGTAATTATCATAGCACTTGTAGGGGGATTTTAAATGAAAAATATAACTATAAATGGAATTAATATAACAGTAGATAATGATTCAAACCTAATGAAGGTTGCTAAGGATAACGGAATAGATATTCCAGCACTTTGCTTTTTAGATGATTGTAGTAACGTTGGACAATGTGGTGTTTGTTTAGTAGAAATTGAAGGATATGATGAATTTCAAAAGGCTTGTTGTATAAAACCAGAAGATGGAATGGTTATTAATACAAATACAGAAAGAGTTCAAGAGCAAGTTAAATCAAGAGTTTCTGAACTTTTAGATAAGCATGAATTCAAGTGTGGACCATGTAGCAGAAGAGAAAACTGTGAGTTTTTAAAGCTAGTAATTAAAACTAAAGCAAGAGCATCAAAGCCCTTTATAGTACAAGATAAATCAGAATATGTGGATGATAGAAGTGCGTCTATAGTAATTGATAGAACAAAATGTGTAAAGTGTGGTAGATGCGTTGCTGCTTGTAAGACTAAAACTACTACAGAAATAATTAAGTTTATAGATGTAGATGGAGAAAAAATCATTGGAACAGATAACTTAAAGTGCTTTGATGAAACAAATTGTTTACTATGTGGACAATGTGTAATTGCATGTCCTGTTGCTGCCTTACAAGAAAAATCACATATTGATAGAGTTAAGGAAGCTTTAGAAGATGAAGAAAAGCATGTAATTGTAGCTATAGCACCATCTGTAAGAACAGCAATGGGTGAAGCCTTTAAAATGGGATATGGGGTTGACGTAACAGGTAAACTTTATACTGCCCTAAGAATGCTTGGATTTAACAAAGTATTTGATATAAACTTTGGAGCAGATATGACAATAATGGAAGAAGCTACAGAGCTTGTACAAAGAATTAAAAAGGGTGGACCATTCCCAATGTTCACTTCTTGTTGCCCAGGTTGGGTAAGACAAGTTGAGAATTACTTCCCAGAAATGCTAGGAAACTTATCAACTGCTAAGTCACCTCAACAAATATTTGGTACTGCAAGTAAGACTTATTATCCAGCAGTTGAAGGATTAGATCCTAAAAATGTATTTACAGTAACAGTAATGCCTTGTACAGCTAAAAAGCATGAAGCTGACAGACCAGAAATGGAATTTGAAGGTTTAAGAAATATAGATGCGGTAATTACAACAAGAGAATTAGCTAAAATGATAAAAGATGCAAAAATTAAATTTGCTGAATTAGAAGATGGTGAAGTTGATCCAGCAATGGGAGAATACTCTGGTGCAGGTGCTATCTTTGGTGCAACTGGTGGAGTTATGGAAGCAGCTTTAAGATCAGCTAAAGACTTCGTAGAGGGAGAATTCTTAGATAAAATTGATTATGAAGAAGTAAGAGGTCTTGATGGAATAAAAGAAGCTACTGTTGAAATTGGTGGAGAAAACTATAATATTGCTGTTATAAATGGATCAGCAAACCTATTTAACTTTATGAATAGTGGTAAACTTAATGAAAAACAATATCACTTTATAGAAGTAATGGCATGTAACGGTGGATGTGTAAACGGTGGTGGACAACCACACGTAAATGCAACAGATAGAATGAATATAGATATAAGAAAAGTAAGAGCATCAGTTTTATATAATCAAGATAAAAATATGCTTAAGAAGAGAAAATCTCATGAAAATGGTGCATTACTAAAAATGTACGAGACTTATATGGGTAAACCAGGAGAAGGAAAAGCTCATGAGTTATTACACTTTAAATATACTAAATAAGCTAATTTATTGCACAGCAATTTCAGGTTTTAATAGGTAAAAGGTAATAGATAATAGATAATAGGTTAGGAAGATTTTCAGTGGTATGAAAATAAGAAATATAATAGGAACTGCTACAGTTTTTGTAGCAGTTCTTTTTGTATAAAACAAAATAAATTTTATATTTGAAGGTAAATTCAAAAAAATGGTAAAATGTACTTGTTTAGAGTATTAACAGAATATATATAATGGTTACAATTATAAAATTTTAATAAGTTAAAAATAATTTCATAATTTAATTTATATAATGAAATATAAGGGATTTGTAAAATTATTTTCTTATGGGAGGTGCTTTATGAGTAAATTTAGTGTCATTGAAAGTGTGAAAAGTATATATGGCAATTTAAAGGGATCTGAACAAAGAGTAGCGGAGTATATAATAAAAAATGGAAAAGAGATAATAGAATTTTCTATAACAGAGTTAGCGGAAAAATGTAATTGCGCAGAAGCAACTATTTTTAGGGTATGTAAAAAGATGGGGTGTAAGGGGTACCAGGAATTTAAAATACGTATAGCTCAGGAACTTATAGATCCTATTGAAAATATTCATGAAGATATAAAGGACCATGATAATGCAGTTATAATAATGGAAAAGGTGTTTAAATCTACAATGGTTTCCCTTCAAGAGACCTTAAAGAAGAACAATGGAAAAACTATGGAAAAGGCAGTAGAATTACTTGCAAATGCAAGTAGAATTAGCTTTTTTGGCATGGGGGGCTCTGGAGCCTTAGCCATGGATGCATGGCATAAATTCATTAGGACAGGCATAACATGTCAGTATCAATGTGATTCACATCTACAAGTAATGGCAGCTTCAATGGCTAATGATGAAGATGTTATCGTAGCTATATCTAATACAGGAAGTAATAAGGAGCTTATAGAAAATGTAGCCCTTGCAAAGAAAAATGGAGCCAAGGTAATTACTATATGTGCAATATCAAAATCTCCTCTTACAAAATTAGCAGACGTTAAACTTATTTCTTATGGTCAGCAGCAAAAGTATAAAAATGAAGCTGCAGAATCTAGGATATCAGCATTAACTTTAATGGACTGCCTATTTATTCAAGTTTGTCTAAAGAGAAAAGAAAGCTATTATGATAGTATAGAAAAAGTAAGAAATGCTATAGCCTTAAAGAGGGTATAAAACTAAATTTATAATAATAAAAGTGCGAATGTAAAAATAAAACGCACTTTTTTATTTACTTTTTTTGCTTCTTAAATGTAAAAAAATTTTCGTAATTTTATAAAAAAGAGAATATTAATTAAAAAGTGAAAATATATTTATATCAAGATATAAGAGTAACTAGGTGGAAGGTAATTTCTCCTAATCTGTGAGCCAAGCTCTGATAATTGCGGTTTGGATTGGACTTGTAATGTCTAGATCATTTTTTGGTGGTACAACAACAACTCTTAGATTTACTCCTATGATTACAGGTCTTGTATGTGGAATTGTTATGGGAGATGTTAAAACAGCAATGGAAGTTTCAGCAGCCATCCAGCTAATTTATATGGGTGTATTTTCTTGCAGGAAATTTTAGATAAGGTACTTTCAGGTTTATTACCTTTATGCGTAGTTTCAGGAGTATATTTCTACTTTGTTAAGAAGGGTATGAAGGTTACAAGGGCACTTGTAGGTTTAACAGTAATTTTAGGTGTACTAGCTGCTATAGGTATTTTATAAAATATAAATAAAGGCTCCTTATAAATATTATAAAGAGCCTTTTCTAAAAAATAATTAAAAAATAAGGAGCTGTATATATGGGTAAAGTATCATTGGCAAGAGTAGATGAAAGATTAATACATGGACAAGTATTTTTAAAAGTGCAGGAAGTCGAACAGGACTTAAGGTCAGAATTTTAACTCTATCAGAAGCTATTAAAGATTGGAATGAAAATAAGTTTGATAATTATAGCTGCATACTTTTAACTAGGACGATAGCTACCATGTATGAATTAATTAAGGGTGGATGTGCTATAGAAGAACTAAACTTAGGTGGAATAGCTAAAAAGCCAGGAACAAGATCTATTATTAATGCTGTTGCTATTACAGCTGATGAATGTTCAAAGTTAGTAGAATTAAGAGATAAGTATGGAGTTAAGAATATATATTTCCAAAGCATTCCGTCTAGTAAAGCTATTGATTTAAAAGATGCGGAAAAGAAATTTTAATTTTTGAAGGAAGGGGGCAGTTTAATGGTTGGAGTTATTATAGTTACCCATGGAGAAATGGCAAAGGGAATTGAATCAAGCATTGAATTAATTATTGGGAAGCAAAAACAATTTGCAACAATTGGATTATATGAAGGTGAAAATTTCGAAGAATTTAAATTGAAAATTAAAAAAACAGTTGAAGAATTAGATACAGGTAAGGGCGTAATAGCATTGGTAGATTTATTTGGAGCATCCCCATATAATGCCGTTGCTTATAATATGACCAGTTTTCAAGAAAATAATATTCCCCTTCGTTTAGTAACAGGAGTAAATCTTCCTATGGTCATAGAAATCTTAATGGCAAGAGAAGCAGTAAGCAGCTCCCATGAACTATATCCTACTGCCCTAAGTTCAGGAAAAGAGGGAATTAAGGAAGCTCTAGAGGAGTTAGGATTATAAGTAGGTATTAGATTAGAATCTCATTGTGCTGCATCAAGTATTGGTGCAGTAGATAAAATGGGGATTATGGCTAGTGAAAATATTATAGAAGGATTAAATAAAAGAGGCTTAATTTAAATGCTTTTGAGAAAGCAGAGATAATTAAAAATTATAAGATAGGATAGGTAATAAGATGAAATATAAGGATTGGATTATTCGCTATGGCGCAGTAACAAGAAAAAGATTTACCAAGAAGCAAAAATTAAGATTCTTGACGGGAATTAGTCAAGAATTTTCTAATATGGGTTATGCTGTTGATGTTAAAGAAGCAAAACTGGGAAGAAACAGTAACTACAATTTATATATAGGGGATATTGATAAGGCTAAGTATATTGTGGCTGCTAATTATGATACGCCACCTTCAACCTTTGGTCTACTTCCGTATAAGTTATTTGATGAAAATAATAGGAAAACTTCAATGATTATATCAAGTTTTTTACCAACCTTGCTGCTTATGATAATTGGAAGTTTATTTATATTAAAGTTTGCAGGACCTACCTGGTCAGACAAAGCTTTTTCAATGTTAGATGTGATATACACATTTATTCTTTCTTGTATATTTCTAATTATGTATCATGTTAAAGATGGAATTGGACATCAAAGAAACTTTATTAGAAATACATCTAGCATAATAGCCTTGTTAGATTTTGCATCTTCCCTCCCAGCTAATCAAAGAAGAAGAGTTACCTTTGTTCTTACTGATTATGGATGTACTAATTGTGCGGGAGATAAGTTATTAACAGAAAGGGTAGGCAATAAAAGCAATATAATACATCTGGATTCTATTGGAAGCAGCGACCCTTTATATTTATTTTATCCACATAGTTTTTCTAATAAGATTGATACTATAAAAGAGGTTGAAGAAAATTATGATATTACTTTATTTGATTTTAATAAATTGAGCAAAAGGTTAACCCTTTATCAGAAAAATGAATTTTATATAGCTTCTGCTTCAAAAGAAGGAGATAGTTTCTGCTTACGTAAGGATAAAAACATGGAAAGTTACCTTAGTATAGATAATTTAAAAAGGACAGTTAAATGTCTCCAGACATTAACCTGCCTAAACAAAATTTAACAATGAGGTGATAGTAATGGTTAAGTCAAAAATCGGAGTTATTGGAATGGCAGTTATGGGGAGAAGCCTTGCCCTTAATATGGCTGATCATGGATATAAGGTTTCAGTATATAATATTTCAAAAGTAAATACTGAGGAAGCGATTTCTCAAGATATAACAGGTAATTTAAAAGGAACTTATACATTAGAGGAATTTATCAATAGTCTTGAAAGACCAAGAAATATTCTCCTTATGATAAAATCGGGTCAGCCAGTAGATGAAATAATAGAGAGGCTCCTTCCACTGTTAGATAAAGATGATCTAATTATTGATGGAGGAAATTCTTATTTTAAGGATACTATTAGGAGGGCAAAATACCTAGAAGAAAAGGGAATACATTTTTTTGGAATGGGTGTATCTGGCGGTGAAGAGGGAGCACGTTATGGCCCTGCAATAATGCCTGGTGGAAATAAGGATTCCTATGAGAGAGTAAGAAAAATCCTTGAGGATATTTCAGCGAAGGCTAAGGATGGGGAACCTTGTTGTAAATATACTTCTAAAGATGGGGCAGGCCATTATGTAAAGATGGTCCATAATGGTATTGAATATGCCGACATGCAAATAATAGCTGAAGGTTATAGCATTATGAAAAATGTTCTTAATATGTCCAATGAGGAAATGGCAGATGTATTTGAAGAATATAATAAGGGAACATTAGATTCTTACTTAATTCAAATAACAAGGTATGTCCTTTTAGAAAAGGATGATATGGGAGAGGGATACCTAGTTGATAAGATATTAGATGAGGCTCAGCAAAAGGGTACAGGGAAGTGGACTAATTTAGAAGCTATGGATCTGGGAGTTAATGCTTCTATTTTACAGGCAGGTTTAAATGGCCGTATAATTTCTTCAATCTTAGATGAAAGAAAAAAAGCATCTAAGATACTATTATATAATCCAGTTAACATAGAATTTGATAAGGAAGAAATATTAAAAGATTTAGAAAATGCTCTTTTAGCAAGTAAAATAATGGCTTATGCTCAAGGTTTTGCATTATTAAAAGAAGCAGCTTATGTATATGAATGGGAATTTAATTATAAGGAAATTGCATCTATTTTTCGTGAAGGTTGTATAATTCGTTCTCAGCTGTTATATAAGATAATGGATGAGTTCGAAAAAAATAATGATTTAAATAACTTAATGCTTGGTGAATACTTTGCTAAAACTTTAAATAAAACAACACCAGGTTTACGAAAAATAATAAAACTAGCAATAGATAAAGGAATTGCTGTTCCTGCCCTTATGGAATCACTGGCTTATTTTGATGGTTATCCCACAGAAAAATCCCCTGCAAATTTAATTCAAGGCCAAAGGGATTATTTTGGGGCCCATACCTATAAAAGAATAGATTGCGAAGGGGTCTTCCATCATAATTGGATAAATAAATAGTAGGAAAATAAGAATTTGCAATGAGAATTGTGAATTCTTATTTTTTAATATATAAAGGCTTATGGAAATTTTTGTTTTTTGAAAATTTTTGATTTTAATTTGTGATATAATTATTAGTAAATGTATGAATGGAGGGGATCTTGTGAAGTATTTAGCCTCAGATTTAGATGGAACATTGCTACAGGAGGACCATACTATAAGGAAAGAGGATGTACAAGCTATTTTAAGGTTTAAGGAAGAGGGAAATAAGTTGATTATTTCTACAGGTAGGCCCTTAGAAGGTATAAAAAGAGCCTTTAAAAATTATCCGGAAATAGAATATGATTATGTAGTTGCTTGCAATGGATCAGTAGTATTAGATAAGAATGATAACATTATTTACAATAATTATATTAACCCTGAAACGGCTAAACTAATATTTAAGGATATTGTTGATGATAAAAATATGTTTATTCACTTTGAAAATGATGGTGAGGTTTACTCAATAGAAAGTGAAATAAAAGTAGAAAATGAAATTGGAATTATGTTTAGCAATATACTTCCAAAGGAAGTTGTATTAAAGGAAGATGGAAAGTATACAATGATTAGTGCAATGGCAATAGATGAAGATATAAATGCAGCAGAAGAAATGAAGAATAACTTGATTGAAAAATACGGACAAGATGTTGAAGCCTTTAGAAATCAAATCTTTGTTGATATAGCCCCAAAAAACTGCTCTAAGGGAATTGCATTAAAGAGCTTATCAGAAAAAATAGGAATCAATTTAGAAGATTTATATGTTATAGGAGATTCCTATAATGATATATCAATGTTTGAAATAACAGATAAAAGCTTTACCTTTACTTATGCAGAAGATGGGGTAAAGAAGCAGGCTAATAATATAGTTAATAGCGTGGCTGAGTGTATTAATAAGATACTTTAGTAAGTTAAAAGCTATAATTTCGTAATCGGCATTGTGAAATTATAGCTTTTTCTTATTTATTTACTTTGGCTAAACAAAAAGCTATAGATTTTGCAAAGATCTATAGCTTATAAATGGCTTAAAATCCTTATTTCCTATTTCTTCGCAAAAACAACTTTTAGCGAAATTATGTTATATAGATTTGTTATAATTTATTTTCAATAAGTTTTAAATTAATACTTGAAAATAAAACACCTGCTAAAGCTGAAATAATAATAGAGATAATAATATTTGTATTCATAAAATCAAACATTATTATAAACCAATTTAATCCGAATCCTAATACGCCATGACTCATTATATATTCAAATTTATTTAAATGTCTATTACTTTTTGTTAGGTTAAACCTAATAATATTAAATACTAAATTTACAACAAATAATATTAATAAAATATATAGTC
>Ga0209537_1000741_pt1 | contig 39405 bp, 33 predicted proteins | sample BioPla4DNA1_FD_187698 | JGI IMG/M metagenome (GOLD analysis project Ga0209537, IMG submission 187698) | Biogas fermentation microbial communities from Germany - Plant 4 DNA1 (SPAdes) (version 2) | ecosystem: Engineered > Bioreactor > Anaerobic > Digestate | place: Bielefeld, North...
GTACCTTTGAGGGGAATACCACCGTCAATAATAAATACGCCCATTATTGCCTCTCCTTCTCTCGTCTTATGTACATAATTCCCCTGATGCGGTGGTGAAAAAATTATGTTCACAATTATTATGTTCAATTTTAAATTTCTTTATTAAGTCGGTTTCTACCGGATCATCCTTATAAATAATTGACAATTCGTTTATATTTTATACCATAATTGCCAAAAAGGCAAAAAGGAAAGTTTGGTAACTTTTGCTTGTGGACAAGTTGCCAAACTTCCGTTTTTGTAAAAACCATAAATATTATACTATAAATCTCAAATTTTGCATCATGAATTTTCCTTTATTACCTTTCCAATTTTAACCATGTTTTTCTTCCGGCTTATGAAACTGCTTTGCCAGATATCAGATTTCTCCGGCAAATACAAGGATTCTTTCGATTATTGCCAAAAGTTCGTACAACGTTATCGTTTCGCCAAGATTCATTTCACCGGTATATCCGTCCAGTATCCCGTTGGCTATGGCAAAGGCCACCGCATCCCTGAACGGTTCCTGTTCCAAGTTCATATATCCGTCGTATTCCGGCGGAATGTATGCATCCGACATATCAATTCCAATTTTTTTGCGCAGAACCGAAACCGCCGCATGGATAGCCTCATCTTTCCTCATTGGTCTTGAACCCGAATTTACATACTGCCTTGGCAGTAATCCTGCACGAACGGCTTTTTCGGTTACATCTGAATTCCCGTAATCGTAAGGAATAATGTCGAACAATAACTTAAGACCTTCATTAATTGTAAGCTGCCTTGAGTAATTGGCATTTTTCGCTGAAAGTGACGGCATTTCATATTTTGATGTAATATTCCGTATTATTGCATCCAGCATGGAATCCCCGGAATTTGCATTCCGCACATAGTTTATTCCGGTTACGGCGATTGCACCGCTTTTTTCAGGGTATACCCTGAGTTTCCGTTCTTCCGGAACGTATAAACTTCTAACAGTATGCCATTCCCTGACATCGTAATCGTAAAAACGGGTTTCGGCTTTTTCGGTCTTTTCCGGCTCCACTGAAAACGACACCATCACTGGGCGCGCAAACTCCCCTACCGGGAAAAAGCTTTCGCCGGCACCTGCCGTTACCTTGATCTCGGTTACAGGTATCACATACTGCCTGCTGTTCTCGGGTTTCAGTTCTGAAACAGGTGTCCTTGCATCAATTCTTACAACTATGTCCCTAAAACTCTGTTTCAGCCTGAAATACGTTTCCTTCAGGAAACTTCCCGGGGTTATTGTTATCTCCGCATCCGGAGTTTTTATAATCAGGTTTTGCATTGTTCCCGACAGGGTTTCAACTGCTTCACAGCCAAGTTCAACGCGTATAATCCTTGTCCCTGCCGGCGGGTTAGACATGTCTATGGAAAATGTATGGACATTCATGCTTCTTACTTTCTCCGAAAGCCTGTGGGCATTTATTCCCACTGCCCTTGCGGTCCATATTCCGTCAACTGCCACGCCGTGTTTCACCACAATGTCGCCTTTAGGTTCATCAAGCCTCGGAACATTGGCATCATATTCCGATCTTCCCTTACGGGTAATTACGGCAATAACTGATGTCGGCTCAGACCTTAAGCCTGTTTCGGCACTGTACGAATACAGCCTTGCGTAATACGCAAAATTCGATTTCAGTCCGGTAACCCTGTATTCGGAACCGTCAACGTGGTATTCGGTTGATTCCGAGAAATCAGGATTCTCAGATATTTCAAGTATGAATGTATACCTTTCGTCAGGTATCCATTCATAGAATATGCTGTTTTCGGTAATGGCATCCGGTGTGTTCTTTATTCCGAACCCTCTCGGCCTTGGCGGCGGACTGTAAGGTTCGGTTTTAACCACGATAGACGTACTCCAGTCTGACGGCAGCCCGCCCAGTTCTGCAGGGGATACAGCCTGTATCCAGAAATAGTAAACGGTATTCGGCTTAAGCTGTTCCACCCTTACATAGGGCTGCTGAAGCAGTTGATCATACGTTACGGTTATTGTACCGGCAGCTTTGTTAATGTCATCCTCCGTTCCGTATCTGATATTATAGCTGTAACCTTCACGGAACGTCCAATACAGATCCACATATGTGTCTCCTGCAATACCCTTCAGATCCGTAGGTACGGTAGGATATTCTATTACCGAAGGCAATTCGGGCAATGTTGTGACAATTAACGGATCTGACGGGTCAGATTCCACATTGCCCTCAGGGTTATAAACAGTAATCCAGATCAAGTAGGTGGTATTGGATCTGAGGCCATATGCGTCAAAATAGAATACGCTGCTTTTACCCGGCTCAATTTCGGGTATTTTAACAGGTGACATTGGCAGCTGTAAACTGAGAAGATAATTCTCCTTTAAGTCACCGTATGCAATATAGTCTCTTCCTTTTATTTCTTTAAGTGCAGTTGCATAATCAACACAGTGGATCCTGATTTCCCAGCCTGTCTTATAGCTTACAACCCTTTTTTCTGCATTATTGTTGACGCTGCCGTCATCATATTCCCATTTCTTTTTCTCAGAGTTATACCACTCAGTCCATGTTTTTTCCATTTTAAGGGAAACCCTGTCAATACCGATAGCATCACCCGGTTTCAGGCCGAAAGGCGGCGAAGGCGGTGCATAAGGCTTTTCATCGGAAATACCGGGCTTTGTAATTATAACCTTAATGGCCGGCTGCGATTCAAACGGCATTGTTACCATAAACTCGCCGCTTTGAACAAGGTAATTCTTTTTCGCAACCAGAACGGCATAATAAACCTTATTTGGTTCCAGGTTCGTAATCTTATACCGATAACCGATTATTTCCCCGTCTGCTTTGGACTTCCTGACCTGGTTCTGCGTACCCATCCTTATATTTGAAGCAATTTTCCTTGATGACGGAGGTATTTTGTCAATACCCACATCTTCCAGGTCTTCACACAGGTATAAATCATAATATATTTCGTTGTCAATCGTACCGTCCGCGGTATACGGCGGAAGCCAAAGCAACGTGGCGCTTGTGTCGGTAAGCAGTTCATCAAAAACCAGCGGTTCAGGATAAGCATCATCAAATCTGTCTACAAATTCAGGGCTTACAGGATATTCAGGCACCTGTATCTTCAGCGAGATCTGTGTGTACGAATAAAATGTTACAGGAACCGTGCTGTCCGGCCTGTATGCATCGACAACTATACTGAATGTGAATCTTTGCGCATCTTCGGGGCTAATTTTTATTTCAATATAGTTGTTTATCGTAGTAAAATCATTGTCTTCAATTACTGCAAACAGGTGGTCGTTCTTGCCATATTCCTCAGTCAGTTCGTCCTCGGAATACAGCCTGTCAAACCGGTATATCCTGTACTGTACCCTGTTAAAAGTTTTTTCTCCAATCAGCGGACCTTTTATAACAGGATCCCAGTACAGCATCCATCTCTGCCATGTCATGTTGTTCTCTTTGTCGATGGTATCCCCCAGATATTTTGCCCGCAAAATTATTTCCGTCCTTACGGTAATTACAGGCAACTCATTTTCCGGAACTGTAACTACATTTGGCTTGACAAGGGGTATTACCTTTATCGAATATTCTCTTCCGGGAAGAGCATTATAAATGTATTCCAGTTTGTTTCCCGAAACGGTAACCCTGCTCTTTTCAGTTCCTATTTCCGAACCGATTATGTCTGATATAACAGGCGGCTGATTAAAGTCCTTTGTATCGGAAATAAGTATTCTGTAATTGATTCTTCCGTCCGTATCCCATACATCATCCCATACAATTCTTATATTATTGGTTCCGTGAATCAGTTCAGCTTCCACTTCAAGGCCGGTCAGGAATTTTACGCGGTTCGACCTTCCCGAAGTATAGGTATACTGTCCGTACTCTCCGTACGTATACCTGTTTCTTCCGTAAAATTCATAAATCGTTCCTGAATCAAGTTCTATTCCGAAATCTCCCGGATTGAATGTATTGATATTTTCGTTCAAAGAAACCCGTGTCACATCTTCCCTTAAACTGTCCGTTCCTCGCTCAACCTTATTGAAATAAAAGTCCTGGTACTTGGACACGGCACTATTAGGAAAACTTATTTTATCCCACTTAAACTTAATAAACCATTCCTGTCTTTCACGATCCGTATATCCAATATCTTTAACGGATACATTCTGCGGCGGCGGTACCGTTTCCTGCGCACGTGCTATATCTATAACAAATGCCGCAACCACGGATATTACAATAAACCATACAACTATCCTCGCTGCTTTGCTCTTTCTCATAAATCCACCTCCGTTACCACTCGCCCAGAATTTCCAGCACTGTTATCACGGATTTTATCAGTTCCTCAACGGTAACTTTCTTGTCTGCATTATATGACCGATCGGGTTCAAGACCGGTAATACCCAAATCCAAAGCTATTACCACTCTCCTGTATACCGGATCCGGTATTTGATCGGCATTCTTAATATAAACATAGGAGGAAGGGCTCATTGCCTTTGAATGCACGCCCGTCTTGAACGCATAAATCTCAACTGCCAGGGAGTCGGCCTGTCCCTTATTGATTTCCCGTTTTACCGATGCGGGGGGAATAATATCCCCTATTCCGTAGTAATTTACTTTAGCCGCCGTAGAAAGACCTTTTACTTTGTCAGATGTACCGGTTACCGCTTCATACAACTTAACCGCGTTTTCTCCCGTAATCAAATCCCCGGGATAAAGTACATTGCCGAATATGCCTATCAGATCGTATTTCTTGCTGAACCGCTCCAAAGCAGGATCTGTAAATCCTCCGGTTTCGGGCAGGGAAATCGTAGGCTTGCTGAAAACCGCATATTCACCCGGGATCTTTGCGGTTAATACCATGTACGGGAACAGCCATCCTTTAATCCCCGTCGGTTCGGTCCAGTTATAACTGCCTCGTGGCAGAACATACGGTTCTACAAGATTATCACTTCCGCTGAAAATTATCTTTAACTTAACTCCGCCAGTAAGCTCGGTAAGCCCGGTTCTCTTAAGTATAGTGGCTGAGAATCCTCTTCCGCCATCCAGGATGTCCTTGATATATGACGACAGTTCTTCCTCCACACGTTCCACGGCAAGCTCAATTATTTTTTCCAAGTCACTGTAGCTCTGGTACGACAGTATGCTTTCATTTTCAAGCAGTTTTTTCAGTTCCCTGTCCAGGATACCGTATTTAAACGGTCCTGAAACCTCAGGTTTTTTCAGAATATCATAAATTATATTGTTAATCTCGGTATATGTCATCCTCATGCTGAGCGAATCAAAACCGATGTCATACACCTGTGAAGCATAGGTAAAGCCAAGCTCAGGAAGTGCGGAGCCTTTTGCTTTCCTCTGTACCGTTATTTCAAGCATTGTTTCCTTAACGCCCGTGACACCCGCATTCCTGTTAAGCACATCGGGATTTATTGTATCGGCGGTAAGAACCAGTTCACCGCCCGTAAATTTTACGGTTAGACGGCTGTTAGTAGTCTGCAGGGTTTCGATTATCTCCATCGGTATTATCACAATATCCTTACTGACATCGGGTTTCTCCTTCGAAATATCAACCGTTACGCCTGAAGAGCCCGATACTCTCATGAGGTTTGAAATCATTGCTCCTTTAAGCAGTACCCTGTTGTGTGATTTATTCTGTTCATCCACGGTGAAATAAAGCTTTTTCGTAAGTTTATCGGCCTTTGATTCAAAAATGTCCCTGATTTCATCCTGCTTATGATCATCATCATAATCCTTCTGGCTGAAATCGGTGCGTATTGTTACAGGTCCGATATGCTTTGAGGAATAGCCGTCCTTTATCGCCCATATTCTTACATAATAACGGGTATTCGACAAAAGCGGCTTACGGACTTTTGTTCCGTCACTCCTCCTCTGTAAGGCCTGGGATATTTTAACATAATACATGTATTTGTCGCTTTCCGTATCATTTACATATGCAATCGTTTTTTCCTTGTAAAATTGGATTCTTGTACCGTCCTTTAATGTGTAGCCGTAATCACTGTCACTCTCATTGATTGAATAATACAGTTCCTGGTAATCTTCATCATCATCGGTTCTGACTTCTATACCGTAATCATATATTTCTTCTCCTTCAAAACGTATTTCATCTTCTCCTTCAAAACGTATTTCAATTTCATTCATTGTATTTCTTGTTTTCATCTGTATGGGATAATAATACCATCCAGTCCAGCTCTTGTTGTAAACGTTATACCACAGCGTTTGATCACCGTTTTTATAGAACGGCAGTATATCGTACCATGTATCGGGTTCAAGATCATATATTCTGAAATAGTAAGTATTACCGTACTTTACTACCGAATACCTGGTACGTGGTACCTCGGTATATGCGCTTTCGGACTGGCTTGACTTTTTAATCATAACTTTCAGGTTTTCCGCCGGAATATCCCCGGTCAGTTCCACGTTAAAACCAAGCTGCACGTCCGCAACAGCTTCAAGAAATCTGGGAGCCGCTATCATCTTTGTGGTTACCGGTATGCTCACCCATTTGCTGTATTTAGGATCATTCGTATCCCTGTCGCGTACGGCTCTTATGCTGAAGTAATAGATACGGTTGGGCTTCAGAAAACTAGTAATCGGAAAACGTATCCAGCGGCTGTTTTCTGCATCATATGTAAAGCCCAGTTCGTTATTGGAAATGTCAATATTTAACACGTTAACACTTGAATCCAGTTCCGGGCTGCCCGATTCAAACAACGGCTTCTTGTATATTTCCAGGAATTCCTTGTTGTACGGATCGTCCTCATAATCCTCCGGCTTAGCATCAGGATCCAGTTTTTTTACAGTACAAACCATTTCATACGTAACATCACTTTCAGCATGCAGCCAGGTAAGCACAACCTTTGTATCGGTTACCTCAGGCTCACCGTTTTCATCGGTAGCAACGGAGAATTCAACCGGTGTCCAGGGCACCCGATCCAAATCATCCATCCTGTCTGTATCTATCTTTGGCGTTGTTATCGATTTTACAGGCGTATCATCACTTGTACCGGCCGTTATGAACGGTTCGGTTTCCCCTTTTACATACAGGGCAGCTTTCATCTTAAAATAATATGTTGTGTTGGGCTTAATTTCGTTTCCGCTGTCTTTCGGAAAATCCTTTATTTCAACTATAATTTTCCCGTTTTCCTCAGTTTGACTGTCGGTTTCCCGTCCGTAAACGGAATAAGTAACAGTTATTTTATCATAAGGCTGAAACTTATCAGGATTATTTTCAGTGCTCATTAACAGTTCATATTCAATTTTGCGTTCTTCCTTTACCGTGGTATACTTGTCCCAGTCTTCATACCTGGCAAGTATATGGTCAAATCCCACCCTTATTCCGTCAAGCCTGGGTAATCCCGTATCTTCATCAATTCCGTTTTCCGGCATAATTTCAAGGGTAAAATTCGGTACAGGTACGGTGTTCATTGAAGGATAAGTTGTAAAACTCACTGCAGGTGATATATATGATATTTTGTCTATATTACCTTTACCCCAGTCTATGCTGTACTTATCGTCATTCCACGTAGAAAACATTCTGAGGTAATATTTTGTATTCGGAACCAGGAAAAGCGGGTATTTATTATCTTCGTTCTCTGAATCCAGATATTCCGGCGGATCTACGGTGTAATCGCAGAAAAGTCTATTCGACCCGCCGAGCTCAAAATATAGCCTTCTATTATCAGGATCTTCCTTAATTTCATTTTTACCGATAACTGCAACCCGCTTTTCGGTTACGGGAAGATTTACAGTAACTTTGGTATCCTTGTCTTTTAGTTCCTTAGTTTCCTGTTTGTTTTCATCACCTGACAGATATGTACTTAAAAGTACATGATAAACAAGCCCTTTGTCAGGATCCATTGTGTCCCAGAACAGGGGTTTTTCAAAAGATACCCCTATTTTCGTAATCGGGATTTCGATTTTCGTTCCGTTTACTTCAACTTGTTTTCTTCCCTCATAGATGGTCTGTACCTCAACTTCACGGGGAACTGGCGGCTTTCCCGTGTCGGGATTCAGCTTGCTTATATCAACCGCTAACGAACCGAAAGGCACCTGTGAACTGCTGTCCGTAACAACAACCCTGTAAAACCTTCCGTTGTTATCGAGTTCCGGGTCAATTTCGACAATTATGCTTCCCCAGTCTGTACTGTCAGGTATACTGGATTCAGGCATCTTTATCCCGCCGCTGAGTTTTGCGTCGGTGGTCAAGAAGTATGTTGCATCACGGGCCTCATGAACCTGGTAATACAGTGCCGGGTACCTGTTATTGTCCTTGTTTATTTTCTTCACACGCACTTCGATTTTATCGGTATCAACCTTGACTATTTCAAACTGTACCGGGGTAAATATTGAATCAGTCTCGATACCGCTGAAAACATCATCCATATTAACAACCGGAAATCCCACTGAATAAGTCTCATATCCCAACTTAAAAACCTGGGAGCTGACAGACCTGTCTATATCTTTATTGCCCAGCAGGAAACTTAACGATACGTTTGCATACTCGGTTCCGGGCTTTATAATATTATTGCCAAGATTACTGTCAAGGGTCACCCGAACCTCCCCGTCCGGCTCCGTCACATTACCATCGGAATTAAACCCTTCAACTTCTATATCTGTTCCCCTGAGTATTACACCGTCACTTTCAAGCTGCTGGGTCTGAAAGTATAAATCCCGGCTCTTCTCAGAAATCTCGGTCATATTTATACGGAAATAACAGCAATCAACATTGTCTCCAAATATCTTGTAATTCATGGTTTTGTCGGTAACGTAGATAAGGCTGCCATTGTAGTAAATTGTGGGCACTTTCCATCTCAGCGTTATCTGCGGTTCGCTTCCGCTTACCAGTTTATCAGCCAATTCGTCATTTTCAGGGTAAGCCCTGAAATCCTCAATTCCGTTATATTCGTCAATATCATTAAAGGAAGTACCTGTAAAAGTTATGCCCGCAAGGAAATAAACAGTGCCTTTTTCGGTCTCGGTACTTTTTGAGTTTATAAGCTTGAATTTTACCGTATTCCCGGTTTCATTCTTGAAACTGAACGTTAAGTCATATATGTGATCGGAACCCAGGGACAGGCTTATCATATGCTTTCCGACTGTCGGAATAAGTCTGTAATCTTCTTCTATCTCTTTCTGTTCTACCCCTACCTGGCCGTCAGGTTCATGGTATAACACTGTCACTTCTGTCGCTCCGGTAATCGGAGTCCATGAAATTTCCCATTGACCAGTGTCGTCGTTATATTTAAATGAAGGATTAAAGACATTGTTTGCGGCAAAGGAAGGCTGCAACGACGGTGCAATCGTTCCCGCCAGTATTACAACTGCTATCAAAACGGCTGTAATTTTTCTGATGTATCTCACCGAATCACACCTCACAAACAAAAATTAAACGGATATACTCCAGTAAATATATCGACATCATGACTGCACTTATATAGTAGCAAAAGCATACAAACTTTTCATCACCCATAAGGAATCCGATCATATACTGTTTAATAAAGAATACGGATAACAGGTGTTTTGTCATGTGGTATACGGTAGTCCCAGGAGACAGTCTTTACATTATTGCACGGCGGTTTGGAACAACCGTTGAAACACTAATAAACGCTAACAAGCTGGAAAGCACCACCATTAATGTCGGGCAGGTTCTTTATATTCCCCCTGTTCCCGGAAGAGCATTTCAATACATAGTCCAGCCGGGCGATTCCCTGTATAAGCTTGCCCCACTTTTCAGTACCACAATTCCCGCCCTTATCGAACTGAACGGAATACAAAACACCATCATATATGCAGGGCAGAGGCTTTTGATACCATTTTACACCGAAGTAATTGTGAATACCTCAATGGCGAATATAAGAAACGGGCCAGGTATCAATTATTCAGCGGTGGCGGTTATGCAGCAGGGAGCACGGCTTCCGGTAGTCGGCTACAGGAACGGCTGGTACCAGGTTGGGCTTTTCAACGGCACTACGGGATGGATTTCCGAAAACATAGTAACAGTGAATGCTCATGACAGCTTAAGACCGGTACAGCCCATTATAGGGTTTTATACCCTGGCAGAAGGTCCCGGGCTTCCGGGTTCCTATGCATCCTTTGTTGAAAATGTATCCCAGCTTTCGGGTGTTTACCCCTTCTTCTACCAGATAAGTCGGAACGACCCCACCCGGATAGACCGGTTCTTCCAGTTTACCGAGCAGGACATACGGGTAATTGTAGCCATAGCCCACAGGAAAAATATAAAGGTTGTTCCCGTTGTCCACAATCTTCTTTACCGCCCTGGCGGAACAGCTCTGGCAAAAGATCTGGTAAGGCAGTTGGTTTCTTCACCCCAGAACCGCCGGGCATTTGCGCAAAACCTGGTCCAGCTGGTTGAACAATATAATTTTGACGGAATTAATATTGATATTGAAGATGCTTATACAGAAGACAGCGTAAATCTTGCCCAGCTTTATGTTGATATTGCCGAAGCGTTCAGGCCAATGGGTTATTTTTTGTCGGCGTCGGTTCCTTCAAGGATAAGCGATGAACCCTTCAATCCGTTCTCCGACCCGTTCGATTATGCAACTATAGGAAGTGCGGTGGATGAATTTATTGTTATGCTGTATAACGAATATGGCTGGCCCGGAAGCCCTCCTGGTCCGCCTGTTTCAATTCCCTGGATGAGAAGAGTTTTAGATTACACTAAAACTAAAATGCCATGGTATAAAATTGCAGCAGCAGTTTCTGTTTTTGGCTTTGATTTTAATTTAACCACAAACAGAAGCTCATATGTTTCCTTTGACAGGGCAATTCAGCTTGCAAACCAGTATGGCGCCACCATTCAATTTGACATGCGTCAGCAAACACCCTGGTTCGCTTATACCGATGCTCAAGGGCAGCAACATCAGGTCTGGTTTGAAAACACCGACAGCATCCGCGTCAAAGTACGGACGGCATGGAATATGGGTATTAACGGGGTTGCGCTATGGAGGCTTGGAATGGAAGACCCGGGGATTTGGAATATGCTTGCAAACGAGACCGTAGTTAAGAAAATTATTGAAAACTACAGATAAACAGCCGCGTATCAAGCGGCCTTTTTTATTGTTTCGGGTATTGTGCAATAGCTTCACAATATTAAGCCTGGGGGTCCTGCTTCGGGTGTTTTGTCTCGTTGAGCAACAAAACACCTACCAAACACCCGCTCTTACTATAAAAAGGATCCGACGCAGGGGGTCTCTATATCTCGGGTGGCCCAGCTCCACGCTCTCAACTGACCGGAATGCAGCATGGCTTTGAAGTGTGTTGCTTTGCGTCGACAAAATCACCCGAATCACCCGCTTGCCGGAACTCTTGGTATGATGTGGGAGAACTGTTTCCATTGCGGTTTCCTGCGATAAATTGCCGCAACCAAATTTTTTAATGGTACATCAGCGCACATATTTTTTATGATATAATAAAACTTAACTACAAATAAATATTTAAATATTTATTTATAATTGAATGGAGAATATGAATGGAATTTCAACTAGCCAGAGATATGCTGTTTTCGGACACACCCGTTCCGGATGTATTTATTTACGATATTATGCCTGCACTTCCTTCGGACTGTGTGAAAGTTTATATATATGGGCTTTATTTATGTAAGTATAATAAAAGTGCTACATTGGATGAATTTGCAAAAAAGCTTGGAATGTCAAGGGATACGTTGAACGCGGCACTGGTGCTCCTTGAAAACGAAGAACTGCTGGTGCGCACTCATGCGGGTATTATTTTTACCAATGTTAAGGACAAGCTTTTAAGCCGCCTGTATCGCAGAAAGGAAGAATCCACGCCTGAAGAGGCACTGTCTAATACTCAATACAATCAACGCAGGGCTCAATGTATTCAGTCGATGAACCAGATGTTCTTTCAGGGCAGTATGCCCAGCAGCTGGTACACTTTTATCGACAATCTGTTCAAACAATACAACTTTGATGAGGACGTTATGATTTCACTGTTTCAGTATTGCTATAACAGGAATGCAATGAACAGGAAATACATAGGCCAGGTTGCATCCAGCTGGGCTAAGCGAAATATTACATCCCATATTGAACTGGAAAAGTTCATGGAAGTTTTTCAGAGAACCCGGGATTTAGGTTACCAGATAGCTAAGGTATTACGCCTGCACAGAAGTCTTACAGTTTACGAGGAGGAATTTGTTGATATATGGGCTAATCAGTATGGATATGGTATGGATATTATTGAATTGGCCCTAAGAAAGACATCAGGTAAGTCAAATCTGAATTTCAGGTATATCCATAAAATATTAACAGACTGGTACAATGAAGGCCTTAAAACAAAAGAAGCTGTTATTTCTTATTTATACAGGAAGGATCCTGCACCAAGGGATGAAGCTGCTGCTACGAAAGTGCCCCAAAAAAGTAACTTCAGGCAGAGGGAATACAGTAACGATTTTTATGAAAAAATTAAGAAATCCAGTTTTAAATAATATCTCACGATATTTTTAATCACCTAGTGTTAAGCAAACAGGAGGGGTTTATGAATACTAACTGGCAGGAATTGAAGAGAGAATTTTATATGCGCAGGGAAAATGCAATATCTGCCCGGGATCAAAGAAAAGAAGAAATATACCGGAAGATTCCTGAAATTAAAATGATAGATCAACAAATAACTGAGCTTGGACTGTCTTTTACCCGTGAAGCCATAAAACAGCAATTAGCCCCTGAAAGTGCCGATTTTTTTGAAGGAAAAATAAACGAACTGATTGAGAAAAAGAAAAGGCTTCTCGAAGATAATGGCTTCCCCGCTAACTATCTTGAGGTTGAATATACATGCAAAAACTGTAATGACACAGGATTTGTTCTTGACCAGGAAGGAATACCAAGTACAACACCATGCCACTGTTATCGTCAGCTTCTTGTAGAACGGTTTTACGATGTGTCGAATTTAAACAGCGATGGTCAAACAGGTTTCGAATTCTTTAACGAAAATTATTACTCGGATTCTGTTGCCGATGGAACAAACTTCGATGTTTCACCGCGAACCCAGGCTTTAAGGGTAAAAGAAAAGTGCCTTGATTTTGTAAACAACTTTGAAGATACCACCTGCCCCAATCTTTACTTTACAGGGCCAACGGGTGTAGGAAAAACATTTTTGTCCAAGTGTATTGCAATAGAAGTTTTGAAAAAGGGACATACAGTCCTGTATTTACCTGCTCCTGCAATGTTTGATATTATTTACAGAAGCAAATACCAGTTCGACAGTAATGTCCAGGATAACACCTACCAGGACATACTTAACACCGAGCTTCTGATTATAGATGATCTGGGTACCGAATCCCCGAGTGCAGCTAAATACACAGAATTACTAACCCTTTTGAACTACAGAAGTGCAAAAAATACTGCATCACCGTGCAAAACTATTTTATCCACAAATCTTGAACCCGGTGACTTACACAAGATTTATTCGGAACGGGTCGAGTCGCGTATACTTGGTGAATACGATATCCTTTACCTCTTTGGTGATGATATAAGACTTGTAAAAAGATTTTTGAAGGAAGGCATATAGCAGTGATTGCATAAGTATTTGCTTTATTATTAAAAGGCTTATGGTAACATAAAAAAATAATTGTTAACCTTTTATGTTTTATGGTTGACATTGAACTTGTTATATTGTATCATCATAAAAAGACATCACAGTGTTAAAACTTATTAATTCTATAAAAATTTACTGTGGGGTGAAGAATGATGATACATAAGTTCAATATCAAAAGCATGATTCTTATTGCTCTTTTCACTGCATTGATTGCAGTCGGGGCATTCATTAAAATTCCAAATCCTTTTTTCCCTGTACCTTTCACTTTACAGGGTGTTTTTTGTGCCTTTGCAGGACTCTTGCTGGGTTCAAAACGTGGCGCCTGTTCAGTTGGTCTTTATGTTATTATGGGCCTTATGGGTTTTCCTGTCTTTACTCTTCCTTCCGGGCCCCAATACATTTTCCAGTCAACGTTCGGATTTTTAATCGGATTTATTGCCACGGCATATATTATTGGAAAGGGGTCGGAAATAAGCGGCAGTTTTACACAGATTAAGGCTTTCGCTGCATCCTACCTGGGCCTTTTTGTCCAGTACTTAATTGGCATAGTTCATATGTATGTAATATATAATTTTTACAATAAAAGCCCAATAGGGTTTTGGGCTCTTGTTTCAAGCATGTCTCTTTATTTTTTGAAAGACTTAATGTTATTTTCATTTGTAGCTTCGGTATCACCAATCATAAAAAAAAGACTGGTCAGCATCAGTTCCTGAATAAGGTTTAAATATCGGTTTTCTCATTTATGATACATAAGTTACCGGTATTAAAGTTCTGAATATATACGTTTAATTTTACAATCCTGTAATAAAAAAGCAGCGCTCGGATTTTTCTGAAGGCGGGTTCAGAGTATATTCGTCAAACACTTTTATCAGTTTTAACCCCGATTCATCAAGTGCTGCTTTTACCTCATTAACACTCCAGGCCTTTTGCTTCTGCTCTTCTTCAAGTCTTTTATATAACTGACCTGACTCTTTAACAAAAAAGGTTAAATCAAAGGTACAAATCCTGGTATCCCGATTGTAGATATTCTGCCATATATACGTAATATCTTCCCCGATCTCGTAAAAAATATTGTCTCCAAGAATATTTTCAAACTTATATTGAGTATTCATGTCGAAAATGAAAAGACCACCGGGGTTTAAATAAATTTTTACAAGGGCGAAGACAGATTTCAAATCGCAGATCTCAATAATATAATTCAGGCTGTCCATTGTGCAAACAACAGCATCAACCGTTCCGTAAAGCTCAAAACTTCTCATATCCTGACAAACCCACAATGGAGAGACCTGAGCATTAACTGATTTCTCCAATGCACAATTTAACATGTCCGGGGATATATCAATGCCAATCATATCATAACCACGTCTGGCAAACTCCAGTGTCAGATTACCCGTTCCACATGCCAGGTCCAGCAACAGTTTGGGCTTTATCGCTCCATATTCCGAAAACAGAACTTCAATATAATCAGCCAGTTTTGAATAATCTATGTCCCTCATCAATCGATCATAAACATAAGCAAAGTCGCTGTACATTTGAACCCCCACGTTTTAACAAAATTTAAGACTGGCCCCGCCCAACCTATCATCTGGTTCCTGCAAGGCCACAATCATTATCCCAGTTTCTTTCTTTTGGACAGTAAACCGCCTATTCTTCCGGTTTCCTTTGCACTCAGACTTTTCCAGCCTTCCTTTTGTACTTTTTCTAAAAGTCCCAGTTCTTTTGCAATTTCTAGTTTTAGTTTTTCATTTTTTTTGGATGCCATATATAACCACCTCGTAGAGTAGTATACCCCTACGAGGATGTGTGTATTCAATAAAATCATATCAAATTTCGGTGAAACAGGATCATCTGCCAGATTCCCTCTCGGAAATTAATCTGCTAACTTCATCAATAGCTCTTAATAATTGCTTGTCTTCTCCTTCAGGAATTTCATCTATGCTGTAGTATCTATATCTTTCGTCATTATCTATTTCTATATCGGGGGTAACCCCTACGCCATGAATAGAAGTACCTGAAGGTGTAAAGTATCTTGCTGTGGTAAACTTTAAGCCCGCATTTCCTTCAAGTGGAATTATGGATTGAACAAGTCCCTTACCAAAGGTGGTTTTACCTATAAGAGTTCCTTTTTGGTACTCCTTTATTGCAGCCGACAGGATCTCGGAAGCACTGGCACTGTACTCATTAATCAGCACTGTCAGAGGAATATTAATCTCACTGGAGCCCGACTTTTCTTCGTTACGGTTGCCGTTTCTGTCCTGGGTATACACAATCAGCCCTTCTGGAACAATAATATCGGCCATACGAACTACCTGACTATAGTCTCCACCCGGGTTGTTTCTCAAATCAAGAATTAAACCTTTCGCCCCCTGGGAAATAAGTTTATTAACATGACTTACAAAGTCCTGTGTAATGTCTTCATCAAATAATTTTAACTGAATGTATCCTATATTTTCATTTATCATTTTACTGTTAATATATACCAAATTAATAACTTTACGTATCATGGAAAGTTCCACATAATTATTGATCTCAGGTCTGTATACAGTAATCGCCACTTCTGTATCAGGCTTTCCCTTTATTTTTTGAACAATCAGGTTTAAGTCGGTTATTGCGGTAACATCCTCTCCGTTGACCATGACTATTTTGTCTCCATTACGCATTCCCGAAGTTTTGGCAGGTGAATCATCAAAAATGTCTGCTACAGTAGCCAAACCGTCCTCATCCATGAAAACAGTAACACCTATCCCAACGTAACTGCCGGTCTGTTGCTCCATAAAACTCTTCATCATATCAGGAGTGTAGTAAACGGTGTAGGGATCTCCAACCGCTTCAACCATTCCCTTTATAGCACCTTCAAGAAGCGTATTTTCATCCAATTCCTCGTAATAACTGTTTAACAGCAGAGATTTTACTCTGTTAAAATTTATAATATTCTCCCGCGATACATCCTGGCTGAATAATATCTCATATTTTGGATTCAATGCATCAATAAGGGTATTGGTAAAAAAACCAGCGGCAAAGAAAGTAATAGCTGTTATAAAGCAGATTAGGGCAGTTAACCAATTCTTTTTCATTTTAACACTTCCTATACTCATTTTTTGTTTACCCTGTGGAAACAAGGGAAAAGAAAATTCACAAAGTAATTCTATCACACTTGAAACAATGAAGCCAAAGTCTTCATATAAATATATATTTGCCAGGTTTATTAAAATGTCTGATATACGACAAATTTTGTTTAAAAAGAAAATACCCGGTTCCCCGGGGTTAATATAAAGCTCTATTTAAACAAAACGTAAAACGTGCATACCTATGGTCTTACATATTCAAGCGGATCCTGGGGAGTTCCGTTTTTCCTTACTTCAAAATGAAGATGAGGACCGGTAGCAACCCCTGTTTGTCCTGCATTTGCTATTTTTTGACCTGCGGTAACCTTTTGCCCTGTTTTCACCAGAATTCCACGATTGTTAATATGGGCGTACAGAGTTGTAATACCGCTGCCATGGTCAATGATTACACAATTTCCATACCCACTGCGTGTGCCGGCATAAATTACTATTCCATCGGCTGCTGCAACAATTGCTTCATTCATCTTTGAACCAATATCAATCCCTGTGTGCATTTTCCATACTTTATATATGGGATGGAGCCTGTTACCAAATTTAGATGCAATATACTTGTTTGTGGGCATGGGCCACACCATCTTTCCGCCCCATTTCAGGTTGGTTTGGCTCTCCAGGTTCTTGATTAACTGTTCAAGGTCTTTGGATTCTTTTAGTAATGCATCTTCCTGTTTTTCATACTCTTCTTTGGTTCTGGTATCCTTTTGAATTGCAGCATCCAATGAAGATCTTGATACTTCGAGTTCCTGTATCTGTTGTGCGTAAAGCCTGGCCTGTTCTACACAGTTGTCTATCTCATATTGTCTTAGCTCTTTCAATTCTTCAATTTCCTGTTTTTTCTTCTTTACACTGTTAAGGAGCATCCTGTCGTATTCACTAATCTGGTTCATCAGTTTCAACCGTATAAAAAACTCATTCCAGCTATTGCTTTTTAACAGCTCATCAAGTTTCCAAACCGTACTTGTCCATTTATACATCACATCCAGGCGCTTCTTCAGCAAAGCTTCCTGATTCGCATATTCTTCTTCGGCTAATGCAATTGCTTCATTGAGGGAATCTATTGCGGACTCAAGAAGTTGAATCTGCTGTTCAATCTCTTCCTTTTGTAAACCCTTTTCTTCCAGTTCTTTAACAATTTGCTCGCGTTTATGTTTTCTCCAGTTTATATCTTCAGTTATTTTTTGAATCTGTTTCCGTTTATTTATTAATTCAGTGTTAGCTTCCTTCAATTTCTGCTGGTATTTGGATACGTCATTGGCATAGGCATCAAAAGCCATTACAAATACTAATAAGAAAACAATAAATATATAACCGGTGCGTTTTATCCCCGTTGAAAATCTCCTATGCTTTTTATGCATCATTTTTGTCCTCCGGCACATGATACTTTTCTCCTAAGTATAACTATTAATAACTGCAGAAATTGCCGAGCAATTTCTGCATAACTTAAGTCAAACATTAAACAAAGTTTGTGGCTATTTTTCAGCAATGCGGTGGATTTTAACCCTCCACCTGTTCCAGGAAATGTTTCATTATTATTAATTATACATAAAAAACCCCTAAACATTCAAGTGTTTTCTTACAGAAATTACACTTCCCACACTGCCCATTACCACTCCTATTATAGCGTAGATTATAAAAATCTGGCCACCGATATTTCCAAGGGGAACTAGTTTAATCAGGTCGTTAATACCATATTCCAGTGCATGCGTATTCACATAGGATTCCACTAAATTATAAAGGTAACATGTAAGAATGAACGAAGCAAGAGCCCCTGCAAAACCGATAATTACACCTTCTATAATAAACGGCCAGCGTATAAACCAGTCGTTTGCACCGACATACTTCATAATCTCAATTTCTTTCCGCCTTGCGTAAACGGTAAGTTTTATGGTATTTGCAATTATAGACACCGATATAATTAAAAGCAGGGAAAGCACAACCATACTGCCCGCATTGATCCAGTTCAGCACCGCACTTAGCTTTTTTAACGATTCATAGGGATAACTCACATCCTCAACACCCGGCAATTTACTAATTTCTTCTGTAAATGCAGCACTGTCGTCTGCGTTTTTCAGGTGTATTCTAAAGGATTCGCTAAGAAAATCAGGTGTAAGACCCTCAAGAAGATCAGAATCTTCAAGGTATTGGTTCATCAGTTGTGCATATGCCTGATCTTTTGATACCTTCGTATATGCTAAAACCCGTTCATCATTTTTAATTTTTAACTCTATATCTCCGGCTTCTAACTGAGAAATATCCGATTCAAGAAAAACTGCAATCTCAACTTGTGCTTTCAGCCTGTTCAGATTGTATGTAAAATTTATAATAAGCATTAAAAATATTCCGAATATTAAAAGTGAAGCAATAACCATAGACACAGATGCAAGTGACATTAACAGATTTTTATATGTATTGGCAAAGCCTTCTTTTACAATGTATTTCATTGTCCTAATCTTCATTTGTATAGTTCCCTTCCTGTACATCCCGAATAATTCTTCCGTACTCGAGGTTAAAAACTCTTTTTTTCATCAGATCTACAATACTTTTTTCATGAGTTGCTACAATTACGGTGGTTCCCCTTTGATTAATCTCATCCAATAAATTCATAATTTCCCAGCTGGTCTCGGGATCTAAATTACCTGTTGGCTCATCGGCCAGTAAAACCGAGGGATTATTTACAATAGCCCTTGCAAGTGCTACTCTCTGTTGCTCCCCACCCGAAAGCTGTTCAGGGTATACTTTGGCTTTTTTACTTAAACCAACAAGGGCAAGTGCAACAGGTACCTGCCTGCGAATGTCTTTAGGCTGGGCTTCTACTATCTGCATTGCAAAAGCAACATTTTCATAGACGGTTTTGTTGGGTAAAAGCCTGAAATCCTGAAAAACAACGCCCAAACCCCTTCTAAGGTACGGCACTTCTCTTCTTGGCATATCATGTATACTGAACTCATTAACATAAACTTCGCCCTCTGTGGGAGTTTCCTCATGCAGCATTAATTTTAGCAATGTTGATTTACCAGATCCGCTTGGACCTACAATAAAAACAAACTCCCCTTTTTCTATTGTAAATGTTGCATCCTGCAAACCAATGGTACCATTTGGATAACGCTTTGTTACATTTCTGAATTCTATCAATATTGTTCATCCTCTGTTTATGTATTTTCTTACAGCTCATCTACTGGTTTCATCGAGATAGCGTTTAACCATCATTGCAACCTTGAAAAGCATTGCATCTTCAAAATTACGTAAATCCATTCCGGTAAGCTTTTGTATTTTATCAAGCCTGTAAACAAGGGTATTTCTATGAACAAATAATTGTCTTGAAGTTTCGCTGACATTTAAACTGTTTTCAAAAAATTTCTTAATGGTAATCATTGTTTCCTGATCTATATGTTCATAAACGTTGTCTTTAAAAACTTCATTCAAAAAAAGTTTGCACAAAGTGGTAGGAAGCTGATATATTAAGCGGCCTATGCCTAAATGGTTGTAATCTACTATATCTTTGTCGGTTTCAAATATCTTGCCTATTGCAAGTGCGGTTTGAGCATCTTTATAGGAACGTGAAATATCACGCAGCCGGGTTACTTCTGTTCCAATTCCCACCGATGCTTTTACCATAAGCTCGGTATTTAATGTATCGATAATAATTCTCGCTTTACGGTAAATATCGTCTTCCTGTTCTTTATCCTTTAACTCCTTCACCAGGACTGTATTCTGATCATCCAAAAGAACCACAAAATCCTTTGATTCATTTGGGAAAAGGCTTTGAATTATATTATACGCGTGAATATCTCTGGATTTTTCAGTGTGAATGGAGTATATAATTCTACGAACATCATCTTTCACTCTTAACTCTTTTGCTCTAAGAGAAATATCCCCCGGTAATATGTTTCCAAGGACTACATTTTTTATGAAGCTGTTTTTGTCAAATTTCTCCTCGTAGTATAACCTTGCATTCTCAATGGAAAGACAGACCAGCTCCATAGCTTTTTTCCGTTGCTGTATTTCACCGTACACCACAGCAACAAAATCAAGGCTGCCTCGTTTTCCAACTTTCATAAAGGCAGCGTTTTCGCTCTCGGAAAAATCTTCGTTAGAGTCCAAAAAGTCTAAAGCTTCATCACTGTAGCTTCCAATGGCATTTTGCCTTGTGCTGGCAAAAACTACACCATTGGAATCAGTAATATCCACATCGCAATCTAATATGTCCCTTATACGATAAACAAGGGACTGAAATACTTTAACCGACAAAACCGACAAAAAAATACCCCCATTCCTTCCCTTCGAAACCGCCTAAGGGAATGAGACACTTTTGTGCACTTTCACCTATACATTATACAACAAAATTTTTAGGCTGTACAAGGCTTTGAAGACATATAAATGAAAATTAATAAACATACCTGTTTATTAATCATTGAAAGCTGTTACCCTGCCAGAGAAAACCTGCATTATGGTATCTATTAGCTCCTTGTTCCTTATATCCGATATATTGTGCATAATTATCTGTCTTGGAGCGGCTGATATAAGAAAACTAATCAAAAGATCCTCTTCTTTAATAATTCCATCGGCATGCTCACCCGCTAAATCAATTAACCACTGCTCTGAAATTCTTTCCATGTTTTCATCGTATATTGAAAAGCTTGAGTCTTTTTCTGCTATTATGTGGACACATCTGAATTTGGGCTTTTGCATCTGCACAAAGCATGTTAAAAGTTTTATAAATTCCTGATACTCCTTTTCAATTAAATACTGCCTCACTGCCCAATCCATAATTTCTTCAAGCTCTTTTACATATTCCTGCATCCTGAATGTAACAAAACCTTCCAGAATTATATGATTGCTATGATTTAAAAAATCAGTAAGTTTTTTTGTAACCAGATTTTTTCTTCTGATTCTGATAACGGTATCAAATATATTTTGATCATTATCTTTTATTTTTTTTTGGGCTATGAGAATAATCTCCCTGCGTTCATCGGGTTTTAAATAACCATAGTTTTTTTTAGCTATACGGTTTAAAAGCATACCATCATAGGCGGTTATTAAATAATCTGCCAGTACCTGCGATAATTGTTCAAGAAAAGTCTTATTTTCTCTATACTTATCTTTCTTTGTGCACTCTACAGCGATAAGTCCGTCCTCTTGTTCCCTGTTTACTTTAAATAAATCCCGGTCTGTATTGGCCTCAATAAGTTCCTTCTGTAAATAATTCAAAAGCTCACCGGCTCCGTCTCCTGCTGCAATCCGGACAGGCTGCATATTCACACTTCCTTTCTCAGGTGTAGTATATGAAAGTCTGAAAGTGCGTATACTGTTGCTTGGTATGTAAAAAATGTTAAGGTATGCTTAAATTTTCTCTTATTATAAACGGCCCTAACATTCATAACTTCTCCTTATATACAACTGCTTATTAATTACAAACCGAACACAAAAATTGCTTTCAGCTTGCTTCTATATACTATTCATTCCTGAAACCTTAGGTGCAAGAACAAATAATAATGATATAATCACATTCCTGCTTTTATTTCGCCCAGATATTTAAAATCCGGCTTTACTATCAGATCCATTAAATATGCTGAACGCTCGGAATTATATATTCTGTTTCTGTTTAAATCCCGGATAATTCCTTCTGCTGTTTTAATTCCAATGCCATGCCCATAATAGTAATCATTCATCAGTTTAATCACATTTTCGCCCTGCCATTCGGGTGTATCCGGGTTAACGTCAGGATTTTTAAAATACAAACAGTCTCCAGGGATTGCATCCTTCACTCCGCGATAATTACGAACCCCCAAATCTTTATCCAGGTACTTCCAATCCATCAGATAAATATCGGAAAACAGCCTGTTGAACAGTTCTTTTGGAAACACTTCAACCAGGGCAAGGTAAAACACTATTACAATTGCAGTAGCACATTCTGTTCCATACATCCTGCTGTTTATAAGAATATCCCTGACTGCATCATAAGCACTGGCATCCTTTTTCAGGCGAAAACCGCCTTCTTCTGTTCTATCCCAATACCTTTTATTACAAATGGAGTCTTTGAAGAGCCGGAAGGAAAAAAAACTGTTATTCAGCCTTTCTGAAGCTCTTACCAGTTCTTTTCTGGCAGATACCTCAAAATCAAGAATTTCTTCGCTTTTGTATGTAAAAATTGTATCTATCATCCGCATTCTGTTTGCGATCTGCAACTTTATATCATCTGTTCCAAACTGCGTAGATATCCAATCTTCGGTAACTACATTTCTTCTTACAAGAATCATTATATCCCCATCCTTTTTAAATGGCTTTACTTTATCATATGTACAAGGTATCGAAATGGTAATAAGACAAACCATTTTTATTGAGTAATTGGTTGCTAAATCATGTAAAAATTTTTTTAGAAACTATTGACAGCAGAATAAAAATGCCGTATTATTGTATTAAGCGTTTAATACAATAATACAATAATACAATAATACAGTAATACAGTAATACAACAATGAAAAGGAGTGATAAGATGCCCTGGGAGCTGAAACCCGATCGCCCTATTTATACACAGTTAATTGAACAGATTGAACTTAAGATTTGTTCAGGGGTCTATCCTTTAGGGTCAAAACTGCCTTCTGTTCGCGATCTAGCGCAGGAAGCCTCAGTTAATCCCAACACAATGCAAAGAGCCCTGTCCAAACTTGAAGAAAATGGCCTGCTTTATACACACCGTACAAGCGGCAGGTATGTAACGGAGGATGTTAAAATGGTTCAAAAAGTTAAAGATAGACTGGCCCATGAACTCATACAGGAGTTCCTTCAAAATATGAAACGACTTGGGTTTACTGAAAAAGAAATTATGTCAATCATCGCTAAAATGACAGGAGGTGCTGATAATGCGTAGCATTCTTGAATGTGAAAACCTATCAAAATATTATGGTACTACAAAAGCCCTTGATTCTATTACCCTAAGCATTCCTCAGGGCAGAATTACAGGTCTTTTAGGACCGAACGGAAGTGGAAAAACAACACTTATTAAAATCTGCAATGATCTTCTTACTCCAACAAAGGGGAAAATACGTATAGGCGGATTTGAACCGGGTGTTGAAACTAAGAAAATTGTTTCCTATCTTCCTGAAAAAACTTATTTAAACAACTGGATGAAGGTTTCGGAACTTATTAATTTTTTTAAGGATTTCTATACTGATTTTAATACCGACAAAGCCTATGATATGCTTAGTAAACTGAAAATAGATGCTAATACAAGGCTAAAAACCTTATCTAAAGGTACGAAGGAGAAAGTCCAGCTTATTCTTGTAATGAGCAGAGAAGCAAAACTATATCTGCTCGATGAACCAATAGGCGGTGTGGATCCCGCAGCCCGTGATTACATTCTTGAAACTATAATTAAGAATTACAGTGAAAATGCCTCTGTTATTATATCCACCCACTTGATATCTGATATCGAAAGGGTACTTGATGATGTTATCTTTCTAAAAGACGGTCAGGTCATACTTTCAAAAACAGTGGATGAAGTTCGTGATGAATCGGGTAAATCAATAGATGCACTTTTCAGGGAGGTGTTCAGATGCTAGCTAAATTAATGAAATATGAAATAAAGGCTACCGCACGCTGGTTTTTGCCGCTATATGTATCAATACTGTTTTTTGCCATATTAAATAAACTGATATTTATAAACCCATTAATGAATAAGTCTGCAATTTCAGATAATGACTCTTTCCTTTTGATTGTAAGAGAGATTATTTCATCGCTGTCCATGTTTATATATGTGGTTTTGTTAATTGGAATATTCGTTGCCACTTTAATTGTTGTTATTCAAAGGTTTTACAAAAACCTTCTTGGCAGCGAAGGTTACCTCATGTTTACCCTTCCGGTAAAATCATGGCAGCACATAATTAACAAATTATTTGTTGCCATGCTGTGGAGCATTGTAAGTTTGCTTGTGGCATTTTGCTCAATAATTATTCTTATTCCGAATAAAGACCTGACAAAAATCCCATATGCGCTCGCACAAATAATGGATTTCTTCGGTACATCGGGTATTGTTATTACACTATTATTTGCAATCTTAACATTAATACATGGTATATTGAAAATATACACTGCAATCTCCCTTGGTCATTTATTCAATAAACATAAACTGCTGCTTTCCTTCGCAATGTATTTAGGCCTTGATACAATTTCACAGTTTGTAAGTTTCTTAACCATTGCCATTGTTGCAAAAGCGGCTTTTGTGCCATTTGATGATATTCTTGAGGGAGCTGTACATCACTTTAAATATTTTCTGACCACAGCAACAGCTATAACCGCAGTTTTTTCAGTAGCATATTTTATCCTCACGGGCTTTATTATAAAAAGAAAGTTAAACCTTGAATAGCCGGTACATCGAAGATCCTGGGAAAGCTGCCGGAAAACCGCCCTGTTTTTAAAACCGGCAGCTTATTTCTCAGGCACTAAAATACAGTTAGCATATGGTAATGGGGAGGTCTGTTATGAACCTGGTTTTAGATTCTTTTTCTAAATTATTGGGTAATCTGATTTTGTTTTTTGCCATTCCATTTATATGGTGGTTGGTTGGTTATAGGAAAAAGGAATCCTTCTTTAAGTGGATTGGTTTATATAAACCTTCAGCTACTACACCTTGGTGGGTTGTTTTAACTTATGGACTTGTTTACATTTTATATTATAAATCTGATTGGACAGTATTAATGCCACTTTCTGACTTTGCGGTAGTTGAGCAAAGCGAATCGGTAGCTGCCAATGCATATACCGGGCTGGCCTGGGCAGCAGTGCTCCCTGCCCTTATCGAAAACTTCCTTGCGAACGGATTATGCGAAGAGCTATTCTTTCGGGGATTTGTAACAAAGCGGCTGGTATCAAAAATTGGGGTTAATAACGGAGTTATAGTTCAGGCGGTTGCTTTTGCACTGGTACATAACCTTTTGTATCTGATTGGCGGTATTGGAGTTAGTTTCCCGTATCATATTGCCATATTTCTAATAGCAGGTACCGGCGGATTACTGTTAGGAATTCTAAGCGAAAAAATCCTTAACGGCTCCATTATACCAGGTATCATACTTCACGGGTTAGGAAACTTTATTTCAACAATGGGTGTTGCATTTTTACGATATTAACCCACACACATCTTTTACCGGCATGAATCCTAAAGAATATCATTTTGTCATAAAGACGTATATCATTATAAAAAGCTGCCTTTCCTTATTAGCTAAAACAGCAGCTTTTTTTAGACTTCATAATTGCATTATTTTATACTGTCTGTAATTTATCTTCCAAAGAATCCATACCTTTAATTCTCTCCAATTGCCTCTCTCACCAATAATAATCGCAGGAAAGGGATTGTTCTCATGTTTCCAAAATCAGTCCAGGATATTGCATATAAAGTTATAGTCTAATATCCGCATATCTTCCACTATTACAGAAGCCTTGGACAGGTCCTGGTTGCCCGAATTGGGATTTACGAAACCAATGCATTTAATACCTGCAGCATATGCCGCTTCAACCCCTGCCGATGCATCTTCTATAACTATGCATTCATCCCGCTCAACCCCCAGTAAACCTGCTGCCTTGATAAAAATATCGGGAGCGGGTTTGCTTTTTTCCAACTCTTCCCCACTAACAATAACTTTGAAGAATTGTTCAAATTTAAGTTTTTTAATTACAGCCTCAATAAACATTCGTGGAGATGAAGAAGCAATTGCTAACAGAATATTGTGTGAGGTCAGATCCTGAATCAGTTCTCTAACTCCGCTGATAGCATCCAGTTTGGTTTCATTCAATGCCTCAAGTAATAATTTTGATTTTAAATCCAGCAATTCATTTATACTGTACCTGATATTAAACTTTTCCTTTATATCAGCGAACATCTCGGGGTTCGACACACCGACATACCGGCTTAAGAAACTATTGTCAACCTCTATTCCAACCTTACTTAGCAGACTTTTATCCACTTTAAAGTGCATGGGCTCGCTGTCAATTATTACACCATCCATATCGAAAATAACTGCTTTAAGCATTTGATTTGATCCCTCAATCCATTAAATATTTAATAAAAAAAACTATCAGAAGAAATTCAAAAGATTTCCAACTCCCATGTAAAATCCTTAGAATTATTAATTTACTTATTTTGCTACGTTTTCTGCTATCTTAACAATTACTTCAACAGCCTTCTTCATAGAATCAATTGATACAAATTCAAATTTACCGTGGAAGTTCTGTCCACCCGTGAATAAATTCGGAGTTGGAAGACCCATATATGAAAGTCTGGCTCCGTCCGTGCCACCTCTGATTGGAGTGACAAGAGGTTTAACACCGGCCTGTTCCATTGCTTCTTTCGCCAGGTCAATAATATGCATGACCGGCTCTATCTTTTCTCTCATATTATAGTACTGATCCTTTTGTTCAAGAACAACAGTACCCTCACCATATTTATAATTCAAAAACTCCACTATTCTTTCCATAAGTTCTTTTCTTCCGCTGAACTTATCCCTGTCATGATCACGGATAATGTAGTTTAATGTGGTTCTTTCAACAGTACCTTCCATTGAATTCAGATGGAAGAAACCTTCATAGTTTTCAGTATGTGAGGGGGTTTCAGCCTGCGGAAGCATGTCATTCAATTCCATGGCTATCAATATTGAGTTTTTCATCTTGTTTTTTGAGCTTCCGGGGTGAACATTGACCCCGTTTATTGTGATTTTTGCATAAGCAGCATTAAAATTTTCATACTCAAGTTGACCTTCAATAGCGCCATCGACAGTGTATGCAAAATCCGCCCCAAACTTTTCAATGTTAAAGAGATCGGCACCCCTGCCTATCTCCTCATCGGGAGTAAAAGCAATTTTAATTGTACCATGCTTTATCTTGGGGTGTTTTATTAAATACTCAACTGCTGTAACTATTTCAGCAATTCCTGCTTTATCATCAGCACCAAGAAGGGTGGTCCCATCGGTAACTATTATATCATGCCCCTTTACCGTAAGCATGTTTGGAAATGTGTTCACTGACATGACTATATTTTTTTCTTCGTTGAGCACTATATCGTTGCCATCATAATTTTCAACGATACGGGGTTTTACATTGGCGCCGGTCATGTCCGGGCTTGTATCCATATGGGCTATAAAACCTATTACGGGTACTTTTTTATCGACATTACCTTCCAGTGTTGCATATACATAGCCATTCTCATCAATTTCAGCATCCTGAAGACCAATTTCGCGAAGCTCATCAACCAGATACTTCCCAAATTCATACTGCTTTCGGGTACTGGGACATGAATCCGAGCTTTCATCAGACTGTGTATCAAAAGAAACATATTTCAGGAACCTTTTAACTAAATTGTCCATAGCCAAACCTCCCACAGGATGTTATCGTCTTTACTTACATTGTTTCAATCAACGCAAAATTATTATAACCTGCTAAGTACGATGATAACAGACTCTGAACAACCCTTCAACAATAAATCGGTTCATCACTGTTCTCTTTTATACCAGCTTAACAATCTTTGACTGGCTTCGGTTTGATTTGGAGTCATGCCATATTTTTTTTGAATGCACGATAGAAATAGCTGATATCAGTATACCCAACCTTGAACATAATTTCTTCAACACTGCAGGAGGTTTCTCTGAGCATGACTGCCGCCCTTGACATGCGGTACTCTCTAAGTAGATTGGATAAGGTATGACCTGTCTCCCTCCTGATATACCTCGACAGATATCCCTCACTGATATTAAATTGACGCGATATGGAAGAAAGAGAGATATCGTTGTAATGTTCGTATATATATTGAATAATATCCGGGAATTTATCTCTGTTTGAGGGCATATCACTTATAGTTGTTATATGTTGGCGTTTCCAATACAAGGCATAAGACAGGAACATCATCACTGAACTGATAAGTATAAAATTTCTTTCAACCCCTGATTTTTCAATAATTTCAAACATTTCAAGTATAAGATTGTCCAAATACCTGTCGGAAGTGCATTTGAACCATATAATGCTTTGATCGTCCTTGCCGTAAAGCACCTTCCATAAAAAACCAGCCAACTCGTTTGACTCCATCAGCAGCGAAGAGAAAGCCTTTTCAAACGTACTTGCCCTAATAAATATGTTAACGACGATATCATCATCATGATAAGAGAAAACAGACTGTTCAATGTTTGGAGGTACTATAACAAAGTTGCCGCATGCAAGCCTAATTGATTTTTCCTGACTGATATTCAATTCAAACTCTCCATTGAGCACATACATAATCTTGATAAAATTAAGATGGTGCCAGAAAGGAGGACAATATCTTGCATTCATCAACAAGCAGACATCCGATTCCACTTCATTGAAAAAGGTGTTTTCATCCAATTCTTCTCCCATATATGTGGGTTCTTTATCAGGAAGTGTAATGCTTCCATTGCAGGTTTGCAGATACAATTTTTTAAACTCCTGCCAGTTGCGATATAACTCACCTTTTTTATCATAGAAATAAATATCGGGATTTAACTCAAAGTAATGCTTGTAGAGCTTTTCAACTTCATTCATCTCCAATAACCGGCGCTTTCTCTCCGAATGGGTCATCAGGCTATCACCCCTAACTTGAATCAAAATTAATGCCGTTTTAAAGGCATTATATCATGAATTCAAGAACTATCATTGGTTTCTCTCTCGTTTCTACATGTGGCAGCCGGGCATAGGCAGAGTAAATTCATGATACAAGTTCTTGAGCATCTGTTCAAAATTTATAGCTTCGGTAACTGATAAGGTTATTATATCAGGATAATTACCATTTTTGGTTAAGTAAAAAAATACAAGGGTGGAAAATAGCCCCTTGTATTTTTATTATTAGTGTTTATTATGTTTTTACTTGAATTGATTATAAATCTCATTGACATCCCTGGTAACCTGTTCACCGCCAAGTTTATTCCATTCTGCGACCATTTGATCGAAGCTGGTGTCAATGTCTATCTTTCCGGTTATCATATTCAGGAAATATGTATCTATCAACTCCTGCATTGAACTCCATCGTTCAACCTGTGTTTTTGTCGGTCCGGTCAAATGTTTGTTCCACAGCAGGGTCTGAGGATATGTTTTCTTTACAAATTGCACGCCGTGCTTAAGCCATTTCACAGTGCATTCATTAAGCAACAAAGCAACTACTATGGCAACAACGGTACCTACTACAATTTTACCTCCAGCAATGATTACTGTGTTATAAAATACGCGTCCGATATTCGGAATGGAAAAAATATACTCAAAGTTATCCAACCCGCACCATGGATTATCCCCCAAAATACCCTTTGCCGGGTTAAAGTTTTTAAATGCTATGGTCAAACCATAAAGCGGAATGTAAGCAAATATGAAAACAATAATAACACTCGGCAGCAGCATTAAATGATAGGATATTTCATTTATGAAGAGAATGTAACTTCGAAATAGGTTTGTTCTTATTTACTTTAAGCATAAACAGCACCTTTCATTATAAACCGCTAAATTTATCCATTTCTCAGGTATCCCATGGTACTTAAGACAACCATATTAATTATAGATTTTTCTCCATGTTCAAACACTGGCTATTCATTGGTTTATTTTGACCTAAACATATTGTGTTTTTATCACCATATTTCCTTATATTTCTTATTTTCAGCATGCTGGTTTGGCTTTGATAATCCACACCACACTACTGTGCTTGATTTACTAAAAATGATTGATATGTTCCGGATTAGTTGAATATTTTTTTATTAAGGCAATTTTATTTCCTTCCTTACAGGTCTATTTAAATTGGTTCCTGGAAATTTTCCAATAGAAAGCAGGGGTGTTTGACCCCTGTTCATATATATTTATCCCGAACATCAATATATCAGATTTTATTGTTTGCCGTATCCATGTGCCTGCTCGAGCATCATGTCTTTAACTTTCATAAGCCGTGTCAGATTGGAACGTTCATTTTCTTCAAGCTTCATTACAATATATTTTATAGTTTCTTCAAGATTTGGTATCAGAACATATTCCAGTGCATTTACACGGCGACGGGTTCTTTCTATTTCATCGGCAAGAAGCTGGGCACTTTTCTCAATCTCAGCCAGTTTCAAAAGTTTCGGGGTTAATTCCGATAAGGTTGAAATTGCTTCGTCGAGCTCAGCTGTTGTGTTAGCAAAACCATAGGGATATATATCCCCTTCGGTGCTTATTTCAGTTGTGAATTCAAGCACCGGAACATCAACACTCATAATGTTCCGGGTAGAAGTATTCAGGCTTACTTCAACCTTTGGAAACATCAAGGCTTCTTCAACAATCTCAGAGCTCATCACAGCCCTGGCCATAACAAAGCGGGAATGGACAAGTTTAAGTTTCTCTTCCACTTCTTCACGCAAAACCTTGTTTTCACGCACTATTTCAAGAAACTTTTTCATCAGTTCATCCCGTTTGTCTTTTAACAGCTTATGGCCTCTTCTGGCCATTTGAAGCCGTTTCTTAAGCCCTGTCAAAACCATCCTGGTTGGATTTACATTCAATCTTGCCATGAAACAATCTCCTTGTGTCCATTTTAAATTGCAATAATATATAATCAACGAGGCATGTACTTGTCAATATATTTCTGATCAATACGCTTAAGCTCGCTTACAGGCAGGATGGACAAAAGTTTCCAGCCTATATCCAGTGTGGTCTCTATGTCCCTGTTGCTGTCAAAACCCTGTGATACATATTCTGCTTCGAACTCATCAGCAAATCTGGCATACATCTTGTCAATATCTGTCAGTGCAGCGTCACCTAAAATAATAGCCAGCTCTTTAGCCTCTTTTCCGCGGGCATATGCTGCAAAAAGCTGATTCATTGTATTTGCATGATCTTCACGGGTTTTCCCCTTGCCAATACCTTTATCCTTAAGCCTCGACAGAGACGGAAGGACATCTATCGGAGGTGTAACTCCCTTTTTGTACAGTTCACGGCTTAAAATAATCTGGCCCTCGGTAATATATCCTGTCAGGTCTGGTATCGGATGGGTTTTATCATCCTCAGGCATTGTAAGAATGGGTATAAGCGTGATACTGCCTTCCTGATCTCTCTTTCTTCCGGCGCGCTCATATAAGGTTGCAAGGTCTGTATACAAATAGCCCGGATAACCACGGCGCCCAGGTACCTCCTTACGGGCTGCAGAAACCTCACGGAGGGCATCGGCATAGTTTGTTATATCGGTAATAATAACAAGAACATGCATATCTTTTTCAAAAGCAAGATATTCGGCAGCAGTCAGTGCCATTCTTGGTGTTGCAATACGTTCAACAGCCGGGTCATTGGCAAGGTTCATAAAAAGAACTGCTCTGTCAATTGCACCGGTTTTCTTGAAATCTGTAATAAAGAAATCCGCCTCTTCAAAGGTTATACCAACCGCACAGAATACAACAGCAAACTTACTGTCGGTTCCCAGGACTTTTGCCTGGCGGGCTATTTGAGCTGCCAGTTGGGCGTGAGGGAGACCCGAACCCGAGAAAATGGGTAGTTTCTGCCCGCGTACAAGTGTATTTAACCCATCTATTGCTGAAATTCCTGTTTGGATAAATTCTGACGGGTAATCCCGTGCGGCAGGATTTATTGGCACACCGTTGATGTCCAGCCTTTTATCGGGGATTATATCCGGACCGCCATCTATAGGCTTACCAAGGCCATCAAAAACACGCCCGAGCATATCCATTGAAACCGCAAGTTCAAGGGCTCGGCCCAAAAAGCGTACCTTACTGTTTGACAGATTTATTCCAACGGCACTTTCAAACAACTGAACCAGTGCATTGGATCCATCAACCTCAAGTACTTTGCAACGTCGTATCTCACCGTTCGCTAACTCTATTTCCCCCAATTCATTATAAGTAACTCCTTCAACATCCTGCACCAGCATTAAGGGTCCGGCGACTTCGTAAATGGAACGGTATTCCTTTAGCATCTTTATTCACCTTCCTTTGCTATCAGTGCATCCATTTGTTCTGTTAATTCATTTTCTATTTTTGTGAATTCTTCATCCACCAGATCTTCACTGATATACTTCGCACGACCTATGCGCTCTATAACAGGAAGGCTGAAAAGTTTTTTCAAATCCACTCCCTTTTTAACAGCATCCTGCGACATGTGGTAGTACGACAAAATTAATTTCAGCATCCTGAACTGTTTGTGCAAGGTAGCATAAGTATCTATTTCATGGAAAGCATCCTGATGCAGATAGTCTTCCCGGATTGAACGGGCTGCTTCAAGTGTTACCCTGTCTTTTGGTGAAAGGGCATCAATACCGACAAGCCTTACAATTTCTTCTAACTCGGATTCCTCCTGAAGAATTCTCATCATTTCAGCCCTGTATTTATTAAAATCTCTTGATATATTCTCTTCATACCAGCTTTCCATTCGATCTGTGTAAAGTGAGTAGCTGATGAGCCAGTTTATCGCCGGGAAATGGCGCCTGTAAGCAAGGTTTGAATCAAGCCCCCAGAACACCTTCACAATCCGAAGTGTAGCCTGAGTTACAGGTTCTGACAGGTCCCCGCCCGGGGGAGAAACAGCACCAATGGCAGAAATTGAACCTACACGCCCGTCAGTTCCAAGGGTTATAACCTTACCAGCACGTTCGTAGAACTGTGCCAGTCTTGACGAAAGATATGCAGGATAACCTTCTTCTCCCGGCATTTCCTCAAGACGGCCCGACATCTCTCTAAGTGCCTCTGCCCAACGCGATGTTGAATCGGCCATTAATGCTACCGAATATCCCATATCCCTGAAATATTCTGCAATTGTGATTCCGGTGTAAATTGAAGCTTCACGGGCTGCAACGGGCATGTCTGATGTATTCGCAATTAATACAGTCCTTTTCATCAGCGACTGGCCTGTTCTTGGGTCCTTCAGTTCGGGAAACTCCATTAAAACGTCGGTCATTTCATTCCCGCGTTCACCGCAACCGATGTAAACAACCAAATCAGCATCGGCCCACTTGGCCAGCTGGTGCTGTACAACGGTCTTCCCGCTTCCGAAGGGACCTGGAATAGCAGCAACTCCACCCTTTGCAATGGGAAACAATGTATCTATAGCTCTTTGCCCTGTTACCATGGGCTCATTTGGTGCCAGCTTTTCCCGGTAGGGTCTTTCTCTTCGCACAGGCCATTTTTGCATCATGGTAATATTCTTTATTTCACCGTCTTCTGTTTTTACAGAAGCCACCGTTTCTTCAACTGTAAATTCTCCCTCTTTAATATCTTCGATGGTACCTTCTACCCCGAAAGGCACCATAATGCGGTGTTCAAAAACTTCATTTTCCTGAACCGTACCTATTATATCACCGGTAATGACTTTATCACCTTTTGATACAACTGGTTTAAAATCCCATTTTTTGCTGCGGTCAAGGGCACTTATATTAATACCCCGGGTAATATTGCTTCCTACCTGCCTGCGCATAGCCTCCAAAGGTCTCTGAATACCATCAAACATATTCTCTAAAAGACCGGGGCCAAGCTCAACACTTAAGGGTTGACCGGTTGATACAACAGGACCTCCGGGTCCGAGTCCCGAAGTTTCCTCATAAACCTGTATTGACGCTCTGTCGTCGTGTATTTCAAGTATTTCACCAATAAGCTCATGTTCACTGACGCGTACGACATCAAACATATTAGCGTCCTTCATGCCTTCTGCGATGACCAGAGGACCCGATACTTTTACTATTCTTCCCTGGCTCAAACCATATCCCTCTCTTTCAGTGCCTAATATGGCTTTATTCGTTAAAGATAATGTCTGCTCCTACAGCCTTTTCAACACATTTTTTCACACCCTGCATTCCAATACCCAGGCTGCCCTGAATGCCGGGAATTGGAATAACTGCAGGAAAGCGACTTTCCCTGTACTGGTTAATTGCTTCTGCAATGTTAACGGCTGTTTGTTCTGTTATATAGACTACGGCATAATTATTTTCTGCCAGTTCAGACAGAGTTTTTTCGGCCTGTTCTTTATTCTCAACCGGGAAAACTGAAAAACCCAAGGATTTAAAACCTAATACCGCGTCTTTCTCTCCTATTACACCAATTTTATACATAAACCAAGCGCAACCTTTCTCGAATTAAATGGCTGGATAATTGATTAATCTTGCCTGTTAATATAATTCTTACATTTTTTATTTCAGCCTCTTTGGCAAAAAGAAATGCTATAAAAGGCTCAATCCCAATTGTAACCAGTTTTGCCCTGTGCATATATGTCATCAGGTAATCATCGAAGGCTTTCTCCAAAGTCTGAATACTTGCATTTTCTTTAAATCTCAGCCCTTTAAGCATTTCTGCCCCAAATTCAGTTTTCTCTAATTCATTAATAAAATCATTGACCGATTTGTCGGAATTATTAAAATATAAGTTCTTATCGACTTTGCCACCATCCAGCAGAATCTTATTGATAAAAGACAGTGGTTTTTTAAGGGTCCGTGCCCTGATAAACATTTTAATATTCGTAGTATCCACGATTATATCAGCCAATTCATTTACAAAAGAATTATTAATGCTTTTTAAATCTTTGTAAAACTCCTGATATAATGCCTTGTCCAATATTAAATCTATAGCCTGAGGATCCCTGGTTCTTGAAAATACGTCGTATACTTCAAGAACAGCCTCATGCATAATTGGAGAAAGCTCTTCATAGTCCCGCTCCCGGATAATCCGCACTATTTCAGAAGTATCATAAACACCTGTATCAATAAGAATTGGCGGCACTTCCTGATTTGACAGTTCAGCTTTTAGCAGTACCTTTACATTAAAAAAGTCATATCGCTTTTTAAAGGCCTCTACCACCTCTATGTCAGGGGCAATTTCAGATAACAGGGTATAAGTTTTTTTCATCTCATCGGCCAAAAGGGTTTCAAATGCAAAAACGCTTTTTGTGCTATCTGTACCCATGCCGTATTCTGCTTCGGCCAACACTTTATATGCTTCCTTTGCATTTGGTGCCTCAAGCATCCTGTCAAACTTACTTTTATCCAAAAGCTTTAATTCTCTTGCCCTTATTCGGCCAGTGGCATATGCGTAATTATCCTGGTTAACTTTGATCATTGTATCCCTCATTTATTTAAAGGCTCACGAAAAGAGAATTTTTACCACATCATTTTCAAGCCTGGATCTCATAATTTCAAATATGACTTCAAAGGTACTGTTAATTTCCATGTCTTCGTATCTTAAAACAAAACCACCCGCGGTTTTTATGCTATCCTGTGACAATACAAGCTTTCCGCTCTTACCGGACGAAGAAATTCTTTTGTTTATATTCTTTATAAAGTCTTTGCTAACCCTTTTTCTATCCTGTTCGGACAGAAGTATTTCTCCGTCTTCATTTCTGGCTGCATCGACAGCCATATCTTCAAGCAGTTTCTGGTAATCACTGTCAGAAAGCTTGTATAACTTATCCATAGCCAAAGAAAATGCCGATTCTACCATATCCTGTTTGGCCTTAAGAGTTTCCTTCCGCCCTTCAAGATTAGCCTCGGAAAGCATCCTCCTGTAAACTTCCATGCCATCCGATTCGGCTTTTTTTAGTATTTCGGCTCTTTTCTGCTCTGCTTCCTTCAAAGCACTTTCTATAATCTCCCGTGCTTCAGCATTAGCCTGCTCCAGTATCTGACCGGACCTGGCTTCTGCATCTTCAAGAATCTTAGCTTTTATTTTTTCTGTTCCTGACATTTGGAACGCTCCTTTGTTTAACTTCTCGTTATTAATTGAAGTTTTTTATATGAACTCTTTGATATTATCTTATCATTAAAATGGATACTATCAGAGCCAGGATAGCAAACATTTCTACCATTAGAGCGAGAGTAATGGCACTTCCTAAAGCTTCAGGGCGCTTTGAAATTAACTGTATGCCTGATGCCGAAACCTTGCCCTGGTAGATGGCCGAAATCCAGCCTACAATACCGGCAGGTAAACCTGCACAAAGAAGCCTTAAACCTTCCTGAACGGTCATTGCACTGTCCACCTTACCAACAATCATAAAGGCAATTACAAATCCATAAATAGCCTGTGTACTTGGTAGTGCCTGCAATACCATTACAGAACCAAATTTAGAAGGATCTTCAGTTAACACACCTGCCCCTGTTTGTCCGGCCAGGCCAACTCCCCTTGACGAGCCATAGCCTGCGAGCAAAAAGGCAATAACAGCACCAATGTAAGCAAGAAATGGTCCGGTAAAAATATTGTCCAACATAATAAAAACCTCCACTTTCTGTTCCTCATGCGGTTTGCACTGGCATTATTTCCTGTTCCGCATCGGATTTTAGTTTTGTATATTTTGTATTGATTTTTAAGGGACTGAAGGCTTGACCTCCGCCCGTGTAAAACTTACCGAAAAACTCCAGGTACTGAAGCCTGCAGGAATGAACATAGGCACCAAGAGCATTGATTCCAAAATTTACAGTGTGCCCCACAATAAGTATTGCAACGGCCAGAATAATTTTAAGAACGATAGGGAAATCAAACATAAAACTTATTTCATTGATTATAGAAGCAATTATCCCTGTTGCAAGGCCAAGGGCCAGAAGTCTTGAATAGGACAGTACATCGCTTAAAAACCCAACAACATCGTAAAGACTGGACAATCCACCCATAAGTTTACTGAAAATATTCTTCTTATCCCTGCCCTGTGTAAGAACCAAAAGAACTCCGCCAATAATAAGCATGTATTTGCCTATATTCACAAGGGAAACAACCTTATCGGGATTTACTGCCGGTATATAGGGCAGAAGACAAAATACTGCCCCGGTATAAAACACATAGACAAAGCCTACATCGAACAAGGCATCAAGGTATTTCCTGTCCCGTATAAGATTGGCTGCTTTCAGGGCAAAACCGGTATATATATGAATTACTCCAAAAAGTAATGCCCAGCTTAACATTTTTTCGGGTTCGCTGACCATGTCAAACCACACGGCATAACGCACAAGTGCACTTATACCGAACCACCCGCCAAACATTAAACCCCAGAACATTGTGGAAATCCCGCAGTAAAACATAAGTTTCATAAATTTTCTCATGCTGTCTTCCAGCTCAAAACGCCATAAAATAATGCCGGATAACAGAGATAAAATCAAACCATAACCGCCGTCCGAAAACATAAGACCGAAAAATATTATAAAAAACGGGGCCATTACAGTATTTGGATCTATCTCCCTGCTATGGGGGAGGCTGTACATTTGCATAACAGGCTCGCCTGCTTCGGCAATTCCCCTGTTTTCAAGCAATATCGGAAACTCCTCGTCCTCGGCAGGTTCTTCGACCTCCACACTGACAATATATTTCTCCTCGAGAATTTTTTTCACTTCCAAAGCGTATCTTTCGGGAACCCAGCCTGTTACTAAAAATACCTTTTTTGTTTTTATAATTCTTTCTGTGGCCTCAAGCCGTCCTTTCTCCATTAAAAGCCAGTCGTACAAAATTTCAATGGCATTTCTGTCGGCACTGATATCCTTTATCCGTTCTACGGTGTTTTCCCGTTCTTCGGATATTTCCCTGACACGCTTGTTGATTCTTTCTATATTAACGGCTACCGTTCCGGTCAGGCCGGAAAAGGTAACCCGGTTATATCCGTGGGACTGTAAATACGACAGACACTCCTGTTCAATTTCTTTATGAACTATCAGATACAGGTAGTGCTGATCTTTATCCATATTAACTCTTTCAATATATGCATTCGGGAATTTTTCACTTAGTTCTGATTGAATTGAATCCCAATCAATAATGGAAGGCATTGTTCCATACTGAAAAACCGTCTTTTGGGTGCCGGTGTATTCTAATGGGGCATTAAGATCTTTCCAAGGAAAAAGCGACATAAGCAGATTATTAAGCCTGTTCTCCTCTGATTTGAGACCGACAAGATGTTCCTCGTTTTTCAGTACCTCTTTAACCGAATTCCACACCTTATCGCTATTTTTTATAACATTCTTGAACTCAGACACCAAAACATCCCGGCGGTTTTTAAACAATGGTTTCTTCACCGGAGAGTACTTGCCCAGACATTCCAATGACGAATCGATATTCGACAGTTCAGCATCAATGCGTGATATTTCTGCCTGTACATCCGGATTTTCAATTATTTCACTGTAATCGTCGGTAATTACTTCGCTGACTTCAACAACTCCAAGTTCCATCAGGGTTTTTGTCAACTCTTCGCGTTGATAATCCATACCAAGCAGAGTTATTTTGTTCATCTTAACGATCACTGTGTTTCACAATCCTTCCAACTATGAAATCTGCAGCCTGTTCAATTTTTGATTCAGATTTTTCACGTATATTCTTACATTCCTCTTGAATTTTATTTCGGAAATCTTCTATATCTGCTAAAGCTTTTTTTTCCTGGGCTTTAATGATTTCTTTTGCTTCAAGCTCAGCTGCTTTCTCCTTTTCTACCAGTAGGGCTGAGGCTTCCTTTTTGGCTGAAGCAATGATTTCCCTGGCCTTCTGCTGTGTTTCCAGTTCCTTTTGTTCAGCTATTTGTTCAACAGATATAATTTCTTTTAATAATGAAATTGCCATCAAAATCACCTCAGTATTGTATCACTGTTAATGGGGCAAGGATATGCTTGTAATTTAGCTAAATCAGTAATCTTTAAACCTCGTTCTATTATAACAGGTTTTTCTTTAGTAAACAACAAAAAACCCAAATATTCAGCACAAAGTAAACAATCTGATTACAAAAAGTATT
>Ga0209537_1000742_pt1 | contig 39349 bp, 37 predicted proteins | sample BioPla4DNA1_FD_187698 | JGI IMG/M metagenome (GOLD analysis project Ga0209537, IMG submission 187698) | Biogas fermentation microbial communities from Germany - Plant 4 DNA1 (SPAdes) (version 2) | ecosystem: Engineered > Bioreactor > Anaerobic > Digestate | place: Bielefeld, North...
AAACATTATTCTATAACCCATAGCTTGTCCTATTTATGATAGGGCTCCCCCTTCATAATTTTAAAGCTCCTGTAAATCTGCTCCAATAGGATCAACCTTATCAATTGGTGGGGAAAGGTCATCTTAGAAAAGGATAATTTGAAGTTGCTTATCTTACTTATTTCCTTAGATAGCCCCAATGATCCTCCTATAATAAAGCTGATATTGTTTACCCCACTTACCATTAATTCCTCAATCTTTTTCGACATTTCTTCTGAGGAAATTTCCCTTCCATCTATTTCCAGGGAAATAATATAGGAATTTTGGGGAATTTTAGATAAGATCCTCTTTCCTTCCTTTTCCTTAACCCCTTCCATTTCCCTGTCAGAAAGATTCTCAGGGGCCTTTTCATCATCAACTTCAATAATCCTAAGGTCGCAATATCTAGATAGTCGCTTAGAAAACTCTTTTATGCCTTCCCTTATGTATTTTTCCTTAATCTTTCCTACTGCTATAATATTTATCTTCATTTTTACCTACCTTTTAATAAAATTTATTACTGAAACTTACTATATAATATATTATAAAGCTTATAAAGCTTCTAATTTAGCCTTAGATAAAAATACAACTCTAAACATATATACTATATCATATTCTTATGTAATTTCAGCAAAATATTCAGCCTATGTAAAAGGGTGATACAGTAAAATTAATGCTGTATCACCCTATACAAGTTATATTAACTTTTTAACTTCTTCCAGAACCCTATCATAGTTTGGATGGTTCCCTACTTCTTTTACATACTCCACATACCTTATAGTATTATCCTTATCCACCACAACTATTCCCCTGCTAAGTAACCTCATCTCTTCGATTACAAAGCCATAATTTAATCCAAAGGATAAATCCTTGTGGTCTGACAGAGTAAGGACCTTATCAATCCCATGGGCACTGCAGAACCTCTTTTGTGCAAAGGGTAGGTCTACTGAAATGGTCAAAATAACTACATCCTCCAATTCTGCTGCCAGCTGGTTAAAGTTAATGGTCTGTAGTTCACATACCCCTGTATCTAATGAAGGCACTACGGATATAATTTTTACCCTATCCCCTGCATCCTTTAAGGAATAAGGAGAAAAATCCTCCTTCAGTACTGTAAAATCCGGTGCCTTATCTCCTACTTTTACTTCCTTTCCAATTAGGGTAATGGGATTGCCTCCCATAGTAAAGATATTTTCTCTTCTTTCAGTCATTTAATCTCCTCCTATCTAATAGGATATTTACCCATTTATCAAATTGTTATCCCAAGATTTAAAAAATGGTAAAAAAAAAAGGAGGGTAGCATAACTAAAGTTATGAATAATCTCCTAGAACTTTTTAAATACAATCTCCACTTCCATTTGCTTACCATCTCTTAAGACCTTCAAAATGGCCTTATCTCCAAACCTATAGTTATATAAGATCTTCCTTAAACTGGCCATGGTTTCTATAGGCTTATTATCGATTTCTAGGATTATATCATAGGCTTTTAAGCCTGCTTCAGCTGCCGGAGAACCCGGTATTACTTCATAGACTATTACCCCATAGTCTACATCCAGCTCTATACCTAACTGCCTTTCATAGACCCCAACTTCCCTGCCGTTAAACCCGATATAAACGTTGGTAAATTCCCCATCCCTAATTACTTCTTCTATTATGGGTTTAACCAGGTTTATAGGTATGGCAAAGCCTAGTCCCTCACCTGTTTGAATCTTGGCCGTATTAATCCCGATTACTTCACCCTTACTATTTAATAGGGGTCCACCGCTATTACCTGGATTTATAGAGGCATCCGTCTGAATTAGGTCTTCTATTACATTATATCTGTCAACCCTTATGGACCTGTGGAGGCCGCTTATAACTCCTGATGTTACGGATCTTTGAAAGTCTAAACCTAAGGGGTTTCCTATGGCAATGGCCAATTCTCCAACTTCTAAGGCATCTGAGTCTCCCAGCTCAGCCGCCTGTAAATTCCTGCCCTCAGCCTTTACTATGGCTAAGTCCAATAGGGAATCATACCATAAAACCTCTCCCCTAGCCGTATCCCCATTTTCAAAGAGGACATTTATACTCCTAGCCTTGCCATCGCCTATAACATGGGAATTGGTAAGGATGTAACCATTAGGATCTACGATTACCCCAGACCCTACACCTTCCTGCTCCCTCTCCCAGAACCAATCCCTAGTTACTACTACAGTGGTAATCCCCACTACAGACCCCATAGCCTTCTTGGCTACAGCTGATACGGTATTGATGTCTTCATCGGGTATGATGGTGATTTCATTTACCACCCTATTTCCACCCTGGCCTCCATAGAAATTAGGCATGGGAAGATACTTACCGTAAAGATAAGCAGGTGCAATATAGGATGAAATGATGCCCCCTATAATGGCAGAAATTAAAGAAACTACTATATAGGATAAGGTCCCCCTCTTCTTAGGTGGTCGGTTATAACTCTGATAATTATACTGCTTGTAACTACCATAATTATACTCATTATCCATTCCAACGCCCCCTAATTAAACACTAAGATGGAAGATATCAGTCCTACAATCCCTGTGGGATAAATTTAAGGCTATGTCTTTTTTGGTATCCAATCCTAAGGATTCCAAGTTAGCCCTTACGGTATTAAAGGCCAAATCCGGCCTATTGTTATCCTTACTTAAGTGGCCTAGGATAACTACTTCTCCAGAGCCTCCTAATATCTGCCCTAGAATCCTACCACAGTCATCATTAGATAAGTGGCCTCTAGTACTTAAAATCCTCTGTTTTAATGGCCAGGGGTAGCTGCCTTCCTTTAACATCTTTACATCATGGTTTGATTCTATTAGGTAAAGATGAGACCCCTTAATTTTATCCATCATATTATCATTTACCCAGCCTGTATCGGTAACTACACTTACCTTCTTATTTTTATAGTAGAATATGTAGCCAACAGGATCTTGAGCATCATGGAAGATTCCCAAGGGATAGACCGTTAAGTCTCCCAGCTCAAAAAAGCTTTCAGTTGTAAAAACTTTTATATTACCTTCCCTTATCTTTCCAATGCCTTTTTCCATCCCCATCCAGGTCCCCGAATTGGCATAAATAGGAATATTATAGCGGCGGGATAAAACCCCCACTCCCCTAGTATGATCTATATGCTCGTGGGTCACTAAGATTGCATCTATGGTGGAAGGGTCCACCTCCATACTTGAAAGGAGCTCCTCCACCCTTTTTCCACTGAAGCCTGCATCTATGATAACCCTAGTCTTTCTTGTTTCTATATACTGACAATTACCACTGCTACCACTGGATAGCGAACAAAATTTTAAAGCCATTATATTTTCCTCCATTTAAATGCTGACTCTTATATTATATACTGTTTAGGCAATAAAAAAAAGGAGATTTAATCTCCTAGTAATTATCGATAAATACCTTGTATCCATCATCAAACTGGATACGCCAAGCAGGTATTGCCCTGCCTTGTTTTGCCTGTAGAGGATTTTGGATATAATCATGTTTTTCTGGGTCGAAATAATAACAAAGGGATATATCCTTAATATTTTTGCCATAGACTTCCTTCATACTCAATAAACCCAAGATTGATTTAGGGGCACTGCTGATGAATATAGGGGTTTCACCTATTTCTATGACATTTAACCAGAGACGCTCCAGCTTTTTAATTCCCGTATCGTCCAATTGTATATTAGTAAAGGCTGATTCAAGAAATCTTTCTTTAAATACCTTTGAAAACTCCAAATGGTAGATATTATCCACCCTCTTAACATGGGATAATACCATATCGGATATATCGAAACCTAAATCTACTAAAAGCTCTTTAGATAAATCTACTGCCTCATCTTCATCGTCAATATCATAAGCCTTATTACTACTATTGGCTGTATATATTAAATGTTTATCATTTAAGATTGATAAACGCTTATTTTCATCACTTATCTCAACTAATCCTTCTCCTAATCGAGAAACCTCCCCCTCACCCTGAAAAAATTTCTCCTTTAGATAGGATATATCATAGGTTTCATATTCTACTATTAAACTTTCTAAACTAGGTATCTCCCTAGGTAGTTCCGTATCTACGGAAATATTCTTATTAGCCAGTAGCCTGATGGAATCTTGCACAAAATCCTCACTTACGGTAGTTTCTGCCTCATATTTATCATTCATCAAGGCCAGACCCAATAAGACATTAACTATTATAAAGGATATAATTAAGATAGTTTTTGCTTTAGACCAATCCATGTGACCACCTTTTATCTCTCATAGACTAATATACCATTATAAGCATCAAAGGCATAGGTCTTACCCTTGAATCTAATGGCCCATACTGGTATCAATTTTTCATTATACTCCATTAAGCATGGGTCATAATAGGCTAGTGTAATATCTTCTATTGAGGCTAGGACTCCATCAACAATATTTTCAGGCATATTATCTATATTAAAAGTATCTATATATAATTCCTTAAAAAATCCTGCATTTTTATCAATAACATCAAAGGCTGGTAGTATCTTACTCTTATCTATATTTCTATTTGGTAACTTATTCATATCCTTCCTTGGATAATATTTATAACTCCTAATATGATCATTAAAGACTTCTATAGTTACGTATTCTTCCACTTCCCTATTGCCTAATAATATAGGAATACCCCTAACCCTAAACCTATAGGAAAGCTTATAACCTACACTTCCATCTTGCTCTATCTCTTGGACATCAGCTAAATACATACCCTTAAGAATCTCTGCATTGCTAGATAAGAAGTCTGCTGCTGTAGATAGGCTCAAAAATAAATTCCTCTCGGTAACCCTGTTCTCCAGGGCATGGAAATACTCAATAAGGCCGTTGGAATTTAACTTAAGATATTTCTGATTATATACATAGATGGTGGAACCATTGCCCTCTACAATCTGCCTTATATAGCCTATATCCTTGCCCAGGAATTTTTCCACTAATTGTTTTTTCTCACTTTCATTCATGGAATATAGGTCATTGGCTACATAGATTTCAGGTAAGCTGTATTCTATTTCCAAAGGGATATATATATTAGGTTTGGCCCCATACCACTTCATGGAGTGGTAGTAGGTATACTCTTGGCTTTCATCTATGATATCTAGTTCTTCCTTGAGGGAGCTTATATCCATCTTAGGATAGTGGGCAGCAAGATGTTTATCATCATTGGAAAAGATGAAGAAGGAATTGCCATCACCTAAATAGATATAGATACTATCCATATAGGGCATCCTATCTACTATGTCATTTGGATCTTTTATATCCAAAGCCCTAGTTAAGATATAGGAATTGGTATCATCTGCAAAATAAAAAACCGCCGACTTTACATTATGATAATTTATAAATTCTTCATTGGATATCTCTTTCAGCTCAAATTCCTTAGCTGTAAGTGCCTCTATCAAGCTGCTCTTTGATTTATCCCATATACCATACTTCATGTCATCATACAGGATAGTATGGTTAATTTCGCTAAAATTTAATAAATACTTACTGGGTGCAATCATATCCGCCAGAACATAAGAATTAAGCTCCCTTTCTTTATCAGCAAAAGTAAATAACTGTTCAGGAGCTTGTAACCATAGGTTTTTAGTTAAAATAATACTAATACTTACCAAGGAAATCAGTAGAAAAGTCTTCAACCTTTCTTTCATTTTAATCATCTCCTTTGGTAAGTATTACTTTTTAAGTTTACTAAAACCACCAAATCTATCATTATTGATGATGGATTTATTGTAGACGTAGATTATAAATTCCTGATCAGCTACACCTTCTGCATCAAAGCTTACGACTACCTTATTTATTCCTAAAATAAGATTTATTTGTTTTTGGAAAAAACCCATATTTCCTGATGTAACTGTCTCTGATGATAAACTAATATAGTCATCCTTAGAAGGTAGGTGGTTTAAGTTAAAATTCTTCTTAGTAAGATCAGTTGTTCCATATACTTCTATAGTAACATCCGTTCCAGTTGGAGCCTTACCATTTATAAGATAAACCTTATCAGTTATAGAAAAGGAACTCTTACTTGGACTTAGTACCTGGTATTTATTTGCATCGGAAGCATAAGCTGTGTCGTTGAATGTTCCAATGCAAAAAATAGCAAAAACAAGTAGGAACGCGACTACTAATTTCTTCCTCATATTCAACCTCCTCACTATATATAGTGACCTGAGTTTATTATATAATATCTATATTACAGAAATATTACAACACAGTTAAGAATGGGTTACACCGGATTTATAGGCAGTTCTACGCTTATTTCAGTACCCTCATTTAGTTTACTTGATAGTTTTAAGTTTCCCCTATGGGCTTCTACTATTTCCTTGGCTATTGATAATCCTAAGCCTGTTCCACCTAGTTCCCTACTACGGCCCTTTTCAACCCTATAAAATCTTTCAAAGATCCTCTTTTGATCCTTCTCAGAGATGCCTATTCCGTTATCTTTAATCTTCAATATAACCTTATCACCTTCTGTATAGCCAAAAATATCGATTCGACCATTATGGTCCGTATATTTATTGGCATTAGATAGTAGATTTAATATAACCTGCTCCATACCATCCTTATCCACTGAAATTTTTGGTAAATCCTCTTGTAGTTCTATATTTACAGTTTGATTTTTTTCCTTAAAGGAAAGGTCTAGTTTCATCTTGGCCTCATGGACTAAATCTTCTAAGGAAGTTTCTACAAAATTCCATTTGGCCTTTTCATAGTCGATGTTGGATAGTTGTAGGAGATCTCTTACTAACCTAGCCATTCGGTCACATTCCTTATCGATTACCCTTAAGAAATTCTGGCTCATTTCCTTATCTAGGTCTCCATCGATTAGGGTTTCAGCATAGCTCTTTATGGTGGTTATTGGTGTCTTTAATTCATGGGACACGTTGGCTACGAATTCCTTCCTTATATTATCTAGCTTATGCTCCTGGGTTATATTTTGAAGGACTATAATTAAACCACCAATACTCCCTTCATCATTTTTAAAGGGAGCATACTTGACCTTGTAGAACTCATTTTGAATTTCAATGATTTCATTACCTTCCAGATCCTTATCATCATTTGAAGCTTCATAGTCTATATCTTTTAAGTTTATCTTGCTGAGTTCAAAATGCTTATTGATATCATCTTCCCTTAAATTTAAAATATCCATAGCTACCAGGTTAGCATGGATAAGATGATTATCCTTATCTATGGCTATTACTCCTTCAGCCATATATTTAAAGATAGTATCTAGCTTACTCCTCTCTAAATCCATTTCATAGATGGTATTTTTTAGCTTTAAGGTTAAATAATTGAACATACTTGCCAGCTGGCCGATTTCATCGTTGGACTTAACCTCTACAAACTGGTCAAAATCCCCCTTAGCCATCTTCTCAGCCTTGGAGGTTACATCCCTTATTGGAACTGTTATGCTGCTTGCAATTAAAAATCCCAAAAGGACAGTTATACTTAAAGCCAAAATGGTGGCATTGGTCATTATGATTTTGGCCTCGTTGACTGTATTGAAAACCCCCGTTAGGTCGGAGGTCATATACAAAACCCCTCTAACCCTTCCATTGTCCGATATAACAGGATAGGCAAGATGTTTATTAGATCTATCCTCATTTAATTCCTTAATTACGTCCTCTGCCTTATCCCCCTGGAAGGCTTTTATGATCAATTTAGGGTCTAGATGTTTATAGGATAGGGCATTTTGGCCTATAATATTTTCACTGCCCTTAGATATGGATGCTATTATAGTAGGGACCTCTCCATCATATATAACATATAGGGATTCGGTAGAACCGATCCTCCAGTCATCTAAGTACTCCTGGATTTCATCCCTGTATTCAATCCAATTATCGGAAGCTATATAGCTTGAACTACTGACCAGAGTTACTATATACTGCTCCATATTATTGGTAATACTGTTAATCTGCTGGTCCTCCAACTTATCGATTATAAATACTCCCACGATTACCATTGCTATGAACACTAGTAAAAAGTATACTAGTACGAATTTCCATTTTATGCTGGAAAACATCCTTTAGTCCCTCCTAAAATAGTATCCTACTCCTCTTTTGGTCAGTATATATTTGAACTCACCATTATTGTCCTCAATCTTCTCCCTAAGCCTTCTAACGGTTACGTCTACTGTCCTTATATCGCCGTAATATTCATAGCCCCACACTTCCTCTAGGAGTTGTTCCCTGGAAAAGACCTGATTGCTGCTGGAGGCTAGAAACTTCAATAATTCAAATTCCCTCAGGGTAAGTTCTACTATTTGACCCTTCTTCCTCACTTCATACTTGTTTAAATCTATTACTAAATCTCCTGATACTATTACATCATTAACTCCTTCTGAGCTTTCAAAGTTAACCCTTCTTATATTGGCCTTAACCCTAGCCATTAATTCCCTCATGCTAAAGGGTTTAACCACATAATCATCTGCTCCCAATTCTAAACCTAAGACCTTGTCCACTTCTTCCTCTTTAGCAGTAAGCATAATAACTGGCAAGGTATATTTCATTCTAATTTCTTTTAAAACTTGGAAGCCATCCTTCTTAGGCATCATTATATCTAAAATAACCAAGTCCGGCTTCCATTCATATACCATATCAATACCCTCTTGTCCATCATTTGCCGTCTCTGCAGTATAACCTTCCTTTTCCAAGTTGAATTTAATAATATCGGCAATCTGCTTCTCATCATCTACTACCAGTATCTTGTTACTCATCTAATCACTCCATCTATCCTTATCTCATCTTAAATTATCTAATAATTATTATTTAAAGTCAATTCTTATTAATTTCAGTAGGATCTGATGGGAATCAGTATATAGCCTTACCGGAAGTATTTTGAAATTTCATGGAAAATATATTGATTTTACTATATTTATGATGTATAATTGTCCTTGATAAGGGGAGTAGCTTGCAATTAGTTAGTCGTCATTACGGTAATCCCGGCTAACTACCTAGAAATAGGAAGCGAGACCTTTGTTTAAAGTTTTCTTTAAACAAAGGTCTTTTTTGTTTGTTTTTTTCTAAATTAGTTATACTAATAATATTGTAAGGAGGCTTGGTATTATGGATTGGTATAAGTTAAGCAAGGAGGATCTATTATCCCAGCTTGATACTAATCAAGAAACCGGTTTAAAAAATGAAGAAATTGAAAAGAGATTAGAAAAATATGGACCTAATGAATTGAAGGAGGAAGAGGGTAGGAGCTTTTTAGCCAAGTTAAAGGATCAATTTGCAGACTTTCTTATCTTAATCCTAATAGGGGCTGCAATTATATCCTTTATAGTAGGTGAAAGAGTAGATGCCATAGTAATTCTAGCTATAGTATTTATTAATGCCCTTTTAGGTATATATCAAGAAGGAAAGGCTGAAAAGGCTTTAGAAGCCTTAAAGCAGATGGCATCCCCTACGGCCAAGGTTATTAGAAATGGCCGGGTTGAGGTTGTACCTTCAAAATCCCTAGTACCTGGAGATATAGTCTTACTAGATGCAGGAGATGTAATCCCTGCCGATTTAAGGCTTATTGAATCTTCTAATTTAAAGATTGAGGAAGCCTCCCTAACTGGTGAATCTGTGCCAGTAGAAAAGGATGCTGAAATTAATCTTACTGAAGATACAACCCTAGGTGACAGGACAAATATGGCCTATATGTCCACCACCGTAACCTATGGTAGGGGTAAGGGGGTTGTGGTGGAGACAGGCCATGGAACGGAAATAGGTAAGATTGCAACTGCCATCCAATCCTATGAAGACGAAGCTACTCCACTGCAAAATCAGTTAAACCAATTGGGTAAATTCTTAGGTATTGCTACTATTATCATCTGTATTATCGTATTTGCAGTAGGCCTATTACAGGGTAGAGAGCTTTTAGAAATGTTCTTAGTAGCCATCAGCTTAGCTGTAGCTGCTATACCTGAAGGCTTGCCAGCCATAGTAACCATCGTATTATCCCTAGGAATGAACAGGATGGTAAAAAGAAATGCCATAGTTAAAAAGTTACTAGCCGTTGAAACCTTAGGTAGTACCACTGTAATCTGTTCTGATAAGACAGGTACCCTTACTCAAAATGAAATGACTGTAGTTAAGCTGTATGCTGATGGTAAGATTATCGACGTAAGCGGCACTGGCTATGAGCCTAAGGGTGAATTTAAGATAGGGGATGAGGAGATCGATCCAAAATCCGTTACCGACTTGAAACTACTCTTAGCCATTGGACTATTATCTAACGATGCAGCCTTAGAAAAAACAGATGAGGGTTATAATATAGTAGGTGATCCAACGGAAGGTGCCTTATTGACCCTAGCTGGTAAGGCTAATATGACTAAGGAGGATATGAATGCTTCCTATCCAAGAATCCAAGAGATTCCCTTCGACTCAGATAGGAAGATGATGACTACCTTCCATGAAAACTATCTGCCAGATAGGGTAGTTTCCTTTACTAAGGGTGCACCTGATATCATCATCAGCAGGTGTAGCCACATAAGGTTGAATGGTCAAGTAGTTCCCTTTACTGATGAATTAAAGGAAGAGGTCTTAGGGGTAAATAGCAAATTCTCAAAGGATGCTTTAAGGGTATTAGCAGCAGCCTATAGGGAGTTTGATAGCTTACCAGAGGATATTTCATCTGATTCAATTGAAAACAATATGATCTTCGTAGGCCTTACTGGTATGATAGACCCACCAAGGCCAGAAGCTAAGGAAGCCATTAAACTTTGTAAAAAGGCTGGTATCGACACCATTATGATTACCGGTGACTATAAGGAAACAGCCTTTGCCATAGCTAAGGACCTAGGCATGGCTGAGGACGAAAGTCAAGCCATAATGGGGGCCGAATTAGATAAGGTAAGCGATGAGGAATTAAGGGAAGTAGTAAAGCATGTAAAGGTCTATGCAAGGGTTTCTCCAGAACATAAGGTTAGGATAGTATCAGCCTTAAAGGCCAATGGAGAAATTACTGCTATGACTGGTGATGGGGTAAATGACGCCCTAGCCTTAAAAAGGGCAGATATAGGTGTTTCCATGGGTATCACTGGTACGGATGTAGCTAAGAATACGGCTGAATTAATCTTGACTGACGACAACTTCGCTAGTATAGTAGCTGCTGTAGAAGAGGGTAGGATCATCTATGATAATATTAAGAAGTTCGTCTTCTTCCTACTATCCTGTAATATAGGTGAAATTCTTATAGTATTTGCAAGTATTTTGATGAATTTACCAGTACCCTTCCAACCTATCCAACTATTGTGGCTTAACCTGGTAACTGATAGTTTCCCTGCCTTAGCCTTAGGTATGGAAGCCGGTGATCCAGACGTAATGGAAAGGAAACCTAGGGATCCTAAGGCTTCAATCCTAGACAGAGGACTATTATTAGGTATAGCAGTTCAAAGTATAGCCATAGGAGCTGCAGCCCTATTAGCCTATAATATGGCCCTTAGCTTATATCCTGATAATCTAGTATTAGCTAGGACTATTACCTTTGCTACCTTGATTACTGCAGAATTATTAAGGGCTTATTCAAGCAGGTCCCAAAGGCATTCCTTATTTAAGATTGGTATCTTCAGCAACAAAACTATGGTAATGGGAACCACCTTCTCCTTTATATTGATGTTGGCTGTTATATACCTACCATTTGCCCAACCTATATTTGATACTGTAGCATTGACCTTAGCCCATTGGAGGACAGTTCTACTATTCGCCTTCATACCACTAATAGTTGGTGAAATCTATAAGTTCATCGATAGGAAGATAGACTAGAGGAAAAAGACGGAGGAAGTTATGACATTAGACTTATATAAGGAACTAAGTAAGAATATTTCATTTGCCAGGTCTGAAGCGGAATTGCTTATACAGCCGGATATGCTAAATCCTAGGGGAATTGCCCATGGTGGGGAACTAATGAAGTTAATGGATACGATGGCAGGAATCGCTGCCCGAAAACATTGTAAGGGAAATGTAGTAACTAAAAGCTTCCATGATATAGTATTCCATAAACCAATCCAACTTGGAGATGTCATTACGGTAATAGCACAGCTGGCCTATGTTGGTAATAGCTCCATGAACATATTTGTCAATATATATGTTCATGATATGGAAGACTTCTCTAACCCAAGCTTAGCTGCATCCAGCTTTGTAACCATGATTCATCTAGTAGACCAAGCCCCTAATAGGGTCCCTAGATTAGAAGCTAAAACTCCCCAAGAGGAAGCCTTATTTAAGTTGGGGGAGGAAAAGTATAAGGCTATATTGAAGAAATAAAATAATAAGATTATGCCGCCTCTAAAGGCGGCTTTTTTATGCCTTCCTTATCCTTAAATTAATATTCTATGCTATAGACACATATTTATTTACAAAGCATAAAATAAATCAAGGAAGGTGATAATAATGAGCCAAAATAGATATGATAAACTATGTCCAATTTTAAATGCCAAGGTATTGGCCCAATCCACTGAAGAAGTACCAGTAATAGTTCAATTTAATAGGGAAGATTGTAAAGCGAAAGAGCAGCTCAAATCCTATGATTTAGTTGAAAAGGAGCTGCCTATTATCGGGGCCGTATCTGGCTATCTTACGACGGATTTAATCTATCAACTGGCAAATGATCCAAATGTAAAATATATCAGTTTCGATTCTAAAGTCTACACCCTACTGGATATAGCTACCGAAAGCATGGAGGTTTACTTCCCCCATGATAAGGGCTATGAGGGAGAGGGGATAACCGTGGCAGTAATTGATACTGGTGTTGCACCCCATAACGACCTTGTAAAACCTGAAAATAGAATAATTGGATTTAAGGATTTTATTAACTATAGGAGATACCCCTATGATGATAACGGCCATGGAACCCATGTGGCTGGAATTATTGCAGGCAATGGCTATTCATCAAGGGGAAAATATGTAGGAGTTGCTCCCAAGGCTAATATATTGGCTATTAAGGCCTTAGATAGAAATGGTGGGGGCTCTACTTCAAAGGTAATCGAAGCCATATCCTATATTATAGAGACTAAGGACAGGTATAATACCAGGGTAATCAATCTTTCTATTGGAACACCTGCCAACAGCCTCTGTGAAAAGGATCCCCTATGTAGGGTTGTGGATAGGGCCATTAATGAAGGCTTGGTAGTGGTAGTTGCAGCTGGCAATAGCGGTCCTTCTCCAGGAACCATACTTTCACCAGGAATCAATAGAAATGCCATAACCGTAGGGGCGGTGGATGATAAGAGGACGGTGGATCCTTCTGATGATACTATAGCCCGCTTTTCAAGCCGTGGTCCAACCCTAGAAGGGATTCAAAAACCAGACTTAGTGGCTCCAGGAGTCAGTATCAACTCCTTATCTAATACTAAGTTAAATAGTTATATCCCCTTAAGTGGTACTTCAATGGCAACTCCCTTAGTTACAGGTTCTGTAGCCCTCCTCTTAGATAAATATGGGGATTTAAAACCTTCCGAAGTAAAAGCCAGGTTATTAAAGGCCTGTGTCCCTATAGACGATATAGCCGAGCACCAGGGTGCCGGCGTCTTGAACCTAAAGAAGTTATTTGATGATAGTGATGAAGAAGGCCTCAGGGGAGATGACGATAGGATTCGAGTAGATTCAATAGAAAAGGGGCCAGTTCTTCAAGAAGATGTTGTGGCAGCCAGAAAAAATTCTAACGCCGATTTTTATGAAGGCTTACTAGTCCTATTATTTATCCTTATATTACTTGATTCAAGGTTTTAGGAAATAAAAAAAGCAAGTGATACACTTGCTTTTTTATCTATCTTACATAATTACTTGGATTTTGATGTACTCCATTCTTAAGTACTTCAAAATGCAGGTGTGCGCCAGTGGACCTTCCAGTATTACCCACATTGGCTATATGCTGCCCCTTTGCAACCTTTTGCCCCTTCTTAACTAAAAGCTTACTACAGTGGGCATATCTAGTCTTATAGCCATTACCATGGTCAATCTCAACCATATAGCCATAGGAGCCCTTATAACCTGCAAAGGTTACGGTACCGCCATCGGCCGCCTTGATTGGAGTCCCATAGCTTGCCGCAATATCTAATCCCTTGTGCATCCTACCCCATCTCATGCCGTATCTGGAGGAAATCCTCCCCCTTGTAGGCATCATAAATGCTCCGGTGGCTGCATGCCTAGGTACTTCCTTGGTACCCTTTACTATTACTTGATCTACAGGGTCCTTTAGAACATTTTCCTCTAATACTTCCTTTTCTACCACTATACCATTATGCCTTACTTCGTTAGCTACTACCTTTCTTTCACCCTTAATTCCTTCGATTTTTACCCTTTGCTGATTTTTATACATGGAATCGCTTAATTCAACCTTTGTCTCATAGTTAATAGCTTCCGTATATTCAACCTTATGGATAGTTTCCACGGTAATTAAAGATTTTGGCAGTAAGAGCTTTACCTCATCACCAGGTTTTAATTTTTGGGGATCCTTATCCTGGTTAGCTAAAACTAATTCATCTACGCTAGTATCATACATCTTAGCTATAGTCCAAAAACTCTCCCCTACTTCAACGGTGTGGGTTTTTATTTCTTCAGTTCCATTTCGTATATATTCCAATACCTTATCTTCATCGGATAAGGCTGTCATTGGCACCAGTTTCTCTATAGTCTTTACATCTTCTAGGATGTTAATTTCTACTGGCTTATCCTCATCTGTAAACTGGCTAATATAAGGTTCCTTAACCCTTTCAAGTAGGGCATCTATCTCTTCCTTAGTTTTAAAGACTCCTACTTCCTCCCCATCTATAGTTAAGGCATAGGCTGAAACTAAGAAGCCTATATTGGACTCTATCTTTTCCCTTAAATCATCCCTAGAAACTAGGTCATCATCCTTTGCATGGGTTGGTTCAAAAACTAGCTCACTATCAAGGACCATATCTGCATTGTATTTTTTGCTCAGTTTCTCTTGGATGTGGTTAAATATCTCTAAGGCCTCTTCTTCAGTACGGATTGAACCTAGATGCATATCCCCTAGGTAGATATCAAAAGCCCTAGTCCTAATTTCATTAACCTTATATCCAGTATAGCCTAGTCCAATGATGACTAGGATCATAAAAGCTGCCAAAGCCTTTCTAAAAAAGGAATTTTCCTTATATGTATTATTAAGATCTTTAAAATCTATATCTTCAAACTTGTCTACTATATTCTGTTTAAAATTATGTCTTAAGCCTTTAAAGAATTTTTTAAGTTCCCTTACTAACTTAGACTCCCTAATGTTCTTAGGTTCATCCATTGGTTTATACCCTCCCAAAGGCAAATCTAAAAGACTTGCACAATTTTGTTACCGTTTTGTAATATATTTTTTATTATATCATAGGTAAAATTTATTTCAATAAACAGTAGTATAATATATTATAATTTTAATTGGTTATTTTATACATTTTTTGATAAAGTTCCTAATTTTATTATCTAAAAGGCTAATCTATTTACTATTAACTATATTAAATTTTGAAATTTATTATCGAACATTGGCAGTACTTTAAAAGATTATACCAATCTTTCTCTTGCTAAGGCTGAAAAGGACCTCCTTACCAACTTCATAAACCTCCCCATCCACATTTAAAAGTAGGTTAGAATCGCTCGTTACCCTTATTTCCCTGGCCTTATAACTTTCTACGTATTTTTTCAGTTTAGTATGGCTTCCCCTAAAGATCAAAGGAAATAAGAACAATACCCTTAAATTGCTTACATCCTTAACTAGACAGATATGGAGATAGTCATCGAAAAAATCTGCATGGGGGATTACCTTCATACCGCCTCCATAATACTTTCCATTACCTATGGCCAATAGTAAGAGATTTCTCTTAATTTTTTTACCATCAATTTCTAGGCCAATCTCTTTCTTCCTATATTTTAGTAGGGTATATATTAGGGCTAGGACATAAGAAAAACTTCCTTTAACCCTCTTCCTAAAGATATGTATATTAGTCAATACTTCAACGTCAAATCCTATACTGGCTATATTTAAAAAGGGATAGAGGTTTGATTGACCTATAGCAACTTCCTTAACCCTTTTTTTAAGTATTAGGTCCAAAGCCAACCTAGGATCTTGTGGAATATTTAAGCTCCTACTTAGATCGTTGCCAGTACCGGCTGGGATAATCCCCAAGGACCCTTGTCCCCTTTTTAGTAGACCTGAAGCTACCTCATTGATGGTGCCATCACCGCCTACTGCAATGATTATATCGTAATCCTTCTTTGCCGCCAGCTCTATAGCTTCCTTCTCCCTGCTAGTAAAGATTATTTCATAATCCAGCTTGTTTTCCTCCATAACTTCCCTAATTACTGCTTCCGTTGCCCTTGCCCTACCGCTTCCTGCTACTGGATTTATGATGAATAGAAACTTATCCATTTTATATCCTCCTAGATATTATAACTATATTCACCCTTTATAGCCCTATCTATAACTAAGATCTCTTCAGCAGAAAGGGGTATATTGCTTGTCCCATTTTTTATGGGCTTTCCATAGCTAACGGTATTTTCCCTACCATATATACTAGTAAGGACAACACCATTATTATAATCATCTAACAAGGCTATGGAAAAACTCAATTGGCTCCCCATTTCATCAAAGGCATTATACCTCATAAAACCAACCTTGCTTATAGCAAAGGAAAGTTTGGTCTCAATCCCCTCTATATTTTTCTCAATTTGGTTTATATCCTTATCTAGAGCAGCTATCTTTTCATTTATCTCCATTAATAATTCTTCTACGTTTATTCCCTCTATCCCATCTACCAGCTTATTATATTTCTTAATCCATTTATTAAGCCTTATTTGGGAAATAATCATATAAACTAGTAACAATATGGAAACCATAGATAAGCCAATGATACATTCAATATAGTAGTCAGAAATAAAAGTAAAGATTTCCATCTATCCACCATCCTAAAATCTTCTTGCTATTTCATCTAGTGCTTTTATTGCCAATTCCACTTCTTCGTGCTTATTAAACATACCAAAACTAAATCTTACTGCACCCTGATTAAGGGTATTTAAAGTCTTATGAGCTAGGGGAGCACAGTGCAAACCTGGTCTTACGGCTATATCGTATTCTTCATCCAATATATAGGAAAGCTCGGAGGAATCTAGGTCCTCTAGGTTTAGGGCAATTACTGGAGCTTGATTTTTAGTTAAAGGTCCATATAGCTTTATGCCCTCAATATCCTTAACACCTTCTATAAAATGTCTAGTCAATTCTTCCTCATGTTTCCTAATCCTGTCTATCCCCTTTTCCATGATGTATTCTATACCAGCACCAAGACCTATTATTCCTGGCGCATTTATAGTGCCACTTTCAAATTTATCAGGCCATACATCAGGCTGGGTCATGGAACTGGATTCGCTTCCTGTACCACCCTGTAGGATGCTTTCCATATCTAAGTCCTCATTTATATATAAGCCACCTGTCCCCTGGGGACCTAGCAAGCCCTTATGTCCTGGAAAGGCTAAAATATCTATATTCATTTCCTTAACGTCTATATCATATACTCCGGCCGATTGTGCTGCATCTACCATATAGATTATTCCCTTCTTCTTTGCTAACAAACCGATTTCCCCTACAGGCATAATACTACCTACTAAATTGGATATATGGGTAGTAACTATCAATTTAGTATTTGGCCTAATAGCCCTTTCTATATCCTTAGGATCGATCAAGCCTTCAGAGTTAGCCTCTATTATAGTAGATTCTACCCCTAAGCTATTTAAGTGCCTAATTGGCCTTAGAACTGAATTATGCTCCATATGGGTAGTAATTACGTGGTCGCCAGCCTTTAAAACCCCCTTAATACCTAAGTTAAGGCTCTGAGTACAATTGAAAGTAAAAATAATGTTCATAGGATTACCAGTGTTAAAGAGCTTGGATAACAATTGTCTAGTTTTAAATACTTCCCTGCTAGTTCTTAATGCCAACTTATGGCCTGATCTACCAGGATTTGCTCCATAGTTCACCATTGCATCTAAGATTGCATCGTATACTACCTTAGGCTTAGGAAAGCTTGTTGCAGCATTATCAAAATATATCAAAATAATCGACCTCCACCGAAATATTATACCATATTATTATATGATTCTGATAGAGATAATATTAAATCCTAGATAAAACTTCCCTCCCTATATAAGATAGAAGGGCTGTTTTATAACATAAGTTATAAAACGCCCTCCAAGTAAAAAAGAACCCTTATATAAAACAAGCCCGCTAATTAGCCATCTAACCTTTCATAAACTATCCTTAGTAGCTCATCCCTCAGTCTTTTTCCCTCCTCTAAGATTTCCCTTATCCTATCCCTTATATCCTCCCTATATCCTTCATCCTTTATGCTTAATAGGTTGATCCTAACGTTCATCAGGGCACCTTCTAAGCCGGCATAAGCAAGCAAGGCCCCTACACCTACATCCGTTATGGCATTTATATTGCCGTCTACTGCAAAGGGAAGCTGCAACCTTAATACTTCTAGACATTCTTCAGCACACCTTAAGGGTACTTCCAAGGCCTTTTTATAACCTTCTTGAATGGCTTGGCTTCTCCTTTTCCTTTCTTCTTCTGTATCCTTTGGCATTTTAAAGGCCTTTAAGACGTCATCAAAAGCTCTTGAATCCTCATCAACTATTGAGCAGAGGTTTTCCAACTTAGATCCTAGTAGTTGGAAATTCTCCCTTAATTCCCTCTGCCTTTCTTCCTCCAACTCTTCAAAGGATTTTTTATAGAAGGTCAGATTCCCAACCATCTGAGTCAAAGCACTGCCTAGACTTCCTGCCAGGGCAGATACGCTGCCACCACCCGGCGTTGGATTTCCGCTGGCCGCTTCATGGATATACTCCCTTAGACTTTTTTCAATTAGCATACTCACACCCCTATTCCCTTTATTATGTTCCACGTGGAACATTAGTTGACTATAATATCATATATTCTTTCCAGATCTTCCTCATCATAGAACTCGATTACAATCTTATTAACATGATTACCCTTAATCAACCTAACCTTGGTACCCAAGGCCCTCATAAGTTCATCCTCCAGGTCTGCAATATATGGGTCCTTTTCAACACCTTCCAACTCTCTTACATTACCCCTAATCTTCTTACTTTTAGCTTTTGAGGCCTTACTATTGTCTTTAAGCTTTTTAACCTCAGCCTCTGTCTCCCTTACATTTAGGCCTGAGTCCATAATTCTTTCAGCCAGCTTAACTTGCTCCTTCTTATCCTTTAAACCCAGCAGGGCCTTTCCGTGGCCAGGAGTCAAACGACCATCATAGAGATAGGAAACCACCTTACTATCTAAGTTAAGCAACCTTAAACTATTAGTTATGTATGTCCTACTCTTACCAATGGCATTGGCCAGTTCCTCCTGCTTAAGGTTAAACTCCTCTATCAATTGCTTATAGGCCATAGCTTCTTCAATGGGATTTAGATCCTCCCTCTGGATATTTTCCACAAGGGCTAATTTAGCCGCCTCCTCATTATCTGCATCTAGTAGGATGGCGGGGATTTCCTTTAACTTAGCCAGCTTAGAAGCCCTGTATCTTCTTTCTCCTGCTATAATCTCATATTTATCAGCTTTAGACCTGACTAAAATAGGCTGGATAACACCATTGATCTCAATAGATTTAGCCAACTCCCTTAAAGAGCCCTCATTGAACTCCTTCCTTGGCTGGTCTGCCTTAGTAACTATCTTATCTAGAGGGATATTTATAACTTTTTTATCCATCTCTTCTTCTACTAATATGCTTTCTGCTGCTGGATTATCCCTAATTAAAGCCGATAACCCTCTTCCTAATCCCCTTTTTTTGCTAGTCAAACCAATCACTCCTTAAAGCTACCATGAAGATTCTTCCTCTGCCATTTCTAGAAATTCCTCAGCTAACTCCATATAGGCTTCCGAACCCCTAGACCTTTGGTCGTAATCCATTATGGACAGGCCATGTGAGGGTGCTTCTGCCAACCTAACATTTCTTGGAATTATACTGGTATATACCTTACCTTTGAAATAGGCCTTGACTTCATCCACTACCTGGATGGAAAGGTTAGTCCTTCCATCAAACATACTCAAAACTACACCTTCGATCTGTAAGCTAGGATTAAAGTTGGCCTTAACCAGCTCTATGGTTTCAAACAACTGGCTAACCCCTTCTAAGGCATAGTATTCACACTGGATTGGAATTATAACACTATCAGAGGCGATTAAGCCCATAACGCTCAGTATTCCTAAGGAAGGGGGACAATCTATGAAGATGTAGTCGAAGTTATCCTTAATTTCCCCCAGCTTGTCCCTTAATAAAGGCTCCCAATTTCCAACCCTGGCTAGCTCTACCTCTAAACCGGCCAATTCATTATTAGATGGGATGATACTGACGTTTTCAGCACTTGATTTATAAATTGCTTCCCCTATAGGTAGGTCCAAGGCCAATACATCATATATAATCCTTTCAACCTCATCCTTTTCCAAACCTAGGCCGCTGGTGGAGTTTCCCTGAGGATCTAAATCAATCAGTAGGATACTTTTCCCAAGCCTTCCCAGGCCTGCTGATAGGTTGACACAGGTTGTAGTCTTGCCCACTCCACCTTTTTGATTGAATATGGATATTATTTTTCCCATATATTTCACCCTTTTGATCTAAAAAGTTAACTTCAACTTACACTTTATATATATAATATCAGAAAAGTAACTTTATTAAAACAAAAAAGCCACCTATTCTCAAAAGGTAGCTTAAAAAAGTTCCACGTGGAACATTGTAAAAGCTTCCTCCTAAAATTCTAGAAAGAAGCTTTTATCCTAAGTTAAATATTAATGCTTAGGTAGCTTGATTACTACCTCGTAAAAATCACCCTTATCCTGTTCCTTGTATTGAGCATCGATTCCATATTCCTTAATGGCCTTATAGGCCTTCTTTATAGTGTTAAGATAAATTCTTACATTGATTAAGGACTTTATACTCTGTTTCGGTTTCTCTTCTTCTTCATCCTTCTGCCTTAAGTTCTCCAAGATATCCTCTACCAATTCTTCAGTACTGCTAACATTTAGGGATTTACTTATTACCTTTTCTAATACTAACCTTCTAGTTTCATCATCCGGTAGTTTTAATAGGGCCCGTCCATGTCTTTCCGTTAAATCATTTTCTACCAAAGCCTTTTGTATATCGGGAGGTAATTTCAATAGCCTTAATTTATTTGCTATGGTAGATTGAGACTTTCCAATCTTCTCAGCCAGTTCCTGCTGGGTGAAATTATGATCATTTATTAAATTATAATAGCCTTCCGCTTCCTCGATAAAGTTTAAATCTTCCCTTTGTAAATTTTCAATTAAGGCTATAATGGCAGACTCCTTATCCCTGTACTCTACTACTAAGGCAGGTACCTCCTTTAACTCCGCCATCTCCGATGCTCTAAGTCTTCTTTCACCTGCTATTAATTCATACTTATCTTCGGATATCTTTCTAACACTTATAGGTTGAATAACACCATAGGACTTAATGGACTGGGATAATTCCTCCAGGGCTTTCTTATTAAATTCCTTCCTAGGCTGATAAGGGTTTGGTCTAATTGCATCAATTGGAATATATTTTACCTCTTGATGTAATGCCATTTAATTACACCTCTTCTCGTAACAAATAGACTATATTTATATATTCTATATTTAAAATATATTTCCTTCTTTATTTCCCGATTAATTTAATACAAATTCCAACAAATTACAGGGGATTTTTCCTAGGCTTTCCCCCTCCCCTAGGATATTTTGTCGGAGTTTTTCTAATCTTTTCGATTACTATCAAAGAATGTACTATATCACTTTCTGGTATTTCAATTAACTTTTTATCTACAACCTTGCCGCCTAGAATCTTAATGGCGTTTTTAGCTGACTCCAGCTCTTCATCTATATCAGGCCCCTTCATGGAGATGAAATAACCACCAACCTTAACAAAGGGAATACAGTACTCACTTAGGGTATCTAAGGAAGCCACTGCACGGGAAATGCAGATATCATAGCCTTCCCTATATTCCTCCTTCCTTCCTAACTCCTCTGCCCTGCCATGTATTGCTTGTATACTAGCTAAATTAAGCTGGTGGATTACTTCCTTTAGGAAGGTTATCCTCTTATTTAAACTATCTAAAAGGGTAATATCTAAGTCAGGATTTACTATCTTTAGGGGGAGGCCAGGAAAACCCCCACCAGTACCTATATCTATGACCCTCTGTTTTCCCTTAAATATATCCAGGGTAAAGGGGGTTAGGCTATCTAGGAAATGTTTTATATCTATTTCCTCATCATCGGTTATGGCCGTAATATTAATCTTAGTATTCCATTCCTTTAACAATTCCTTATACTTTATAAAGTTGTTAAGCTGCCCATCTGTCAACTCCAAACCTAGCTTCAAAACACCCTTCTTTAATACATCCACATTAGTCATTATTCTTACCCTTTCTCCTCATTTGTTCTAAATAAATCAATAGGACATTGATATCAGATGGTGAAACCCCTGAAATCCTAGAAGCCTGGCCAACAGAATCAGGCCTAATATGATTTAATTTTTGAATGGCTTCATTACTTAAGCCCTTGATTACGCTATAATCTTCAATATGGTCTAGTTTCTTATTCTCCAACTTCTTAAACTGCTCTATCTGGGCCATCTGCTTTTTAATATAGCCTTCATATTTAATCTGGATCTCAACCTGCTGCTTTACTTCCCTCTTTAATTCCTTCCTATCTGGATCGAATATGATTGTATTATCATAGTTTAATTCAGGCCTTTTAATCAATTCATAAAGGCTGATGGAGTTCTTAAGGGGTGTAGAACCTAATTCCTCTAACTTCTTATTTACTTCTTCCGTAGGATTAATCCTAATATTTTTAAGCCTTTCTAACTCTTCATTAATAGCCATTTCCTTGGCAATAGTTCTTTGGTATCTCTCTTCACTCACCAGTCCTATTTCATATCCCTTTTTAGTCAGCCTTAAATCAGCATTGTCCTGCCTTAAGGTCAACCTATACTCCGCCCTGGAAGTCATCATCCTATAAGGCTCATTAGTTTCCTTAGTAACTAGGTCGTCTATTAAAACCCCTATATAGGCTTCAGACCTGTCTAAGATAAAGGGTTCCTTACCCTTAATATTATGGGCAGCATTTATACCAGCAATCAATCCTTGGGCAGCTGCCTCCTCATAACCAGATGAACCATTAATCTGACCAGCAAAGAAGAGGTTCTTAATTTCCCTATGCTCCAAGGTTCTCTTTAAGATGGTAGCATCTATAGCATCATATTCGATGGCATAGGCTGGCCTCATGATCCTAACATTTTCAAGGCCTATGATATTCTTATACATCTGGTGCTGTACCTCCACTGGTAGGCTTGTACTTACACCCTGAACGTACATCTCCTTAGTATCCAATCCTTCTGGCTCTATAAAGACCTGGTGTTGGTCCCTGTCGGCAAATCTTACTACCTTATCTTCAATGGAAGGACAGTACCTTGGGCCCACTCCTTCTATTTCTCCTGCATACATGGGGGAACGATGGAGGTTATCCCTAATGATCTCATGCATCTTTTCTGTTGTATAGGTTAAATAGCAGGGTACCTGGTCAATATCTAAGCCCTTATCCATATTCATAAATGAAAAGGGTACTATTTCCTCATCCCCAGGCTGGATCTCCATTACTGAAAAGTCTATACTATCCCTATGAACCCTAGCAGGAGTACCGGTCTTCATCCTTCTCAACTTAAAGCCCTTCTCCTTTAAGGCATCGGATAGTAAATTGGCAGGAAACATACCGTCTGGACCAGAGGGGAAATTTACCTCTCCCATATATACCCTAGCCTTTAGGTAGGTTCCAGTTGCTAAAACTACAGCCTTACACCTATAGACTGCACCAGTCCTGGTTAAGACTCCTTTAACCTCATTATCTTCTATCAAAACATCTATTACTTCAGCCTGCATTAGATTCAAATTAGGCTCATCTTCTAGAACCTTTTTCATTTCAGTATGATACTTTTTCTTATCAGCCTGTACCCTTAGGGAATGGACTGCAGGTCCCTTGGAAGTGTTCAGCATCCTACTTTGGATGAAGGCCTTATCTATATTTAAGGCCATTTCTCCACCTAGGGCATCTATTTCCCTAACTAGGTGACCCTTACCTGTCCCACCGATATTAGGGTTACAAGGAAGAGCTGCAATGGAATCTAGGCTAATGGTCAAAAGTAAAGTCTGCATTCCCAACCTACTACTAGCTAAAGCAGCTTCAACCCCTGCATGGCCTGCACCAACTACCACAACATCGTATTCACCAGCAACAAATTGCTTAACGTCCCTCATATCTTTTTCCTTTCTAACTAATTTTTCCCTTTAATATATTTTGATTTGAAAATTTTAGTAATTATAAATAGCAAAAGAACAAAAGCTTCAATCTAGAAAGCAGATAAAAAGAAGCTTTTGTTAATATCATATTAAGCTTAACTAATAACCAATGGGATTGAATTTTAAGATTTTTATATTATAAAGTAAAGTAGATAATTAATCTATGGAAATCACTTATTTACCAATACAAAACTCATTAAAGATCCTATCTAAAATATCCTCACTAATAGTATCGCCAGAAATCTCACCTAAATTATCCCAACAATCCCTAAGGTCTACTTCAATACAATCTAAGGGTATATTAGCCCTTATATCCTCCAAGGCGCTTTCCATATTCCTTAGGGCCTTCTCCAATTGATTTTTATGCCTAATATTAGTCACTACTACTGTAGAATCCAGCTCTAGGCTACCGGAGTAGAACATCTCCTTAATTTTTTCCTCCAATTTATCGATTCCTATACCATTGGCAATGGAGGCTTCTATAATTTCTATATGGCCTAATAGCTTCCTTAAGTCCTCCATGGTATAACTATTAGGTAAGTCCGTCTTATTAAAGATGGCTATGGATTTTTTTCCCTTGATTAAATCGATTATATTATAATCTTCTTCTGTCAATTCCCTAGATGCATCGAAGACAGCTATAATCAAGTCAGCCAATTCAATGCTCTCTTTAGCCCTATCAACACCAATTTTCTCTACTATATCTTCCGTTTCCCTTATTCCTGCAGTATCTACAATCTTTAGAGGTATTCCATCTATACTTATGAATTCCTCTATAATATCCCTGGTGGTTCCTGGTATATCAGTAACAATGGCACGATTCTCCCTTAGTAAGGCATTTAATAGGGAAGACTTTCCCACATTAGGTTTACCTAAAATCACCGTATTTAAACCGTCCCTTAATATTTTACCACTATTGGCTGTATTTAATAACTCCTTTATACCCTCAATTACCCTATGGGCCATATTCTCCAACTCTTCATAGGTAATCTCTTCTATATCATCTTCGGGAAAATCTATGCTGGCTTCCACATGGGCTATCATATTCAATACCTGGTCCCTTAATTCTGTAATCTTCTTAGAGAGATTCCCCTCCAGTTGGTTCATAGAAACCTGGAAGCTTTTATCCGTTTTAGCTCTAATTATATCGATTACAGCTTCAGCTTGGGAAAGATCTAGTCTACCATTTAAAAAGGCCCTCTTGGTAAACTCACCAGGCTCTGCCAATCTGGCACCCTTACGCAGTAGTAGTTCTAAGACCTTCCTTACAGGTATAATACCACCATGGCAGTAGATCTCCACCACATCCTCCCTAGTATAGGTATAGGGAGCCTTCATATATACTATTAAAACCTCATCTATTATCCTACCTTCTTCATCTATAATATGGCCGTAGTTTAACTTCCTATTTTCGGCCTGGATTAATTCCTTATTTTTAACACCCTTAAAAACCCTATTGGCTATATTTATAGCCTCTTTACCACTTAATCTAACGATTCCTATTCCAGCTTCTCCAACCGCCGAAGAAATGGCAGCTATTGTATCTAACATATTTTCACCTCAGTATTGGTTTTCATTAATATTGTAATGATATTAATATTATGTGTCAAATAATTTAAATAATAAACATAAGCTTCCATCTATGATAAAATAAGTAAGCTTTTTAATAAATACCCAGCTCCCATAAAAAACAAAGCCCTTGATTAAAAATCTAGGGCTTTAAACTATTTGGCTTGTATAACGACTCTCCTATAAGGGTCCACACCCTCACTGTAGGTAGTTATATCATCATATTTTTGTAAGGCAGAATGGATAATCCTTCTTTCAAATGGATTCATAGGCTCTAATTTTACCGGCTTATTGGTATATTTAGCCTTATCAGCCATCTTCTCTGCAAGTCTAATTAAGGTCTCTTCCCTTCTCTGCCTGTAGTTTCCAATATCTAGGGCTACTCTTATATATCTATCCTGATCCCTATTTATAGTTAAGCTAAGAAGATATTGAATAGAATCTAGGGTATTTCCCCTTTTTCCTATAATAATTCCTTTGTCTATTGGGTCTACATTTACAATATCTATATATAGGCCATCTTCTTCCCGTCTAATTTCCATATCAGCTACTACACCCATATATTTAAAGATATTTTCTAAAAACTCCTTGGATTTCATCACCGGGTCATTAACTACAGTAACCTTAACTTTAGCATCCTTACTACCTATTAAACCAAATAGACCTCTACTTGCCTCTTCAATAACCTCAATCTCCACATCAGCTTCAGTAACTTCCAACTCCAACAAGGCTTCCTTAATGGCATCTTCTACAGTCCTAGCTTCCTTTATAACATACCTCATAAACTATTTTTCCTCCTTAACTTTACCCAAAGACCTATTAGTTATTAATTGCTGTATTATAGTAAATATATTACTTACTACCCAATATAATGCCAAGCCACCAGCAAATCCCCTTGCGGCAAAGAAGATCATGATAGGTAAAAAGATTGACATATTCTTCTGCATCGCTTCAGCTTCAGGGGCTACATTCTGTTGAGGCTTTGCCATAATAGCACTTTGGATATATGTAGTTAAGGCTGCTAACAATGGTAGTCCAAACATGTATGGATCAGGATTATCTAAATTAGTTATCCATAAAAATGATTTATTCATTGCTTCATAAAAACCTGGTTCAGTGAAGGCATATTTTGCTGGTTCTCTAAATACTGCAAAAAATGCAAAAATTATCGGCATTTGAATCAATAGGATCAAACAACCACCGGCAGGCTTATAATTGTGTTCCTTATATAGTTCTTGTAACTTCCTCTGCTGGGTCATAGGATCGTGCTTATATTTTATCTGAATTTCCTTCATAAGCGGTTGAAGTTCATTCATCTTTTTTGCAGATTTAGCTTGTGATAAGCTTATTGGTAATAATAGCAGTTTAAATATAATAGTAGTAACTATTATGGCCATGGCGTAATATGAGAAATGTTCAGTTTCCAATCCTGTAGTCGAAACTAGATTGTAGACGAAACGCAATAGTGAACCTAAAATCCTCCCAAGAAAAGCTGTCATTAATTAACCCCCTATCAAATAAGCGGATCATATCCTCCCTCATGAAAAGGATTACACCTTAATATCCTTCTTATGGTTAAATATGTTCCCTTAATAAAACCATATTTTTCATAGGCCAACAGAGAATATTGTGAGCATGTAGGATAAAATCTGCAATGTCTTCCTATTAATATATATTTGGAAATCACTCTTTGGTAAAATTTAATCAATATAATTGCTATCTTAGCCATCTTTTCACCTAATTTTTTAAAAGCTTGGCAATCTTCATAATATGAAGCATAGAGCTTTCCAATTCCTTAAAACTTAAGTCTACCACATTCTTTTTAGTAATAAAAACCAAATCATACCCAGCCTTAAGATTATGAAAATTTAAGCGGTATATCTCCCTCATCCTTCTTCTTATCTTATTCCTAACTACTGAATTTCCAATCTTCTTTGTTATAGTAAAGCCAACCCTTGTCTCATTTAAATCGTTTTTCCTAACATATAAAATTAAATTCCTATTCCAATAATTCCTTCCCTGATCATAAACCCTTTTAAACTCCATATTTTTTCGTAAACGATACCTTTTATCCATTACTTACTCTCCAATACTATTATTAAAAAGACCACTTCAAACAGTGGCCTTAAGCAGTTAATCTTTTTCTGCCTTTTCTTCTTCTATTTCTTAAGATTGTTCTACCAGACTTAGTCTTCATTCTTTTTCTAAAACCATGTTCTCTACTTCTTTGTCTTCTCTTTGGTTGATAAGTCCTCTTCATATCTGTGCACACCTCCTTAAAGACGCCATTACACCATATATATAAATACGGAGTTTTCAAAGGAATCTAAATGGACACTACTATTGATTATATGTATTTATCCAAGCCCTGTCAAGAATTTTAAGCATTAAGCTATTTACAAATTGATTGTTAACAACTTGTTAGTATTGTGGATAATTTTATTGAATAAAAGGATAAATTTTGATATCATAAAATCATATGTGGATATTTATAAAAGTTATGTTAATCTTATAAAGTTATTCACATTTTGTGGATAACCTGTGAATAACTTTTAGGCCTATGGGGTTATTTTTTATCTAGTCTATTATAATGAGTAAATTTAGCCATCTATTATGCACATCTTATGCTTTGTTGAAATTGTGGATAATCTGCATAATCTTCATTTGCTATTAATATTAACAATTTGTTGATTTTTTTATCCACAAATATATATTATAACATTATTATAGCCTTTTATAATTTTTTATGCTACAGGATTGTTGATAAATCTGTTTATAGTTATTTTATGAGGAGGGCAAAAAATGTCATCTAACTTGGATAGTATTTGGAATAAGGTCTTGGATATAATCAAGGTTGAACTTACGGAAGTAAGCTATAATACCTGGTTAAAGACCGTCATCCCTGTTAATATGTCAAAGGATACTATCATATTAGCTGCACCTAATGATTTTACCAAGGGTATACTGGAAGGCAGATATTTAAATTTAATAAAAAATTCCATAAGGGAAGTTACAAAAAAAGATTATGATATTAAATTTGTAATTCCAGGGGAAGAACCAAGTACGGAAATTGGACAAACTGTAAAACAAGAGAATAATTTTGTAAATAATCAAAGATCTCAGCTAAATCCCAAATATTCATTTAATACCTTCGTAATAGGTAATAGTAATAGATTTGCCCATGCTGCATCCTTAGCTGTTGCTGAAGCTCCAGCCCAGGCCTACAATCCCCTATTCCTATACGGTGGAGTCGGTTTAGGAAAAACCCATCTAATGCATGCCATAGGACACTACATACTTAATCAAAATCCAAATACTAAGGTAGTTTATGTTACATCAGAAAAATTCACCAACGAGCTAATTAACTCTATTAGGGAATATAGGAATGAAGAATTTAGGAACAAATATAGGAATGTAGACGTCTTATTAATAGACGATATCCAATTTATCGCCGGTAAGGAAGGAACCCAGGAGGAATTTTTCCACACCTTCAATGCCTTATATGAAGCCAATAAGCAAATAATCATTTCATCAGATAGACCACCTAAGGAAATCCCAACCCTAGAGGATAGGTTAAGGTCCAGATTCGAATGGGGGCTTATAGCCGACATACAACCACCTGATCTAGAAACTAGGATAGCCATCCTTAGGAAGAAGGCAAATATGGAAAACATCCAAATACAAGACGATGTGCTCCACTATATAGCTACTAAGATTAAGTCTAATATTAGGGAATTAGAGGGAGCTCTTATTAGGGTAGTAGCCTACTCTTCATTGACAAATAAGAGTATTACTTTAGATTTAGCCGAAGAGGCCTTAAAGGACATCATCTCCACCAACAAACCTAGAGAGATTACTGTAGATCTGATTAAAGAAGAAGTTGGCAAGGAATTTAATGTTAAAATTGAAGATTTTAATTCTAAGAAGAGGACTAGGGCTATAGCATTTCCAAGACAAATAGCCATGTACCTAACTAGGGAATTGACTGATCTGTCTCTTCCTAAAATAGGGGATGAATTTGGGGGTAGGGACCATACCACCGTCATCCATGCCTGCGACAAGATAAGTAAGGATATTTCTGAAGACCAACAGTTAAAGGAAAGGATAGATCATATAATCAAAAAACTCAAGGGTGTATAGGGCCTAATGTGGATGGTTTTTTAATTTATAGTAGAGTTATCAACATGTTATTAACTTACTAAAGGTAGGTATTTTTCATTAATGGATTACTTATCCACATAATAACAACCCCTACTACTAATACTACTGAAATCTATATATCTATTTATATATATGCGAGGAGGTAAAAAATGAAATTTGCAATTGAGCAAAAGGACTTATCAAAACACATAAGCATAGCTCAAAGAGGAATTTCGTCTAGATCCACATTACAAATATTAGATGGAATTTTAATAGAAGCTTCTAATAATAGGCTTAAGTTAACCGGAACGGATTTGGAAATCAGTATTGAAACCTTTGTGGATTGTGAAGTACTAGAGGAAGGATCCATTGTTGTTAATTCTAGAATATTTGGGGATATAGTTAAAAAGTTGCCAGCAGGACTTATCCACATAGAAGTGGTAAACAATAATATAAATATTAGGTGTGGAAATTCTGAGTTTAATATTGCTGGTAATCCTGGTGAAGATTATCCAGAATTACCACTAATAGTTGAAAGTGAAACCTTCTCACTACCTACTGATATTTTAAAGGCTGTAATCAAACAGACTGTCTTTGCCACTTCACAGGATGAGACTAGACCATCCTTAACAGGTGTCCTATTGGAGATCTCCAATGGACAGATTTCCTTCGTAGCCCTAGATGGATACAGGTTAGCTCTAAAGAAGCTACCAACTAATTCGGACCTACCTACTAAGGCCATAATCCTTGGAAGATCCTTAAATGAGCTTAATAAGATTTTAGAAGATACGGAAGAAGATCTAAAGATTAATATTGCTTCAGGCCATATAGTATTTAACCTAGGGGATACTATAGTTTATTCTAGATTATTAGAAGGACAGTTCTTTAACTATAGGGATATAATTAGGGATGATCATAAGACTAGGGTGATAGTAAATCGTAAGCAACTGCAGGACAGTTTAGAAAGGGCATCCCTACTTGCTAAGGAAGAAAAGGCTAATCTAGTAAAGCTAAATGTAAGTGATAATAGGGTAGTTATCAGGTCCAATTCTGAAATAGGTAACGTATATGAGGAAATAGAATCTATCCAAAATGGTGATAATCTAAATATAGCCTTTAATTCTAGATACCTATTGGAAGGTATTAAGGTAATCGACACTGAAAGAATAGAATTAAACTTTATGGGAAGCTTAAATCCATGTATAATAAATGGGGTAGAAGATGATAGTTATATATATCTAGTACTACCTGTTAGATTAGCTCAAGAAGATTATTAGAGGGATGATGATGAAAGAGATAAGGATAGAAACGGAAGTTATAAAATTAGATCAGTTTTTAAAGTTTATAAATCTGGCCCAGACTGGTGGCCATGCAAAACTCTTAATAAAAGAAGGACAGGTTAAAGTTAACGGAAATGTATGTACTGAAAGAGGTAGGAAGTTAAAGGTGGGAGATATTGTAGAAATCGCCGATAATGATGGTTATAAAATCATATGAACTTGGTAAAATTGGAAAGTTCCTTATATGGGCTTTCCAGTATTTTATCCTTTCTTCAATATGAAATTTATCCGAACATTTGTTTAACTATATTAATTATGATATAATAGCTATGTTAAACAAATATCGTTAACGGCTACCTTAAGGGGTGTATTTTTTGAATGTAGAAAATCTAAGGCTTATTAACATACGTAATTACCAGGATCTCTATATAGAACTTAATAAGAATATAAATATCTTTATTGGGAAGAATGCCCAGGGCAAGACTAATCTAATTGAATCCATATATATGTGTGCAACAGGAAGGTCCTTCAGAACCAATAGGGATAGGGAAATTATAAACTTAAAAAAAGATCAAGCTTACATAGCTGCCAATATCAAGCTAGGAAATTATAAGAAACTAATTGAAATAAAATTACAAAAAGAAAAGCCTAAAAGGATAAGGATAAATAGGAATGAACTAAAGAGCTTTAGGGAATTAGAAAGTGGTTTATATGTGGTTTTATTTTCTCCAGATGATCTAAAAATCATAAAAGGTGGTCCTCAGGAAAGAAGAAATTTTATAGATAATGCCATATCCCAGCTTCGACCAATTTACAGTTATAATCTAAGTAGATATAAAAAAATCTTATACCAAAGGAACAACTTGCTTAAATCTAATAAGTTTAAGGGAGATGCCAAAAGTTTATTAGATTTATTTGATGTGCAGATAGCTAAAGTTGGTACAAGCATCTTAATGGAGAGAAATAGATTCCTAAATGCGTTAAATGCCTTAGCTAGGGATATACACCGTCAGATCACCAATAATAGGGAAGACCTAACTATCAAATATGATTGTCAACTGGCACTTGATATGGATCGGGAAAGGATAGAAGATGCATATTTGGAGCTGTTAAAAAAGAATATGGACAGGGACTTGGAATATGGAACCACTTCAATAGGGCCCCATAGGGAGGATTTTATCGCCTACCTAGATGGTAAGGATGCTAGGATTTTTGGCTCCCAAGGCCAGCAGAGGACGGTGGTCCTGTCCTTGGTTTTATCAGAGGTGGAATTGATTAGAAATGAGATAGGTTCCTATCCAGTACTCTTATTGGACGATGTTTTTTCTGAGCTAGATGATGAGCGTAGAAATTATCTAGTAAAATTTTTTGGCAAGATGCAGACCTTTATAACCCTAACGGATGGTGAAAATATAAAATCCATGGAAAATCTCGATAAGACCATATATCATATAGAAGATGGAAAATTAAAGATGGGGAGTTGTTTATGATTATACACTTGGGAGAAAATATTACTATTTTTGAGAAGGATATAGTAGCAGTTTTAGATGTGGAAACTGTTTTATCATCTAAGGAGAACAGTCAATTGATAGAAAAACTTATAAAAGATAATCGATTGGTAAACTATACAAATGGACAAGTAAAGACATATATCATAACTTCAGAAGATGGAAGTTCTAGAAAGAAGAGAAATCAATATAAACTATATACTTCAAATATATCCTCAACATCTTTGTTAAGAAGGATATATTCATATGAGTAGGAATGGAGGAAAATAGATGACTAACGGAAATAAGGATAGACAATATACTGCCAGTGAAATTCAGGTATTAACTGGTTTAGATCCTGTTAGAAAAAGACCGGGTATGTATATCGGGAGTACCGGTCCTAAGGGATTACATCATTTAGTCTATGAAGTTGTAGATAATAGTATAGATGAAGCATTAGCTGGTATCTGTGATACTATAGAGGTTATCATATATGAGGATAATTCCATTTCAGTAGCAGACAATGGTAGCGGTATTCCGGTGGAAACCCATCCTCAGACTGGAAAGTCAACGGTAGAAACTGTATTGACTATCCTACACGCTGGTGGAAAATTTAATAACTCAGCCTATAAGGTATCTGGAGGACTACATGGTGTTGGTATCTCAGTAGTAAATGCCTTGTCAGAATGGCTGGTGGTTAAAGTAAGAAGGAATAATAAGGAATATAGGCAGGAATTTAGTAGGGGAGAAGCTGTAAGTGAACTAGAAATAATCGGGGATAGTAGTGAAACAGGTACTACCATCCACTTTAAACCTGATGCTGAAATCTTTGAGACCATAAAGTTCGAATTTGAAACCCTTGAATATAGATTTAGGGAAATGGCCTTCTTAAACAAGGGGGTAAAGATCACCCTAGAAGATAAAAGGGCTAATAAGAAGAAGGAATTCTTCTATGAGGGGGGGATAAAGTCCTTCGTAGAATACATCAATAGAAATAAGACTCCCCTTCACAAGGATATTATATATTTTGAGGGAGAAAAGGATGGGGCAATGGTTGAACTTGCTATGCAATATACCGATTCTTATTCGGAGAATGTCTTTACCTTTGCCAACAATATAAATACAACAGAAGGTGGAACCCACCTATCCGGTTTTCGTACTGCCTTAACTAGGGCTATGAATGACTATGGTAGGAAGTACAACCACATTAAGGAAAAGGATGATAACCTAGCAGGAGAAGACGTTCGAGAAGGTATATCCGCTGTTTTATCAGTAAAATTACCGGAACCTCAGTTTGAAGGTCAAACTAAGACCAAATTAGGTAATAGCGAAATACGTGGGATAGTTGAGACCCTAACCTATGATTTTTTAAGCGCCTACCTTGAGGAAAATCCAAGGGTAGCAAAGGCCATTATAGAAAAGGCTATAAATGCCCAAAGGGCTAGGGATGCAGCCAGGAAGGCTAGGGAATTGACTAGGAGAAAGAGTATTCTAGACAATACCACCCTACCTGGTAAGCTGGCAGACTGTCAATCCAATAATGTGGAAGAGACGGAGGTCTTCATAGTGGAAGGGGACTCCGCCGGTGGTAGTGCTAAGCAGGGTAGGGATAAGTACTTCCAAGCTATCCTACCCATTAGGGGTAAGATTCTAAACGTTGAAAAGGCTAGACTTGACAAGATCCTAAGCTCAGAAGAGATAAGGACCTTGGTAACGGCCTTTGGTACCGGTATAGGTAGCGATTTCGATATAAACAAGCTTAGATACGGAAAGATTATAATAATGACGGACGCCGACGTGGATGGTGCTCATATTAGGACCTTGTTGTTGACCTTCTTCTATAGGTATCTAAGAGAATTGTTGGACAATGGCAATGTCTATATAGCCCAGCCACCCCTATATAAGATCACTAAGGGCAAGAAGGAATACTACGTTTACAGTGACGAGGAATTAGATGAGAAGTTAAATGAAATTGGAAGGACCAATTATAGCATCCAGAGATATAAGGGTCTTGGAGAGATGAACCCAGAACAATTATGGGAGACTACCATGAATCCTGAAACCAGGATTTTAAAAAGAGTAAGTACAGAAGATGCATTAGAAGCTGATGCTATATTTACAACTCTCATGGGCGACAAGGTAGAACCGAGAAGGGAATTCATACAGCTGAATTCTAAATTAGTTAAAAACTTAGACATATAGGAGGAAATTATGGATAAGGTAAATAATCAGATAATAGATGTTAATATTGTAGATGAGATGAAGAAATCCTATCTCGATTATGCCATGAGTGTAATAGTAAGTAGGGCCTTGCCAGATGTAAGGGACGGTTTAAAGCCTGTCCATAGAAGGATCCTATATGCCATGGGCGAACTGGGCATGGATGCTACTAAAGCCTATAGGAAGTCTGCCAGGGTAGTAGGGGACGTACTGGGTAAGTATCATCCACACGGTGATAGCTCCGTATACGATGCAATGGTTAGGTTGGCACAGGACTTTAATACACGATATCCCCTTGTAGATGGTCATGGTAACTTTGGCTCTATCGATGGTGACAGTGCTGCAGCCATGCGTTATACGGAAGTGAGGATGTCCCAATTAGCCATGGAGATGCTCAGGGACATAGATAAGGAAACCATCGATTTTATGCCTAACTTCGATGAAACATTAAAAGAACCGGTAGTCCTGCCTAGTAGATTTCCAAACCTACTGGTAAACGGATCTTCAGGTATAGCCGTAGGTATGGCTACTAATATTCCACCCCACAACCTGAGGGAGGCAATAGATGCTACTATCCTCTTAATCGATAATCCAGATGCTACACTGGATCAGTTGATGGAAAAGATTAAGGGTCCGGATTTCCCAACAGGTGCCTTTATCTTAGGAAAGGATGGAATAAAGAGGGCCTATAGGACTGGTAGGGGTAAGATCACCATTAGGGCAGTGGCTGAAATTGAGGAAGCCAGCAAGGGAAGGAATAGGATAATAGTTACAGAAATCCCATACCAGGTAAATAAGTCTAATTTGATTACCAAGATAGCCGAGCTAGTAAGGGATAAGAAGATTGAAGGAATTTCCGATTTAAGGGATGAATCCGATAGGGAAGGCTTAAGGATAGTTATAGAATTAAAAAGGGATGCTATACCTAAGATTGTGTTAAATAATCTCTACAAGATGACACAAATGCAGGTTACCTTTGGAGTAATTATGTTGGCCTTAGTAGATGGAGAGCCTAAGATCCTAAACCTTAAGGAGCTACTAAACCAATATATAAAACATCAAAGGGAAGTAGTCACTAGGAGGACCCAATTTGAGCTAAATAAAGCTGAAGATAGGGCCCATATTGTAGAAGGTTTAAGGATAGCCTTAGACCATATAGATGAGGTAATCAGTATAATAAGAGGATCCAGGGACGATGCAACGGCTAAGGAAAACTTGATGACTAAATTCGGCCTTTCCGATAGACAAGCACAAGCCATCTTAGATATGAGATTGAGAAGGCTTACAGGTCTAGAAAGGGATAAGCTAGATGAGGAATATGCAAATCTAATTAAGGAAATCAATAGATTGAGGGAGATCCTAGCTAATCAAAGGCTGTTAGACAACTTAATCAAAGAAGAACTTTTAGAGATTAAGGAAAAGTATGGAGATAATAGAAGGACTAGGATTATACCTAAGGATGGAGAAATTAGCATAGAGGACATGATCCCCGAGGAAGATGTGGTCATAACCCTTACACGCTATGGATATATTAAGAGAACGCCAGAAGCTACCTATAAAACCCAAAAAAGAGGTGGAAAGGGAATAGCAGGTTTATCTACCCGAGATGAGGACTTTGTAGAATCCTTATTCATAACCTCTACCCATGATATGATCCTCTTCTTCACCAATAAGGGTAAGGCCTATATGTTGAAGGCCTATGAAATCCCTGAAGGTGGAAGGCAGGCTAGGGGTACGGCCATAGTCAACCTGTTAAGCCTAGAAAGGGATGAAAAGGTAACGGCTGTTATACCTATGGATAGCTATAATCCTGAAAAGAATCTCTTCTTCGTTACTAGGAATGGCTTAGCTAAGAAGACTAAGTTAGACCAACTAAGGAATATAAGGAAGAATGGAATCATAGCTATCACCCTTAGGGATAAGGATGAGCTTATTGGTGTCAGGGAAACTGAAGGTGATAGGGACATAATAGTGGTAACGAGAAAGGGAATGGCCATAAGGTTTAATGAAGAAGATGTCCGTCCAATGGGTAGGACTGCTACTGGAGTAAAGGCCATTAGCCTAGAGGAAGATGATGAAGTAGTAGCAATGGACCTGGTGGAAGATGATAAATACCTAGTGGTGGTAACTGAAAGAGGATTCGGTAAGAAGACCCCAATTTCAGAGTATAGGCCACAAACTAGGGCTGGTAAGGGAGTAATCACCTATAATATAAGGGAGAAGACAGGATTTGTGGTTTCAGCTAAGGTCATAGATGAAGGTGATGAAATTATGATGATATCCCAATCAGGCTCCATCATAAGGATTAAAGGTCAAGATATATCTACTATGAGTAGGAATACCCAAGGGGTTACCCTTATGAAGATGGACGATGATACGGTGGTAGCAGTGGCTAAATATGTAGAAGATTAATATAATTTTTAATAAAACTAGGGTTTATAAAGCCCTAGTTTTTCTGTTAATTTCAAGTACTTAAGGGGCTGTGGCACTTTACTTTAATACTTTTTTATTATAGAATTATTTATGTATACGAAAAGTAAAGGGGGTTAAACAATGTCATTAAAGGTTGATATAAGGTACGATAAGGATAAGGATCAAATATTAGTAATGCCTCAAGGTGATATAGACATATATACTTCAAATAAGTTTAAGGAAAGGGTTATGGATTCCTTTGAAGAATATCAAGCTGACATTTATATAGATGGATCTAAACTAGAATATATCGACAGTACTGGTCTAGGTGCTCTAATAAGCATTTTAAAGGTAATTAAGGATACTGAATATAAAATAATCTTAACTAATTTAAAAACCAATATTAGGAAATTATTCGATATTACCGAACTAGATAAGCTTTTCACTATTAGAGGTGAAAATGATGACTAAGGATAATATATATTTAAATATACCATGTAAGCCTGATTATATAAGTTTAGTGAGATTGACTACATCAGCTATAGCCTCTAACCTTAATTTAAGTATAGATGAAATAGAAGATATTAAAGTATCCATTGGAGAAGCCTGTGTAAATGTTATCAATCAGAAGGATAAAGAAGAGATTTCCATAGCTTATGAAGTATATGATGATAGCCTAATAATTAGGGTAAAGGATGTAATTGAAATTGAAGAAGTGGATGCTAAAGAATTGGAATTGGGCTTGTTTATTATCAAATCCTTAATGGATGAAGTTAAGTTTTCAGAAGAAGGTATAGTTATGATCAAATATATTGAATAAAGGATGGTAGTTATGACAAATAGTAGCTACTCTGAAAATGAGGAAAAAAGGGTAGATAAGGAAAAAATAAAAGCCCTATTTAAACAATATAAGGAGAATAAGGATCAGAAGCTTAGGGATGAACTAATAGAAAGACACCTATATATAGCAGAAATTTTAGCTAAAAAGTATTCCAACAGAGGGATAGACTACGATGATATCTATCAAGTGGCCTGTATAGGACTTATATATGCCATTGATAGGTATGACATAGATAAGGGATATGAATTTTCAAGTTTTGCAACTCCCACCATCATTGGGGAAATAAAAAAATACTTCAGGGATAAGGGTTGGACAATTAGAGTACCTAGGAGGATCCAAGAGCTATCGAAAAAGATAAACAACTCTAAAATCTATTTAAGTCAAACTTTACAAAGGTCACCGACAGTAGAAGATATCGCTGAATATTTGAATTGTACAGAGGAAGAAGTATTAGAAGCCATGGAAGCAAGCAAGGTATATACCCCCCAGTCTTTAGATGTAACCTTTGACTCGGACAATGACGACAAGGACATAAATTTAGCTGAGTTAATAGGTGAAGAAGATGAATATTTTACAAAGGTTGAAAATAACGATTTTCTAAATAAGACCTTAAAAATCTTAAATGAAATTGAAAGACGGATATTGATCGATAGGTATTTCAACAAGAAGACCCAGGTGAGTATAGCAGAAGACTTAGACATATCTCAGATGACCGTATCCAGGATCGAGAAGAGGGTAATCGAGAAGTTAAGGAAGGAAGCACAGAAAACTATGATATTGTAAAAGGACTAGTTATAGGCAGTTAGGAAAGGTTACATTTAGTTAGTTGGCACTTATATGGAAGCTTATAATGAATATTATTTTTTACAAAAAACTATTGACTATTTAATTTAAAAGGTGTATGATATTAAACGTTGGCTATAAAAACAAGTTACAAAAGCCGCCAACAAAATAAAAAAAGTGGTTGACATAAAATAAAATTTATGTTAAGCTATAAAGGTCGCTTCGAGAGAG
>Ga0209537_1000743_pt1 | contig 39332 bp, 31 predicted proteins | sample BioPla4DNA1_FD_187698 | JGI IMG/M metagenome (GOLD analysis project Ga0209537, IMG submission 187698) | Biogas fermentation microbial communities from Germany - Plant 4 DNA1 (SPAdes) (version 2) | ecosystem: Engineered > Bioreactor > Anaerobic > Digestate | place: Bielefeld, North...
CATATTATACTATATCTTTTTAAGTCTTGCATAGCTTTCCATGAGACGCTTCATTCCGTATTGATCAAAGTCGATATCAAGCCTGAAGTCGTCGCTTTCTTTAACCCTGGCTTTTACTGTTCCTTCGCCGAACTTTTTATGCAGTACGCGATCCCCGACATTAACCAACGCAGCATTGTCATAAGACAAGCGATTGAACTCTTTGATCCGGGCTTTGAGATCCGATAAATCCATGACCTTGCCACCGGGCATAAAGGGTGATTCTTTCCTGGAATCTCCCGACACTTCCTGTACCGGCGAGTTATTGATTTGGAAAAAGAGCCGGTCGGGTATCTCTCTTAAAAATCGTGATTCGCGGTTATAAGTGGTACTTCCGAAAAGCATGCGGCGTTTTGCATTGATAAGATAGACCTCTTCTTTTGCACGGGTGATCCCCACATAACATAGCCGTCGCTCTTCTTCCATTTCTTCCTCTTCTGACCTGGAGACAGGAAATATTCCCTCTTCCATTCCGGGTATGAAAACTATGGGAAATTCCAAGCCTTTTGCGCTGTGGAGAGTCATCATCACCACTCGGTCCCCAACCTCTTCGGGATCGTCAATATCGGCCACCAGGGATATTTGTGCAAGAAAATCCTCCAGGGTCGGCTTCTCTTCAGCGGTTAATTCAAATTCCCTGGCCACCGAAACAAACTCTTTGATATTCTCTATCCGCGTTCTTCCCTCTATTGTCATTTCAGCTTCAAGCTCTTTCACAATGCCGCTTTTATCAATCAAAGCCTCGATGAATTCCACCAGATCAGTATTGGCAGCCAAAGTTTTCATATTCTCAATAAAGTAATAGAATTCCTTCAGGTTTCTGGCGGATCGGTAAAACTCCGGATAGTTATCTATCATTGAAATTATTTTATACATACTGGTTTCTTCACTTATCGCATACTGTTCGATCCGGTCCAGCGTTGTTTTCCCAATACCCCTTCTGGGTACATTGATTATTCTTTTCAGGCTTATATCATCGTTTCCGTTCTGAACGACCCTCAGCAGGGCAATTACATCCTTGATTTCCTTGCGGGAATAGAACTTAAGCCCTCCGTATATTTTGTAGGGAATACCCTGCTTCATAAGCATTTCCTCCAATATACGTGACTGGGCGTTAAGCCTGTACAGAATAGCCATATCACTGTACGATCTTCCCGATTTTTTCAGTTCCTTCATGGTACTTGCGATATAATACGCTTCATCCCGTTCATCTACAGCCTCGTACCTGTTTAAGAGCTTACCCTCGCCATTATTTGTCCAAAGCTGCTTTTCTTTCCTTCCATAATTATTCCTTATAACATTATTTGCGGCTTCAAGTATGATTTTGGTGGAGCGGTAATTCTGTTCAAGCTTTATTATCCGGCAGTCAGGATAATCCTTTTCGAAATCAAGAATATTCCGGAGATTGGCTCCCCTCCAGCCGTATATCATCTGGTCATCATCCCCTACCACGCATATGTTTCCATGCTTTGCGGCAAGCATATTCACCAGCATGTATTGGGCAGTATTGGTATCCTGGTATTCATCCACCAGAATATACTTAAATTTATCGGAATAATAGTCCAGTACCTCAGGAAAAGTCGATAATATACGTATGGTCAGCAGGATAATGTCATCAAAATCCAAAGCATTATTAGCCTTGAGCTTCTTTTGGTATAACTCATATATTGCCGCGATTTTACTCATCCGGTAGTCTGATTCGTACATTAATGAAAACCTTTTGGGGTCTATAAGCTCGTCCTTGGCCCGGCTGATTTCGTGCAGAACAGACATGGGAGGAAAGTTTTTTTCGTTGATATTCAACTGATCAAGACAGGTTTTAACCAGGCTTTTCTGATCATCCGTATCATATATGACAAAACTCCTGTCATAGCCCAGCTTTTCAATTTCCCGTCTTAATATTCTCACGCAGCAGGCGTGAAAAGTCCCTACCCACAAATCATCGACACGCGTGCCAATCAGCTTTTCCATCCTTTCTTTCATTTCTCTGGCTGCCTTATTGGTAAAGGTTATGGCCAGGATGTTCCAGGGACGGACAAGTTTCTCTTCCACCAAATACGCGATCCTGTGGGTCAAAACCCTTGTTTTTCCTGAACCTGCCCCCGCAAGAACCAACAGGGGTCCTTCTGTATGCATAACGGCCTGTTTTTGTTCCGGATTCAGACCCTCTAAAATCTTCATAAAATTCCTCCAAATCAGGTTAATAATTATTAATCTTTAAAATCAAACATGGCAAATATGAGCTATGCACGTTATTCAACGGTTTTTAGGCTGTGTTTGCCGCTCTACAGAAAATGTTGCCCGCCTTTAATATTGGCGGAGACTTTTCTAATTATATTATATATTACGATCATGCTCAAATCAAACATATGTTCGATAAATCGAGAATCAGAGATTAATCGTTCGAAATCTCCGATTTCGGTAACGGATGAGGTTGTTCTATCATAATTGTTGTTATCCTCAACAATCATGGTATAATAATACCGCATTGATTTTGGAAGGAGTATTTTGATGAAAAAAAACAGTTATGATGTAATCATTATCGGATGCGGAACTGCCGGTATTTTTGCAGGCTATGAGCTTCATAAACTCATGCCGGGCATGGATATACTTATGCTGGAGCAGGGAAAGGATATTTACCACAGATTCTGCCCCATTGTTGAGAATAAAGTCCCGTCATGTATACACTGTAATTCCTGCGGTATTATGAACGGATTCGGAGGGGCAGGCGCTTTCTCCGACGGCAAATATAATTTTACCACTCAGTTTGGGGGATGGCTTAACGAATATCTGGAACCCCGTAAAATCATGGATTTGATAGAATATGTAGACTCTGTCAATGTAAGTTTTGGCGCAACGAAAAAGCGATATTCCACAAATACCCCCGAAGCCCGTGAAATATCCAGAAAAGCGCTTTCCCACGATCTTCATCTTTTAGAAGCCGAGGTTAAGCACCTGGGTACCGAAAACAACAGGGATATACTATCAAAAATGTTCGACTACTTAACCGAACGGGTGGAAATTTGTTGTGAAGCAGGGGTTGAATCCATTGACAAACAAGAATCAGGATACAAAATAGCACTGGCTGACGGAAGAACCGCCATCTGCAAATACCTGATAGTCGCACCAGGGCGGTCAGGCGCCGAGTGGTTTGCCTCCCAGTGCCGCAAATTAAATCTGCAATTGATAAACAATCAGGTTGATATAGGAGTCAGAGTGGAACTTCCCGCCAGAGTGTTTGAGAGCATTACCGACATTGTATACGAATCCAAGTTTTTATACAGGACAAAGCAATACGGAGATTTGGTGCGAACCTTCTGCATGAATCCGTATGGGTATGTTGTAAGCGAAAACGTTGACGGAATTATAACGGTTAACGGCCATAGTTATACCGATCCCGCATACAGAAGCGATAACACTAATTTTGCGATTCTTGTCAGCAATCGCTTTACCAAGCCATTTAATGAGCCATATCAATACGGAAAACGGATCGCATCGTTATCAAATATGTTGGGCGGAGGAGTCCTGGTACAGAGATTCGGAGACCTAATTAAAGGTAAACGTACGAATGAGCACCGACTGGCCCAGAGCTTCACCATTCCTACCTTGAAAGCCACTCCCGGAGATTTAAGCCTTGTGCTTACAAAGAGGCATTTGGACAATATAATTGAAATGATAAACGCTCTTGACAAGATCGCTCCCGGTACGGCCAACTATGATACTCTCCTTTATGGGGTCGAGGTCAAATTCTACAGCGCGAGGTTACTTTTGAGCAATGAATTCGAAACTGAACTTCCCGGGTTTTATGCTATAGGCGACGGCGCCGGAATAACCCGCGGACTGTCGCAGGCAGCTGCCAGCGGTGTCCATGTGGCAAGGGTCATAGCTGCGAAAGCCTGAGTATATTTATGATTTAAGTATCACTATGTCATTCTGAGCGGCAGAGAAGAATCTTTTTGTCAATATAAAAGATCCTTCGACTCCGCTAACGCTTCGCTCAGGATGACATTAAGGGGTTATATTCTGCTCAGGATGACGTTAGACATTCCAGGCGGGTGCAAGGTTTCTCATCGAGATAAGCCGATCTGCTTCGGAGGAAAGACCACCGAGCGGTAACCTTATTGAAAATGTATGAGCGACCCGTAAGAGGAAGACCCCTCGGCCGGGACATGACGGAGCGTTAGCGGAGGAATGTCATCAAACGGCGATATTAATCTTATGGACCTGGGTGCTTAAAGGCGTTCGAGATGAGAATCTTGCACCCGTCTACTTACTGGCAAAAGATCCTTCGACTCCGCTAACGCTTCGCTCAGGATGACATTAAGGGAGGATGCCTCCGTTCAGGATGCGTTAAAGAAACTGCGCTTCGCTCAGGATGATATTAAGGAGGATACGCTAAAGCTAAGGATTACAATTGAAACCAGTATGGACGCACTAAAAAAACAAGACAGGGAATTTTCCTTGTCTTGTTTTTTGTACTCTATAAGTTTATTGTTCCATATGACGACCCAGGAAGTTTGCCGCGGATTGTACCAGCTTTGTTTCTACATCTCCCATCTTAACCTTGGGATCCGTAGACAGCATCATTACCGCTCCTATGGCATCTCCTTCGGAAATAATCGGCGAAATAACCTGGGATGTGTATTTGGTGCCACCCTTTTCATCTGATACTACAGGAATGCGCTGCGCCTCTATCGAGGGAGCCACGAACATATCCCTGTTTTCTATGACCTTTTCAACATCAGGGCTTAACGGTTTTTCCAATAACTCCTTCTTCGGACCGCCGGAAACGGCAATAATAGAATCCCTGTCCGCAACCGCAATAATGTGTCCGCTTGTATTGTGAAGCGATTCAGCATATGCTTCGGCAAAATCACTCAACTCACCTATGGGAGAGTATTTCTTCAGAATAACTTCTCCTTCACGGTCTGTATAAATCTCAAGGGGGTCACCCTCTCTTATCCGCAAAGTTCTTCTGATTTCTTTAGGTATAACTACTCTTCCAAGATCGTCAATTCTTCTGACAATACCTGTTGCCTTCAAAAAATTTACCTCCTTCCTAAGACCCACTGTCTGAATTGTTTCATTCATAGTATTGGATAAATTCCTTGATTTATGCAGAAGACAAAAAACAGAGTCCTCAAAAAGGACTCTGTCTTTAATAAATATCAGTGTTATCAAGTTTTCTTATACTCTTTCCATGTACTCGCCGGTACGGGTGTCTATACGAATTATATCGCCCTGATTAACGAAAAGGGGAACTTTTACCTGGGCGCCTGTTTCCACAATAGCCGGTTTGGTGGCTCCGGTTGCGGTATCACCCTTAAACCCCGGTTCAGTATTGGTAACTTCCAATTCTACAAACATCGGCGGTTCAATACCGAACACATTATCCTTGTAAGAAAGGACCTTGCAAATGGTGTTTTCTTTTACGAAAACAAGTGCATCCTGGATTGCCGACATATTAAGGGGCAACTGCTCATAAGTCTCTGTATCCATGAAATATGCCAGATCTCCGTCGTTATACAGATACTCCATATCCCTTCTTACAATCTGAGCCTTCTCAAACTTGTCAGTGGGGCTGAATGTACGCTCTGTTATAGCGCCTGTTAAAACATTTTTTATTTTTGTTCTGACAAAAGCAGCACCTTTTCCGGGCTTTACGTGCTGGAATTCGATAATCTGGTAAACCTGCCCGTCCATCTCGAAAGTTGTGCCATTTTTAAAATCGCCTGCAACTATCATACTAAATAAACCTCTCTTATACTTATATAAATTCGGTATATTCTTACCATTTAATATTAAGCTATTATGCTTTGGTATGCAAGAAAAAATTGAAGCTTGGGTAACCTCCATAAAAACTTTATACTTGTGTCTGAAAATCTTGTATAAGCATACCATTCATTGTCAAATTATACTTAAATCATATTATGATCATGTCCTTAGGACTGGTGGTGAAATTTCTTATCTTTCCGTTTTCCAATACGACCATGTCTTCGATCCTTACACCGCCCAGACCTTCAATATAAATACCGGGTTCTACCGAAAATACCATGCCGTCTTTCAGAACATCGGCACTTTTCGCCGACAATCTGGGTTCCTCATGTATCTCTATGCCCACGCCATGCCCCAGGCTGTGTCCGAATGCTCCATTGTAACCGCTTTCGTCTATTATATCCCTGGCTATTTTATCCGCATCATATCCGCTCATCCCCGTTCTGATACCATCGAGGGCTGCCTGCTGAGCTTTTTTGACTATATCATATATTTTTATCAGTTCTTTTTTCGGTTCTCCTACAAATATTGTTCTCGTCATATCGGAACAATAATTGCGGTAAATCACACCAAAGTCCAAAACTACCGCATCGCCGTTTTTGATAATATTGTCAGTTGCAGTGCCGTGGCACATGGCAGACCTGGCACCCGCGGCGATTATACTCTCGAAAGACGGGCCCTTTGCCCCCAGTTTTTTCATGGTGTATTCCAGTTCGGCAGCAACTTCGGTTTCTTTCATTCCGGGTTTTATAAACTTAATAATATGATCGAAAACTTTATCCCCCAAAAGCACCGCCTGCTGTATCCGTTCTATTTCATCGGCATCTTTGATACTTCGGATCCAGTCAATTTGGCTGTCGAACCTTATCAGTCTCTTGATGCTGGCAAGGTTCTCCTTTATCCTGTTATATTCCGTAACGGTAATGGCTTGTCCTTCAAAACCGATTGTATCTATCAAATTCTGTTTTACTATTTCATTTAGCGTGGAATAAAAGCTCTCTTCGATCTCAACTACCTCAATACCTTCAAAAACCTGTTCTTTGGCTTGTATTGTGTATCTGAAATCGACGATCAGCCAGGCTTTGTCAATACCTATCAATAATAATGAAGTCGAGCCTGTAAATCCGGAAAAATATAATGTATTGGCTCTTCCGGAAATTAAGCATGCATTGCAGTCATTTTCTTTTATCAGCTCTCTAAGCTTATTCAGTCTTAAGTTCATTTTGCTGTTCCTCTGAAATTATTAATATTATTTTTATTATTATCGTTCTTTGAATCGTCTATGTAAAACAAAAAGTGCCGCTGAATATCCATCTGCACCCAGTCCGCAAATTTGGCCAATGCAAGCCGGAGCAATAACTGATTTGGATCTGAATTCATCCCTGGAATGAATATTGGAGAGATGGACTTCTATCGTGGGTATATTTACCGAGCATATTGCGTCACGGATAGCATAACTGTAATGGGTAAATGCCCCCGGATTAATGATGATCCCATCATATCCCGCGCGATATGCCTCGTGTATTCTGTCAATAATATCCCCTTCATGATTGGACTGATAAAAATCCAGCTCTATGTCGTAGGAGCCGGCTTCTTCTTCCAGTTTCTTTTCTATATCGGTCAGCGTTTGATGTCCATATATATCAGGTTCCCTGGTTCCCAACAAGTTTAAGTTCGGTCCGTTAAGAACTCTTACTCTTCTCATCTTCTATTGATACCCCTTTCTTATTATATTAAGATTACACCGAGCAATTAAAACGCAGCGAGAATAATTTTATTTTATCCGATTTCTTAACATACAGCAATAAAATGGATATAATTATGTAAAACAATCATAATATTGAACCGGGAGAGTGTAAAAATGCACGTAAAAAGCTTTTTGAAACTGGTTGAGATACAAACCAAAATAGCAAGTGTGACGCCTTTTGTTTTTGGAGTTTTTTATACCCTCTACAGGTTTAAAACCTTGAATATCTTAAACATCGTTTTCTTTTTCATATCCCTTTTCAGCTTTGACATGTTTACCACGGCTCTCAATAATTACCTGGATTTTAAAAAGGCCATCAAAAGAGAGGGGTATAATTATGAGTTCCATAATGCCATCGGACAATTCGGGCTGAAAGAAAGCACTGTCAGACTGACAATAGCAATTTTGTTCACGATCGCAACTGTATTCGGCATACTGACTTTCTTAAGAACGGATTATTATTTGCTGGCATTGGGGATGTTGTCCTTCTTGATGGGAATACTCTACTCGGCAGGGCCTCTTCCTGTTTCAAGGACACCTTTCGGAGAAGTGTTTTCGGGGGGATTCATGGGGCTTGTAATACCTTTTTTGGTGATATATGCCTCTATTTTTGATTTTTCTCCTCTGTCAATTATGATCGATAATACTTTAATCGCTTTCAGCATTAACTGGAAGATGGTACTCCCTATAATATTATCATCACTTCCCGCTGCTTTTGGTATCTCCAATATAATGCTTGCCAACAATATTTGTGATGTGGATGACGACTTTGTAAACAAACGTTATACCCTGCCTATCCAAATAGGCAAAGAGAAAGCCCTGACCCTGTTTGCAGCCATTTATGCCTTAGCATACCTGGATATAATCTTCTGCGTCGCAATAGGCTATCTGCCTCTTATATCCCTGCTGACATTGCTGACTGCCTTTAAGGTATATAAAAACATCAGAACTTTCTTTGGCCTTCAGACAAAAAAGGACACCTTCGGACTGTCAGTCGCAAACTTTGTATTGATCATGTTTCCTTTAATATTAAGCCTGATATTGAACCTCATTATTTCATTGATAATCTAAGATGGGAGATTATTAAGATGTTTCAGATAAATCTTTTTCAGGGTAAGAGCATCTTCGGCCATTGTCCCCCTGGATTCGCATATAATAACCGGCTCTATGTCAAGAGCTATTATGGTTTCCGCCAGAGGGTCAAAATCAGGGCCATACGCGGTATCGGAATAGCTCCAGTGTTTCTTTTCGCCGCCTTTCCCGAATTCCACGCGGCTGAAATGTATATGCGGTTTTCGCATTCTTTCTTTTCCCAAATGTTTTCTTACAGTATCAAATACTCTTGTAAAATCCTCAAGAGAGTTCATGCTTCCCTGGGTCAGCGCATGTAAATGCGCAAAATCAAGACAGGGTATCAGTCTTTCATCCAGGTCGCACAATTCCAGTACTTCGTATAGATTCCCCAATTGATTGTTTTTGCCCAGTACCTCGGGGCAAATGGTTATATCGGAAAACCCTGCATCATCAGCTTCTTTAATGGTCTCAAGCAATGTTGCCTTGGCAAGCTCCACGGCAGTTTTCCGGGTTATTTTGGACACATAACCGGGATGCACCACAATGCGGTCAGCCCCCATTATTTTAGCAACCCTTAGGGTGTCCAGTATATATTTTACCGAATTATCCCGCTTTTCCTGCTCGGTGCTGGATAGGTTAACATAGTAGGGTGCATGGACACTTAAACGTATACCAAATTCCCTGGCTTTTTCACCAATTCCCCGGGCTGTCTCTTCCTTTAGATTAACTCCCTTGTTGCACTGATACTCATAAGCATTCAGACCCATATCGGAAAGCCATCCCGGCATCTGCCACGAGTGGGAATATCCTTGATCATAGAAACTGTTTGAATTTCCTGCCGGCCCGAACCAAATCATATTACTATCACCATCTCCAGTCCTGAATATTGCGCTTTGGTATTCACAAGCAAATCCTTGCACAGCAGGTTTCAAGGGTGCAAGAACTTTCTCCCCACCTAATTTGGCAATTGGATAACCTTATTATTCTTTGACTCTTTATAAAGTACGAATCTGTTCCCCATCACCGAGACGATTTCTGCATCCAATGCCTGCGCAAGCTCCTCACACGCTTCTCTTGCCGTATAGATTGAATTTTTCAATACACTGGCTTTGACAAGTTCCCTGGCTTCCAGTGCCTCCTGGAACTGTCGGATGACATTTTCATCAATTCCGTTTTTACCTATTTGAAAAATGGCCGGAACGCTATTTGCCAGACTTCTTAAATAACTTCTTTGCTTTCCTTTTAACATATTTTTCTCCTATGGGATATAATCAAATTCCATTTCTCCTATTCTTACTGTGTCCCCTTCTTCAATGCCTTTTTCTTCAAGGGCTTCAATAACGCCCATGTTTTTCATGACGCGCTGGAAATACTGCAAGGATTCCCTGTCATTGAAATTGACTGAACCCAGTATTTTATTGACCCACGGGCCCTCAATCACATATACTTCATTCTCGCGTCTTACTGTGAAAGGAGGCTCCTCGGACGCAACCTCGATCTCAACTTCTTCCGTAGGCTCATATAGTACAACTTCAGGCAGAGTTTTCAGCTGCTCATAGGTATATCTTATTAAAGCATCGACCCCCTGGTTGGTGGCGGCAGAAATCTCAAATACCTTATATCCTCTTTTCTCCATCTCTGCTTTGAATCTTTCCAGTTTCGCAGTATCGTTCAAAACGTCAATTTTATTTGCCGCAATAATCTGGGGACGTTTTGCCAGTTCAGGATTATACATTTCAAGCTCGCGGTTGATCACATCAAAATCCGATATTGCGTCACGGCCGTCTATTTCGGCAATGTCCACCACATGGATCAAAAGCCTGGTTCGTTCTACATGCCTTAAAAAATTATGCCCCAGGCCCGCTCCCTCATGGGCTCCTTCGATAAGTCCGGGTATATCGGCAATAACAAAGCTTTCGCCTTCCCCCATGGATACTACTCCAAGATTCGGGGACAGGGTCGTAAAATGGTAATTTGCGATTTTAGGTCTCGCTGATGATACCATTGAAAGCAACGTTGATTTGCCTACATTGGGAAAACCCAGAAGCCCTACATCCGCAATCAGCTTCAGTTCCAGTATAACGGTAAGCTCCTGGCCCGGACTGCCTCTGCGGGCAAAATTGGGGACCTGGCGGGTAGGAGTGGCAAAATGCTGGTTTCCCGCTCCGCCTTTGCCTCCACGGGCTATTATAACCTCTTGTCCTTCTTTGGATATGTCGGCAAGTATCTTTCCGGTTTCCTTGTCTTTAACGATGGTACCCAGCGGAACTTTCACCACAAGGTCTTCACCGCTTTTACCGCTCCTGTTTTGCTTGCTGCCGTTTTCCCCTCTCGGGGCAATATATTTTCTTTTATAGCGAAAATCCATCAATGTTCGAAGACCTGTGTCAGCTTTGAAAATAACGTTGCCGCCGGCGCCTCCGTCTCCGCCGTCAGGACCGCCGTTAGGGATGTATTTTTCACGGCGGAAAGAAACGGCACCGTCTCCGCCGTCACCGGCCTTTATATAGATTTCTGCATAGTCTATAAACATGTTTTCCTCCAAAACATGGTACTGTTTATTATGTTATTCTGAACAAAAACAGCGTTATATATCAACCGGCTTATCTCAATGAGAAGCCAGGCACCCACCTTTTCGTAAAACAGCCAGAAGAACCGTCTCTCCTGGTTAATAGCATAAAAGGGACGATACCTCGTCCCTTCCCATACCAGTATAACCCGTTTTTAAGCAGGATAAACGCTTACCTTTGTTCTTGTCTTGTCGAGTCTTTCAAATTTCACCCTGCCGTCTATGAGAGCAAACAGTGTATCATCACTGCCTTTTCCAACATTAGTACCGGGATGAATTTTAGTGCCTCTCTGCCTTACCAGTATATTTCCTGCCAATACGAACTGACCGTCGCCTTTCTTGGTACCTAATCTCTTAGATTCGCTGTCGCGGCCGTTCTTAGTGCTGCCCATTCCCTTTTTATGAGCAAACAGCTGCAGATTAATTCTGATCATGGCTACACCTCCCTAAAACTTACTTGTATATATTCCGAGTACTGATTTTCAATTTGCTTAAGACCTATTTCCAAAGTCTTAAGAATAATTTGGGCTTTGGCCCAATCCTCAGCGGTCATATCTTCAGGTAATCTCATTTCAAGACATCCATCGGATTCTTTATAATTTTCTACCCCGCAAAGCTCCTGCAATCCGCCGAGAGCCGTATATCCCACAGCCGAAATAGCTGCGCATACCATATCGAACTCTCCGTTTTTTGAAGCCCCGGCATGACCCCTGATACTAAATCCAATAATATTCCCGTTTTTCAACCGGTTAATTACAGCTCTGGTCATAACCTTATACGTTGATCTTTTCGATCTGGACCTTTGTGTACGGCTGTCTGTGACCTTGCTTTCTGCGATAGTTCTTCTTAGGCTTATACTTAAAGACAATAATCTTCTTACCCTTGCCATGGCCTAATACCTTGGCAGAAACGGTAGCTCCATCAACAGGATTTCCTGTTAAGAGCTCATCGTCTTTCGATACAGCAAGCACTTTGTCGAAAGTGTATTCTTCACCTTCAGAAACCGACAGTTTCTCAACGAAAAGAACATCGCCTCCCTGAACTTTGTACTGCTTACCGCCTGTCTCGATGACTGCGTACATTAATTGCACCTCCTCCAACCAATCTCGCCTAGAAGGGACAGTATGCCAATATATACGCATGCTGATTTACCAACCCTTTTTCGTGCGGTTGCCGTTATATTGTAGCACAGGGGATATTTCATGTCAAACATGAATTTATTCATAACTGTTTCCTACCAACTGCCTATGCAAATTTGCCGCTCGCATAAAGCGACAAGTAAAGTTGTTATAATATTAGACGCAACTATTGATATTATTAACCAACGTTTGCTTTTTGTTTCTTTACTGAGCAAAAAATATACTGTTGGCACCTCGACAACAAGCGTTAATACCAGATACCCTGTTAACACTATATAATACGGGCCTTTGTTAAAGGCAGCCGATAAGCTGAATACACCGCTTGTAGGAATAAATCTGTATGCGCGAAAAAAGCCCGGCGCCAGAAATGAAAATATATTGGCCAGGGCAACTGCAATAAATGATTTTTTTATATCAGCCGTTTTCCCGGCAAAAACTATTGCCGCAGTCTCAATAATCAGGGTAAAAAATATCGCAAACGGCAGTACCTTCAAAGGACTGACCGTAACCCAATGCCACGATGAGTTGGCGTTTGAAACAACGGGAAGCATAAATATATACAGACTTGTCAGAAAAAAAACGGTTGCAACCTTTTTCTTCAAATCAACGACCTCCGTTGAACTAAGTAATTTATATAAATTTCTCTTATTATGATTATATTATAATTAAAAAAAATCAACATAAATGAAGCTTGTATTATCCGGCAAAATGGGGCTGCCGGCAAGACCGGCAGCATTATCATTGTTTATTATAAATGATATTTTCCCATCCAGTAATTTACCTGGATCATGTAAGCTATGAGCTGCGGTGAGGCCATTAACTGGCCGAACCAGGGATTTCCGTACTCCGCAGGAGACTGAATGAAAGAAAGCGCTTTATTTTTATCTATAAACGACATAATGGGCGAATTGGGGTCGTTAATAATTTCTGAAAACGTTTCAACCAGGATCCTCAGGTAATTCGGATTATAGGTTTTGGGATAAGGGCTTTTTTTGCGGAACAGGATTTTCTCAGGAAGCAGTTCTTTGCAGGCTTCTCTTAAAAGTGATTTTTCAACACCGTCCCTGTATTTCATGTCCCATGGCACATTGAATACATATTCCACTATCCTGTGGTCGGCAAACGGCACTCTTGCCTCAAGACCGGAGTACATGCTCGCCCTGTCCATCCTGTCCAATAATGTCTGCATGAACCATTTGATATTGAGATAGGCTACTTCCCTTTGCCTTTTCTCAAGCTGATTATCTCCCTCAAGATAAGGAACTTCTTTGACAGACTCCATGTATCTTTCACGGACATAATCTTCCAGATCAAGTTCCTTGATGAAATCATCGGTCAGCAGCATCTGCCTTGTCTGTATATTTCTTGACCAGGGAAATCCGTTAAACCGGAAAAGTTCGTCCCTGTAGAACCATGGATAGCCGCCGAATATTTCATCCGCGCATTCGCCTGTCAAGGCAACTTTATTACTCATTCTGACAAGGGAACAGAAATACAAAAGGGAAGAATCAATATCGGCCATGCCCGGCAAATCTTTTGCATCTACCGATGTATAAAGCAAATCTGCCAGCCTCTCCTCGTCGCATTCAAGATAGGTGTGGTTCAGATTATATTCCCCCAGCATTATGTCAATATAAGGTCCGTCCCGGTCAGGCTGAAAAGAATTTGCCTGAAAGTAGCGACTGTTATCTTTAAAATCAAACGAAAAGGTGTTGAGTGTCACGCCTTCTTCATTCAAAAATTCCGATGCAACAGCAGTTACAATGCTCGAGTCGATTCCCCCAGATAAAAAGCTGCAGACAGGGACATCCGAGACCATCTGCCTTCTTATGGCATCACGCACCAGAAAAGATACTTTATCGATTGTCTGCCGATAGTTGTCGGTGTGTTCTTTGGCTGCGATATCCCAATAACGTACCGAATCGAATCCTTCTTTGGAGAATACTGAATAATATCCGGGTTTTATCTCATGAATGTTTTTGAAAACACCGTTGCCGGAAGAGCGGGCCGGCCCTATTCCGAATATTTCTCTGAAACCGTTTATATCGATTTCGGGTTTTATGCCGGGAAAACAAAACAGTGCCTTAATTTCGGAACCAAATACTATGGTATTGTCATTTATAGTATAAAACAAAGGTTTAACGCCCAGCCGATCACGGTATAATACCAGTTTTTCAGCTGCCCCGTCCCAGATCGCAAATGCAAAAATACCGTTGAGTTTATTTACAAAATCAATTCCATGATGGATATAAGCATACAGAATGACCTCGGTATCAGTAGTCGTTTCAAATATATATCCCGCTTTGGTCAATTCGGGCGTAAGCTCGTCGGTATTATAAATCTCTCCATTATACACTATAACGTATTCTTTATTGTTTTTTACCCTTACAATAGGCTGCATCCCGTTACAAAGATCTCTTATTGACAGGCGGGTATGGCTGAGCCCCACATGCTCCCGCAAATATTCGCCGACATTGTCACTGCCCCGATGGGCAACGGATTTTCTCATATCTATCAGTATTCGGTTCCAATATTCACCCTTTTCTTCAAAGTCAATGACGAAATTGCAGAATCCTGCTATGCCGCACATAAAACCACCTCACAAAAAATTAAGGCGCCACCGGATAATTTGAAATTATTCGGTGAACGCCTTTGTTCATACATTAATGTATATGCGGCATATTTTAAAAACGTGAAAATCCGTTTCGTATTCTTTCAACGGCTTTTTTAACATTATTCCGATTAGCGAAGGCAGTCAGCCGGAAAAATCCTTCTCCGTTATTGCCGAAGCCCACTCCCGGAGTTCCTACAATATTGTATTTATCCAGAAGAACATCAAAGAACTCCCATGATGACATGTTTTCAGGGCATTTAAGCCATATATAAGGTGAATTATTACCTCCGGTATACCAAATGCCGGCCTGATTTAAGGTCTCGGTTATAATCCGCGCATTTTCAAGATAGTAATTTATATTCTCCTTTATTTGCGCAAACCCTTCTTTTGAAAATACTGCCTCTGCGCCTCTCTGTACTATGTATGAGACTCCGTTGAACTTGGTGGTTTGCCGTCTTAACCACAGCTTATTCAATGGTACGCCGTTTCGTTCAAGTTCTTTCGGCACTACCGTATATCCGCAGCGGGTCCCTGTAAAACCTGCGGTCTTTGAAAAGGAACAGAATTCAATGGCGCAGTATTTTGCCCCGTCAACCTGGTAAATACTGGTTGGTAAACTATCGTCCTGGATAAACGCTTCATAGGCGCTGTCAAAGAGAATTACCGCGTCCCTTTCCAATGCCCAGTCCACCCATTTTTTCAGCTGCTCTTTTGAGTAAACCGCTCCGGTGGGATTATTGGGAGAACATATGTAAGCAAGATCGCCGTTTAATTCTTCATCCGGCATGGGCAAAAAACCGTTCTGGACATTACCGTCAATAAAAATGATTTTTCTGCCCGCCATAATGTTGGTATCCACATACACCGGATAAACAGGATCCGGTATTATCACCGTATTATTTACATCAAATATATCAAGTATATTCCCCAGGTCACTCTTGGCTCCGTCACTTACGAAAATTTCATTTTCATCCAGGTCTACGCCTTTTTGCTCATAATAGCCGCTGATTGCCTTCCTTAAGAACCAATAACCCTGTTCTTCTCCGTATCCTTTAAACGTCTCGGCATTGCCCATTTCCGAAACAGCCTTGCCCATTGCCTCTGTAACTGCGGCAGGAAGAGGCAGCGTAACATCGCCTATACCCAGCCTGATTACTTCTTTTTCAGGGTTTTGCCGTTTATACTCATTTACCTTTTTGCCGATAAGGGAAAAAAGATAACTGTCGTGAAGATTCAAATAATTTTTGTTTATATTCATTATAAAAACCCCTTTGCTTAGTTATCTTCCTGTCCAAGAGCGGCTTTCAACAGCCCCAGGAACAGAGGATGGGGCTTGTTTGGACGGCTCTTGAACTCCGGATGATATTGCACTCCAATAAAAAATCTGTGGTTTTTAAGCTCTATTGCCTCCACAAGCTTATTATCCGGCGACACCCCGCTTATGACCATCCCGTTTTGGGTCATTATTTCCCGGTATTTATTGTTGAACTCATATCTGTGCCGGTGGCGTTCACTGATAAGTTCCTTGCCATACAAGTTCTGCAGCCTGGTCCCTTTTTTTGTTATGCACGGATAAGCTCCCAGCCTCATGGTCCCACCCTTGCGGGTTATTCCAATCTGGTCTTCCATCAAATCGATGACGGGATGGGCGCAAATCTCATTGAACTCCGAGGAATGGGCATCCTTAAGGCCGCATACGTTCCGCGCAAATTCAATAACTGCAATTTGCATACCAAGGCAAATTCCCAGGTACGGTATGTTGTTTTCCCTGGCATAATGGCATGCTGTTATTTTACCTTCCACGCCTCTGTCTCCAAATCCTCCGGGAATAATGATCCCTTTGGCATCTTTCAATTTATCCGCCACATTCTCCTTGGTCACATCGCTGCTTTCGATCCACTTTATCTTGACTATTGAGCCTGTATCGTAACCTGCGTGGTTTAAACTCTCTATTATCGATAAGTAAGCGTCAGGAAGTCTTACGTATTTGCCTACAATGGCTATAACAACTTCTTTCTTACGTTTTCTGATCTTTTGGACCATGTCTTTCCATTCGGCCAGGTCAGGTTCTTTGGTTTTTAGGTTTAATTCCCGGCATACGACTTCATCAAGCCCGCTTTCATGCAGCATAAGCGGTGCTTCATAAAGGCACGGCACGGTGAGATTTTCTATTACGCAATCCCGTTTTACATTGCAAAACAGTGAGATTTTTGCCTTGATACTGTCATCCAGCGGTTCATCGGCACGGGCAATAATAATATCAGGAGAAATTCCCATGGAACGAAGCTCCTTGACCGAATGCTGTGTAGGTTTTGATTTATGCTCGTTGGAACCTTTCAGATACGGTACCAGTGTTACATGAATAAAAAGGCAGTTTTCACGGCCCTTATCAAGAGATATCTGCCGGATGGCTTCCAAAAACGGTTGGCTTTCAATGTCACCGGTAGTGCCTCCGATTTCGGTGATCATTACATCAGCGCCGCTTTTTTCGGCGCCTTCATATATAAACCGTATTATTTCTCCCGTAATATGCGGTATCACCTGGACCGTTTCTCCCAGGTAGCCCCCGGTGCGTTCACGGTTAAGAACATTCCAGTAAACCTTTCCTGAAGTGAGATTGGAAAACTTGTTCAAGTCTTCATCAATAAAACGTTCATAATGTCCCAGGTCTAGATCGGTTTCCGCTCCGTCATCGGTCACAAAAACTTCGCCGTGCTGGAATGGGCTCATGGTTCCAGGGTCTACGTTCATATAAGGATCCAGCTTTTGTGATGCGACCTTTAACCCTCTCTGCTTTAACAGCCTTCCCAGGCTTGCTGCCGTGATACCCTTTCCAAGGCCTGACACAACGCCTCCTGTTATAAAAATAAACTTAGTCATTTTATTTCACCTCTATCGCAGTATTCTCCTGATTCACTCCGGGCCGCTCATTTATTTCAAACAAGGTTCCGTCCGGTTATCTTCCCTCCCAGGCAAACCGGCTTATCTCCATGAGAAGCCTTGCACTCGGTTACCTATGTCATTCTGAGCGTCAGCGAAGAATCTTTCGCATTTACGTTTCAGATCCTTCGACTCCGCTAACGCTTCGCTCAGGACGATATTACATTTCAACCGTGCCCTCAAATACTTTGACACAGTTTCCGGTCATATATACGGTCTCATCTGAATAGTTAACGATAAGCTCGCCTCCAAGGAGCAGAACATGTATGTCTTCACCCTTGGGGCAGAAACCGTTCAATGCGGCTGCCACAGCGGCGGCGCAGGCGCCTGTTCCGCAGGCAAGAGTTTCTCCGCTGCCCCGTTCCCACACCCGCATTTGTATGATATTTCTTCCGATTATTTTTACGAATTCAGTGTTGACGCGTTCGGGAAATATTTCGTGATTCTCGAATTCAGGACCAATGTCGGTAAGGTTAAGACCTGTCAAATCATCACAAAATACCACGGCATGTGGATTTCCCATTGAAACACAGGTTATATGGTAAATATCCCCTCCGACATTCAAAGGATAATTAACGATCCGAGCACCGGGAAGATTTACAGGGATCTTTGATGGAATCAGCTCTGCTTTCCCCATATCAACTTTGACGGTTGAGACAAGTCCGTCTTCGGTATTTATTCCCAGAGTTTTGATACCGCTTAAAGTTTCAATTGTAAGTTGGTTTTTCCTTACGAGTCCATTATCATAAAGATATTTTCCTACACATCTTATGGCATTGCCGCACATTTTCCCTTCGCTGCCGTCGCTGTTGAACATTCTCATTTTTGCGTCGGCAACATCACTTTTTAAAATCAATACGATTCCGTCGCCGCCTATTCCGAAATGCCTGTCCGACAAAGCTACGGAAAGTCTTTCAGGATCTTCTATTTCCCGTTCGAAACAATTTATATATATATAGTCGTTGCCGCAACCGTGCATTTTTGTAAATTCAATTTTCATAGATCCTCAATATCTCCTCGGCTACTTTTCTTTTGGTCTGCCTCATATCCATTGCCTGCTTCTCAATATACCTGTGAGCTTCCGGTTCAGTTATGGAAAGATGAGAAATCAAAATGCATTTTGCCCTGTCAACAATTCTAATATCTTCTATCTTTTGCATCAGTTTGCCGTTTTCGTTCTTTATGGCTTTTATACGATTATGAATGGCAAAAGCCAGTTTAAGAGCATTCCTGAAAAAACTCTTTCCAATCGGTTTTGCAATGGTTATCACGCCATACTCTTCGACTCTGTTGGACACCTTATCGAACAATTCGGCTTTTACGATCAAAATTACCTGGCTGGTATGTTTTTCGGTAATCTCACAGGCAAGGCTCTCGCCGAACTCATCAGGCAGGGGTGCATTGATTATGCACAAATCGAATTCTTTTTCCTTCAGTATACATCTTGCTTCATACGCTGATGAAACAGCGGTGATGTTCGTAACAGATGCCTCTGCCAGAATATCTGTCAAATATTCAACGCCTTTTTTTGAATATGATATAATCAGCGCACTGTTCACAACATCCCACCTTCTTTTATATTTCAGCATACAATATTGACAGCATTCGGCTTTTGACTGACTCAAGCCCGTCTTATCAATTCTCGGTGTAAAGCTGTTTATATGGATTCCTGGCATTAGGCGTCAGGTGATAAAATGTCTTTCCCATTATTTCATTCATAGATTTCCCAAACAGCTCCGAAAATTCTTCCAAATTATCCTTAATTCTGTTTAGATCAGCTTCCTGTGCCGTTTTTACGCTGACCTGTTTTGGCATGTTTTTAGACGGTTTGCTGCTTCTTATGAATATTTCGCCACCATGCATGCCTGCGCCTGTAAAGTAACCTGCGGGGAATTCGTCAGTGTCCAGTCCCAAAACAATAATAAGTCCTCCCGCAAGATATTCTCCCAAAAAGCTTCCTGTACTTCCGCCAACCACTATGACCGGTTTCTTGTCCTGGTACTCCTTCATATGGATACCCGTGCGATACCCTGCATAGCCTTTGACGAATATTTTCCCGCCCCTCATAGCGTATCCCAGGGCATCACCGGTATTTCCGTAAACAATGATTTTCCCGTCATTCATTGTGTCCCCCACGGCGTCCTGGGCATTTCCGTTTACTATGATTGTTGCTCCGTCCAAATATGCCCCCAATGCATTTCCGGGCGTTCCGTTTACGGTAATTGTTTTGGATCTGGCTCCGGCACCTATGAAACGTTCTCCATAACATTCATCGATTATAACATCATGGCTTGTATTGCGTATTTTCGCATTCAGTGCCTGAAATCCTAATTCTCTGGCCAGTAAATTCATGCCGGTACACCTCCCAGTTTACTTGCCCGCTCTTCCTTGCTGAAAGCCATTAGGCCGGGCATTTTACAAATCAGCTCAAAATCCAGTGTGTCAAGGGGAGTTTTTTCTCTTATAAGGGCAGTGTATATGCCCGCTTTCTCAATATTTCCTATTATGATAAATCCGTTTAATTTATTGTCCGAATAGAACAGTTTCTTGTAATTGTTCTCGTCGGCCTCAAAATAGGTTTCACCTTTATAGGTCCCCGCAGTTATAATGTGTTTCCCGAAAAGACCTATCGCATTCATGGGGATAGCCTTATCAAACATAAAATCCTTTCCGGACATATTCATTCCGGCACATTCGCCCTGCATGTAGGCATTAGGCAGCAAGGCCATCGGCTTGATATCCCCTGATGAAACATCCAGGCTTTCGCAGCAGTCTCCCGCGGCATAAATATCAGGTATGGAAGTCCTGCATCTTTCATCTATCACGATCCCTCTGTTGGTTTTACCGCCGGCATCCTTCACTAAGGATATGTTCGGTCTTACGCCGACAGCCAGTACCAATACATCAAAGAGTATTTCAGCACCGGAATCCAGAACCGCGATATTTTCTTTAAACTCAACAATCTGCCGTCCAAGGCAGAGTTGAATATTATTCCTTGTCAAATGATTCTCAATGATTTTCGAGCCCTCGTCATCCAAAATACTTGAAAGTACCCTTGGCGCCAGATCTACGCATATAGTTTTCACATTTTTCCTGCTGATTCCCTCGGCGCACTTAAGTCCAATAAGCCCCGTTCCTGCAATCAATACCCTGTTATTCCTTTTCATGACCTTCTCCAACCGTTTTGCATCATCCAGGGTAGTAAAGGTAAACTTGTACCTCACACTGTCAAGGCCCTTTATAGGCGGTATGACAGGTGATGAACCGGTAGCAATGAGCAGTTTGTCATAGCTTACATGTTCGCCGTTGTCAAGAATGACAAGTTTCTGATCAACGTCTATTTTTTCGGCTGTTCTGCCCAACATTAAAGCACAGTTGTTCCTGACGTAAAAATCATCACTTCTGTATTTCATTTTTTCTTCATTGGTCTTGCCCAGTAAAAGATAGGAAATCAGAGGTCTTGAATATGTATGATGGTTTTCTTTGCTGATGATTACGATACTACCCTCTGTATCATTTTTGCGTATGGCTTCCACTGCGCCTACAGCGGCTGTTGAATTTCCGATTATTACATACTTCAAGTTATTCACCTCTTTCCTCGAATACAATGGCTCCGTTCGGGCAACCTTCCACACATTTCGGCGTTCCGCTGTGTGTCTTTATGCAAAGTTCGCACTTCTGGATCGCGCCGTCCTCCGAAGGTGAAACAGCGCCGTAAGGACAGGATAATATACAGGTATAACAACCGATGCATTTATCCCTGTCTATGGTTATCACGCCGTCCTTTCTTGTCATGGCACCTGTAATGCAGCCCTTGACACACAGGGGTTCACAGCAATGCCTGCATGAAACCGCAAAACTTATTCCGTCCTTTTCCTCGATCCTTATTCTTGGAGAAATCTTTATGTCTTTCAGCGCCCTTGCCATATCTTTTTCATTGGTGGAAGCAAATGCGCAGTAATATTCGCACAAGTGACAGCCAAGACACCATTTTTCATTTACATAAACCCGTTTCAAAATATTTCACCACCGCATAATAAATTAGTTTATTCCCCTGCGTGCTTTATTCCTAATATCTCAAGTTCTTTTTCGTTTAAGCCCACGCCCCTGAGCATGAGCCTGTTCCCCTTAAGAGCTTCTATGGAATTGATACCCATACCGCCCATCATCTCTTTTATTTCGTGCTGCCATGCATTCATGAGGTTGACAAGCCTCTTATATCCAATATTGGGATTCAGCCGTTTTACCAGATCTTCTCTTTGTGTCGCAATACCCCAGTTGCATTTGCCGGTCTGGCAGCTTCGGCATAAATGACAGCCCAGCGCAAGTAAGGCCGCAGTCCCGATATAAACGCAGTCGGCGCCAAGAGCTATGGCTTTTACAACATCGGCGCTTGAACGAATGCTCCCTCCCACTACAAGGGATACATTGTTACGGACCCCTTCGTCCCGAAGCCTTTTGTCCACACCGGCCAAAGCCAGTTCTATCGGGATACCCACATGATCACGGATCCGTGTCGGAGCCGCGCCTGTTCCTCCCCTGAAGCCGTCAATTGCAATGATATCAGCTCCGCTTCTGGCAATTCCGCTTGCAATGGCAGAAACATTATGTACCGCAGCAATTTTTACTATTACCGGTTTTGTGTATCCTGTGGCTTCTTTCAGGGAATATACCAGCTGCCTTAAATCCTCAATTGAATAAATGTCATGATGCGGAGCCGGAGAAATAGCATCGGTCCCTTCCGGTATCATTCTGGTCTTAGAAATGTCCCCCCCAATTTTTGCACCGGGAAGATGGCCGCCTATTCCGGGTTTAGCCCCTTGTCCCATCTTGATTTCAATCGCGGCTCCGCTGTTGAGATAGGTCGGATGAACTCCAAAACGTCCCGAGGCTACCTGAACGATCGTATGTTTGCCGTATTTATACAGGTCCTCATGAAGCCCTCCTTCGCCCGTATTGTAGAGAATCCCCAGTTCCGCTGCCGCCCTTGCCAGGCTTTCGTGAGCATTGTAACTGATGGAACCGTAACTCATGGCCGAAAACATTATGGGCATGGAAAGCTTCAGCTGAGGCGGAAGATTATTTTTCAGCCTGCCTTTTTCGTCCCTTTCAATATGATCCGGCTTCGCGCCTAAAAAAACTCTGGTTTCCATGGGTTCTCTTAAAGGATCAATGGATGGATTGGTTACCTGTGAAGCATTTATCAGAATTCTATCAAAGTAAACAGGATAGTTTTCCGGGTTTCCCATACTGGACAGCAAAACGCCGCCGCTTGCTGCCTGTTTGTAAATTTCTTTTATGCTTTTATTGCTCCAGTTGGCATTTTCCTTAAAGGTGTGATCCGATTTTACGATCTTTAACGCTCTTGTAGGGCACAAAGAAACACACCTGTGACAGTTAACGCACTTGGCATTATCGGCTATCATTTTTTTACTGTCACTTAAATATTCATGCGCTTCGTTTGCGCATTGCCTCTCACACACGCGGCATACGATGCAGCGATCATAGTCTCTTATAATTTCATAATCCGGATATATGTACTCAACAGCCATTTAAATCTTCCCTTCTTCCACAGTAACGATAACGCCTTCTCCGCCCTTTGGTGACCACACTTTGTCCAAATCCTTCTGAATCACCCTGATAGCCGCCTCTTCACTTGCGACATATACCATATCATCTTTTTCGCCAACCACCATGCTGCGAAGCTTAAGCCTGTCATTCAATGCCATCAGTCCGCCCTCAAATCCTACAATGATAGAGAAGGGTCCCGTAATTAACTGAGAATCAAAAACATTTCTTAAATATTCAAGCTCTTCCCGCTCTTTTTGCGGCCTGCTTTCTATGGTTGACCAAAACGGCGCAGCGATGACCGAACAAATCTCATTCCACGTAAGCCCGATTCTTCGGTGGAGATAATCGATAATGTAAGTTATTACTTCGGTATCGGTCAGTAACGTACATTTGTATCCATACATTTCAATTGCCCTCCGGTTTGCGTCATAGGACGAAATCTCGCCGTTATGAACAACCGAATAATCAAGCAGGGCAAATGGATGAGCGCCTCCCCACCAACCGGGTGTATTAGTGGGATATCTGCCGTGGGCTGTAAAGCAGTATCCTTCGTATTCCTCCAAACGGTAAAACCGTCCTACGTCTTCGGGAAATCCCACAGCTTTGAATACTCCCATATTCTTACCGCTGGAAAATATGTAGGCTCCGTCAATGCCGGTGTTGATCCGAAATACGCATTTGACCACAAATTCTCTCTCATCCAGCTGGCTGTCATTCAGTTTGGTAGGAAGCGGTGTTACAAAGTATCTCCAGATAAGAGGCTCATCTTTGATTTCAGGAACCTTCCTTGTGGGAATCTTCGAAAGGTTTATAATATCAAAGTGCTCCTCCAAAAACTCTTCGCATTCTTTTTTTGCCGTCCTGTTATCATAAAATATATGAAAAGCATAATAATCCTTATATTCCGGGTAAATGCCATAACCGGTAAACCCTCCTCCAAGGCCATTGGAGCGTTCATGCATGACCGAGATGGAATCGATAATGAGTTTGCCTGAAAACCGTCTGCCCGATCTTGAAATAATACCTGATATTGCGCAACCTGATACGTTTCTGAAACTACCTTCTCTCAAGAATCATACCTCCAATCATAAAAAAGGCGCTCATCACATAGTATCTTGAGGGCGGTAAGACAAATAGTCTCCTGTCCTGACACTATCTGATGAACGCCTTTGTTCATATTGCTCATGATACTATATAATTTTAACGGTGTCAATATTATTTTGCAATTTATAATTTATAATATTTCATTTTTTACCTCCATGTCAATAAATTTTATTATGTTTTTTATAATTTATGCAAGTATACAAAACTATTATTGCATATTCCCATAAATTTTTATTAAAAATATTGACAGTCTGTTCTTATCGTGCTAAACTTTCTTCATACAGCAAAGGCGCTATGGGAAAAATCCCCTTAGCGCCTTATTTTTTTATAATCATTCGGAATGATTGCTTTAAGGAGGAATATGAATGTCCAATAAAAACATTCCAAACATTTTTGGCAGTATGGTATTTAATGACGCGGTGATGAAGGAGCGTCTTCCAAAAGACACATACGAAGCTCTTCATAAAACCATCGCAAAAGGCACTCATTTAGAGCTTGATGTAGCCAATGTAGTGGCCAGCGTGATGAAGGAATGGGCTATAGAAAAAGGTGCCACCCATTTCACCCATTGGTTCCAGCCAATGACAGGTGTAACTGCCGAAAAACATGACAGCTTTATTGTGCCTGAAGGCAATGGCCGGGTGATTATGGAGTTTTCGGGCAAAGCTCTGGTCAAAGGCGAACCCGACGCTTCAAGTTTTCCCTCGGGCGGATTGCGGTCTACTTTCGAGGCAAGAGGTTATACGGCATGGGACCCTACCTCTTACGCCTTTGTGAAAGATAATACCTTGTATATACCCACCGCGTTTTGTTCATACAGCGGAGAAGCCCTTGACAAAAAGACTCCTCTCCTGCGTTCAATGCAGGCTCTTAACCGCCAGGCATTGCGCATACTCAGATTATTTGGAATTACCGATGCAAACAGGGTGGTATCTACGGTAGGTCCGGAGCAGGAGTACTTTTTAATAGACAGGGAAATGTATTTAAAAAGGCCGGACCTGATTTATTGCGGGAGAACACTGTTTGGGTCACGTCCTCCAAAGGGTCAGGAAATGGAGGATCACTATTTTGGTGCCATTAAGCCTCGCGTTTCCGCATTTATGCGTGATCTTAACGAGGAATTGTGGAAATTGGGTGTTCTGGCCAAAACACAACATAATGAAGTTGCACCTGCCCAGCATGAGCTTGCGCCCATCCATACAGAAGCAAATATTGCGACAGACCACAACCAGTTGGTTATGGAGCTTATGAAAACTGTCGCGGCCAGGCATAATCTAGCCTGCCTGCTGCATGAAAAACCATTTGCAGGTGTCAACGGCAGCGGAAAACATATAAACTGGTCTTTGGCAACCGATACAGGGATAAACCTGTTGGAACCAGGCGATACCCCATACGAGAACGCCCAGTTCCTTTTGTTCCTTGTGGCAGTAATAAAGGCGGTTGATGATTATCAGGATCTTTTGCGGGTTTCTGTTGCAAGCGCCGGCAATGACCATCGTCTGGGAGCTAATGAAGCTCCGCCCGCCATCGTGTCGATGTTCCTGGGAGAAGAGCTCACTGATATCCTGAATGCCATTGAGAACGATACACTTTATACAGGCAAGGGAAAGACCTTAATGGAAATAGGGGCTACTTTTCTGCCTCACTGGCAGAAAGATACTACCGACCGGAACCGCACATCACCTTTTGCCTTTACCGGCAACAAATTTGAGTTCCGAATGCTGGGCTCCGCATTCTCCATCGCAGGTCCAATTATTGTCCTCAATACGATAGTTGCCGATGTTCTTAGTCAGTTTGCTGATATCCTTGAAAAGAGCCAGGATTTTAAAGCAGACTTAAGCAAACTCATCAAGGAAACTATCAAGAACCATAAACGTATTATTTTTAACGGTAACGGATATGACTGCGCCTGGGTGGAGGAAGCTGAAAGAAGGGGCCTGTCTAATCTCAAAACCACGCCCGAAGCGCTTCCGGCATTTATTCAGCCGAAAAATGTAGCCATGTTTACCCGTCATCAGGTATTTACCGAGCATGAGATCCATTCCCGTTATGACATACTGCTTGAAAACTATTCAAAAACCATCAATATTGAAGCACTTACCATGATTGATATGGTCAATAAACAAGTTATTCCGGCAGTTATTGATTACCAGCGGGAACTTGCCGAACTGATATTGCAGAAGAGAGCCGTCAGTCCCGATATTTCAGTAAGCATGGAAGAAAACCTGCTCAGCAGAATTGCCAAACTGTCCGAGTGTCTGCAAAAGCGGCTTGAGAATCTTTCCAACCAAACCATAGCCGTCAGGGAGGCAAAAAGTAATCTTGAACTTGCCGCAGCATACCGTGAAAAAGTATATATGGCAATGAGTGAACTGAGAATGATCGTTGATGAACTTGAAATGCTGGTCAGCAGCAAGCATTGGAAAATACCGACTTATGCTGAAATGCTCAACAGCGTTATTTAAGATAAAACAAATATATAAAAGAGCTGTCTTAACAGGCAGCCATTCTGAATTAAAACGAAGAATCTTAAGCAAAACTGTTAAAACAGTTCCATGTTTAAGATTCTTTCACGTTTTACGGCCCCGGATCGACTGCTCATTTTGAGGCAGTCCCTTTATTTAGCGGGATCTATTTGAATAGTCCAGCACGGCTTGTGCTATTCCGATAAAATACTCAGACTCTCTTCTGATATGGTTGATTACAACCGGCGCCACTGAACTGCTGCGGACAGGATTGCTCTCAGCCAGGATTTGATCAAGAAGCTGGATAAACTGTCGACTTTGTTCAAGGGCTTTCTGAAGGAATTCAATAATCTGCTGCTGCATCGAACGGCTTATGTTGCCTCTGGTTCTTACCAACGTTTCAATGAATTTGGTCACCATACCTTTTGCCTGATTGAAAGACAATTCGTACTGCTGAAGCTGTATCACGAATCTCGGCTCAAGATTGGGCACAATTTGACGGATAACTACCGTATGTTCTGCTTCCTGGCGCTTCCAGAATTCTGCTTCATCAAGAGCGCGGGCGAGGGTTCTTTCGCCGTAATAAAATTGCATGTTCCATCTTCCTTTCACGATCGGATAAACCCTTATGCAACATTATATGAATAATGTCCATAAGGTCGTGAAAAAAAAGCATAAGTCTTAACATACTTACTATTTGCTAAATCCTGCACTATGCTTCGTGATCTTCATGATGATGCGATATGGCAGGTGCAAGGTTTCTCATGGAGATAAGCCGATTTGCTTCGGAGGAAAACCACCGAACATTAACATTATTGGAAATGGATGAGCGACCCGTGAGACCCCTCGGCCGGGACATGACGGAGCGAAAGCGGAGGAATGTCATAAAACGGCGGTATTGATTTTATAGACCTGGATGCTTAAAGGCGTTCGAAATGAGATCCTTGCACCTGCCCAAATACTGACAAAGATCCTTTGACTCTGCTGCGCTTCGCTCAGGATGGCAGTGGGGGTACGCTAAAGCTCAGGATACATTATCAGTAAACTGATTATAAACATAAAAAGTGCCGTGAGAGTTGTGGAACGGCCTCACGGCGTATTTAACCCACTCTACGGCACCAAAAATACCTTAAGACTTTTACTTGATTCTTACTCCAAATATTTTCTGCGCGTAGGAGCCTACGACTGCAATATCATTGTAAACTGACGGTGAACTTTCTATGTTTGCCCCAAGTGATATTTTATCAAGGTCCTCGCCGGTCATGGGGTCAAACAGGCGCATATATCCGTCATAACCACATAACAGCCCGTAGGTTTTTCCGTCATCGCTTCTTACAGCTACCGGTGAACTCCAGCTGTAATTGGCAAGCTCGCGGACCCATATTTCCTCACCTGTTTTCTTGTCCAGCGCTACAAGTTTTCCGTCCATTTGACTTCCGGTGAAGCATACTGGGAAAATTATCCTGTCAGCAATATCATCTTTGCCTAATAACGGTGTACCCAATACCCCGCCGTTAATACCCGAACGGTAATAACAGGTATAATCCCTCTGCCATACCAGTTCACCCGTTAAAGCATTGAATTTGCGGATATTACAGTCAGCCTTGCTGGCTTTTCCTCCGGCGCAGCGTTTATCAACTTCATTGGCCGTATAAATGAAAACTCCGTCCTCTTCTTCCTCCAGCACGATCGTACTGTCGGTATCATCCTTAATATCATACATCCATACCGGTTCCAGCTTGTTAATATCAAGGCAAAGGAGGGTACCACCGTTATCAATAGTGTACATGAGGTTTCTGTATATAGTGGGCGAGTTTTCTATGCCGTAATCGGCGCCGGGACTGTTATATGAAGATTTGTACTGGAATTTGGTCACTTCCGGGGATATGGTTAAAGTCCCTGTCGCGGCATCAAATTTCGTATTCAGCTTGGTCTTGTAAATAAGGCCGTTTTCACCTACATTTATCAGGGTATCGGTTTCCTTGCTCAAAATAGCCGACGAGTCAAAGGCTCCCCATGAACCCCTGTAGGATAAAGGATCTTTTCCCATAATGCTGAAAATCTCGCTTTGATCCAGCAGGCTGTAAATCCTGTATTTAAAGTCGGTGTATTTGCCGTTGTTTTCATTTAAGCCCATTCCGGTGTAGAACAGGGGATAACCCCTGGGATCCACCATACCTGTACCTTTGATGGAAAACCCAAGATTTATCTTATTACGGGTCGGCTTCCCGGTTTCAAGATCCAAAAAGTATATATTCCCATCCAGGATAGGATAAATAACCTCGACAAAATCCTTATTCTTAAATTCCTCGTTGAGATTCATTACTTTCCTGGTCTCTTCAGGCCAGTTAATCAAAATCGGCTGGCCTGTCCAGCCTGAGCCGGGCCAGTAGCTTCCGTGGCCGCTGATGGCGCCGGTCGACTGTTCCCAGATGATCTCAAGCTTCTTTTCTTTGATGCTCCGCATTCCGTAAGCAGCGGTATCGCGATAGTTATTGCCCCTGAAGGTGGTAACGCCTTTCTGTTCGGTATAGGCTGCGGCTCTGGGAAAAGCCAATGTGTATTCAGGCTTATAGTCAACCTTTTTGCCATTCTGGTAAACAGAATATGTAATGGTTGCACCGTCACTGAATTTTTTCTGGTAAGTTCCCTCAGAAACAGTGGTCCTGCTGACATAATTGGGTAATTTCGTAATATCCAGCACCAGTTGTTCCGGGTCGGTTATTTCCGGCGGCGGAGTTGGCTCCGGAGTCGGGGTAGGTTCGGGCGTAGGTTTCACTGTATTGGAAGGAGCAGGAGAATTGCTGGCCGAAGGCGTAGGTGTATCGGCTATAAGATCCTTTCCAAAATTGCTTTGGGCAATTAATACCCCCAATAGAATCACCAGTGTTAATGCCAGAAGCATTACTATTGTCTTCAGTCTGTTGTATTTATTATTACGTCTGTTCACAGTGAATTCCTCCTGTTATCTTATTCCCAAGGCTTTTATACAAGAGTCTTTATCAAGTATCCTCAGACAATTGTATCACCCGGGAAAGATATATTCTATGTTTTATTAATCTTAAAAAATGCTGTTTCCTGTCCGGGCTATTTGATTTTTATCCCGAATATCTTCTTTGCATATGAGCCTACTACAATCATGTCGTCATAGACTGCCGGCGAAGACTCAACATTGGCTCCGAGGCTTACAGTGTGCAGGTCTTTGCCCGTCTTTGGATCAAAAAGATGCAGTATTCCATAAAAATCGGTAAATAATCCGTAGGTTTTGCCTTCTGAACTTCTGACGGCTACCGGAGAACACCAGCTGTATGCATCCAGTTGTCTTTTCCAGACTTCTTCCCCGGTTTTCTTGTCCAATGCTACCAAAATGCCGTCCTGGTTAGAACCTGTAAAACATATGTTGAAAATGATTATATCGCTTATGTCATCTTTCCCCAAAAGCGGCGTACCTAAAGCTCCGCCGTTGATATAGTAATTGTATACGCAGGAATAATCTTTCTGCCATATAAGCTCTCCCGTCAGGGCATTGAATTTTCTTATGTTGCAGTTTTCGCGGCTCTTGTTTGCCTGGCTTCTTTTATCCACCTGATTGGCCGTATAAACGAAAACTCCTTCATCGGTCTCCTCTATTACGGGCGATGAATCGGTATCATCTCCCACATCATAAACCCATACGGGCTTTAACGTGTTAAGATCGAGACACTGGAAAATTCCGCCGTTATCGCAGAAATACATATAGTTCTTGTAATATGCGGGCGAATTTTCTATACCCAGTTCAATATTGGTGGAATCTTTGTAACGGTATTTTGTCAGCTGAGGCGATATTGATATGGTGCCGGCTTCACGGTCAAATCTCGTATTCAGCTTGACACGATAAACAAGGCCGTTTTCTGCTGCCTCAATCAAGGTGTCGGTTTTCCTGTCAACTATCCCCGAAGAGTCGAAGGCTCCCCATTTTCTGAAGGCGACAGGATCTCTCCCGAATATATCGTACAGAGGAGTCTGATCTATCAGGTTAAAGATTTTGTATTTGTACTCGGTAAGTTTACCGTTGTTTTCATTAATCCCCATACCCGTATAGAGAATAGGATAACCCCTGGGATCTACCATTCCTGTTCCCTTTATGGGAAATCCCACGGTTATCTTGTCCCTGGTGGGTTTGCCTGTCAAAAGATCAAGAAAATAAATATTGCCGTCCAATGTGGGGTAAATTACTTCAACAAGATCTTTTTCCTTCATTTCAGGTTTTATGTTCATCATTTTCCTGATATCCTCAGGCCAGTTAACCAAAAGAGGCTGCCCTGTCCAGCCGGTGCCCGGCCAGTAACCTTCGCTTGTACTTATCGCACCAATATCATAGGACCAAACGATTTCCAGTTTCTTTTCGGCAACCGTGCGGCTCCCGTAGGAGGCAGAGTCCCGGTAATTATTACCCCTGAATGTCGTTACGCCCTTTAAATCCGAATACTCACTGGAATGGCCAAAAATAATTTCATCCTTAGGAATATAATCTACAGGTTTCCCCTGTTCAAACACCCAATAATCAACTGTTGTGCCATCCTTTTTTCTGAATGTCTTTTTTAATTCATCAAAAGCATATTCACCTGTAAACACGGCAGGGTCTTCCCAGGAAACCTTTAAAACTTCCGGGTCCGTACTTTCTTCCGGCATGGGCTCCGGAGTGGGCCATGGAGTTGGAGAAGGAGGTGTCTCCGGCTTAAGCCCGGGAGTGGGAGATTGGCTTAAATCATTTGTTGGCGCTGCATTTCCCTGTGTGTTGATATTATCCTTATTATAGAGGTTCTTCCCGTTTGTAATAAGAACGATCACTGCAATGATGGTTAAAACCGTAAGCAGAAATATCATAAATTTGCGGGGATTAAACCTTCTTTTACTTCTGTAAGATCTGTACATTTAAAAAACCTCATTCCTAGACTTTTTGCATATGTAACTCTTCTTTTTCATATACTATTTTTCGAATAAATTCAAGACCGGTTTTCGCTTTATGTTTTTCTTTATTGCCTGTAAAGCGCCTCCTCCGCCAGAAACAGTCCTATGTACTTTGCATTGTTCCAGACAAGACTGTCAAATTTTTTATCGTCATGAGGCACATCGGTATTGTTATAAGGAGTCAGTTCTATACAAAAGGCAGGGCGCAAAAATGCAAGTCTGAACCAGTTTTCGTATCCTGCGCCGTATATGGCGGGGTCCTCTGAGACAGGCATCCTCTGATATTTGGTCAGTGACGCCAATCGCTTTGCCATATCCTTTGCCCCCGGTATTAAGTTTACCGTGGCTCTGTCTGCCCAGTAAATTACATTTCCCTTAGTGTGAAAAGATGCTGCCAATATGAAATCATTCTCATTTGAAAGAGTCATCATGGCCTGTATTTCTGGCTCTGTGGCAGCAGCGGTTCCCTTGAAGCTTTCGGAAGCTGGCTTTCCGACTTCATCATATTTCTCTTTCCACTGGGCAGGATACTGGCGGTTCAGATCCACCCCGTTTATATTGGCTTTCCACTCCCTGTAGGAAGGCCTCAGCATTACCATGGCTTCCACTGCCTGTTGATCGTTTACAGCAGCAAGACCTTTATTAACAAGATTTACGCCGTCGGGATTCACCATTGGCACAACATAAATACACACCTGGTCTAATATTTCCCTGACATTGTATTTCCCAAAATAACCGCCTTTGGAATATGCCCTTGAGTATTCCTCAACCATTTTCATCAAATATGAACTTGAAATATATTCTCTCGCGTGATGTGAACCGCAGAGAACTATCTTTTTATCTCCCTTTCCCAGTTTGACAAGCAGTAGATCCCGTCCTTCCACAGAATTGCCTATACTGCCCAGCGATATTATATCAGGGTACAACTCGGCCAATTTAAGGCTTTCATCCGTCATCTGCTCGTATGTATAAGGGACATAAGGGTTCACAATATTCTTGTCCTCATTGGAAGGTTGAGGAGATGGGGGTGGCGACGGAGCCGAATACGTATCTTTAGAAGGTTCCGGCAGCGTGGTTTCAGTAGGTCCAGGGGTACTGTTTTGTTCAGGGGATTTTTGATCGGGTTTACCTGGCAATGTTCCGGGAGTTGTCTCTGACGACACATCCGGGTAAATATCCTGCTGCTTGCCGCGTGAATTTTCGGGCGACATACCCGGCGGCAAACCACGTGATCCAGGTATTTCGTGTTGCGTCCCGGATACCGTAATTATTTCATCAGCAGATTGTTCATCAGGATGTAAATACCCGGTATGTTCTTCCGTTTCAATAACGGGAGACCCAGCCGGCGTTGAAACCGCCACCGGACTTTCACCCAGTCTCTGTGCATGATTATTCAGATCTTCCGTTATTTCCTCAGCCGGTTTATATGTATCCTGGCTGCCAGATTCGATCGTTTTCATATTCAGTCTCCCGCATGATGTCAAAACGCCGGATAATAAAACTACGGCAAATAACATAATAAAGGGGGAATGTGCTTTTCTATGCATTCCTCTCACCTTCACTGTATGCCAAACCTTACGGGATATAGAACACGAATATGTCTTGATACATTTCTGCCGGGATATTTTTTTCATAGTATATTCCTTAATACAATGATAAGGGGTTGTTTCAAAACAGGTCGCCAGCTAAATCTGTGCAAGATCCTTCGGCCATTTCATGGCCTCAGAATGACACGTTAGGTATTTTAAACACAGCCCTGATACTCTGATATAGTATCCGACCAAAGCTAAGTTATGAGTAAAAGCATTATTTACAGAAAGTATTCAACACCTGACTCAAATATTTTCTGATCTTTATTTCCCGGAATGTTTACAGTTGTATTTGAAGCATAACGCTCATCATGTGCCATTTTCCCAAAAATTCGCCCATCCTTGCTGGTTATTCCTTCAATCGCCAGCAATGAACCATTGGGGTTATACCTGATATCCATAGTGGGATTGCCTTCAAGGTCAACATACTGCGTTGCAATCTGTCCGTTTCTCTCCAATTCCTCCAAAACAGAAGGATCGGCGACAAATCTCCCCTCTCCATGGGAAACCGCCACAGTGTAAATGTCTCCGACCTTAACATTGGACAGCCAGGGCGATAAATTGGAGGCTACTCTTGTGTTAACCATTAAAGACACATGGCGCCCGATAGTGTTGAATGTCAATGTGGGGCATGTCTCATCCAAAGGCCTGATTTCTCCGTAAGGAAGGAGCCCTAATTTGACAAGAGCCTGAAAACCGTTACAAATGCCCAGAATAAGCCCATCCCTGTTATTGAGAAGATTCATAACTGCTTCTGTAAGATAAGGATTTCTGAATACGGTAGCGATGAATTTTCCCGAGCCTTCCGGCTCATCCCCTGCGCTGAATCCGCCGGGAATCATTATCATATTACATTCATCTATGCTCTTCTTCATCTGCCTGACAGAATCCTCTATTTCTTTCGGTGTGAGATTCTTAAGCACCATAACATCGGTTATGGCTCCGGCGGCTTCAAATTTACGCTTAACATCATATTCGCAGTTCGTACCCGGAAATACCGGTATAAATACTCGTGGTCTTGCTGTATGAATCCCTTTCCTGTACTTTTTCCCCTGGGTATAATTAATGGTTCTTACCCTGCTTACATCTCCGTCTGTTTTTGTAGGGAATATACTTTCAAGCGTACTCTCCCAGGCTGCCTGGAGATCCTTAAGGGAAACAGTGCCGTTTTCGGTTATTATAACAGGCTCAGATATGGTTTCTCCTACCTTGGTATAATTCAATCCATTAAAAATATCAGAGGGATCATATCCTGTATCAAGTTCCACCAAAACAGCGCCATAATCAAGTTTAAACAAACGATCAAAACCAAGTTTCTCAAGTTTTACTCCTATGCCGTTCCCAAAAGCCATTTTGCAGATAGCCTCTGCCAGGCCGCCTGCCTTCAGGGCAGATGCAGAAATGATCACTTTGTCTTTAATCAAGGCATTTATCCTTGTATATGTTTTTTCCAATTCTTTAAAATCCGGAAGGAGCAATTCGTCCTTATTTATAGATAGAAGCACCAGGCAGGTCCCTGTCTTTTTAAATTCGGGTGATATGACCCTTGTAACATTGACAGGAGCCAGGGCAAATGAAACCAGTGTGGGAGGTACATTCATATCTCCGAAGGTTCCCGACATACTGTCCTTTCCTCCTATGGCAGCCACCTTAAGCCGGGTTTGCGCATAAAAAGCTCCCAAAAGAGCCGATAAAGGCTTCCCCCATTTTCCCGGATCGGTGCCTAATTTTTCGAAATATTCCTGTAAAGTCAATCTTGCCTGTTTATAATCCCCTCCGATCGCAACAAGTCGGGCAAGGGATTCCACCACAGCATAAACCGCGCCGTGGAACGGGCTCCATTTGGATATAACAGGGTTAAAGCCGAATGTCATTATCGTGCCGGTTGTGGTTTTCCCGGTTTCGACAGGCAGCTTTGCCACCATACCATCAGCAGGCGTAAGCTGATATTTTCCTCCGAAGGGCATCAGGACCGTACCTGCGCCTATAGTGCTGTCAAAGCATTCCACCAGACCTTTTTGACTGCACACATTCAGTCTTTCCAAGTTCTTAATCCAGGCCTGCAATGGGTCATTCCTGTATTTTTCTACCGATGGATCCAAAGTCTCTATAGGACTTTCCGAAAGTTCCGCTCCCTTTACCTTCACATATGCGCTTTGTTTTACGCCATTTGTACTGAGAAAATCACGACTTAAATCAACTATGGTTTTGCCCCGCCAGCTCATACGCAGTCGTCCGGAATCATCAACGACTGCAACCATTGTAGCCTCAAGATTTTCTTTACGGGCTTCCTCAATGAATTTGCCCGCGTTCTCAGGAGCCACTACAACCGCCATTCTTTCCTGGGATTCGGATATAGCCAGTTCTGTGCCATCCAGTCCTTCATATTTTTTCAGGATAGCGTCCAGGTTAATCGAAATGCTGTCTGCCAGCTCGCCTATTGCTACCGATACTCCCCCGGCACCGAAGTCATTGCACTTTTTAATCATTCTGGTTACAGCAGGCTTCCTGAAAAGGCGCTGTATTTTTCTCTCGGTGGGAGCGTTACCCTTTTGGACTTCTGCGCCGCAGGTTGCAAGGGAATCGACAGTATGCTCTTTTGACGAACCGGTGGCTCCGCCGCAGCCATCCCTGCCTGTACGGCCGCCTAACAGTATTATTATATCCCCGGGTTCAGGAGTTTTTCTCACCACATAATTCCTGGGGGCGGCGCCTACCACCGCTCCGATTTCCATTCTTTTTGCTACATAGTCCTCATGGTAAATCTCGGCCACCATACCTGTGGCAAGACCGATCTGGTTACCATAGGAGCTATAGCCTTGTGCCGCTTTTGTGGTAATAACCCTCTGGGGAAGTTTGCCGGGAAGGGTTTTGTCAAGGGGCGTCCTGGGATCTCCCGAGCCGGTTACACGCATAGCCTGGTAAACATAAGAACGTCCTGACAAGGGATCCCGGATGGCTCCTCCCAAACATGTGGCCGCTCCGCCGAAGGGCTCGATTTCAGTAGGATGGTTATGAGTCTCATTTTTAAACATTACCAGCCATTCTTCGGGCTTATCATCAACTATTGCTTTTACCACGATACTGCAAGCGTTGATTTCTTCCGATTGATCAAGGTTATCCAGTTCACCGGTTTTTTTCAGATATTTCATGGCAAGGGTGGCAACGTCCATCAGGGTTATATCCTTACCGTTCTTTTCATACACTTTATTTCTGGTGTCAATATAGTCCTCGTAAACCTCTTTTGTTTTCTGAGCAATCGGGTTTGATTCAAATTGAATGTCTTCCAGTACTGTTAAGAAAGTGGTGTGCCTGCAATGGTCGGACCAGTAGGTGTCTATAACCCGAAGTTCAGTTACAGTGGGGTCCCGTTTTTCCACGTCCCTGAAATATTCCTGGCAAAATACCAAATCATCAAAAGACATGGCAAAACCCATCCCGGCCATGAATGTCTTTAATTCCTCCGCAGACAATTGAACAAAGTTTTTTACCGTTTTAACATCTTCCGGAACAGGGTAATCGTCCCTCAGTGTCTCAGGCTTTTCCAGTGATGCCTGACGGGTTTCAACCGGATTTATGATAAAATTTATTATTTTTTGATAATCGGAATCTGATATTTCACCTGATAAGACTATAAGCTTTGCTACTTTGATATCGGGTCTTTCCCCGTGTGTTATAAACTGGATGCACTGGGCTGCCGAATCGGCTCTTTGATCGTATTGGCCGGGCAAATATTCCACGGCAAAAACTCTATCTGTTTCGGGGATATTGAGGGTTTCTTCATATACGTAATCTACCGGCGGTACCGAAAAAACAGTTCTTTTAGCCTCTTCGTAATCTCTGTCGGTTATACCCTCTATATCATATCGATGAATAATTCTGACCTTTGTAAGCCCTCTGACAAACAAATTCTCGGTAAACTCAGCATAAAGCTTTGAAGCCTCTACATCAAAGCCTTGTTTCTTTTCAACGTAAACTCTTCTTACCGCCATCTACTTGTCCATTCCTCTCACACATTTTTTATGAATTTTTCAATATGTGTTAATTATAATGTATTTTCAGTTCCAAAAAAAGCTTTTAAACCAACAAAGAGATTTGCCGGTATATTCGAATCGGTTGTAACTTTTTACTTATACAATAAAATATGTGTAATAGGCAAGTGGAATAATGAATACACTATAAGACGGAAATTTTAAGCTGAGGTTAATACTTATGACAGAAGGCAAAATCAGGCATATGTTTCCCGGCGGCAATACTCCCTTTGGATTTTACAGCTATTACGGATATATAATAGACCCTGAAAAAGCAAACCGCATTTTTATTTTAAAAGGCGGACCCGGTACCGGAAAAAGCACCATAATGAAAAAAATCGGACTAAAGTTGGCCAGGCACGGTTATGATATTGAATTCATGCATTGTTCCAGCGATAATAACAGCCTGGATGGGATTGTTATTCCAAGGCTTAAAGTAGCAGTCATTGACGGTACAGCACCTCATGTGGTGGACCCATTGTACCCCGGAGCCATTGATGAAATCATCAATTTGGGGGAATTTTGGGATAAAGAAGGAATAATTGAGTCAAAAGAAATAATATTTGAAACCAGCAGGAAAAAGAAAGACTGCTTTGAAAGAGCTTATCGCTATTTAAGAGCCGCTTATGAACTTATGACCGATACTGAAAAAATCCTTGGCCTTGCCCTGGACAGGGGAAAAGAGATAATTTTTATACATGATCTTTATAAAAAGCTTTTTGGTTCAAATACCCCTTCCGGAATCCCCGGCAAGCAGAGGTTCCTTTTTGCAAGCGCAATTACTCCCAATGGGCTGACGAACTATTTGGACAGTCTTTGTACAGGACATGAAGTGATCCGATTATACACTCTGAATGGATACAACACCAATAACGTACTTAAATATATCAATGACGAAGCGGTCAGAATGGGCTTTTTGACCGAGGCATACTGTTGCCCCATGTCGCCTGGCAAAATCGAGCATATCGTATTGCCGGAACTTAAAAAATCGGTTATTACCGCCAACGAATATCATGATATCAGTGAAATGAACGGTGAAAACGTAACCACATATTATATGGATGAGTTTCTGAACCACGATATTATCACCGATTACAAGTCTCAGCTTGATTTTGACAGACACTGCACCGATACTCTCATCCAAAAAGCTGTAGAATCCATCGCTACGGCAAAATCGTATCATGATAAGTTAGAAAAATTTTATATTAAAAACATGGATTTCAACCAACTGACTCTTGCCCGGGAAAATCTGACCGATAGGATATTGGCCTATGTTTAAGCCGTAGACATTACTATTTCCAGTTCGAATAAGTTATTATCGTATTTGATGACCATATTGCCGTTGTATTTTTTTACGGTCCTGTCTATGCTTTGCAGTCCAAGGCCATGTAGTTCAGGAGAAGGCTTGGAGGATTTGTAGAACCTTCCCGATTTGACGGGAGGTTTGTCGCATGTATTTGTAACAACAATTATCATATATTTATCGCGATAATTCATATAGAGCTTGATTTCCTTAGGTATGGAACTGTCAGTTATGCGTTTGCAGGCCTCGATGGCATTATCCAGTGAATTACCCAGAACTATGCACAGGTCTGTATGTTTTATTTCTATATTTGACGGCAAATAAAGCTCTCGTACGAGTTTAATTCCCATTTTATCGGCTATATCGATTTTTTCACTCAGCACGGCATCAATAACAGGGTTCCCGGTATCTATGATTTTTTC
>Ga0209537_1000744_pt1 | contig 39331 bp, 38 predicted proteins | sample BioPla4DNA1_FD_187698 | JGI IMG/M metagenome (GOLD analysis project Ga0209537, IMG submission 187698) | Biogas fermentation microbial communities from Germany - Plant 4 DNA1 (SPAdes) (version 2) | ecosystem: Engineered > Bioreactor > Anaerobic > Digestate | place: Bielefeld, North...
ATGCTAGAAGAATTTATTGATAATATGGGATTTTTCGATTCAGGTTCGTCATAAAACGTGATGATATTGTCGGAGGTTTGTGATCAGCTGGACAGGGGTATTATAATTAATAGAAAAATGGTTGTTGTTGCCTGTTGATGCACCAACCAAGGCCAGCCAAGGGGACTGTCCTTGTGGCTTAAGGAACTGTCCCTTGCTTAAGGGCTGGTTGGTGTTCGGTGTATGGAAGGGGACCAGTCTTATCTTAAAGAAATATAAATATTATTTAAAGTAATAAGGAGGTTTCTGCCTGTGGATGCATTGGAAGCCATTCTGACAAGAAGGAGTATTAGGAGGTATACTGCTGAACCGGTAGCAGAAGATCTGATCAAAAAACTGCTGGAGGCTGCTATGTATGCCCCTTCGGCCCATAATCAGCAGCCCTGGCAGTTTATCGTTATTCAGGACCGGCAGGTTTTGGATAAGATACCTGAGTTTCATCCCCATTCATCAATGCTCAAGTCCGCACCTTTGGCCATTCTGGTCTGTGGGGACAGCAGCAGGTTCAAGTCCCCCTATTTCTGGCCGCAGGACTGTGCTGCAGCAACCCAGAATATTCTGCTGGCTGCCAAAGCACTGGGATTGGGTACAGTGTGGATGGGTGTTTACCCCAGGGAAAACTTGATGGAGGGGATGCGTACACTCTTTAAGATACCTGAGGGTGTTGTTCCATTTTCCCTGATCGCTGTTGGATACCCTGCAGAGGAAAAACTCCGGCCTGATCGCTTTGATGAGCAGAGGATTCATTATAACAGGTGGTGATTAATTTTTCACTTCAATACCACCCAGTGCAGTCAGGGCCTTGATGATGAGCTTTTTCCGGGAGGCCGGGTCACCGGTGTATTCTGTTTTTCTGCCGGCGATGATTCCTCCCCCTTCCTCCCGGAGAAAAGTTATCCCTCCTAGGACAGCAGTTCCTTCATAAACTATATTGATGTCCCGGGGAACGTAAAGGGTGATACCGCCTAAGATGGCGGTCAGGTTTAAAACTACCTCCCGTTCTGGGATCTCTGCTGCAGTGAGGTCCATATCGGCTCCACCCATAAAGGCGATCACATTGGCATCATCCAGTTTCCATCCCTTACTCTTGAATTCCAGACCGCTCATCACCGCCCAATGGGTGCCTTTTGTGCCAGACATTCTCTTTGTTCCCCGGATCAGGCTCCATCCGATGAGTATGATTACAAGGGGCCAAAAGATTTTCCAGAGGAATGAGAGGTCAAAATCAATCAACTCAAGATTTCGGCCCAGGATAAGGAGACCGATCACCAGCAGAATCAAGCCCGTTATAACAGTGCTGGCCTGGGGTTCTCTTTTTTCCTGCTGGTTTCTTCTGCCCACAAACTCGGACCCCAACAGATCAAAACCCCATAAAATAAGGGCTACAGGCCAATATTTTGTGATCAAGCTGCCCAGACCTATACTGGTCAAACCCAAATTATTAAGCAAAAAGATAACACCGATGACAATTATCAATCCACCGACAAAGATCATGCTTCTCCCGCCCAATATTCCACCTCCATTATTTAAATAGTTTTGCAAAATACTGTCTATTAATTATCTTCTATTTTATTTGAAACAGTCAATCAAAAAATGCTTGTTGGAGAAATATTTGATCAGTTCTGTGTCCTCATTTGGGAGATGACCTTTTAAACAGGAAACTGCCCAGTGATGGCCTGCCCAGAAGAAAAGCCGCAGAACTACTGCGGCATGGCTTTTCATGCCCAGGTACCCTCTCTGATCAGGTATATGAGAGGGTCCTTTTAGGGAACGGGATGTTTTTACTTGCATGTCAGTGTTTTGACGGATCAACAAACCCCATGATTCGGTGTCTATGCCCATCTACTTCATTTGTTTCGAAAGATACATAATGAGTATGATAGCCCCCGGGCAGTTGGATGGCTGGGCCTGTCATGGAGAAATAGCCATGGGTGTGGCCGAAATCAAAGGTGGTGACCCCTCTGATGTCATGTACATGGCTGCCATCTCTCGGCTGTGGTGGGCCGGTAACTCCTGAGTGCAGATGGGCATGCTCCCGATTGCAAGTGGTTTTGCCTCCATGAGCATGCACATGGGCGTGGAAATCATAGCAGGGGTAGCCCTGGGATTCACATTCTGTTGACATGAACAACACTCCTTTCGCATTTTTTCGATAAAATTATTTTGTTTGCCTGAAGATCTGTTAATGAACGAGCAGTTGACAGTTGTTTTGACAAAAGGGGAAATATCACCAATATATAACATTATAATCATTAAATGGATCATCTAACGTATTGTATGCCAGTTTGAGAACTGCTGTTACAGCAGGAGGTTGTTTAAAAAATAAAAAAGACAGTCGGCTGTAAGACTGTCTATTATAAACTGCCATGTATTGTTTTTTTACCTGTACCGGTTGACAAGGGAAAGAACGGCGGCTCCCAGGCCGGTGATTTTCAAAAGCCACCCTACCAGAATGCCGACATACGGAATCCATGTGATAAGGCCGATAAAAACCGCCCCTAAAAGAGCAGAAATATAGAGTTCAGGCTGTACTCTGCCAAGAGCAGTAAGGACTTTTTCTCCTAACAGACTGCTCAAAGAGGCAAATCCCAGGTAGTAGGCACAGGCCAGGATCAGCCAGAGCATACCTGCCAGGGGGATGCCCAGGATGGTGATGAAGAGCAGGATAGTTGTCGGCAGAGCCAGGAATGTGATCAATGTTCCCCAAAAAAAACTCAAGATAGGGCTGACTGCCAGCTGATTAGCGGTTTTTGCAGTTGCTTTTGGGAAAAGAATACTGACAATTACAAGCACTACAGCTGTTAAAAAGAGGCTCACCAGACGCCACCAAAAAACTGGAGAGGTTGGTGTAGGGAAAGGAAAGCCCTTAAACCACTGTACAATCTGACTTCCCAGGGCCTCTTTCAGGGTCAAACTTACCTCACTGCCGGTTACTACAGCACCGGGATCCCTTTCAAAAGTGCTCCCGACAATGACCAGATCACCCATGATCTTTGCGCTTGATGTAAGCTCCACAGATCCACCCACAGCCACTAGATCACCTGATACCTGACCTCTGATCACAGCAGGTCCGCCAACCACAACAACATCCCAAGCAGTTCCATTAATTTCTGCGGGTCCGCCAACAGCCACAACACTGCCTGCATTGCCGTTGATTTCTGTGTTTCCAAGGATGTTTATAACACCCTGCCGGACCTTTCCGTCAACACGTGTGGAGCCAAATATTACTATTGTGCTGTTTACCTGCTCCCCTTCCTGGATGTGGATATCCCCTCCAGTGATCACCATATCCTGTGCCAGTGCCGGTGAGGGGACAAGACAGAACGTCATCTCTAATACTGCAAGAAAAAGGATAATGGCTAATATTTTACTCTTGTTTTTCATGTTCACTCATTTCCCTTCCTTCTCCGGTTTCATTAGAGGACTGTTCTTCTGGGAGGCCAGGCTGGTCAGACTCTCCCTGCTCAATATCTGGCTGGATGTCATTATTCGGTGCAGTTTGGTTATCGCTGTGTCGGCCTTTGAACCAAGGCCTGTTGGTGCCGAAGCGTGTTGCCATAGCGGTACCCATACCCATTAGTGCAGCCAGCGGCCAAACCAGCCAGCCCACTAGTGGTATGGCTTTCACGATCCAGATGAGCACTATTCCTTTTAAACCCTGTACAATTGGCCTGTTGTCCACAAAGGACGGGTAACTATTGCCAAGTGCCTGATCCAACTGCTGACCTGTGAATAATGCCATGACAATAATACCGATAAGCACCAATATAGGCAGGCAGACAGCCAATAGGATGGCAACAGGTATGCCGATGACCGTCAGAGTCAGGGCAAGCAGAACCACCGGGAGGGCGATCCACCCCAAAAAACCGATCCCCAACAGGCGCAGAGGCTCTGCTTCTATGCCTTTTTTCATTGCTATCAAATTGTTGGGAAAAACAGCCACTGCTGCTGCGGTCAAGGCCAGCAGTCCAACTAGGGAGAGCAGCCATCCTAAAAACCGCTGCCAGGGGCTGGGGTAGTGGAAATGATAATTGTAATCATAATTGTAATGATAGGGGGGTGAGTATCTGTAGGCCCCAGTAATCCCCTCCCGGGAGATGATTCTGCCATTGACGACCGCTCCCTCCTCCCGTTCAATAACCCCTGCGATGGCAGTGACATTCCCAGAGACAAGGGAACCGGAATGTAGCCTGATATTACCTGCCAGAGCAGTGACATCTCCGTAAACTGTGCCTTTAACATCGATGTTCCCGCTCATTGCCACCACATTGCCCCTGATCTGCTCATTGGGTTCTATGATGATGTTGCCGGTGAAGTGCACCACATCACCTTTATGAATCAACTGCGGTTCAGCGGTTTCCTGGGTTTCGGTCTGGGCAAAAGCTACAGTTGGTATCATGCAGAAGAGCATCAGGAGCAGTAGAACCAGGCCGAGTCTATATTTTTTTGACATGTCGATCTCCCCTTAAATCAAATATTTTTTATTGGGCAGCTTTGTTTTCCAGCAGGCTGCCCAAAATGAGGCAGGAAATAAACCCTGTGACCAGCATAACCACCCAAGCGATAGGGGGGAGCAACCTGATAAGCATCAAGAAGGTTTCTCCCCATGAAAGAAGAAGTAAGAGCTTTTGCTGTATTCCGGTGAGCACAGCATCAGCGAAAAGAGCCAGGTAGTTTCCCACCTGGTAAACCCATGCTGCTAAAGGTTCAGGCAGCAGGCCGAACACCGTATCCACAAAAATACCGGCAAATCGGCTGATAGTATGGATTAACAGTAACTGCCCTCCTCCGGTCACTAGGCAGGCGGTAATGCTGAAAGCAAGGAGGAAAATACCTGACAGCATCAGTGTTAAATTCTTTATGTTCCAGGGATCATGCAAGAGCAAAGGATTCTGCTTCAGATCTGCTGTTTCACCTTCTTGCCTGTGGATGGCACAGAGGACCGAATTAGTAAATCCCGTTCCCGGTTCCTCCTCAGGAAGTTTGAGCAGATTAAAGACCTCCTCCCATTTTTTCAGTTCCTGGCTGCATTGGGGACAGGACTCAATGTGCTCTTTGAACTGTGCTGCGGTTTCCCTTTCCAGTTCACCGTCCAGGTATGTGGTTATCTGTTCTTGGTAAACACATCTCTTATCGGTCATCAACAGTCCCTCCTTTGCTCCAGCATTGGAGCCAGAATATCCTTGAGCAGCAGGCGCCCCCGGCGGATTCTAGTTTTAACCGTGTTGAGAGGTATTTTCATAATATCGGCAATCTCTTCATAGCTCAATTCATGGGTATGCCGCAGGAGGATTGGTATTCGGTAATCCCAGGGAAGTGAGACCACAGCCTTTTCCACCATCAATCTGACATCTTTTTTTACTAAAACCGACTCAGGGGTAAAGCGGTGATCAGCCAACTCCACGGTCATCTCATCCAGGGATACCCGGATCGTTCCTTTTTCCCGTTGCTGCCGGCGCCAGCGGTCCCGGACAATATTTGCTGTTATAGTATAGAGCCAAGGGAGAAAATCAGCTTCTTTCCGAAAGCGGGGAAGTGCATTATAAACTCTGATGAAAACTTCTTGAGCTGCATCCCTGCCTTCTTCTCGATCGCCTAATAGGTGTACAGCCAGTGTATACACCTTATTTTGGTAGCGTTGCACCAGTTGGGCAAAGGCTGTTTCATCCCCCTGCTGGCTTAATACTATTAGTTCTGCATCAGGCTTGGACATTAAACTCCTCCCTGGTTTTTCTGTATGGTAATACGTAAATAGCAAAAAAAAGTTTCATTGATTTTATCATGGAAGTTATAAGGTTTTTTATTAGGATCTTGCAGAAGGCTGGATATAAAGCAGTTGTTCAAAATAGGAAGAGGTAGGATGTTTGCGGCAACCCCAAAAAGAGGAACAGAGGCCTTTATATATATTAAGAATTTTAAGGAATGTTTGTTTAAAATTGGATTGTTAGTGGTTGTCACTGGACTTTCACAGAGAACTCATTGTGATTGGTTAGTTGTTCAAGCTCTTTATCATCAAGAATTTTTTCAATTTCCAAATCAAATTCAGATTTAGATATATCAACCTCATATGAATACTCCAGGTATTGTAAGTCACTGTTAAAATAGATCCGTACAATCGGTTTAGCCGGGTCCTTTTTATGGGTATCAACCACTTGCCCGATCTGCCCTGTATTAAGCATAACAATAGAGCCAATAGGGTAAGGGGCTACGTTGGAAAATACTGCGGTAATTGACCTATCATCAAGGGATGGATAGAGTTTTTTAACAATATCTATGGCATGGGGAACAGAATAGGCCTTGCGGTAAGGCCTGTTTGAAGTTAGAGCATCAAAAACATCAGCAACCATAACAACACGGGAATATTCATGTATTTCTTCCCCTTTAAGGCACTGTGGATAACCGCTGCCATCTAAGCGCTCATGGTGCTGGTAAGCGATGATCGAAGAAAGTATAGGGATTTCATAATAACTGCGCAGTGTGTTAAACCCGTAGAGGGAGTGCTGTTGAATATGCTTATATTCCTCAGCGGTCAATTTGCCTTTTTTATTTAGGATCTTTTTATCTAAGTGGACTTTACCGATATCATGAAGAAGGGCTCCGATGGCTAATTCTCTCAGTTGTACCCTGTTATATTTTAGTGTAATCCCTGCCAGTATGGATAAAATAGTAACATTGACTGAGTGGTTAAAAGTGTAGTCATCATATGTTCTGATATCAAAATAGTTCACCAGAATATCTTTGTTGCTGAATATCTCATCTGCCATATCGTCAACAGCTTTGCGCACAGCCCAGGTGTCTATATATTTTTCTTTTTCCAGGCTGTGAAAAGCTTCTTTTACTAGCTTGACCGATTGAATACGGGTCTGCTCTGATACAACATCATCAATATTCAGATCTCCATGAAAAAGTTGATCTTCTATATAAAGAGAGCCGATGCCCAGTTCAGCTAAGCGTTTAATATAATTCTCTGTTAAACTCAAACCAGAAGCTAATAACAGGCGGCCATCACCGCTGTAAACCGGTCGCGCGATGATCATTCCAGGCCTTAAATATTTAAGGCTGACTCTCCTCATCGGATGTGCCCCCTCTTCCATATTAGGCAAAAGCTCCAAATTACTCCTACATTACCTAAATATATCTATTTCCTGACATTTCGTCAATATAGTTGTGAAATAATTGGGGTTTTTGACTGAAAAAATTAAAAATTGTCAGGTGGAGGCAACTGATCGCGGTTTATGAACGTAGTGTGGCTTTTATTCTTGTTTTATTTAAGAGCAGATCGAGTGCGTCATGAATATCCTTGACTATTATATCTGCGTTGTTTAATGCCAGGGAGGCAGCTCCTTCTTCTCCGATGACAATAATGCCCAGAGCTGCTTTTTTCAGCATTAAACTGTCATTTACACCGTTCCCGACAGCTACAACCTTTTCAGTTCCCAGTGACTCTACAAATTGTTCTTTCTCCAGCGCACCATTTGAACTGCTTAGGACCTTCATTTTGCCTTTTATATTTCTGCATTTTTGACGCACTGTGCCAAAGGTATCTGCTGTAACAATATAGATATTCAGAGCATCAGCCAGTTGATTTAATTTCTCTTCCACACCTTGAATCAGACTACCGTCGAAGGCAATTGTGCCATTGTAGTCAAGAACCAGGTGCTGTAGGTTTAATTCTCCCATGCCAGGTATATTTATATTTATCAATTATTACCACCTCTGTTTTTTGTCGTTGTGTTGATGTTGGACTGATCAAAAAGAGGAAAGTACTATTTATTATAATTCAAAAGTTGAAGGAATGGGTAATATTCTGGCACCTAGTAATAGCAATAATTCACACCTAGACGTATGAGGTTTATACTGTTATGATATTTTTGTTCAGAATTAAATAATAGGAGAGGTAATAATGGAAACTGGACTTCAAAAAAAGTATGGCCTTTTAACAGCTATCGCTATGGTAGTAGGTATTGTAATAGGCAGTGGTGTATTTTTTAAAGCTGAAAAAATTTTAACCGCTACCGGCGGGAATCTGCCCCAGGGTATTTTAGCCTGGGCCATCGGCGGAATAATCATGATCATCTGTGCCTATGTCTTTGCTATTATGGCTACCAGATATGAAAAAGTAAACGGTATAGTAGACTATGCCGAGGTTACACTAGGCAGCAAGTATGGTTATTTTGTCGGCTGGTTCCTGGTGACAATCTACTATCCAGCTATTACCTCTGTGCTGGCCTGGGTCTCTGCAAGATACACCTGTGTCCTGCTGGGATGGGATATAACAGGCGGTGAAGCAATGGCTATCTCCGGTTTTTATTTGGTGGCGATTTATGCTTTAAATGCACTTTCTCCCAGGCTTGCCGGTAAGTTTCAGGTGTCCACTACAATGATCAAGATCATCCCTCTGATTCTGATGGCTATTGTCGGAACCATTGCCGGCCTAAACAACGGTATCTTGATCAGCAACTTCACAAGCGGTGTTATCGCTGAAGTCAGCAGCAACCCCCTGTTTACTGCTGTGGTAGCTACATCCTTTGCTTATGAAGGCTGGATTATAGCCACCAGTATCAATGCTGAACTAAGAGATGCCAAAAAAAACCTGCCTCTCGCCCTGACCTTTGGAACTATGTTTGTAGCCCTTATTTACATACTTTACTATACCGGACTCGCCGGGGCTGTAGAAAACAGCGTTTTGATGGAGAATGGCGAAGCAGGAGCAAAACTGGCATTTTCAACTCTATTTTCTAACATGGGAGGCACTGTTCTCTTTGTTTTTGTTGTGATCTCCTGCCTGGGAACCTTAAACGGTCTGATGATGGGCTGTGCCCGGGGGTTGTATTCTTTAGCAGCCAGGGATCTTGGCCCTGCCCCGCAGGTTTTTAAAGGTATCGAGAAAAGTACTAATATGCCGGTCAATTCCTCGATTATAGGGCTGCTGCTCTGCGGCATGTGGCTGCTGTACTTTTTCGGTGCTAATTTAGTGCCTGTCTCCTGGTTTGGCCCTTTTAGCTTTGACAGTTCTGAGCTTCCCATTGTGACCCTCTATGCCATGTATATTCCTATTTTTATCATTATGATGAGCAAAGAGCAGCATCTGAGTTTCTTTAAACGCTATCTTATGCCATTCTTGGCCATTTGCGCCTGTATCTTCATGGTGATTGCAGCCTGCTATGCCCATGGGATGGCCGTGATCTTCTACCTGATTATATTCGCTGTGATTATGGCGCTTGGTTTGATTTTGAACTACCGAAGAGATGTGACTACTGCAAAAAGCTATAACACTTAAAAGGTACAAAAAGGGAATCCGTGATGCCAATACTGGTAGCGGCAGTACCATCGAAAGTGACATGAACTTCAATCTATCTCTGATTTACCATCTATAGAACTAGAAACCCCACAATAATTGTGGGGTTTTTTGCGAGTTAGTGAGTCAGGGGGACGGTGACTTTGACTCACTGAAAGGATGGTGATAGTTGGGCGATGACAGGTATAAACCAAGGCCGGGTAGCTAAATAAAGCAATAAAGCAAGCATGGGTAGTTGGTGGTTGGTGGTTAGTCGTTAGAAAATAGTGGGTAAAGCCTCCGATGCTGATAATGGCCAGGTTGCAGAAATAGATGCCGGAAACCGAAAGTCGGAGGTCGGGAGAAGATGGCCCTCACTATTGAGTGAGGGGTTAATATGACAATAAAGCAAGCCTTGCGATTGAAAGTTGGGAGGCGGGAAGTCGGAAGTGGGAATACTAATTTCACGCCTTCAGATACTAACAATGAATGTTTGAAAGGATGTGATCATTTGAGCGAAAAACAGAAATATACTAACAAGTTGATTTCTGAAAAATCCCCCTACCTACTTCAGCACGCCCACAATCCTGTAGACTGGTACCCCTGGGGGGATGAGGCTTTTGAAAAAGCAAAAAAGGAAAATAAGCCTATCTTCCTTAGTGTAGGTTATAGTACCTGCCACTGGTGCCATGTGATGGAGAGGGAGTGTTTTGAGGATGAGGAGGTAGCTGTCCTTCTCAATCAAGGGTTTGTTTCTATTAAAGTAGACCGGGAGGAGCGGCCTGATATTGATAGTTTGTATATGAATGCCTGTCAGGCTATGACCGGGAGTGGGGGGTGGCCCTTGACCGTTTTCCTCACACCTGAAGGCCATCCCTTTTTTGCAGGCACCTATTTTCCCAAGCATTCCCGTTATGGAAGGGTAGGTTTTGTGGAGCTTTTAAGAGCGATCGGGGAGAAATGGGAAAAGAATCGGGAACAGCTACAGGGATTAGGGAAGGAGATCATGGGCAGTATTGCAGAACAGATGAATGAGAGTTCTCCAGGGGAGCCCAACCAGGAATTACTGCAGAGCGGTTACCGGAGTTTGGAAAACAGTTTTGACCCTGTTTACGGGGGTTTTGGTGGTGCACCCAAATTTCCCATCCCACATCATCTTCTCTTTTTGCTCCGCTACTGGAAGCAATTTCAAAAGCCCCGTGCCCTGGAGATGGTGGAAAGGACACTGCTGGCTATGTACTGTGGGGGTATTTTTGACCACATCGGTTTCGGTTTTTCCCGCTATTCTACGGACAGACGGTGGCTGGTACCTCATTTTGAAAAGATGCTCTATGACAATGCCCTGTTGTCACTTGCTTATTTGGAGGCATACCAGGCAACAGGGAAAGGTTTTTATGCCGGAGTGGCCAGGGACATTTTTACCTATATTCTGCGGGATATGACCTCTCCTGAGGGTGGTTTTTACACCGCTGAGGATGCTGATTCCGAAGGGGTTGAGGGGAAGTTTTATCTCTGGAGCCCTGATGAAGTGAAAGAGGTGCTGGGGGATGATGATGGGGAGTATTTCTGCGGTTTGTATGATATTACGGAAAAGGGGAATTTTGAGGGGAAAAACATCCTCAACCTGCTGGATAAAATGCTTGATATAAGCTTGGACGGTGTAATGGGGCCTGATGAAGCAGGCGAGAGGGGCAATTCACTGATGGGTGAGAGGGTGGATGCCCTTCGCAATAAGCTGTTCGCGGCCAGGGAAAAGCGGATTCACCCTTTCAAAGATGACAAAATACTCACCTCCTGGAATGGTTTGATGATCGCTGCTTTAGCCAGGGGTGCCTGGATACTAGGAGAGCAGAGGTATGCTGAAGCTGCAGAAAAGGCTGCACACTTTTTGCTGGAGAAGCTGCGTAGAGGTGATGGGAGGCTTTTAGCCCGCTATCGTGATGGGGAGGCGGCATACCCTGCCTATTTAGATGATTATGCCTTTCTTGCCTGGGGGCTTTTAGAACTCTACCAGGCGACCTTTAATGTGGAGTATTTGGAGGAGGCCATCAGGCTGACCAGGGAGATGCACGCTCTTTTTTGGGATCATGAAAATGGGGGATTTTATTTTTCTGCAAACGATCAGAGTGAAAGTCTTGGGGCTCGCGGCAAAGAAATCGCTGACATGGCCATCCCATCCGGTAATTCGGTGGCTGCCTGGAATCTGCTGCACCTGGGAAGGCTGACAGGAGCAGAGGATTTTAACGACCTGGCTTACCAGCAACTGCGTTCTTTTGCCGGTGGAGTAGGCCGCGCTCCCCAGGCTTGTACTTTTTATCTTTGCGCTCTGGACTATTTTCTGGGGCCGCCTCAGGAGATCGTTGTCACCGGCAGAAAAGATGATCAGCAGACTCGGAAGCTGCTGGATGTGCTGCGCTCTGCTTACCTGCCCCAAGCGACACTTCTCTTCTATCAGGAGGGGAATGAAGCAGACAGAATTGCTGCTCTTGCTCCCCATGCTGCTGATAAAAAACCTGTGGATGGGAGAGCCGCAGTTTACATTTGTGAGAATTATGCCTGCCGCCAACCCGTGACAAGCCCTCAGGAGCTGGAGCAAAGGATCGGATTACGATCAACTGAGCAAACACCAGTCGATTAACATTCCTGGCCTACTGCTGCCATACAAAAATAAAACCGGTTCCGGTAGCCGTTTAGATGTACAAAAATTCCCTAATGGGACATGGTGATTGTATTTTCTATTCTTTAAGGAAACAAAAACTGTTATAATTAATGAAAGTACGGAACAATGATGAAATGAGGTAAATGTCCAGTTGAGGGAGAAGAGCAGATTTTTTTGTGGTGAATGCGGCTATGAAACCGGGAAGTGGTTGGGACGCTGTCCTGGCTGTGGTGCCTGGAATACCTTTTGTGAAAAACCGGTACATAAAAAGGGCAGCTATAGAAAAAAAACTGCTGAAACCCAGCAGGCTGTTCCTCTGATGGAAGGAGAAAGTGAAGATTACGAGGAACGCTTTTCCTCATCTTTCGGGGAACTTGACCGGGTTCTGGGTGGGGGTATTGTTCCCGGTTCGGTAAGTCTGCTGGGTGGTGCCCCAGGTATCGGTAAATCCACACTGCTGCTGCAACTGGCCAATGCTGTGGCAAAAGAATACGGCACTGTCTTATATGTTTCCGGTGAGGAGTCCCACAAGCAGGTAAAAATGCGGGCCAGGCGGTTAAAAGCGAGCTCGCTCCGGCTCTATTTTCTGGCGGAAACCGATCTGCTGGAGATCTGCCGGGTCATTGAGGAACTCTCCCCTGTGCTGGTGATCATTGATTCCATTCAGACTACCTTCCACCCGGAGCTTCCTATGCATCCAGGGAGTGTCGGCCAACTCCGGGAATGTACAGCAGAGATTGTGCGCCTCGCCAAGCTGCATGGCACTGCGTGTTTTTTGGTGGGACATGTCACTAAAGAAGGTGTACTGGCGGGACCAAAAGTTCTGGAACATATGGTGGATGTGGTGCTCTCTTTTGATGGTGACCGCCATCAGAACCTGCGACTGCTACGCGGTACAAAAAACCGTTTTGGTGCCACTGATGAGATGGCTGTTTTCGCTATGGAGGAAACCGGGCTGCAGCAGGTGGACAACCCTTCGGCGTTTTTCTTGGCAGAAAGGGCCAAGGGTGTGCCCGGGTCTGTGGTTGTAGCAGCTGTAGAAGGAACCCGCCCTGTTTTGGTGGAAATCCAGGCTTTGGTCTGCTCAACTGCTTTCGGGTCTCCCCGCAGGGTTGCAACTGGTGTGGATTACAATAGGATGGTTTTAGCGGCGGCTGTTTTGGAAAAACGTTTGGGTTATGCGCTGGCCAACCAGGATATCTATGTTAATGCTGTGGGAGGGCTCAAAGTAGTCGAACCTGCTGTTGATCTGGGGATTTCCCTGGCTCTGGCATCCAGCTACCGCAATAGGCCAGTTGATCAGGATACAGTAGCATTGGGAGAGGTGGGGCTGACCGGTGAGGTGAGAGGTATCAGCTCAATGGAACAGCGCCTAAAAGAGGTGGTTCGTTTGGGGTTTAAGCGGGTTTTGGTTCCCATCAGCAGTATTGAACTGCAGGATCGTTACCAGAGCATTGAATTAAAAGGTGTCAGAACAGTGCAGGATGCACTTGATCATGCGATATAGTCGGGGGGGCATGATTTGGTAGATAAACAGTTACAAATGGCAGATCAGGTAATCGAGGAAGCGGTAAAAGAAGAAAAGGCAGTTAAAGCTAAAGGCACAGCAAAGGAAAATGTCCGAGAGGCCAAAGAACACAAAGAAGATAAAGGGGCAGACATCAGAGAAGAATCTGATGACAGCGGCATGATCAGCGCCCTGAAAATGGTTGCTCCCGGGACACCCCTCAGGGAGGGGCTAGACAGTATTTTAAGGGCGAAAACCGGGGCATTAATTGTTATTGGTAACAGTGCTGAGGTTATGGCTTTGGTTGAGGGGGGATTTTCTCTCGATGTAGAGTTTGCTCCTCCCAGTCTTTATGAACTGGCTAAAATGGATGGAGCCATTGTGCTCAGCAGTGATGCCAAACGGATCCTTTTTGCCAATGCTCAATTGGTCCCTGATCCTTCTGTCCCTTCTGTGGAAACAGGTATCAGACACAGGACTGCGGAAAGGGTTGCTCGCCAGACTGACGCCCTGGTGATAGCCATATCCCAAAGGCGTGGGGTGATTACCCTGTACAGGGGGGCTAACCGCTATAGCTTGCAGGATATTAGTGTTATCCTCTCCAAAGCCAATCAGGCTTTGCAAACCCTGGAGAAGTACAAGCGTGTTCTGGATAAAGCCCTGGTCAATCTGACAGCTCTGGAGTTTGAAGACCTGGTCACAGTCTATGATGTGGTCTGGGTGGTACAGCGTGGGGAAATGGTTCTGCGCATCGAACGGGAACTGGATAACTATACCAGTGAGTTGGGTAATGAGGGGCGTTTGATCATCATGCAGGTGGAGGAATTGGTGGCCAATGTACGGGATCAACTGCTTTATGTGATCCAGGACTACCTTGAAGATGGTGGAAAAAGGGCCAAAGAGGTACTCTATACTATCGGCACCTGGCCTGCAGATGAACTGCTGGATCTATCTAATATCAGCCGTGCCCTGGGTTGGGGAGCAGGGGCAAACAACCTGGAGCTTTATGTTTATCCACGGGGATATCGTATTTTGCGGAGGATCCCCAGGTTGCCGGGAGCAATTATTGAAAATCTGGTCAATAGATTTGGTAATTTACAGAATGTTTTAAAGGCAACAATTGAGGAACTGGATGATGTAGAAGGTATTGGCGAGATCAGGGCCAGGGCCATTAAAAATGGTCTGCGCCGGCTTCAGGACCAGGTTATGCTTGAAAGATATATGTAAAAGTGTATTATTCATTGAGTTTTACGTAAAGTTGAAGATTCTTAGTGTGGTTAGTTTGTGATGCTCTTTGAGAAAAATGTCATAGAGGTTCAGGTCAAGCAGGTTGCAAAGTGCTGTCATGTAGAACAGGGTTTTCCCGAGTTCTGTTTCAATCATTTCCTTACAGTCAGGACAGATCTCGCCATTAAGATGGGTTCTGAAATAATCTTTCAATTCCAGGAGTGAAATATCAGAGGGTATTTGCTGCTTTTTGGCTTCTATGTTGATACAGCCGCAATTTGTAACTGCTTTAACAGTAGCTCTGTTGGTACGAGCACACGCTTCCTGAAATTTTGATAAAACATCTAATATGCTGTGGTGACGAATTAGTAACTCTGAGACGGTGTTCTGGAACTCATCACAAATTAAATCCTTCATCAAGCAGACCTCCTCACACCCGATTCGCTGATTAAAATAATTATAGCTCCAGCCATCTAGTGTTGTCAATGTCGCCTGGTGGTTCCTCGCCCTTATTTTATAGTTACTTGGCATCTCTCTCCTGATTTTGACAGTGGTCACTTCTTCTGTTATAATTAATGTATTATAACTCCAGGAGGCCGGCTTATGATGTTTAAAATTGGTGATCATATTGTTCACCCAATGCACGGCGCCGGGGTAGTGGAGGGTCTTGAAAAACGCGGAGAACAGGAACAGCTTTATTTTGTACTTCGATTGTTTTCAGGCAACTTAAAAGTGCTCGTTCCAGCTGATAAGGTTAAAAAGCTGGGAGTGCGCCGTGTTATTAAGAAAAATGAAATTGATAGTGTTGTAAAGGTTCTACAAAGAGAGGACCATGATAATAGCATTCCCAACTGGAATCACCGCTATAGGGCAAACCTGGAAAAGATCAGGACCGGAGATGTTTTTGCTGTTGCCGAGGTTGTCCGCTCTTTGATGCGCCAGGACCAAAAGAAGGGTTTGTCTTCCGGGGAGAAGAGGATGTTGGAAAGCGCCTTTCAAATATTGAGCAGCGAACTGGTCCTGGCGGGAAATATGGAATTGGGTGAAGTGGAAAATATGATAAAAGATGCAGTTGCTGAAGGATAAAGAGAAAAGGCGCCTTTTATTTAAGGCGCTTATTCTATTATTAGACAAACAATGCTCTTGATGGCGCTGGATATCTGACGTATAATGGTTTATGGTAATAGCCAAAATAAGGAATGAAAAGGAGGTGAGATTATATGCTTAAAAAGGTATTCAGAGTTATAATAGCTTTGCTGGGGGCAGGTATTGGGTATACCCTGAGTCTTTTGCTTGCCCGTATAGGTTTTATTAACGAACTAGTGGTTGTCACAGGTTATGCCTGGTATAGTATTGTGGCTTTGTTTGTTCTAACTGCCGGCTTTGTAGGATTTATACTGGCACCCCGGTTAACAGATGTTACTCTGAAGGTTATTGACTTCCTGGAAGGCGCTTTACAGCGCATGCCGCTGCAAGATCTGATCGGGGGTGCTGCTGGACTTATCATCGGTCTTGTTATTGCCAACCTTCTTGGTGCTCCTTTAGTTAACATTCCCTGGGTAGGGCCCTATATCCCTATTATTTTCAGTGTTTTGTTTGGATATCTAGGTTTAAGTTTGGGCATCAAGAAGAAAGAGGAACTGAGAGGATTAATGTCCATGTGGAGAGCGGGCTCGAAACAAGGGCGTGGTGATGGTGGAAAATGTCTTGATAAGGTACTTGATACCAATGTGATTATCGATGGTAGAATTTCAGACATCTGCCGGACGGGTTTTCTCGAAGGGACACTGATAGTTCCTCGTTTTGTTCTGGAAGAACTGCAGCATATCGCTGATTCCTCGGATTTGCTCAGGCGTAATAAGGGAAGGCGGGGACTGGATATTTTAAACCAGATGCGCAAAGAGCAGGGGATAAAGATAGAGATACGTGATTTCGATGGGTTGGATAATAGGAAAGATGTGGATTACAGGCTTATCCAGGTCTGTAAGCGGCTTGATTGTCCTGTTGTGACCAATGATTTCAATCTCAATAAGGTAGCTGAACTGGTAGGTGTTAAAGTACTCAATATCAATGAACTGGCTAACGCTGTTAAGCCATTGTTCCTTCCGGGTGAAGAAATTAACGGGGTTGATGTTATTCGTGATGGCAAAGAGAGTGGACAAGGTGTTGCCTACCTAGAGGATGGAACCATGATCGTCATCGAAGGGGGGAAGAAGTACATCGGCCAGCGCATCAATGTTGTAGTCACCAGTGTGCTTCAGACCTCTGCCGGGCGAATGATCTTTGCCAAGCCAAAGATGGCTTTCAAGGATTCTTCTTCAGCTCAGCCCTACCATGAGGTGAATGTGATTGGGTAAGGTTGGGGGTATAGTTTTAGCTGCTGGTAAGGGGGAACGGATGTGTTCCCCCTTAAATAAGGTCTACTTGCCATTGGGTGATGTCCCGGTTATTGTGCACAGCCTCAGGGTTTTTGAGAATTCCGGTATGGTAAATACCTATGTTATCGCTGCAGCAGAAAGTGAAGTTTCTTACTGCAGAACACTTCTCTCCACTTATTCTCTACCCAAACTGGTGGGGATCGTCCCTGGGGGGAGTATCAGGCAGGAATCTGTTGCTGCGGGTCTCAAAGCCCTCCCTGAGGACTGCGATCTGGTGGTTGTCCATGATGGTGCACGTCCTTTACTCACACAGGAAGTCCTGGAAGGAGCGCTGCAGCGGGCTCAACTGTCAGAAGCTGTGGTAGTGGCTGTTCCAGCCAAAGACACCATCAAGGTTGTTGATGGGGAGAGGATCAAAGCTACACCTGAGCGTTCTTCCCTCTGGCTGGCCCAAACACCTCAGATCTTCCGCAGATCACTGCTACAGGAGGCTCTGGATGCGGCCAGGGAGTCAGGATACCAGGGAACTGATGATGCTTCTCTTGTAGAGCGGTTGGGGCACCGGGTAGATATTTACCCCGGTACCCATAATAATATCAAGATCACCACACCGGAGGATATTAATATTGCCAGAGCATTGATGGGAATGCCGGTTATAGAGTGCCCGGAACCGCTGGTGCGCACCGGTTTGGGCTATGATGTGCACCCTTTTGAACATGGCCGTCCCCTTTATCTGGGTGGAGTCAGAATACCGGAGGAGACAGGTTTAATGGGACATTCAGATGGGGATGTCCTGCTCCATGCCTTGATCGATGCCTGCCTAGGAGCGGCAGCACTGCCCGATATCGGCCATTATTTTCCTCCCTCAGATCCCCGATGGGAGGGGGCATCCAGTTTGGCACTGCTCCACATTACACAGAGGCTTTTGGCCGGTGAGGGTTACCGGGTAGTGCAGATTGATCTGGTGGTTGCTGCCCAAAAGCCACGGCTGGCACCTTACATTGAACAGATTCGTTCCTTAATTGCTGCTGTATTGAATATTCCCACAACAGCAGTTGGCCTCAAAGCTACAACAACAGAGGGACTTGGTTTTGTGGGCAGGGAAGAAGGAATAGCCTGCTGGGCAGTTGCCACAGTACAAAAACAAAAGAAACCCTCTCCTTAAAAGGAGAGGGTTTACAAGTTTGCAGTGTATCTTTAATCTTTGGGCTTAAAGTAGGCAAAGATTTGGAAAACCATGATTATAACAACTAGGAACAGCAGCCCCAGTGATCCCCAAATAGCAACATTACCGATGGTTTCTTCCATTGTTCATCCCCCCTTTAAATTTATACAATGCAAGGGTTGTGCCAGGAAGCATTAATAAGGGTTAGAGGAGTATATCACTTAAACAGTTTCACAAGTAGTTGCATTATAGTTTCACTCAGTTTAAATAAGTTTCATGTGATGCATTGACTGTTTTATATTCTTTGGATTAGTATTACCATCAAACTGTAGTGTATACAGATAATTAGCAGAGGGATGTAAGAAGGTAGAAAACCGGAATAGGGCTTTTATAATATATTGTATTTTTTCAATCGCCTCCAGAGTGTGGTGCGGCTGATTCCCAGTATCTGTGCAGCCTTTTTTTTATTACCACCGGCAGCCGCTAAGGCCTTTACAATTGCAGTTTGGCTATCAAGCTCGGTCTTTAGTGTCAGTTCTTGATCATATGTGTTTTCAAATTGGGAAGTTGGGGAGGGAGAAACCGTTATGTAATCCGGTGAGGAAATCATAAGTGACTCTGTGACGAGATCTGCTGATATGTAGTTGCTGTCAGTCAGGATCACCAACCGTTCCATGATATTCTGCAGTTCTCGGGTGTTGCCGGGCCAGTCGTATTGATAGAAAAGCTCAATTCCTTCCGGTTCGATCCCTTTAATGTTTTTATTGTACTTTTTACAGAAGATGTTCAGAAAGTAATCCAGGAGAAAAGGGATGTCCTCACGACGTTCTCTGAGCGGAGGCACCACCAGTGACAGCACATTGATTCTGTAAAAAAGGTCCAATCTAAAGAGTTTTTCCTTAACTAATTTTCTTAAGTCGCTGTTGGTTGCAGCGATCACCCGCACATCCACAGTGATGAGGCGATCATCTCCCAGCCGCATGACCTCACGCTCCTGGAGCACTCGCAGCAGTTTAGTCTGCAGTTTTTCAGACATCTCACAGATCTCATCAAGGAAAATAGTACCGCCATCAGCCATCTCAAAATAGCCTCTTTTTCCTCCTTTTTTTGCTCCGGTAAAAGCTCCTTCCGCATAACCAAATAGTTCACTCTCCAAAAGGTTATCAGGTATTGCTGCACAGTTGACTGTGATAAATGGGCCATCCCTGCGAGGGCTTACATTATGAATGGCATGGGCGAAAAATTCCTTTCCTACCCCGGTTTCCCCGTAAATGAGAACTGTGGCATCAACGTCTCCGAAACGGTAGGCTTTTTCTATGGCATCTTTTATTTTACTGCTGTTTCCCAAAATATCCTCAAAGGTATATTTGGCTACATGGCCTAGATTACGCATTTTTGTTTTAGCAATATCAGATCACCCCCTGTACTGAAATTGCTGTTATGGAATTGTGCTGTTGTAAAAAAAACCGCTGGACTTAAACAGCGGTTTTTGTTGAGTATTATATGGTGATCACTGAAAAATGTTTTATGTCAGTTCTTCTTAACCTCTCATCTGCCGTTCCAGCTCACGGAGATATGCCAGGCGCCGTTCTAAAGAGGGGTGGGTGGAAAAGAGCTCTGCCAGGGCATCTCCTTTTAGAGCGGGAATAATGAAAAAGGCATTCATCCCCTCCGCCTGCCTCAGATCCCGTTCAGGTATATACTTCATTGTTCCGCTGATTTTGATCAAGGCATCACGCAGCAAGCCTGGGGATCCTGTCAAAAAGGCTGCTCCCCGGTCAGCTGAATACTCCCTATAGCGGGATATGGCCCTGATCAGGAAGAAGCTGATCAGATAGACCAATAGAGAGACCAGGTAAATCAGTATGTATGAACCACGATCCTCACGGTCCCGGCCAACACCGCCGAAAAAGAAGAAATTCTGTACTATAAAAGAGGCCACTGTTGCAAAAAAGCTGGCTATAGTCATCACTGCCACATCTCTGTTTTTGATGTGGCTGATCTCATGTGCCAGTACAGCTTCAACCTCCTGGGGTGTCAGTTGCTGCATCAGCCCTTGGGTAACGGCTACCACCGCGTTCCTGGGGTTTCTCCCTGTGGCAAAGGCATTGGGTATACGGGTGGGCACCACAGCCACCCGGGGTTTAGGCAGACCAGCTAGCATGGAGAGACGGTCCACCATGGCGTGCAGTTCAGGCTCCTGCGCCGGTGAAACCTCTTTAGCCCTGGTGCTGGCCAGTACCAGTTTATCGGAAAAGTAGTACTGGGCCAGGAGCATGGCACCGACAATGAATACAATAAATGTGATACTGACATTCGCATACCAGAGGACCATGGCGAAAAGGAGATAAACTGCAGCCAGTAGGAACATTGTCAGAAACATTCTTGCTTTTAACTGGTAGTCAACGGGAAAACGATGCTGATTCAAGGTGTCAATATACTCCTTTCCCCAGATATTGCTGTTATGCATCATTATACGGTTTGCTGCCTGAAGTTGTCAATTCTTAAGCTGCCATCAAAATGTAAATGAAACCTGCTATAAGAAGAATGAAAAAGAGGAAGATAAGAAACAGCAATATACCTGGAATAATAAAGGTGACTACAGCTCCTCCTGTGGAGATCTGCTGGCTTTCCCTGATGGCTATAATTTGGAGAACAATCACCCAGATACTGGTGGCAAAACCGATTACACTGCTCAGGAAATAGCCTGCTATACCTCCAGATATTACAGCCATCAGAGGTGCTCCCAGAAAAAACGGGGTGGATGCATAGCCCAGCCCTGCCAGCATACCTGGAATGGTTCCCTTGCCATTGAATATTTTTGCGAACAGAAAAAAGAGTAGCCCCCCCAAGACCCAGAAGATCAGGTCACCGGACAGTGATGAGAAAAAAGCTGCTATGGGCGAGTCCATGGCTGAAGAAAATTGATCTACAGATGAGCCTGTGAACTTTTCCAGCTGTCCTAAAAGTTCCTGCTCAGGGGCAGCCAGTTTGCTTAACCATTTGAGCAGTGAGACCAATAAGACGATGAGCAGTCCCTCTTTCCACAGTTCAGCCTCAGCTGTTTGTCGCAGGGTTTCCCCAGGTGATATAATAACGCCGATAATACGTTCCCACATTTTTCTCTCCCCCTAATATTGAATTGTTGTATAAGCAGGATATAAGAGAGGTTTTTGTGATAAAAAGCCGAAGCGCTGAAGAATATCGAGAAAGCCCGGCATCCGACGGTATTCAACGACCTCTGGTTCACCTTTAATCCCTGCTAAATCCGCTGCTAGTTCGATAGCCTCCCTTTTTCCGCCCAACTCATCAACAAGCCCCACCTCTTTAGCCTGATTACCTGTGAAGATCCTGCCATCTGCCAGTTTTCGCACCTGGTCCAGGGACATGCCGCGTCCTTTAGCCACGGCGTTGATGAATTGATGATAAGTGTCATCAATGATTCCCTGCATAATCTTTTCCTCTTCAGGAGTCAGAGGTCGTGATGGTGACAGCATATCTTTGAAGGTGCCGCTTTTAAAAACACGCTCCTTATAACCGATCTTATTATAGAGTTCCTCCAGATTGGGCACAGTAGAGATCACTCCGATACTCCCGGTTAGAGAGGATGGGCCAGCAACGATCTTGTCGGCAGCTGCAGCTACATAGTAGCCGCCTGAAGCTGCTGTGTCACCAAAGGAAGCCACCACTTTTTTACCGGATTTTTTCACACGGAGGACCTGTTCATAAAGCTCCTGGGACGCGTTGGCGCTTCCCCCAGGTGAGTCGATTCGCAGCACAACCGCATCCAAGGAATCATCTTTTTCAGCGTTTTCCAGGTAATTCATAGTTAAGCTTGTGCTGGAGCCAGTTCCCCAGATGATTGAATCCTGTGTTGAAGTGATGGCTCCTGTAAGATAGATCACCGCTACTTTACCGGATCCGGCAATGGTGCGGGTGCTTTCCTTTTCTCCTTTATTGGCCAGAACTGCCGCTATCAGTGTAATCAGTATGCTTACAGTCACAAGGATAATACCTGTTTTTCTGGTATCCAATTCCATACCTCCTTTTTGCGTTTCTTAAATATTATGATCAGAGAAATTGAGCTAATACTGCCCATTTCTCTCCAAACTAGGATTTTGATGTGGGGAGAAAATCACGCAGCAGTGCTGACCGGGATATCCAGATCTCTTTGGGGACAAGTTTTTTTTTCTTGGGGTGTATCCAGTTTAAAGGATGGATAAGTACGAAAAGCGGCAGTTGACCAACCTTGTAGCATAAGCGCCAAAAAGCAGAATCGATCTCTTTGATATCAAAACCAAGAAGTCGTGCTCCCTGATGAAAGATGGTAATTCCAAAGAAAGCTTTGATCTTCTGATCTACCTTATTCTGCTGCACCATTTCAGCCAGTTGGGTCAGTTCCTGTTTCATTTCTTTTTTAATTTTCATAACTGCCTGGACATCGCTGCTGCAGTTCCGTAAAATATTAAAAAATGCGCTGTTGGACAGATGCAGTTCCCCAATACTATCTCCGGGGCGAACTGAAGTGCCGTCACGCAGTTCAATTTCCGGTCCGTGGTACTGCCTGAGATTAACGTGCAGCAGCCCTCTGCTCTTATTTTTTTTATATCTCAAAATATCCAGGAGGGCGATAGTGAACTCCCGCCATATTATTTTTCTCATGGAACAGCACCTTTCCCGGATGTTCAGTACAAACACTATTCTTTTTTTCTTTAATAATTCCTGCTTTTATTTCATTATAGTTAATTTATGGCAAAATGTTAAATAATAAATGCCAGGGTATTTCCCCTGGCATTTGATAAAGGATCTTTATTCATTCTTTTCTCCCGGGTTGAGACTACCTGCCATCTCTAAAAATGGCTTGATTAAATCTATGGGCAGGGGGAAGATAACTGTACTGGACTGGTTAACTGCTATCTCCCGCAGTGTCTGGAGGTAGCGAAGCTGGATAGTAGCCGGGTTTTTGGAAATGATTTCTGCTGCCTCTGCCAGGGTTTTGGATGCCTGGAACTCACCATCTGCATGAATCAGTTTGGCTCTTCGTTCACGCTCTGCTTCGGCCTGGGCTGCCATTGCCCTTTGCATATTAGGTGGGAGTTCAACATCCTTAACCTCTACAGTGCCCACTTTTATCCCCCAGGGCTCAGTGCCTTCATCAATGATATTCTGGAGGCGCTGATTGATGGCATCCCGGTGTGCCAGCAGTTCATCCAGCTCTGACTGCCCCAGTACACTCCTCAGGGTTGTTTGGGAGAGCTGGGAGGTGGCTTTGATGAAATCATAAACCTTGATCACAGAATCTACCGGGTTCAATACCCGGAAATAAACCACTGCATTTACTTTGACTGTAACGTTATCCTTGGTGATGACCTCCTGGGTGGGAACATCCATGGTAATCACCCGCAGGTCAACCTTCTGCATCCTTTCAATACCAGGGATCAAAAAGATGATGCCTGGCCCCCGGGCTCCTACACAGCGGCCCAGGCGGAAGATAACACCTCGTTCATATTCCTGCACAATGCGCAGGGAGGAGGCTAAGAGCATCAGGAGAAGAACAACTAAAAAAGTATAGCCCATATTTTCCCAGGAGTGCTTTGGCACTGCCTGGAACTCACCCCTTTCTTAAATTATTATGACTTTTTTTGCTGTTTGACATACCTCCGGCTGTGGTCATTTATAGCGCTGTACTTTCAAGCGCAGGCCGTCAATGCCGGTGATCACCACCTTTTCTCCTTTCTTAATATCACCTTCTGTGCTCACCGCATTCCAGAGTTCCCCTTCCGCGAAGATAAACCCTGCAGGTGTCAGGTCTGTTCTGGCTGCGGCTTCTCTACCGATCAGTGCTTCGGCTCCTGTTGTTACCCTGCGTTTCTGGCCCCTAACCACTGCTGTAATCAGCAGGGCCATCAGTGCAGCAAAAATGATGGTGGTGGTTACAATCAAAGAGATATTGATTCCTATCCCTGGGGGTCCGCCGCTGAACAGCAGCAGGGAACCGGTAAGAAAAGAAATGACACCACCTGCTCCCAGTAGTCCGTGGCTTGCTACAAAAACTTCTGCGATAAATAGACCAAAAGCTAGGATGATCAAGAGAACTCCTCCCCAATAGGCGTCCAGTGTGCCCAGAGAATAAAGCCCCAGCAGCAGAGAGATGGCCCCTACAACACCAGGGAAAATAAGTCCTGGATTGTAGATTTCCACCATAATCCCGGCCATACCGATGGTCATCAGGATATAGGCCAGGTCCGGATTGCTCAGGGTAAGAAGTGTATCTTCAATAAAGTTCATAGGAACCTCCACTAATGGGGCATTCCTGGTCTCAAGCTTAACAGTGGTGCCACCGGCTAAAGTGACAGTTCTGCCCTGGACCTGTTCCAGCAGGTCATTTAAATTCTCAGCTCTGAGATCGATGATATTCAGCTTCAGGGCTTCACTGTCTGAGTATGATTTGCTTTCCAGCACCGCCTGTTCCACCGCGTCAGCGTTCTTGCCCCGCATCTGGGCCAGTGATCGTGCCCAGGCTGCTGCATCTTCGGTTATTTTTTCACTGGGAACATCCCGCGCCTCACCACTCTGTCCGATTGATACCGGATGAGCTGCACCAATGCGGCTGCCGGGTGCCATAGCGGAAATATGGGCAGATACTGTGATAAAGGTCCCTGCAGAACCTGCCCATCCTCCAGATGGTGAAACATAGACAATTACCGGAACCTCTGCATTGACAATGTAGGAGACCAACTCCTGAGTCGCGGTATAGAGCCCACCAGGTGTGCTCAACTGAATCACACAGGCTTGGGCACCGATATCTTCCGCGTGAAGAATGACCCGCTCAATGTATTTAGCTGTTATTGGGACAACAGCCCCTTCATAGCGGGCAACTACCACAGGTTTGTTTGCATCAGCCTCTGCCAGCCCTGTTAATGGCTGGCCTACAAGTGCTGTCAAAAAAATAATCAGGAAAAAAATTTTGAGTAATATATTAGTAAATAAACCAGCTGATCTCCTCATCTTCAACTGTTCCTCCTATATGGTTTGTTATCCGTATTCTACGTTATCACTGCAACTCCCTTTTTTTTATTTTATGGAAACAGAAAAAACGATGGCCACTTATGGCCATCGTTAAAATTTGTTCCGGAAGATCAAGGGTGTAACAATTACATTCCTATTTCGTCCTCGTTCTTACCTGCATCGGGAATGAACAGCGGCTCACCATATTTATCTTTGCCAAAGTCTTCGATGATCTTCTGGGTATCTGGAGATACCATGAACTCCACAAATGCCTTTGCTCCTTCGGCATTGATCTTATCGTTTTTTTCAGGGTTGACCTGCATCACATGATAAATGTTGAGTAAAATTTTATCACCCTCTACCATGACTTCCAGATCCAGTTTGTCCTTCCAGGCCAGATAGGTGCCGCGGTCGGTCAGTGTATAGGCCTGTTCTTCAGAGGCCATTCTCAATGTATCTCCCATGCCTGCCCCAGCCTCTATATACCAGTCACCTTTGGGTTCTACGTTGAGTTTTTCCCAGATTGATTTTTCTTTTTTATGAGTGCCTGAATCATCGCCACGGGAAACAAAAGCAGAACTGCTGTCCATGATCTTTTTGAAACTGTCGGCAGCTGACTTCATCCCCTTGATCTTGGCGGGATCGCTGGCAGGGCCAACAATAACAAAGTCATTATGCATTACCAATTGATAATTGATTACATCTCCCTTGTCCACCAAAGGTTGCTCAGAAGCGGGTGCGTGTGTGAGCAGAACATCAGCATTTCCTTCTTCTCCCATTCTCAAGGCCTCACCGGTTCCTACTGCAATAGTACTGACCTCATAGCCGGTTTGCTCTTTAAAAATTGGAAGCAATTCATCCAGTAAGCCGGTATCCACAGTGCTGGTGGTTGTGGCTAGAATTACCTTTTTATTGGCTGGTTCCTTTGCTTCATTTGGCCCCTGAGATTCGTTGTCAGCACAACCCGCTGCTGCCATAGCCAGCAGTAAAACAAATGCCATCAGTAATGCAGCAATCTTCCATTTTCTCTGTAACACCATCAGTTTATCCCCTCCTTTTGTCTTCTATTACTTTTCATAGCAGGTCTTTATTAAGACGCAAATTTATGGATGGATTGATCTATTCCCGTCCTTTAAAGATCCCCCCCTTCGTCTTTTTTTTCGATTCCCAGTGCTTAATGGACAAAAAAACCAGGCGGAGGTTTGCCTGGTATACTTGACATCCTTTCCGCACTGGGAGGCATACCTGTTTCCAGATACACCCTGTCGGCCCGCCTGCCATAGATAATCCTTAGGTCAGTGGGCTCGGATGATTATTGTGTTTTTTTCAGATATTCTCTACTGTTATGGAAAATCCTTCTTTTCTTTGGCGAGTGCTTGCCGACCTGCCTGAATAAGTTTTTTTACCATTTGACCGCCTATTTTACCCGCTTCCCGGACCGAGAGTTGTTCACCGGAATTGGCCAGATCGTCTTCCAGCCCCAGTTCCCTGGCGGTTTCCCATTTCAACTGTTCATGAGGCCCTAACTTTTTTTTTGATTTCTTTTTTGTTTTTGGCGTTTTTTCATTTGGCATTTTCATCACCTCATAATTTATTTTTTCCTTAAATATAGAAAATATGATTTCGCAGGAATTGACTGCATATACTCTGAAGTGGTAGAATGACTGCAAAAACTGCCAGTTCCTTTGGTATGCAGGGAGAAAGGGGTTTGCTGAATATTGAAGAAGAGAGGCCGTGTTTTATTATTCTGTTGTTTATGGTTGTTATTGGTGTTTAGTATGACTTTTGTCTTATATGGTTGTGCTCAAGAAAGTGAGCAGCCCCAGGACCCTGTTGAACTGCCAGATACAGAGGTTGAAGAACCGGGTGTGACCGACCCATTAACCGGACAGAAGGTGAGCGAAGTTGGGCCTTTGATCGCTGTTATGGTGGATAATCTTGGACCAGCCAGGCCCCAAACAGGTTTGGGAGAGGCCGGTGTGGTCTATGAGATGGAGACTGAAGCGAAAATCACCAGGTTTATGGCCCTCTTTGCCGGAGATCCCCCATCAGTGGTTGGGCCTGTGCGCAGCGCCCGCAGTTATTATCTACAGATCTGTAAGGAATGGGATGCCATCTATGCTCATGTGGGCGGATCAAAGGATGCTGTAGCCAATATTAAGCGTTGGGGGATAAGGGATCTGGATCAATACGCCAATAAAGGAGAGTTCTGGCGGGATAAATCGAGAAAGGCACCACATAATGTTTATCTCAACATAGATAAAGCTACAGCAGGTAAGGATCCGATAATGGATCCCCATTGGCGGTTCGGTGATCTGCCTGATGGAGATCCGGATTATCAAAAGATTTCCTTTAACTACGGGAAAAATTATAATGTTTCTTATGAGTTTGTAGCAGATAAAAAACGCTATCTGCGTAATATCAACGGTTCTCCTCACAGCGACCGGGAGAGCGGTGAACAGATTGCTGTTACCAATGTAGTGCTGCAATATGCCGATCATCACTACAGGGGGGATGGAAGTGCCCGCATCGATATACAGGTGATCGGCAGCGGCAGGGCTGAGTATTTTTTGGCTGGACAGTATCAGGAGGGCAGCTGGCGTAAAGATTCTATAGATTCCCCCACAAAATTCTACGACTCAAATGGCCAGGAGATTATTTTCCCCAGAGGGAATACCTGGGTTCAGGTGCTGCGGCCGGAGACAGCGGTAGAGAAGCTGTAATCAATGATCATAACAGCTCCACAATAAAATTCTGCATGATCTGATAAAGGGAGGATACCAATATGGAGATCGAAAAGCGGTTGGCTGAAGCCGGTATTACTTTACCTACTGCACCTAAACCTGTTGCCTCATATGTTCCTGCAAAAAAAAGCGGAAATCTGCTTTATACTTCCGGACAGCTGTGTACTGTCGAGGGAAAGCTGAAGTATACAGGTAAAGTGGGAAAAGAGGTATCACTGGAAGAGGCTTATGAGGCAGCCAAAATTGCTGCCATCAATTGTCTGGCAGTGATTAAACAGCAGATAGGGTCTTTAGATAAGATAAAACAGATTATTAAAGTTGTCGGTTATGTAGCCAGTGATCCGGGTTTCACTGACCAGCCCAAGGTGGTTAATGGGGCATCCGATTTGCTGGCAGAGATCTTTGGGGATAAAGGAATCCATGCCAGGTCTGCGGTAGGGGCTGTATCACTTCCTTTGAATGTACCGGTTGAAATAGAGATGATTGTTGAGGTTGAGTAAATTAGGAAGGTTGTTATTTAAATATTAGCGAATGTTTATAGTGAACTGATGCTTTTTATTTGGTGCACTTTTGTGTGCCATTGTTTTTTTATATACCGTTATACTTATCAAAACATAACAAAATCAGTGTTGTTAAGAGCTAACAGCATCTGTTTTTGTTATTGTCATCATCAGAGCCTGGGAGGTCAAAAATCTGAGGAGTTCGCTATCAGTATCCCCTGCAGATGGTTACCCTGGAACATGGGGGAAGCTGTGAGCCTCTGGATCAGATACACAGAATGATATGTTAAATGAATGGTGATGAAAAGATTATAGAGGTATTGTGTGAGTTATTGTCGAAATAAAAAATCATTGACTGTTAAGCTGATTACTGGTTCTCACTGCAGCGATTGAAAGGGTATTGACCTAACGGGGTTGTGTTTGGGGGTGGTTCTGCACCGTAACTTCCAAATATGAGTATCCATATGGGGCCAAGGGAATATGAATGTGTTGCCAAATCAGAGAAAGGGTGGTAGATGAAGATGAAAAAATTTAAGTATGTTAAACCGAAAACAATAGAAGAAGCTTTGGGCTACCTGGATGACAACGTAAATGAGAAGAAAGTGATCGCTGGCGGCACGGACCTGATGGTTAAGCTAAAGAATAACAAAATAGCCCCTGATCTTATAATTGATATTTCAGAGATAGAGACCTTAAAAGGCATCTACAGGAAAGATGGCTTTATTGTTATTGGGGCGGCAACCACACTTACAGAAATCGCGGAAAGTGCTCTATTAAAAAAATACTGCCCTATCTTACCCCAGGCGGCTGCATCTATAGGGGCGGCCCAAATAAGAAATCGAGGGACCATAGGGGGTAATGTTTCTAATGCATCCCCTTCAGCTGATACTGTTCCTGCTTTAGTGGCTCTAGGAGCAGAAGCGACCTTAATGAGCAGGGGACAGGAAAGAAAGATACCTTTGGAAGAGATTTACGTTGGACCGGGCAAAACTTTAATAAAACCAAATGAGCTGCTTATCTCTCTGTCTTTTCCGGAACCAAAGGAAAGCATGGGAGGGGTATTTTTTAAGCTGGGTAAAAGAAAAGCACAGGCCATTTCTATTGTTAATGGTGCTGTGCAAATAACAGTTGATGATAGCAGGAGCAGGTTTAAAGATGTGCACATTGCTCTAGGAGCAGTGGCTCCAACCGTACTCCGAATCAGGGAGGCAGAAGAGAGTTTAAGGGACAGGGAGATTAGTTGCGAAAATATCAAAAAAGTAGCTGAAATAGTGAAGAGTAAGATAAGTCCGATAACAGATGTGAGGGCTACCGCAGAATACAGAAGAGAGGTCAGCGGTAATCTGTTTATACAGGCAGTTTGTGATTCTTTAGGGCAATTGGGGATTTCAATCTCAATGCAGTGGTAATTATGAAATCTTTAGGGGCTGAACCATGACCACAAATCTATTTTTAACAGGCAGAAAAATGTGCGGCAAATCAACTCTGATCAAAAGAGAAATAGAACCCTACCTTTATGCTGTGGGGGGTTATTTTGTCCAGCGCCTGTTTTACTCTGGTGAGAAGATCGGTTTCAAAATGATAGAACTGCAGGACAAAGAAAGTTATACCCTTGAGAAAACAATTGATTCCATCAGTAAAGAGACAGATTTGGTGGTTTATCTCAGTGAAAGCGGCCGTTGGGAGTCCAGTATTGAGACCTTTGAAAAGACCGGGGTAGCTATCCTGGAGAGAAGTTATCGAAAGGGAAAAAAGGTAGTCTTGATGGATGAGTTGGGAAGGGTAGAGCAGCATGCCCCACGCTTTCGAGAGATGGTGGAGATGCTGCTTGATGCCCCGATCTTTGTTTTGGGGGTATTAAAAAAAGAAAGAAACCCCTTCCTTGATGGAATACGTGAGCGTGATGATCTGTTGATCATCGATCTGGATAGCTGGGATTACCAGGATGCGGTTGAGATGGTGCGCAGTTTTCTATCAGAAGCTGGGCTCTTTGATAATTCATAAGCGGTCAGAAAGCAAAGACCCCCGGTTTGTATCCCAGGGGCCTTTTTTTTATATTTAGTAATCCATACCCATGCCGCCCATACCACCTGGTGGCATCGGTGGCATGTTATCTTTTTTCTCCGGTATTTCAGCGATTAGAGCCTCAGTGGTAAGGAGCATAGATGCGATACTGGCAGCATTTTGCAGTGCGCTTCTGGTTACTTTCAGCGGGTCAACAATACCTGCCTTTACCATATCAGCATACTCTTCGGTGAGGGCGTTAAAACCTACACCTGGTGCAGCTTCTTTGACATGCTCAATAACCACTGATCCCTCCAGCCCGGCGTTTTCAGCGATTTGACGGAGCGGTTCCTCGAGAGCACGGCGCACGATCCTGACACCTACTGCCATATCCCCTTCTGCCTCAATATCATCCAGAGTCGGAATAATATCCACCAGGCAGGCTCCACCGCCGGGGATGATCCCTTCCTCAACAGCAGCCCGGGTAGCTGATAGAGCATCCTCGATGCGGTGCTTTTTCTCTTTCAGTTCGGTCTCTGTGGCAGCGCCAACCTTGATTACAGCCACACCACCGGACAATTTGGCCAGACGCTCCTGCAGTTTCTCCCGGTCATACTCAGATGTGCTGTCTTCGATCTGTTTTTTGATCTGGTTGACACGCATCTGGATGTTGTCACTGCTGCCGTAGCCTTCAACGATCGTGGTATTTTCTTTGTTGATTTTAACTTTTTTGGCACGACCAAGGTTCTCAAGCTCTACATTCTCCAGCTTGTAGCCCATATCCTCGCTGATAAATGTTCCATTGGTGAGAATAGCGATATCCTCTAACATGGCTTTGCGGCGGTCTCCGAATGCTGGTGCCTTAACAGCAGCGCACTGCAGAACCCCCCGCAGTTTGTTGACCACCAGTGTAGCCAATGCCTCTCCTTCAATATCTTCAGCAATGATCAGGAACGGCTTCCCTGTGCGGACAACCTTCTCCAGCAGAGGAAGCATATCGCCGACCGCAGAGATTTTCTTTTCATAGATGAGGATGTAGGGTTCTTCTAACTCTACTTCCATGGTCTCGGAGTTGGTGACAAAGTAGTGAGAGAGGTAGCCCCGGTCAAATTCCATACCTTCTACAACTTCAACCAGGGTTTCGATGCTCTTGGACTCTTCAACAGTGATAACCCCGTCTTTCCCTACCTTTTCCATAGCCTCTGCCACCAGATCACCGATCTCTTTGTCATTACCGGAGATAGCAGCAACATTGGCGATGGATTCTTTGGTTTCCACCGGGGTGCTCATTTTCTTCATTTCTTCAACAGCTTTTTCCACTGCCAGGTCGATTCCGCGCTTTAAAAAGATGGGGTTTGCCCCTGCGGTAACGTTTTTCAGACCTTCATTAACAATTGACTGGGCAAGAACTGTTGCGGTTGTGGTTCCATCACCTGCGATTTCGTTGGTCTTGGATGCAACTTCTTTGCACAGCTGTGCTCCCATGTTTTCGAATGGATCTTCCAATTCGATTTCCTTGGCGACAGTAACACCGTCTTTAGTGATAGTGGGTGAACCGAATTTTTTCTCTAGAACAACATTACGCCCTTTGGGGCCGAGTGTGGTCCTTACTGCTTCCGCAACGATATTAACGCCTTTTTCTAGCTTTTTACGGGCATCAATATCAAAGACAATCTGTTTCGCTGGCATAGATCAATATACCTCCTTATAATTGAACTGCCGGCCTTATTCTTTGATGGCCAGAATGTCGCTTTCCCGCATAATCAGGTATTCCTCTTCCCCGATCTTAACTTCAGTGCCGCCGTATTTAGCGTAAATAACTTTGTCGCCCACCTTTACTTCCGGGGCAACACGGCTGCCATTGTCAAGCATGCGGCCAGGCCCAACTGCGATGACTTCCCCTTCCTGGGGCTTTTCTTTTGCAGTATCCGGCAGATAAATGCCTCCTTCGGTTTTCTCCTCTTTGGAAAGTGGTTTTACCAGAACATGATCACTTAGTGGCTTGAGCATTTACAACCCTCCTCAATATAGTGTGAATATGTGGCTGGTTTATTAGCACTCAATTTAAGAGAGTGCTAATAAAATCTATGATAAATCATACAAATACAGGAGCAACTTGTCAATACTTTTTCCTTAGTATTCCCAAAAATTTTTGAAACAAGCATCTCTAATGGAAATAAAGGGGTTTTTGTAGAAGATGACCAGGTAAAGGTTAATGCAGGTGGGCGATGATTATGGTCTGATTGCCCTTTTCCCTGGCACAGTGTGGGCAGGTGATCAGGCAGAGGTAAAGGCCTTTTATTTTGTCACCTCTTTTTTTGAGGTCTCGAGTGAGTTTATCAATTTCTTTTCCCATTTGCATTAGAGGGAGTTGGCTTACTACTGAATAGAAACGTCCCTCTAGTTGCAGAATGGAAGAGTCTCCACAGTGTTTTGTTGGATCCTGGGGTTGAATTTCGATTAAGATTTCGCCTTTGAACAGTCCACTCTTCAGAAGTATCAGGGCATTTTCATTGATGATATGCCCCTCACTGCGGGCTTTGGCAAGGGCAAGTGCAATATCTTCATGATAGGAAAATGGTTGGTGAAAAGCCATCCGTGTGGTGACTCTGTAAAAAAAACGGGGTTTTCCCCATGTAAACGTTTTTTCGTGCCAGTCCGCGGGATTGATCTTCTGGCAGTGGCAGTGTTCGATCATTCCCATCCTCTCCCTGAGTAAAACCGGTTCTTATTATTATATAACTGTATCCTAATTCTACAAAACATATTGGGTTCCTGCCGCTGTTACAAATTACCTTTTTATTGGGCAAAATACAAGAATATTTTTTTGCTGTAAGGGGTTGGAATGGGAGAGCATGAATATCTGGAGTAATGAATAAAATATTTGCGAGAAGGGAGGATGTTTACTATGCAGTTTATTGTATTGCGCTACCGCCGTGTGTTGAAATTGATAATAACAGGTGTTCTGATCCTACTTGGATTCTTTCTGCTGTCTGGGGTCTGCAGTCGAGTTGTAGGGGTTTATCAAGATAACATACGGGAAGTGCCTGTTTATTCAGTAGATACTAAGGAGAAAAAATTGGCTATTTCCTTTGATGCTGCCTGGGGGGCCGATTATACACCCACTCTGCTCAAAATACTGGAGGAAAACAACATTAAAACAACTTTTTTTCTCACCGGAATTTGGGTAAAGGAATACCCGGAAATGGTCAAGAAAATAGCTGCCGCTGGTCATGAACTGGGAAACCATTCATTAACTCACCCCCACTGCAACGCTCTTTCAGAAGAGGAGTTCCTGAAGGAGTTAAAAGAAAATGAGGAACTGATCTACAAGCTGACAAAAAAACGCACCCGCCTTTACCGCCCGCCCTTTGGTGAGTACAACAACACCAACATTAGGGCTTGCCGCAAAAACGGGTACGAGGTAATTCAATGGAGTGTAGATTCCCTGGATTGGCAGGAACTAGGGGTAGAGGCTGTGGTTGATCGGGTTGTTAAGAATGCCCATCCGGGAGCTATTATACTTTTCCATAATAATGCTAAATACACCCCTGAAGCTCTTCCTATAATCCTGAAAAAACTGAAAGCAGAGGGTTATAAGATAGTACCTGTCTCCGAACTGTTGATCAAAGGTGATTACTACATTGAAAAGCACACAGGGGTGCAGAAAAAAGCCTGATCCTAGAATTCTCTTGGTTTGCAAATAATTTCTTTAACCTTAGTATCAAAAAAGTTGTTGGAGTGGGCCGGTGTGATTACCAGTGCAGTATCCGCTCCGGTCCCCGAACCTGCTACTGCGATGATCTCTTCGCCATATGGCACCAAACCGGCATCAAGGGCCATTCCAGCGATCTCAACACACACCTTGACACCCTGTCCCAGCATGCGCAGGGTGGAGGCTATGATTTCAGCAGGGTAGACACCACCAAATTTAATGCGGAGTGCCCTGTCAAGCCCTGCCATGAGATGAGTTGTGGTCAATAGTTTCACACCTTTTTCGGCCAGTTCCTGTCTGACAGCTGCAGGCATTTCATCCTCACCGGGGGCCATAAAACCTACATGATGAGTGACACAGACTATTTCCAGTCCTTTGTCCAAAAAGTGTTTTACTGTGTTGCCGCTGTTGGAGGCCACCACAATATGCCTGATTTGCAGTTCCTGAGCTTTTTCAATTACCAGCTTGGCGACATTTTCGGTGTTTTCCGGACCTTTTTGCTTCCAGTACATTTAAACCACCTTTCTTTTGATAATATTATGCCTAAACACAAAGATTTAAAATCAAATTTTTCAGTAAAAGACTTTAATAAGCTTATTAATAACAGAGGATGAATAGTGAAAGAGAAGAATTACTTTGTTAAGATAAATAGTATTAGATTTTGTCAGGAGATGCAATAATGATCAACCGAAGGATATTTAACCTGGCCTGGCCTGCTATCTGTGAAATGATGCTCTATATGCTGCTGAATTTTGTGGATGTTGCCTTTGTAGGACGTTTGGGAGCACAGTCGCTGGCTGCGGTTAGTCTGGGTGCGCAGATCTATTTCTCTGTTATTTTTTTGTTTGCTGCTCTGTCCACAGGCGCCACAGCTTTAATCGCCCGGGCTGTGGGCGCAAATAATCAGAAACGAGCAGGACAGGTCGCTGGAAGAACTCTTATGCTTGCTTTGCTATTGGGTGTTGCTATTACTCTTTGTTTTCATCTGTTTGCTGAGGCTATTATTGGTTTGTTTCATTTTGAGCAGGCTGTTCAGCAGATGGCTGCCGCATATGTCAAGATCACCGGTTCTATTGCTGCATTTGCCCTGATTCTTTTTGTCTGTAATGGCATTTTCCGGGGTGCCGGGCTGACAAAGATCCCCTTTTATGTCGCTGCCCTGACCAATGTGGTGAATATTATCGGAGATTATGTATTGATTTTCGGAAAGTTTGGGTTTCCTGCCCTAGGGGTTCAAGGGGCAGCCCTGGCAACTGCTGCTGCCCAGGTGTTGGGTTGTTTGGTTATGGTTGTTCTTCTGCTTTCCGGTGCAACACAGGTGAGGGTGCGGTTGAGAGATCTGGTTTATTTGGGGGATTTTGAGCTTACCAGTGTGATAGTGAAGCTGAGCACCCCGGCAGGTTTAGAGCAGGTTCTGATGAGCATGGCGAGTATACTGGCCAGTTTTATGCTCTCTGGATTGGGGACTGTGCCTTTTGCCGCCCATCAGGTTGTAATGACCGCAGAATCACTGTCATTTATGCCCGGCTATGGTTTTGCAGTGGCAGCTACCACCCTGGTTGGGCAAAGCCTGGGTGCCCAAAAACCGGAACAGGCTAATGAGCATGGTTTGGCAGCTCTTAAGATGGCTCTGCTCATCATGGGTACGACAGGCCTTGTTTTTCTGTTTTTTCCTTCTCTGATCATCAGGATCTTTACCAGTTCAGGCCCTGTATTGGAATTAGGTTCCTTCTGCCTCCGAATCGCAGCATTTGAACAGCCTTCTCTGGCTGTGGAAATGGTACTGGCCGGGGCACTGCGTGGGGCAGGGGATACCCGGACCCCGGCATTGATTACCATTCTCTCCAACTGGCTGCTGCGTATACCACTGTTCTACCTAGCCATATATGTATTTCACTGGGGGCTGCCCGCTATCTGGGGCATTACTGTGTTTGACTGGTTCGTGCGGGCAGTTTTTGTAACAGTGCAGTACCGGCGCGGCCGGTGGCAGCAGATTTCCATCGGATAACCGACCGATCAGACCGATCAGCGATCAGGGGGACAGGTTGACTGATCGGACCGATCACCAGGACAGTCCCTCCGCGCGACTCCGCGCAATTGTCCCCCCGCGCGGTTTTTTTGGTTACCGACAGGAGCTAAATATTTTCCTGAAGTGGAAGCCGTAAATGGCGAAGGTGATAGCCTCTGGTAGGAAGCGGGGGTATTTGATTATGGTTTTCATCAGGAACTTCCAGTAGTGGCGCCGGCCCTTTTCCAGTACACCCAGTATGAACATTGCTCTAAAAAGGGCTTTAATATAGCAGAAGCGCAGCATTTTGATGCTTTTTTTCTTGGCGGGTTTGAATTCCTTAAAAAACTCCATCACACGCTCATAGTAGGATGTTGGGTCGTAGATGGTGGTTACGATCTTATTGTATCCACTGATCAGCTTCTGCACATTCATTTTAGGGATAAAGTTTAGTGACAGATCCGTATTGTTACCGGTAAATTCTGTATCAGGCAAAATACGATTTTCCCGTTTCAAACGCTTAAAAAGTTTGGTTCCCACAGGAGCCTTGAGCAGTCCCACCATCGCGGTGACGATCCCGCTTTTCTGTATAAAGTTGATCTGTTGTTCGAAGATAGAAGGGGTATCACTGTCAAAACCCACAATAAACCCACCGGTTACCTGGATCCCGAAGTTCTGAATCTTTTTGACCGCAGCTATCAGGTCCCGGTTGGTATTGTTGAATTTGTTGCATTCCTGCAGGCTGTTTTCATCTGGAGTTTCAATTCCGATAAAAACAGAGGTGAAATTAGCACTCTGCATCATCTTTAATAGATGTTCATCATCAGCAAGGTTGATGGATGCCTCTGTAATAAACCAGAATGGATTCCTGTGATCCTCCATCCACTTGATCAGCTGAGGCAGCAATTCTTTTTTTAGGCGGACCTTGTTCCCGATAAAGTTATCATCAACAATGAATACCCCACCCCTCCAGCCGCGGCTGTAGAGAACCTCCAGTTCCTCTATGAAGCGGTCAGTTGGTTTTAAGCGGGGTTTTCTACCATATAGGGTTGTGATATCGCAAAATTCGCAATCAAAAGGGCAGCCCCGGGAAAACTGGATGCTCATTGTGGAGTAGTCATGCAGGTTGATTAATTCCCATAAAGGAAATGGAGTATTTTCCAGGGAAGGTTTTTGAGAGGTAGTGTATATATGGCCTGCTTTGCCCTTTTCTAAATCATTGAGAAATGCATTTAAGGTAATTTCAGCTTCACCCAGGACCAAATGGTCCACTTCCGGGTATTTTTCCGGTTCAGATGTAAAAAGGGGGCCACCAGCTATGATTTTAACCCCCAACTCCCTGCAGCGTTTGATTACACTATTGGCTGATTTTTGCTGAATTGTCATGGCGCTGATCAGCACATAATCAGCCCATTTCAGATCCTCGTCCTTTAGCTGGTGAACATTCATATCCACCAATTTTTTATCCCAATCCTCTGGGAGTAAAGCCGCCACTGTCAGGAGCCCAAGGGGGGGTAGAGCAGCTTTGACACCGATGAATTTTAGGGCGTGATTGAAACTCCAAAAACTGTCAGGACATTTTGGATAAACCAGTAGCGCTTTCAAAATATATCACTCCTTTTCTATATAATACCATGGTTCAAGCAAAATAGTAATTATTACTATTAATTTTTCGCAAAAAAATATTATTATTCCTTAAGGGCGTTAGATCAAATTGGAGGGAAATCAGCGCACAGCTTTGACAAAGGCTTCCTCTACTACATCCAGAAACATATAAACCAATTCGGGGTCATAAAAAACATGCGCTTTTTTTCTCAGCTCCTGACATGCCTCAGCATAGCTGAGAGCCTCTCTGTAGGGGCGAGTGGTTGTCATGGCATCAAAGCTGTCAGCGATGCGTAGGATCCTCGCCAGGAGAGGTATTTCCTCTCCTTTAAAACCGTCAGGGTAGCCGGATCCATCATAATTCTCATGGTGTGAACGTATCAGTGGGACGATCTCTTTAAAGGCAGGAAGTGTTTCCACCAGTTGTGCTCCCCAGATGGTGTGGTGCTGTAAAATATCCCATTCCTCATCAGTTAGTTGAGTGGGTTTATTTAAAACACTTGTATCAATTCTGATTTTGCCTATATCGTGCAGTGCAGCTGCATAACGAAGCCTGTCTAAGTCCTCTTTTGGTAATTGTAATTTCTCTGCCAGAGCCAGAGAATAGCTCATCACCCTTTCCGAATGACCATAGGTGTACCGGTCCTTGGCATTAATCAAGGAAATGAGCGCCTGTAGGGCAGGGAAGGCTTCAGTTATTTTTAAGGCATTGATTTGGCATAACACCGACTGGTACAGGTAATCTGTTCCTTTGCTGTATTTGATGCGATAGAGGTCATCTTCAGCAGCTCGAATCAAAGGGAAGGCACTGTCTCCATCATCGGGATAACTGGCTACACCAAAGGAGATGGAAAATGGTTGGAACAGATCAGTGTCAGGTAAAATAGCTTTCACCTCAAGCCTGATCAATTTGTCAAGGTATTCCAATCTATGAGCGAGATCATCTTTTTTTTCTCCGGGAAAAACCATCAGGAATTCGTCATCACCGTAGCGGGATGCATAGGAAGGAGCAGTAATGGTTTTGGCCAGTGCAGCCCCGATGGCTGCCAGTATTTGATCTCCCTTTTGGTAACCAAAGGAGGTGTTGAAGTATTTGAACTGATCGATATCGATCATCGCCAGTGTGAGAGGGGTATTATTTTTCACTGATTCCTGAAGTGACACAGCCAACCGGTCCTGTAGGTAGCGGTGGTTGTAAAGGCCTGTCAGCTGATCATAATCAGCCAGTTTGATCAGTTCCTGCTGGGTATTTCTTTCTACCTCCAAAAGCCCTCCTACCAACCAAGCCAAAATGAAAGCAGCAAAGGAAACAATAAGGCTTGCCTGAAAAACATCCCTTGGCCAGGAAGAAAATATTTGAAAATCGATAAGAAACATAAGTGCACTGGCCAATAGTGCTGCTCCTAACCCGGTTTTTTTACCAAAAGCAGTGGCGGCAATTATTACCGGAACAATGATTAAAACCTTAGCAGCTAAAAAATCTCCACTGAACCAG